>Ga0272442_10000228_pt1 | contig 94238 bp, 86 predicted proteins | sample SSMForm2O_FD_200262 | JGI IMG/M metagenome (GOLD analysis project Ga0272442, IMG submission 200262) | Marine sediment archaeal communities from Little Sippewissett salt marsh, Falmouth, MA, United States - SSM-Form-2O | ecosystem: Environmental > Aquatic > Marine > Wetlands > Sediment ...
TTTGGCCTATCAAGGTGCACTTGGAAGTCGTTTCGTTCCTTCAAAAGTTATGTATGGGCATCCATAGTCTCTGCGAACCTTTTGACGTTGGCCAGAAGCCTGAATTAAGAAAGTGCTTGGAATTACACCTCGAATAGGACGTTTACATGATTTATTTGGCATAAGTATGCCCTGATTAGTTATAAATCGCTTTAATATAAACCCAAAAATGCCTCAAGCCCCCGTTTTGTCGGGGAAAAGGGTTTTGGCGAAACTCGCTTTTTCCCTAAAGTCTGGAAATCGCTCATTTCCGGATGGGAACTAACTAATCGCGTGCTATTCCGCGGATCTATTAGAATTATTATCGGATAGGGGGGCGGGTTTGATAGGAAATTGTAAATCGAATTTTTATCGACAACCGTAACTTAGTCTACCGACGTGAGAATGTTTGAAGGTAATTTAGATGAATCAATCATCAAAATACAAAATGGAAACTTTTTATGCTTACCGAACTAGGCAACGAGCGGAGCAATATAAACGTTACCAAACCACAAGTTGGAGTTGGGCACGAATCACCACTTGGCAGGAGCAGAGACTAATGGCGCGGGAATTTTCGCGCTATGCATGGTCGACGGACGACCGTTTGCTCGACATACCATGTGGCACAGGGATATTGGGTAATCTGCTACACTCTTTTCCCTTCCAGATTATGGCAAGTGATATCTCATTGGAGATGATGGAATTTGCTCGGGGAGAGTATCCCGCGGATCGCCTGATTGACTGTGTGCAGGCTGATATCACTAATACAGGTTTTGCTCACGAGTCTTTCGACTGTATAGTAGTCCTCGGTTTTTTGCATCGGGTGCCGGCGGATGTGAAACGTGCTACGCTTGTTGAAATTGCTGCCCTAGCGCGTCGGATTGTCATCGTTACCTGTAGCGTAGACAGCCCGTTACAAAGGTTAAAAAAAAGGATTTTTTCATTCATCAGAAGGCGTTATATTCCAGCGCCCTACCCGGCGCCGCTCAAAGAAATCATCAGAGAATGCGAGTATGCAGGTCTAAAAGTAAAACGCTCGTTTATGGTGGTTCCACTTTTGTCTGCGGAAGCTATGTTGGTGCTTGAAAAAGTAAAAACGACTTTTTAAAGTCTCTATATGTAATAATTTAAAAACTTGGAGATTTTCGTAAAGTGTTTGTCGTAGAATTTTTTGGACCAACATCAGTAGGCAAAACAACTCTATGCCGCCACATAGTGGCTATCATGAAAAAAGGTGACATTAAGGTTTTGGCACTTAGTGACCTTTTGCCCTTCGGCATAGGAAGAAAAATAAATCCTAGTTTTGTTAATTTTTTCGTGGAACTATTTTTAATATTTAAAACAAATACTATAATTGACAGGAATTTTTGGTTGAGTTTGGCTAATGTTTGGTTTTGTAAACGCGATTTTAAATTGGCACTTAGTAGAAGTGTATTAAGAAAAATTGGACTCTACAATTGGGCGAAGCTTCAACCGAATTCTAGAGATATGCTTTTTCTTTTTGACGAGGGCATGGTTCAAATCGTTCAAAATTCGGTTCTACGTAACGGTGGTTTCAAGCCGATTATTCCATTTGATGTGATGGCTAATAATGTTGCATTTGGTGTTCATGTAACGGCAGATATAAAAGTCCTGCTGGATCGTTCTGTTCGCCGCCCAAATGTATCAAGAAGATTACGATTTCTCAATGAGAAAGAGCTTGGTTTGGTTTTTGAAACATCGATGCTTGAATTTGATAGGCATGTTGATATTCTTGAACGACTGAAACCGGGCTGTATCTGCAGGATGGGTCCCTATGATCCTCCAGATGAATTGGTGGAAACGATTATTACGAAAATACGCGGCTTAGTATGACGGGACACAATGGTCGATATGCAGGGAACGAAGAAAAATCCGTGAGTAGAACCTTACCAAAACGCTTCTGCCTCATTCTCAATGATGCATTTTCCATGGTGCAATTTCGAGGGGGGCTTATCAAAGCGTTGGTGCGGGGCGGTCATAGAGTGACGGTAGTGGTTCCTCCAGCTGGTCGCTTCCGAGCTTCCCTGGAAGGTTTGGGGGCAAAAGTTATCGAGATTCCGATGGGTCGTTTCATTGCACCTTTGGATGATCTGGTGCTTTTCGTGCGGCTTGTGAAACTGTTCATCTCGCGGCGCTTTGATGTGGTTCATACTATGACGCTGAAACCCAATCTTTATGCCGCACCGATAGCGCGGCTTTTGGGAGTTCCATGCGTGGTGGGCTTGGTTTCGGGGAGTGGGTATTTGTTCTCAGCATCAGGTCGAGCCGATTATCCTTTTCTGGCACGCACAGTAAAAGCAGGACTTCGGTTGTCGTTTCATGCGACCAAGAGAGTCTGGTTCCAAAACCCGGATGACCGCGATGTATTTGTGCGTGATAAGCTGATCCCAAGGGATAAATGTGTTGTTATCCGAGGCGGGGGCATCGATGTGGAGGAGTTCCACGACAATCTCTGCACCGGTGAGCTTAAGGCGCGTAAAAAATCTGATTTAGGTCTACCAATTGATTGCCATATTGTTCTGATGGTCGCAGCTCGGAGGATCGCAGCTAAGGGTGTGCGTGAGTTTGCCCAAGCGGCGGCGCTGGTGCTTCCCTCTCATCCCAACTGGCGATTTTTACTGATCGCGCCGGATGACCCCGGCACCCCTGACAATGTACACGCCGAAGATGCAATTTTCAAGGTGGATGGACTCGTGACACCTGCTGGATTTCGTGATGACATCCGCGACATCGTGGCGACATCTGACATCGTGACCTTGCCGTCTTATTACCAGGAGGGACTCCCGCGCTTCCTGCTCGAGGGAATGGCCTGCGGCAAGCCAATCGTTACGACGGACCATACCGGTTGCAGGGAAACAGTCATTCCAGGAAAGAATGGATTCCTTGTCCCGCCAAGGGAACATGATGCACTGGCCGCGGCGCTCGCACGACTAATGGATGACGAACAATTAAGATTTACCCTTGGCAGGGGATCGAGGAAGCTTTGTGAACGTGAGTTTTCTGAAAAATTGGTATGTAATCGAATATTAAAACAGCTGTATGCGGTATGAATAACGAACAAAACCGAGACGCTCCCCAGTTAGAGCAGCGCAAGCTTGATGAGATAGAATTCCACAATCGAATTCGACTCGTTATAGATGATCCACATGTGGCGGACACCCGTTGGTCACCGGATATGGAGCGCACGGTATGCGAGAATCCGCTATGGGTAAACATGAAGTATTACTCTATCGAAAGACTGAGTCGAGATTACATCTTAAATTGGTTCCTCGCACACTGTAAAAATGCCTGTGTTCTCGACTTGTGCTGTGGCAATGGTGAGGATTCTATATTCCTTTCAAAAAATTGTAATGCTAAAGTAGTGGGCTGTGATCTCTCGGATGTGTCGATCAGTAATTGTCGGGCCTTGGCTGAACAGGAGGGAGTTGCCGATAAAACCAGATTCGATTTGCAAGACGCAGAGAACATGAGTTACCCAGACAATTCGTTTGATGTGGTAACCGAATACGGGGCATTACACCACGTAGACTTGCAAAAGGTTTACGCCGAAATTGCGCGTGTTCTACGTCCCGATGGCAGTGCAATATGTAATGAGACACTTGGACATAATCCGGTTATTAACTGGTATCGAAAACTGACCCCCCAACTTCGCACTGCCTGGGAAGTCGAGCATATCCTGAAGAAGCCTCAAATTGATTTGGCCCGTAAGTATTTTCGAAAGGTCACCATCCGTCACTACCATCTTGCTACACTCGTAGCAGTTCCTTTTCGCAATACGTGTATTTTTCATCCGCTACTGACAGTCTTGGAATGGATTGATCGTACTATTCTCAGAGCGCCTTTCTTGCGATGGCAAAGCTGGCAGGCGGTGATAGTACTAGAAGAACCTGTGAAATAAATTTCCGATTCAAGCCTGAATATTCAGAAGGGGTGGCTATGCCGATTGAAACTGACTATAGCGAAGTGACAGAACTTTCAGGAGACGATGTCACCCAAGAACAAGTAGATCGAACCTACCAGCGCTACTGCTGGGCCAGCAAGTTTTGCCGGGATAAAGATGTTGTAGAACTGGCCTGTGGAACAGGTCAAGGCCTTGGATTTATCTCAACTCTGACAAAGAGCTTGATTGGGGGTGATATCTCAGCACCCATGGTCGCGAAAGCCCGCGCACACTATGGAGAAAGAATTGACATACGATTGATGGATGCGCAAGATACTCAGCTTCCAGATTCGTCTTGTGATGTTGTGATTCTTTTTGAGGCCCTATATTATTTACCAGACGCAACAAAATTTGTAAGGGAATGCGTACGGGTTCTTCGACTTGGTGGACGAGTTCTGATAAGCACGGCAAACCCCGATCTGTTCGATTTTAATCCAAGCCCATACAGTTATCGATATTACGGAACTATGGGTCTTTCTGAATTATTCGAATCTAAAGGTTTTCAGGTTGGTTGCTACGGGGGCACTCCCATAGAGGCTACTTCTCTTAGGCAGCGGGTATTGCGACCAATAAAAAAGATTGTAGTTAACTTGAATTTAATGCCGAAAAGCATGGCAGGAAAAAAAATACTTAAGAGGCTTGTTTTTGGGGGGCTCGTTAAAATGCCCGCAGAAATAACTTCAGGGATGTCTACCTACATACCACCCACTCCAATACCTAATAATAAACCTGATACTCATCACAAAGTCATCTATTGTGAAGCCACTAAAAGATAGAAACTTTTACCTTTTGATTCAGATCGGTTTCATTTTTCCGACTTTTTAGCATTTAAATTCTCAGTTTTTATAGGAAAATATCAATGAGTCAATCGAAACAAATTCCATTTTTCAACTATGCAGCGCTGTTCAATCAGCAAAAATCTGAGATTATGAATTGCCTCGAAGATGTGATGAGCAGGGGCGCTTATATCCTCCAAAAAGACCTGGAACAATTTGAAGAAAATCTGAAGACTTTTCTGGGTGTTAAATATGCCTACGGTGTTTCTGATGGGACCAACGCCCTTATCCTGGCGCTAAGGGCTGCGGGGATCGGTCAGGGAGATGAAGTGATATTGCCCTCTCACACCTACATTGCAACAGCGGCATCTGTTCATTATGCAGGAGCAGACATCGTTTTGGCTGAATGCGGACTTGACCACATCCTGGACTCTGGAGACGTCGAACATCGGATAACCAAAAAAACAAAGGGTATCATTCCGGTACAGCTTAATGGACGCACATGTGACATGGACGAAATTATGAAAATTTCTGATAAACATGGGTTACTCGTCATCGAAGATGCGGCGCAAGCGCTTGGCAGTCAATTCGATGGGCGATGCGCCGGCACCTTCGGTAAGGCCGGGACCTTCAGTTTCTATCCTGCAAAGGTGTTGGGTTGTTTTGGTGACGGTGGGTGTGTCGTGACAAACGACGATGAGATGGGGAAAAAACTGTTTCTTCTCAGAGATCACGGGCGGGACGAAAACGGGGAAGTGGTGACTTGGGGAACAAACTGCCGACTGGATAACATACAGGCTGCGATTTTAAATCTAAAATTCAAAAAATTTGATGAGGAAATCAAACGGCGCCGAGAAATCGCGACTTCATATGAAAGCGCCCTTCGCGGAATCGAAGATTTGACTCTGCCGCCGGCTCCAGATGAAGAAAATAAACACTTTGATGTATACCAGAATTATGAAATCGAAGCCGGTCAACGGGAGGGACTAAGGAAGTTTCTTCATGATCGCGGAATTCGGACTATTATCCAATGGAACGGAAAAGCGGTGCATCAATTTTCTAATCTTGGTTTTGACGATGTCGTTCTTCCGGCCACAGATGCCCTTTTTAAACGCTGCTTTCTACTTCCCATGCACACTGCAATATCGGATGAAGACGTCGATTATATATGCGGCACTATCCGCGAGTTTTATGGAGTATAGTCTATACTTATTTTGCTAAAATAGGTGAATCAACGTGAAGCGTTTGTTGGATATAATTGCCTCAGCATGTGGATTGGTGCTGTTGAGTCCTGTTCTCGGGATAGTCATGTTTCTGATATGGCGGCAGGACTATCACTCGCCGTTCTATGTCGCACCGCGTGTAGGCAAAAACGGGAAGCTTTTTAATATGGTCAAGCTCAGGTCCATGATCGTGGGGGCCGAGAAAACAGGCGTAGATTCCACTTCCGTAAGCGATGCCAGGATTACACCCATAGGCCATTTCGTCAGAGAATACAAACTGGACGAGTTAACGCAGCTATGGAATGTTTTGAAGGGGGATATGAGTCTAGTGGGTCCGCGGCCTAATGTGAAGCGGGAAACCGACCTTTATACGGAAGAGGAGCGAAATCTTCTCTCCGTTAAACCGGGGGTTACGGACTTCGCTTCTATCGTATTTTCAGATGAAAACGATATATTGAAATCCTGTGACGATCCGGACATCGGATACAACCAGTTGATCAGGCCCTGGAAAAGCAGGCTCGGTCTTCTCTATGTAAAACACCGGAATTTTTTTTTGGATTTGAAGATAATCTGGCTGACGGCAGTGGCCCTTGCGTCCAGGAACAGGGCCTTAAAAGGGGTGAATGAAATACTATGCGAATTGGCTGTTCCGGAAGATGTTATCGAAGCCTCAAAACGCACCTATGAGCTGGTCCCATGCCCACCTCCGGGATCGGATCGCATAGTGACTTGCCGATAGCGCCCTCAGATTACCTAAATTAAGCCGATTTTTTAACTTTAGAACAGACTACTAAAGACAGGTCTCAGCATGAGTGAATATTCTAAAGATCTTCTTGTCGAATTATACAAGCAAATGCTGACTATCCGGCTTTGCGAAGAGAGTCTTGTCGATCCGATTTTGAGTGGTGAAATTCAATGTCCCGTGCATTTGTGTTCGGGTGAAGAGGCCATTGCGGTCGGTGTGTGTGCTGCTCTTCAAAAACAAGACTATATTTTCGGCACCCACCGGTCCCACGGTCATTTTCTGGCAAAAGGAGGAAAGGTAGAGGAACTTATTGCCGAGGTTTTTTGCAGAGATGCGGGTTGTTCGAGAGGTCGAGGCGGTTCCATGCACCTGGTCGACGCGGAAATCGGGATGCTAGGCTCCGCGCCGATTGTTGCCGGAACCATTTCGCTTGCAACCGGGGCTGCGTTGGCTTCTAAAATTCGAGGTGACAAGCGCGTTGCCGTGGCCTTTTTCGGGGACGGGTCGAGCAATGAGGGTGTCTTATTCGAATCCTTGAATTTCGCTGCGGTGAACCGGTTGCCTGTCATTTTCGTCTGCGAGAACAATCTTTATTCCACTCACATGCCGATACGGGACTGCAGACCGAACGAAGAAATCTACAGGATTGCCCTTCCTTTTGACATCCCCTCCAAAAGAATCGACGGTAACGATGTCTTGGCAGTATACGAGGCCGCGAATGAGGCAGCTGTCGCCTGTCGAAATGGAACCGGTCCTTTTTTCATCGAATGCCTGACTTACAGGCTTCGGGGACACGTGGGACCGGACGACAACATCCAGGGGACCCATACCGACATACGGCCTAAAGAAGAGATATCAAAGTGGAAGCAAAAAGACCCCATCCCAAAATTTGAAAGATATCTTCTTGAAAGCGGCATAATATCGCAGGATGATCTAAAAGAGATAAAGGCAGAAATAAGCAAGGAAATCGACCGGGCCTATCATGCCGCTCAACAGAGCCTTTTCCCCAAAGAACAAGAGTTAATGAACTATGTCTTCAAATAGTCGCAAGCTCCAGTACAGCTTGGCTCTAAACGAAGCGCTCCACCAAATCATGGAGGCGGATCCATCCGTTTTTCTCATAGGACAGGGCGTAAAAAGCCCATGGTATGTCGGAAACACTGCCACCGGGCTTTTGGGAAGGTTCGGAGAAAAACGGGTGATTGACACGCCGGTTTCAGAAAATGCTGTCACAGGAGCAGGGGTTGGAGCGGCCTTGGCCGGGATGAAGCCCGTGGTGGTGCACCCGCGCATGGATTTTATGTTGTATGCATTTGACCCCATTATCAATCAGGCCGCCAACTGGTATTACATGAACGGTGGCAAGCTGAGCGTTCCGGTTGTTTTCTGGGGGATCATCAATCGGGGCGGGGAGCAGGCGGCACAGCATTCACAGGCGATTCATGCCCTGTTTTCTCACATACCCGGCTTAAAGGTTGTTATGCCCGCTACTGCGTATGATGCCAAAGGACTGATGATTTCGGCGATAAAAGACCCTAATCCTGTCGTGTACATAGATGACAGGTGGCTTTACGAAACCGAAGATCATGTACCCGAAGAGATATATGAAGTGCCCATTGGAAAGGCGGCTATCAGGCGTGCGGGAAAGGATATCACGATTATAGCCATATCTTACGCCTGTCATTTGGCTGAACAGGCGGCCTATGAGTTGTCTCAAAACGGGATTGATGCTGAAATTGTCGATCTTCGCTCTGCAAAGCCGATCGACAAAGACTTGCTTAAAGAATCCATTGCAAAAACAGGTCATGCACTGGTCCTTGATGTCGGGTGGCGAACATGCGGCCTTTCGGCGGAGATTTGTTCGATCATTGCTGAATCGGCTTTTTATTCGTTAAAGGCGCCAATAAAAAGACTTGCCCTGCCTGATTGCCCTGCTCCTGCAAGCAGATCTCTTGAAAAGGCCTACTACCTCAGTGCAGAAAAAATCGTACAAGCCGCTCAAGAAATCCTGACATAATTGTCCCCGGTATCCATAAAAACATAAATCCCTCCTTTACCGATTTCAGCCCAAGGCCGTTTTCGGCAATTGGTCCTCCATTATATGACATGTTACCGATTTCAGCCTTGAGCCAAAATCGGTAATTTGATCAAGAAGGCGCGCTTTGTGCCCCAGCGGGCAAGGTGTCCATTTCTCCATTACGAACACCCGAAATCGGGTACTCTTACAAGATGAACAATACCAAAGGCACTGAAAGATGTGTTTGGAATCGAGTTTATGCCGGAAGCGCCCTATGGACGGGCAAGCCGATGGTGAACCGTGGTATTGATAACCCCGAAGGGATTCGGTTGTGACAATGAAAAAGTTTGGTTAACGTTGGAGGGGGAAAATATTGAGGCCCGGCCGGTGTGAAAGCCAATGCATTTGTAGCCCGTATTTGAATGCGAATTAGCCTCAGATCCACACAAACGCACGCAGAATGAAAAAATGCGATATAAGACCCGGTTGATCGGGGGTAAGGTGGCTGAGGATCTGTTTGAACGGGGACTGTGCTTGCTCCCGGGTACGGCCATGACAGAGCAGGATTTGGACCGCGTCATCTCCACCATACGCCAATGCCGCGAATAACCCATGTTACCGATTTCCGCCCAAGGCCAATATCGGTAAATGCATTGGCCTTGCGCTTTGAAATTATGGGTTCATCATCCTGTTTCGGCTGAGCAATGTGAATGCCCTCGTTGGGTTGCCGGTTTTTCCTGCTCATTTGCCCCCCCACCCTTGCGCCATTAATGCGAAGGTCTCAGAACCAAATTGATATTATGTTTTTTTAGAGATATGCTGTATCAATACGATTTACTCGGATTGTATAGACGGAGGCATATATGAAGGGAGAACTGACCGCGATAATCGAAAAAGCCCCGGAAGGGGGTTATTGGGCAATTTGCCCGGAGATTCCCGGGGCTAATGGGCAAGGGGAAACCGTTGAAGAAGCCAAAGATAATCTAAGAGAGGCCGTTACCCTTGTACTGGAAGATCGCCTTGAAGATATCAAGCGAGGGCTGCCCGATGATGTGATCCAGGAAACGATTGCAATCTAATGAAAAGAACAGATTTGGAAAGGAAACTTCGTGTCGCGGGATGTTATCTCAAGAGGGAAGGTGGTTCCCATTCTTTATGGATTAATCCCAAAACGGGAATCATTGAAGCGGTTCCACGTCACCAAGAGATCAAAGAGCCTTTGGCAAGGAAAATCCTGAGGCGTTTAGATGCAGAATAGATCGTTATATTCGCCTATTTTGGCTCAATGTTTGCCCGCCTTGAATATCGATGCCCATTTTCGATAACCTCTCTGAGACATTCCCAGGGTTGAGTGCACGCCGGAAGCCCTATATAGGAAATCCAAGCGGTGGTTTACAGTTATTCTAATGGCCCCCGAGGAATTCGGCGCGGATCGGGAGCAGGTGATGCCGGTCCTGGAGGCGAAGAATATAGAATCGCGCCCTGTTTGGAAGCCAATGGATTGACAGCAGCCCGTATTTGATTGCGATTTGGCCACAGATCCACGCGGACCTACAACAGAATGAAAAGACGCGATATAAGGCCAGGGTGGTCGGGGGTGAGGTGGCTGAGGATCTGTTTGAACGGGGATTGTGTCTGCCCTCGGGCACAGCCATGACAGAGCAGGATCTGGACCGCGTCATCTCTACCATACGCCAATGCCGCAAATAACCACCGTTACCGATTTCCGCCCAAGGTCGAAATCGGTAAGTCGACCCGCCTTTTTTTATAGTTGCAGATTACCGATTTTGGCTCAGAGCCACTTTCAGTAAAACGGCCCTCTCATCGTCATGATTATGCGTTACCGATTTCGGCCTTGAGCTAAAATCGGTAATCTAAACCATGGCGCAGAATTTAGGTAACCCAGTTCTTTGATTTTACCTCAGGGCTACTGTTGGCAATTGTATTTCCCCGTAGGCACGACGATTTCCGATTTGGGCCTTGGGCGGAAATCGGTAACTCTGTGGTTTGATGCAAACACTATTTATCGGGCATTTTGAGCTTGAACCAACGGTACAATGACTTCTAGCTGAGCGCATATGGATTACGACGAACTCATACGGCAGGGTAAAGTGAAAAGGATCTTCAGGGCCAAACGGAAGCTGACCGTACCCAAGATCGTGTCCCATGTCACTCAGCGGGCCGCAGGAAAGGAGCCCCTTTTCCTTGAGGATGACGATTACCTTTTCATGCTTGCCAATATGAAGGACATTACGGAAAAACGGTCTTTAGATATGTATGCCTTTTGCCTCATGCCAAATCATGTCCATCTTTTTGTAAGTCCCCGAGAGGATGAACTACATGAAGCCATGCGGGATTTGTTTTCCCGTTATGCCATGAGGTTCAACCGTAAATACGAGAGGAAGGGGCATCTGTTCGCAGGCCCATACCGCCAGGCTGTTTGTTTGGATGATGCCTATTTGCTCGCAGCGTCTCTGTATATTCATATGAATCCGACACGAGCCGGATTTGTCACGACTCCCTTAGAATATCAATGGTCCTCCGCGAAGCTGTTCTGCGACCACGGTACGTCTCGTTCATTTTTAAAGCCTGAATTCATCCTTCGTCTATTGGGTCAGGATACCACCAAACAAAAGAAGGTATACTCTGACCTGCTCGAAAGAGGAACTTTATTGGCTTCGGAAGATGTACTGGAACGGGAAGACGCAGTGACCCAGTTGCGCAAAACCCTTGCGGCAATTTTTCCTGCTCTTTTTGCCAGAGTAGGCAAGAAAAAGCACATCGCGCGGCGTACCGGTATGGAATTGCTTGATGAAGAATATCTAGAGAGGGAAATCAAGGCCATAAAGGCCGGGAAACTCACGACATCACCAAAGACGATGAAGGCTCGCCGTTTTCTTATCGAACAGCTTATTGCCCGAGGGTATAAGAGAGCAGATATTGCATCCATGATCGGGGTCTCCATCAAAACCGTATATAATGCTCTGAGGTCCCCCGAATAAGATTACGGTTACCGATTTTGGCCTTGAGCCGAAATCGGCAATCTAGTTGTAAAGCTAAGGTGCTAATGCATGCAGAAAATTTTATACCGTAATTTTGTACTGATTCTGGCAAGCGATATTGTTTTGGTGGCCTTATCCTGGTATTTTGCTCACCTTCTGCGGTTTAATTTCACAATCCCGCCTGACAACTTCCAGACTTTTCTGCGTCTCCTTCCGCTCTTAATCGGGATCAAGGTCGTGATTTTCTTTTTTCTCGAGCTCCACCAGGGCATGTGGCGATACACCAGCGTGTCAGATCTCGGAAACGTCATCAGGGCGAGCAGTGTCGCTTCTGCATTCATTATAGTGTTAATCCTTTTTTCCCAGGGATTCGGGGGCTATTCCCGATCCGTCTTTATTCTCGACTGGGGATTGACGGTGATCCTGATCGGCGGATACCGTCTGGGTATTCGCCTCTACTTTTCGGTCCTGGATCAAGATGAGCGGGTTCCTTTGCGGTGGAAATATATCTTTTCTTTTCTTGACAAAGAAAGACGGGTATTCAAAAAGCTCCTCATTATTGGGGCCGGGGATTGCGGAGAAAAAATCTACCGTGAAATTCACGACAACAGCCAGCTCGGATATCAGGTCGTCGGGTTCATGGATGATGATCCCGGAAAGGCCAGGCGCAAGATCCACGGCATTCCGGTATTGGGCCATACGGATCAACTCAAGAGCGCCATTCAGAAAATGAATGTCGAAGAACTGCTCATTGCCATCCCTTCGGCCTCGTCCATACAAATGCGGGCCATCATTGCCCATTGCAAGGAGGCTGGCGTACCCTTCAAAACGGTGCCCGGCATGGGGGAATTGATCGACGGCAGGGTGACGGTAAAGTCCATACGTGACGTGGCCTACCGGGATCTTCTGGGCCGTGAGACGGTCCGGCTGGACGAGGAGCGTATTGGAGCTTATCTGAAAGGTGCCAAAGTCCTGGTCACGGGAGCCGGCGGTTCCATCGGGTCCGAACTTTGCCGTCAGATCTGCCGCTTCAAGCCCGACACCCTGATCTTGTATGAGCGGGCTGAAAGCGCCCTGTTTGAAATAGACCTGGAGTTGAAGGAGAACTATCCCCAGGTGAAAATTATCCCTGCCCTGGCGGACATAAGAGATCGGCAACAACTTTCCCGGGTGTTTTCTGATACGGGACCCCGGGTTGTTTTTCATGCAGCGGCCTATAAGCACGTTCCGATGATGGAACTTCACCCCTGGAAGGCCGTCAAAAACAATATCTTCGGGACAAGAAATGTGGTGGAAATTTCGAAAGAATGTTTAGTGGATCGATTTGTTTTTGTTTCTACGGATAAGGCCGTTCGCCCTGTCAATGTCATGGGGGCCTCAAAACGTGTGGCCGAACTTCTGGTCCAGGGTCAGAATGGGTTCGATTCCATGGGAACGAAATTTATGACAGTCCGCTTCGGTAATGTTGTCGGGAGCGTGGGCAGCGTGGTGCCCATTTTCAAAAAACAGATAGAAAAGGGCGGCCCGGTGACCGTGACCGATCCGGAGATGACCCGTTACTTCATGACCATACCGGAGTCCTGCCAGCTCATTCTTCAGGCCGGGGCCATGGGCGAGGGGGGAGAGATATTTGTTTTGGACATGGGGACACCTGTCAAGATCGATGACATGGCCAGAGACCTTATCCGCCTTTCCGGCTATGAGCCGGATGTGGATATCGAGATCGCATACATCGGGCTGCGGCCCGGGGAAAAACTCTATGAGGAACTTATCACCGAGGGTGAAGGTATTGTGCCTACGTCTCATGAAAAAATTATGGTGATCAGAGGGCAGGCAAGCGATCAAGAGCGCCTGAATGCCCGAATCGATGAACTGGCTCCATTGGCCTATGAGCAGGATACTGAAGGACTCAGGTTGAAACTGCAGGAGGTTGTGGAAGTTTACGAGCCGCGGGGGTAAGGCGAGAAATGCGGGAAAGGCGGGAAAAGTCCTGAGGTTTAAGATTGTGAAAGGAAACAATAAAATGGGAAGCTTTGAGGACTTGGAGGTGTGGCGGGAAGGGTGTGATCTCGCAGTGCTGATTTATGGGGTATTTGAAGAGGGAAAAATAAAAAGGGATTATGGATTAAAGGATCAAATGACCCGAGCGGCGGTCTCCATCCCCTCGAATGTGGTAGAGGGGAAGGAAAGGGAGACTGTCCCGGAACTTTTGAGATATCTCTCCTACGCTAAAGGGTCGGCCGGTGAATTAAGGACCCAACTACATATTGCCCACAAAATTGGCTATCTGAGTGAAGAATCTTTCAGTAATTTGACACACCGGACGCGAGTTTTGTCGAAAAAATTGGCTGGTTTTATCAAACGACTGAAAGCAATGAAAGTCTAATTGCTCAAAGCGGGTCGTGAGAGGGAAAATAAACTCGTCTCTTCCTTTTTTTACCTGTTTCCCGCCTTTCCCGCTTTTTACGCCAAAATCAACAAGGGTATCCCATGAATAGAGAAAAGATATATTTTGCGGCAGGGATTGCGGCCGGTATTATTCTTGCCGTTTTATTCCTGTTTTACTTTGCTCCGAGATACACGGTCGTGCAGGGTGACGGTGTCGTCGTCAAACAGGATAGGTGGACCGGGCAGTCCTGGCGTTTTGTCGACAACAACTGGAAAAAGGTTGCTGAAGGAAATCATGACTGGGAAAAGATCGACGGCACGCTCAGAGAGGCCCTCCAAATCCCGTTTATCAAGGTGGATACCGGGTCGGCTTTGACCCTCCTGCGGGAAAAACACCCTCTTCTGAAAGAGATATCAGACGAAGAACTGCTGGAAAGGATCAAGCTGGTTTACTCGAAACAGATTCTCTGCAATCTTTATCTGGAAAATTTCATGAAATTACAGAGGGAGGAAGGGGTTGAGTAGCGAGGAAGGCGAGGAAGGCGAGGAAGGTAGGGAAACAAGATTACTAGGAGGGATAGCAAAGGAAATGTCCGGGGAATAGGGGGAAGAGACAAGCATTTTCGGGGTAATTACATCATCAAAGGATTTCAGAAAAGGGATTTTCCTGGTATTTCGAAGGGGGGTTTGAAACCTTCTGATATAAAAATGCTCAGATAGGGTGTGTGCACCTTTTCCTCTGTTATTGACAAAGGAGAAAGGCAGTGCTAATTTTTTAAAATATTAAAAGGTTTAAGGAAAGGAGAGGACGTATGTCTGATTTGTTGGAAGTGACGGATGATAACTTTGAGACAGAAATTGTAAAGTCCGATATCCCGGTCATGGTGGATTTCTGGGCGGAGTGGTGCGGCCCGTGCAAAATGGTGGGGCCTGTGGTGGAGGAACTTTCCAAAGAATATGCGGGCAAGATAAAGATCGGAAAAATGGATGTGGACCAAAACCAGCAAACCCCGGCCAAATTCGGCATCCGGAGTATCCCCACGCTTATTCTATTCAAAGGCGGTGAAGTGGCACAGACCATCGTGGGGGCACAGCCCAAGAGCTATATCGAAGAAGAACTGAAAAAGGTGATTTAAGTGTACGATATCATTATCATCGGCGGGGGACCTGCGGGATTGACCGCGGGCCTGTATAACGCCCGGGCGCGCTTGAATGTCCTGCTCCTCGAGAAACTCAGCCCGGGGGGACAGGTTCTCACAACAGATTGGGTGGAGAATTACCCCGGCTTTCCTGATGGGGTTTCCGGATTCGAGTTGATGGATCGGATGCGAAGTCAGGCTGAAAAATTCGGCCTCACAATCCGGAGCGAAGAGGTTCTCGGTCTGGAACTCTCAAAAGATAAAAAGGTCGTCATCACCGGTAAAGAAAGACTGGAGTCCAATGCGTTGATCTTCACCACCGGTGCGACTTGGAAAAAATTGGATATCGAAGGCGAAGAACTGCTGACGGGTAAGGGCGTATCCTATTGCGCCACTTGTGATGGACCTTTTTACAGGGATCAGGAGGTCGCCGTGATCGGCGGCGGGGATACGGCCGTTGAAGAGGCCATTTTTCTGACCCGTTTTGTGAGCAAGGTCTATCTGGTCCATCGAAGGGACGCATTGCGGGCCACCAAATTGCTTCAGGAAAGGGCCACGGGCCAGGAGAAAATTGAATTCGTATGGGATACGGTGCCTCTGAAGATCCATGGGGAGTCCGCGGTTGAGGGCCTGGAACTCAAAAATGTAAAGACCGGTGAAACTTCACGGAAAGACGTCAAGGGTGTCTTTGTCTTTATTGGGACCATACCCAATACGGACCTGGTCAGGGGTTTGGTGGAACTGGACAAGAACGGATTCATCATGACGGACAATGACATGGAAACTTCCGTCCCCGGTGTCTTTGCTGCAGGGGATGTCAGATCCAAGCTTTTCCGTCAGATTGCGACTGCCGTTGGCGAGGGCGCTGCGGCTTCCTTTTCGGCGGAAAAATATCTGGATGGCCTCAATCAAGGGTAAGGTGTTGTCGATGCAAAAAATGTCTTTTGTTCTGAGATGGATGTTGGCCGGTATGGCTTTAGTGTTCCTGTTAGGTGGGTGTTCGTCTATTGACGACCTCCTGTTCGGGGAAGATGAAACATTGAATCCCGCCGAACTCATGACGCAGGGCATTGAAAGAATGGATAAGGCCCAATACAAGGCGGCCGTTGAGTCCTTTCAGATGATTAAAGACCGTTACCCTTACAGTAAATATGCCGTAATGGCAGAGCTGAGGATGGCCGATGCCTTGTACCAAACGGAAGAGTACGATGCCGCCTATGAAGCCTATGACCAATTCGAGAGACTTCACCCCAAGAACAAGCAAATTCCCTACGTGGTCTACAAGAAAGGAATGTGCCATTTCCTCCAGATGAGCACGAATGATCGGGAACAGACCCACACCTTCAAGGCAAAGGAAGAATTCGAAAGGTTGATCAGGCGATTTCCGAAAGATGACTATGCCTACAGGGCAAGAAAGAATATCAGGAAGTGCCTCATCTTTCTGTCCGAATACGAACTGGTTGTGGGCCATTTTTACTTCAAAATGGGCAAATACCAGGCTGCAATGGCCCGCTACAGCTATATTGTTTATAATTACCCTGATATGGGGCAGTATAACGAGGCCCTGGAGTATATCAGCAGATGCAAACAGAGGCTGGCAGAAGAGGCTGTGGAAGCCGCAGAAGCCGCTAAAAAAGAAGGATGAGGATGAAAAAAGGGGCGCCTTACATCTAATACCTTGCTGGTACCCAGGGGTGCACCAAAATCCCTTGCCCTCATTGATGATGTTAAAATTTGACGGTGGGTTAGGGTCCTTGGGGTGCGCCCTTTTTTGATTCTTGAAACGATGACCCCGGTCGAGCGAAGTATCCGACCGGGGTTTTTTTATCTTGGATATTAATACTCGGATATAAGGGCCGGTCGAAGATCCCGTAGCGTGCAGATCAGAGCCAGTCGGCTCCGCCTTTACGTGAATATAAAGACAAAAGACCTGAAAGGACCTGTCTCACACAGAGCACGCAGAGTTTCGCAGAGTCAGAAAATAACCGATAACGAATAACCAATAACTTTTTTTTCTCCCATGTCTTGCGCCATGGGGGTCAAAGACTTTCTATGATTTCAGGCACCGACTCGAGTGCCTTCCCAATATGCTCAGGTCGACTTCCTCCACCCTGGGCCATATCAGGGCGCCCGCCCCCTTTTCCGCCGACAATCTCCGACAACCGGCTGATGATTTGACCTGCCTTGTATCGATCCCGAAGATCCTGGCTGACGATGCAGATAAGGAGGGCCTTTCCTTCCTTTTTGGCTCCAAGGACGGCGATACCGGAAAGAAGTTTTTCTTTGATGCGATCGGTAAATTCTCTCAGATCTTTCGGGGAGTCTACCTCCACCTCCTTTGTCAGGACTTGAATCCCTGAAACGTCCCGGACACCTGCCAGCAGATCGCCGGACTGGAAGGAAAGAATCTTCGCCTTGAGCGACTCAATCTCCCTCTCCAGTTCCTTTTGATGTTTGAGGAGTTTTTCCGTCCGGTCCCTGACTTGGTCCGGCGCGGTTTTCAAAAGCGAAGAGACCGCTTTCAGATCCCTGTCCTGGGCCTGCATAAACTCCAGTGCAGCCTGCCCTGTGAGGGCCTCAATTCGACGCAGATTGGCGCCGACGGCGCTCTCGCTTATGATTGTGAAGTTTCCGATATCGCCGGTCCGGGAAGTGTGGGTTCCCCCGCAAAGCTCCATGCTCAGTCCGTCTCCGACCCGAACCAGCCTGACCCTTTCGCCATATCTCTCTTCAAAGATGGCCATGGCTCCGGTGCCCATGGCCTCTTCCCGATCCATGACCTCGGTCGAGAGGGGGTGATTGTCGCGGACATGACGATTGACCAGGCCTTCCACCTCCTGCAATTTTTCATGGTCGACCTGGGTGAAATGACTGAAGTCAAACCGGAGCTTGTCGGGCGAGACCAGGGACCCGGCCTGTTTGACGTGATCGCCCAGTATTTCTCTCAGGGCCGCATGCAGCAGGTGGGTGGCCGTATGGTTTCGGGCCGTGGCCTTTCTCTTTTCTTCGTCCACTGCGGCCGTGATCCGATCCCCTGCGGAGATCGAACCCTCGACGACCTTCCCTTCGTGGACAATGAAGTCCTGACCGAATTTGAGTGTATCGGTGATTTCCATACTCATGCCGCTACCGGTCATCCGGCCCTGATCTCCGACCTGGCCTCCCGCTTCACCATAAAAGGGCGTGATGTCAAGAATCACTTCGCAATCGTCCCCCGCCGTTGCGGACGATACCTCTTCCCCCGCCTTCAGGACGGCCATGATCTCGGCCTCCGATACCAGCTTCTCATAACCCAGAAACCGACTTCGCAGACCTGACGCCGTCAGTCTGCGATAGGCCTCGGGGACCTCTTCTTCTCCACTCCCTTTCCAGGACTCCTGGGACTGCTTTCTCTGTCTGGTCATGGCCTCTTCATAGCCGGGAATGTCCACCTTGAGGCCCTCTTCCCTGGCCACATCCTGGAGAATATCTACCGACAGTCCATAGGTGTCATAGAGTTTGAAGGCCACATCGCCCGCAATGGAATCATCACCCTTTGCCCTCAGGGTGTCGAGTTCCTCCTTCAAGACCCTCATGCCGTAATAGAGGGTATCGGCGAAACGTTTTTCCTCACTCATGACCACACCTTCGATGAAACTTCGGGAGGTCACCAGGTCGGGAAAATCCCGGCCCATGCTATCGATGACCTTACCGGCCATAAGGTGGAGAAAGGGATCCTGGATCCCGAGGACCTGTCCGAAACGGATGGCCCTGCGGATGATCCGTCTGAGCACATATCCCCGGCCCTCATTGGAGGGCATGATGCCGTCGCCGATGAGAAAGGCGGCTGCCCGGGCATGGTCAGCGATCACCTGGAATGAGACGTCCTGTTTGGCCTCTTTTCCATAGGCCTTTTCGCAGATTTCCTCGACCCGTCCGATGAGGTCCCTGAAAAGATCCGTGTCATAGTTGCTCTTCACTCCCTGGACGACGGCAGCAACCCTTTCGAGCCCCATGCCCGTATCGATGCTGGGTCTGGGAAGAGGATCGAGATGACCCTGGGCGTCGCGGTTGAACTGCATGAAGACCAGGTTCCAGATCTCGAGATAACGATCGCAATCGCACCCGGGGGCGCAATCGGGTTTTCCGCACCCGATGGATTCGCCCTGATCAATCAGGATTTCAGAACAAGGGCCGCAGGGCCCCGTGTCGCCCATGGCCCAGAAGTTGTCTTTTTCTCCCAGCCGCACGATCCTTTCCGGGGGGATACCTATTTTTTTCTCCCAGATCCCATAGGCCTCGTCATCGTCTTTGTAGACGGAGACATAGAGCTTGTCCGCCGGGAGTTTATACCCTTCCGTGAGGAGTTCCCAGCCCCAGGAGATGGCCTCCTCCTTGAAATAGTCGCCAAAGGAGAAGTTGCCGAGCATTTCGAAAAAGGTGTGATGCCTGGCCGTATAGCCTACATTCTCGAGGTCATTGTGTTTGCCGCCGGCCCGAACACATTTCTGGGAAGTCACCGCGCGGTTGTAGCCCCTTTTCTCTTCTCCGAGGAAAAGGCTCTTGAATTGAACCATCCCCGCGTTGGTGAAAAGCAGGCTCGGGTCATCCCGTGGTATAAGAGGTGCGCTGCTCACCCATTCATGCCCTCGAGCAGCGAAAAAATCGAAAAATTTTTGTCTAATCTCTCGGAAATTCATATGTTAGTCCTTTTGAGTTAAATTTTATTGCTGATGCACCTTATGACTGAATTCGCATTTCGTTCGGCATGTGATCTTTTGCCATGGGTTCTTTTTATTCGGCCGGTTTTTCCTTCTCCTTTTCGTCCTTTTCCTCGGTCTCCAGGAGTCCCGACTTTTCTTTAACCAGACGGACAATGCGTTCTTTGATGTCCGGGTTTTCATTGAGAAAACGCTTTACGTTTTCCCTGCCCTGTCCCATGCGCTCCCCATCGAAGGAATACCATGACCCACTTTTCTCGACAATATCCAGCGGAACGCTCAGGTCGAGGAGGTCTCCCTCCTTGGAAATACCCATGCCGTATATGATATCGAATTCCGCTTGCTTAAAGGGCGGGGCAATTTTGTTTTTGACGACCTTGACCCGCGTTCTGTTTCCAATGACCTGGTCCCCTTCTTTGATGGCGCCGATGCGTCGGATATCCAGGCGTTGGGAAGCGTAAAACTTCAAGGCATTTCCACCGGTCGTGGTCTCGGGGCTCCCGAACATGACCCCGATTTTCATTCTTATCTGATTGATGAAGATCACGCAGGTATGGGACTTGCTGATCGTTGCCGTCAATTTTCTCAGGGCCTGGGACATGAGGCGGGCCTGAAGGCCCACGTGCTGATCCCCCATTTCCCCTTCGATCTCCGCCCTCGGCACGAGCGCCGCAACGGAATCAATGATGAGGACATCGATGCCCCCGCTTCTTACCAGGATTTCGGCGATATCCAGGCCCTGTTCCCCCGTATCCGGCTGGGAGACCAGCAGGCTGTCGACGTCCACGCCCAGCTTCCTGGCGTAACCCACATCGAGGGCATGCTCGGCGTCAATAAAAGCGACCATGCCTTTCATGGCTTGGGCCTCGGCTGCAATATGAAGAGCGAGGGTCGTTTTTCCCGAAGATTCGGGACCGTAGATTTCTACGACCCTTCCCCTGGGAACGCCCCCGATTCCAAGGGCGATATCAAGGGCCAGAGACCCGGTGGAAATGGCCGGAATGTCTACGACCTTTTGGTCGCCCATCTTCATGATTGACCCCCGACCGAACTGCCTCTCGATCTGCGTGATGGCCTGACCCACCGCTCTTTCCCTGTCCATTTTTTCTGCCATGAAACTACCCCCTGTGAGTATCAATAGAGTAAAAGTCTGCGTAAATCGTGCCCGAACGAAAAATCCTGGTTTTCGTTCAGACACGAAATTGATTATAAGATAATGCTCCCTGAATTTTTTAAGATCAAGGATTCGTTACTTCACCGTCAAAAATTTGGTTCTCTGCACCAGGTCAGAGACGGACGGCTCTGCCAAAAAAATGACCTGGAGAGTCGAAGATCCCGTCTTCAGCGGGATTGGAGTATTGGAATGTTGGAAAAACTGCAGGCGGTTGTGAGTTTTTTAAATTGCGTTCATCCGATGCCGCCCAGCTGATCAGACGTTTTTTCCATCACTCCAGTAATCCGGTACTGGCTTATTTGAAATTCCAGTAAGGTAAATCCCCTCTGGGGTTAGGCCAAAGCCGGCCCCTATCGACCCGGATTTTTTACCTTTCCCCGGCCAGAGGCCATGACGCCAGTTTTGTATAGACAGCTCCACCGGGTTTCAAGGTGCTTTTGAAAAGGGTCAGCCGGTCCAGAAGACATTCGGGGCTCTTGACCGCCTGATATCTTTCCAGCAAGTCTTCAAGCAGCCCCCGCGCCTTTCCGGATTTTCGGAATCTTCCAAGGGTCAGGTGGGGACGAAAGGGCCTTTTTTCTTCTTTCACACCGAAGGTCGCCAAAGGCCTCTGAAGGGCGTCCCTGAATCCGGATAACCTTTCGAGATCGCCTTTAAGCCCGAGCCAGAGGACCCTGGGGTTCCGGCTATTGGGGAAGCATCCCATGCCGCTCATGGAAACGGAAAAGGGGCCGTGACCGGCACATATTTTTTCGGGGACCGCCTTGATGGATTCGATGTCTTCGGTTCGGATGTCGCCCAGGAAAATCATTGTCAGATGGATATTGGTCTCCTTGACCCATCGGACATCCAGGGACGTTTTTCGAAGTTCCCCGGCAACCCGGAGGAGAATATTCATGATATCTGCCGGCAATTCAAATGCCAGAAAGGAACGGATCTCCATTCAGAACCCTTCTAATCCAGTCCAGGGCCATCATGGCCGTGTTCTGCTTGATCTGCACTCTGGTGCCCCAGAAGCGGTATTTATGAGAAAATACACCTTTTTCCCCGGCCAGGCCAATATGCACCGTGCCTACGGGTTTCTCCCGGCTCCCGCCGTCAGGCCCGGCGATTCCCGTCACGGCCAACCCGAGGTCAGTGCCCATCTTCGCCTTGACTCCCACGGCCATCTCCCGTGCGGTCAGATCGCTCACCGCCCCGAGTGTTTCAATGGTTTTCGGGGAGACACCAAGAAGATCGACCTTTGCCTGATTGCTGTACACCATGACGCCGCCCTGAAAATAAGAGGAGCTGCCCGGCACATTGGTTAAGAGATTTCCTATGAAGCCGCCCGTGCAGGATTCCGCAACGGACAGGGTCAGTTTTTTTTCTATGAGCATCCGGCCGACTACATCCTCCATATTCAGATTCCCGGAGGCAAAGACATAGGGCCTTAAAATCTTTCGGAGTTCCTTTTCCATCTTATCGAGTTCTGCGGTCACCGTGGCCTCATCCTCACCCCTGAGGCTCATGGTGATGTGGTTCTCAGGAAATTGAGGGTAAAATCCCAAAAGGACATCATGGGTCTTATCGAGCAGGTCCTTCAGGACGTCGGCGACGCGCGGTTCGTTGAGCCCGTAAAGCTTTAGGATTCGCTGCCTCAGGACGGGGAGCGTGTGGCACTGATCCAGAATTTCAGGGATTACAAATTTGTCCATGAGAAAGCGCATCTGATCGGGGACTCCCGGGAGAAAGTATAACCGGACCCTGTCTTCCCTGAGAGAGAAGCCGCAGACATTACCATCGGGATTAAGCAGCTTGGACCCTTCGGGCATCCAGGCCATCTTCTCCAGGGAGGGTGACAGTTCCATCCCCCTGGCGTCCACATAGTTCTTGATTTGTTGTAACATCTGTTTATCGAGGCACAGGGGTCTTCCCAAGGCGTCGGCGGCGATCTCGCAGGTCATATCGTCCACAGTGGATCCGAGGCCCCCGGTGATGATCACAAAACGGGAATGGCTGATGGCCTTGCTCAGGGCCTTCGATACCCTCTCGGGATGGTCACCCACCGTTGTGATGCGTGTGACTTTTAAACCGGAGGCCGTGAGTCTTCCCGCGGCATACCAGGCATTCAGGTCCAGGGTCCTGCCTGAGATAAGTTCGTTCCCTATGGTTATGATTTCTCCGAACATAGTTTTTTTGTCCGACGAAAAGGTCATATAAGAAAAAGGATCACTCTCAGGGCCAGGTTGGCGTAAAGGCCCGCCAAGAGGTCATCCAGGACAATCCCCTTACCTCCGCTTATCTTTTCCAGCCTTTTTATGGGGAAAGGCTTGAAGATATCAAAAAGCCGAAACAGGATAAACCCCAGGATGAGGCCGCCCCAGGACAGGGGTACGAGAAAAAAGGTCAAGAGCAACCCCGCCGCTTCATCAATAACGACCTCAGAAGGATCATGGCGCCCCAAGATTCTCTGAGTCAGACCGGAACTCCAGATGGCAATAAGAACGAAAACGCCTATACAAACGCCCGTTGATATCGTCCCGAGATACTGCATTCCGAACAAAAGGGGGGCACCCCCCAGGGTCCCAAAGGTTCCCGGCGCCTTCGGCAAAAGACCGGTGCCGAACCATGTGGACAGGCACAAGGCCACTTTCCCTGGAATATCGGCCTGTTCAAAGGCTTTTCGGAAACTCAAACTATCAAATTGACGTTCAGACATCAAGTGTGTAATGAGACTCCTTAACGATGATTTAAAGATAGCACCCATCCGTAGACATCCTTTAGAGGGATGTCTTTCTCCCTTGCGATACGACGGCAGACCTCATATTCCGGAAGGTGAACGGCGGCGCCGTCCGGGTGGATCACTTTTTTGACCGGCATTTTGCCCCAGGGACTTTCCACGTCCACCGAAGATCGAGGAAGAACCCTTCGCTGGGTATGCTGGAAGCGGATTCCGAGGGTTGTGCTCTCCCTGAAAAGGATCGACATGAGCCGCTCTTTGTCCCGGGGTTTGGCCATGACCTGAACCAGGGTGCCGGGGCGGTTTTTTTTCATGTAAACCGGATAGAAGAAAACATCCAGTGCACCGGCCTCAAAGAGCAGATCCATTAAAAACCCGAGCCATTCAGGATAGGCGTCGTCCAGGTTCGCTTCCAGGAGCACGACCGTATCCCCCTCCTGGTCGGCCGTCTCCCGGCCTGTGATGATGCGAAGGAGATTCGGTCTGTCCGGCAGTTGCCGGCTCCCTACACCGTAAGCGACCTTATCCACGACCATGGGGGGCATGGGACCGAAAGAGTCGCCAAGACCCTTGGCAAGGGCCGCTCCCGTGGGCGTGACGAGTTCATGGTTCACGCCGGAGTCATACACCGGGACATCCTTCAACAGGGCAATGGTGGCGGGGACCGGAACGGGAATCCTTCCGTGCCGGGTTTCTGCAAATCCGGAACCCAGAGGCAGGGGTGAAACGACCATGGACCCGATACCCAAGCGTTCCATGCCGAACACCGAACCGGCAATGTCTATGATGGAATCGACGGCTCCGACCTCGTGGAAGTGGACTTCGTCGAGAGGGCGATGATGGATCTTTCCCTCTTCCCGGGCAATAGCCTCGAATATCCGGATACTGGTATCCAGGGTTTTGGCGCTCAAGTCCCCTGCCGAAAGGATTTCCTTAATATCGTTCAGGCCCCTGTGGGCATGTTGGTCCTTTTCCACTTGAACCACAAATCGGGTGCCATAAAGGTGGTTTCTTCCTTCCCGATTCGCATCAAGGCTGTATCCCGTAAGGGGAAGAGACCCCAGAACGGCCTTCAGATCATCAAAGGGCAGTCCGGCGTCGAGAAGGGCACCCAAAAACATATCCCCGCTGAGACCGGAAAAGCAGTCAAGGTAAGCAATCTTCATTTGTCTTCCTATCGTTGTTTATGACTTCATAAGGTTTTCACAAATACGCTAACAAAGACTGTGCAGCTGACATTATATGGTGTTGGTGCACATCTGTAAGCGGCTCACCACAGAGGCACGGAGGTCACGGAGGTGAAATCATTTTTTCATTTCCGTTGAGAGGACGGAAAGGAAAAACAACCAGGCTGTGCGGGCCGTCAACACCAGCGGCGCAGCCGCTTAGGGGTTTTTCACTTGCCCGCCTCTCAGGGGCAAGTGAAAAGAGCCTTTTCTCAGTGTTCTCTGTGTCTCCAGTCACGCTGTGGCGTGACGGGTGGTGAAAATGAACAATGGAATACGTCTAAAAACGATACCTATGAAATTTCTAAAGAGGGCCTAGGGTCTTTTAGCACCGGGGTTTTTCCCAGTCAACAACTTTAAACGATACCAAGGGGTTAGGAATCCTGCGTTCCGCTAAAAGGTCGGGTGAGTCTAAAATCGGGCAAAAAAGGAGACATGTTTTTTTCGCCCGTCTCAACTTGTTCCGGGAACTGGACAAAGAGCTGCTCAAAGCCCAGATCGAGGGCATGCCTGTAGACACTGTCAAACTCATCCAGGGTGATGGATCGGTTGAGATCATCGTCTGTTTGAGGGCGGGCGGGGGTATACTGGGACATGAGGCTGAGGGGCAGGCAGGGTCCGAATTCCAGAAAAAGCGAAGTCAGGGCATCCAGGGAGTTTTCTATGTGTCCGGGGAGGATCAGGTGCCGGACCAGGACCCCCCGGGAGGCCAGGGAAGAGCCGGTTCGCGCGGCATCCAGAAAACCTTTTTGCCGGATCATCTCGGAGATGGCCTCAAGGGCCGTCCCGGTGTAATCCCCGCATCTGGAGAGCCGCCGGGAAAGGGCCTGATCCGCGTATTTGAAATCAGGCAGGTAGATGTCGGCGTAATCCTCCGCCCGCTTGAGCATGTCCCGGGACTGGTACCCGGAGAGATTATAGACCATGGGCAGCGTGCATCCCTCCTTGCGGAGGCAAGAGACCAGGGAAAAGACGTGGGGAAAGAAATGGTCCGGGGTGACCAAATTGATGTTGTGGACGCGGTCCCCAGAGATCATTTTCCTTACCCGGTCCAAAAGGGCACGAAGCGTCATCTCCTCACCAAGCCCTTTCCTGGAGATTTGATAGTTCTGGCAATATGAGCAGCGAAGAGTGCATCCTGAAAAAAAGACGGTGCCCGAGCCCCGGATGCCTGAGATGGGGGGCTCTTCGCCGAAATGGGGCCCCACATAGGCCACCCGCAGTCGATGGCTCATGCCGCAGAATCCGGAACGGGCGGCGTTGTCTTCCCCTGTCCGGTCCACCCCGCATTCTCGCGGGCAGAGGCGGCATTCTTGAAAAAGGCTGAAAAAATCCATGAGCCCTTATAGCATATTTGGGGGGGAGAAGGGGGAAAGGAAACAATCTCAAGGCCAAATGAATGTCAAAATCCAAGGCCCAAAGGAGAGTTCAGAATACCGGAGGCAGGAGGATCCCGAGACGGTTTTTTCTCATGCGTTTCTCGTCACCCCTCATTCCCCCAGGTAGGCTGTTCTCACCTGCTCGTTTTCGCGCAAGGCCTCGGAGGTGTCGGCCAGGACTATTTCGCCGGTTTCGAGTACATATCCGCGGTGGGAAAATTTCAAGGCCAGCTGAGCGTTCTGCTCCACCAGCAGGATGGTTGTGCCCTGGGCGTTGATCTCCTCGATGGTCTCAAAGATGGAATCGACCAGGATGGGGGCGAGTCCCAACGAGGGTTCGTCGAGCAGAAGGAGTTTGGGCCGACCCATGAGGGCCCGGGCAATGGCCAGCATCTGCTGCTCACCACCGGAGAGCGTACCCCCGTGCTGCTTGCAGCGCTCCTGAAGAACAGGAAAGAGGGTGAAAATCCGTTCAAAATCCCTTTTGATCCCTTCCCGGTCCTTTCTCAAATAGGCGCCCAGATCGAGGTTTTCCTCCACCGTCAGAAGGGGAAAGATCATCCGTCCTTCGGGCACCTGGCAGATGCCCATCTGAACGATATTGTCCGGCCGCACGGCCGTAATGGACCGGCCCAGGTATAAGACCTCGCCTTCAACCGGGGTGAGCACGCCGCTGATGGTCATCAGGGTCGTGGACTTGCCCGCGCCGTTGCCGCCGATGAGGCAGACGATCTCACCATCGTCCACTGCCATGGAAATGCCTTTCAGGGCGCGAATGTTTCCATAGTAGGTCTTGATGCTTTCCAGCTCAAGCAGCATTGGCGGCTCCTGTGCCCAAATAGGCCTCGATCACCTTTGGATTGTCTTGAACCTCCTGAGGCGCCCCTTCCGCCAGCCATTCACCGTAATTGATGACCACCACCCGCTCGCACACGCCCATGACCACCTTCATGTCGTGTTCGATCAAAAGAATCGTGATGCCCCGATCCCGGATGCGGCGGATCAGGTTCATGAGATCGAGGGACTCCTGGGGATTCATACCGGCGGCCGGCTCATCGAGCATCAGCAGGCGCGGTTCCGTGGCCAGGGCCCTGGCAATTTCCAGGCGGCGCTGGTGGCCGTAAGGCATGGAACTGGCGATCTCCCCGCCCAGACCCTGGAGCCCGACGAATTCAAGGAAACGGTGGGCACTATCGGTAATGGCCTTTTCTTCTTTCCTTTGCGCCCGGTGCCGGATGACGGCGCCGAAGAAGAGAGAACGAGTCCGGCAGTGACGACCGATCTTTACGTTGTCGAGCACGGTCATATTGTCGAAGAGCCGGATATTCTGAAAGGTCCGGGCAATCCCCAAGGCCGTGACCGTCTCGGGCTTTTTGCCTACGAGAGAGACGCTGCGATTTTTGCCGGCAAAGATGATCCGGCCTCCGGTCGGCCTCTCCACCCCTGCCACACAGTTAAAGAGCGTGGTCTTGCCGGCCCCGTTGGGCCCGATCAGCCCGACGATCTCTCCCTGATTGATGTCAAACCGGATATCTCTCAGGGCCACCAGCCCGCCGAAGCGCTTGAAGAGCCTTTCGATGCTCAGAATAGGTGTCATTTTTTCAACCCCACGGACGCCTTGACCTTCTTCCTTTTCACCCGGCCGGCACGCATCTGGGCCGCGACCGCGGGTATGGGCAGGAGGCCGGCCGGGCGATAGCGCATCATGAGAACCATGATCAGGCCGAAGGCCAGGAAACGGACCCCCACGGGAAGGCCCAGGAGGGGTAGAAGGTCGCGAAGGATCTCGCTGAGGGAGACCAGGACGGCCGCACCGATCATGACGCCCCAGATATTGCCCATGCCCCCGAGCACGATCATGCACAAAATCAGAAAAGACTCCCAGAACTTGAACATGTCCGGAGAGAGAAAGGTCACCCACCTAGCGAAGAAGCTTCCCCCCACCGCTCCAAAGGCGGCGCTTATGGCAAAGGCGATGACCTTGTAGGTCAGCAGATTGATGCCGCAGGAGACCGCGGCCACCTCGTCATCGCGTATGGCAAACCAGGCCCGGCCAAGGCGGGAGTCCTGGACGCGGTGCATGACGAATACGGTCACAAGGACCATGAAGACGGCAAGATAGTAATAGGGCACCTCGCCGATGAACTCCCACTTGGGGCCGCCGAACAGGGTGAGATCAATGGATACCGGTTCGATGCCGGGAAGGCCTAAGGGGCCACGGGTGAGCCAGATTTCGTTGGTCAGGAAGAGAACGACCAGTTCGGAAAATCCAAAGGTCACGATGGCAAAGTAGTCGCCTGTCAGTCTGAGGGTGGGGGCGCCCAACAGGATTCCCCAGATGGCCCCGTTGATGAAGGCCAAAGGGATGATGAGCCAGAAAGAGAGCCCCAAGTGATACGTGAGCAGGCCCGAGGTGTAGGCCCCGATGCCGTAAAAGCCGACATAGCCCAGATCCAGGAGACCGTTGAAGCCGGGCACGATGTTGAGCCCCAGGGCCAGGATCATGTAAAGGAAGATGAGGATGATAATATGGAGCAGGTAGTCGGAGACAAAGGGAAGAAAGGGCAGGATCAGGGCCAGAAGCAAAAAGCCCACCCTGATCTGAATGCCGGGTTTCATCTTTTGTAGAATGAACATTCCCATGCTCACATGCTTTTTTTGGTTTCCTTGAGCACCTTGCCGAACAGACCCGCAGGGATCAAGACGATGACGATGATCATGACGGCGTAGGATATGCCGTCCCGATAAAGGGAACTGAGGTAACCCGCCCCGAAGGCCTCGGCCACACCGAGAACAACCCCGCCCAACATGGCGCCGGGCACCGAGCCGATGCCGCCCAGGACGGCGGCCGCAAAGGCCTTCACACCCGCGATGTAACCCATGGTGGGATAGAGGGAGTTGTAGTAGGCTCCGACCAGGATGCCGGCCGCGCCTCCCAGAGCCCCGGCCAGGGCGAAAGTGTAAGCGATGACCCGGTTGACATTGATCCCGGTCAGGGCGGCCATGGTCTTGTTCTGGGCCACCGCCCTCATGGCCTTTCCCCATTTGGTCTTCCGAATGATCAGGTTGAGCCCCACCATCATGATGATGGTGATCCCGAAGATGAAGAGGTGGAACCAGGAGAGGCGAACCCCGCCGAAGGTGACCGCGGTCATTTCAAAGTAGGCTGGGAGGGACCCGTGGGGGAAGGGCCTTGGGCGCGAACCCCAGATGATCATAGCCAGATTCTGCAAAAAGATCGACATGCCGATCGCCGTGATCAGTGCGGCCAGGCGCGGTGATTGCCTCAAGGGGCGATAGGCAAAGATGTCCAGGAGCACGCCGCAGATCGCACAGCAGGCCATGGACAGGAGAAACGCCGCGTAAAAGGGCAGGCCCAGAATAGAGATAAAGGTGACGGCGAAAAAGGCGCCCAGCATGTAGATCTCGCCGTGGGCAAAGTTGATGAGCTGAATCACCCCGTAGATCATGGTGTAGCCCACGGCAATCATGGCATATATGCCGCCGATGGTGAGTCCGTTAACCAGTTGCTGCAAGAACAAGGCGCCCCCCGCAAACCCAAAAAAAGGCGCCGAAACCCGGGAGTCCCGGCGCCCGCATGGGCTTTTCAGCCATGTGGCCGATTATTCGGCCGCAACGAACTTGCCGTTTTCCACCTTCTTGACAAAGGCCGGCTTAAAGCAGTCTCCTTTGTTGTCGAAGTAGGTGAGACCCGTGACGCCTTTGTAACCCTTCTCCTTAGAGTTGATGGCAGCCAGGCCGTCGCGGATCTTCTTCCTGTCCGCACCGGTCGCGGCGATGACCTGAGCCAGGATGCCCAAACAGTCATAGGAGTTGGCGCTCATCCAGTCCACATTACGGCCGGCCGCCTCTTTGAACCGCACGGCAAAGTCTTGGCCCGCAGGACCGGCCGAATCGGCCAGGAAGGGTACCGTGCAGTAGGTGTTATTTGCGGCCTTGCCTCCGATCTTGATGTAGTCGATGTTGTCAATACCGTCCGCCCCGAACAGGGGGCCGTCGAAACCCAGCTTGCGGGCCTGACCTGCGATCAGGGCACCTTCGGGATGATAACCGCAAAGGAAGATGGTATCGGGCTTGGCGTTCAGGAGCTTGGTCAACTGTGGGGTAAAGTCCGTGGTTTTGGCGACGTAGGCCTCGGCCCCGGTCACCTCCACGCCTGCCTCCTCGGCCCCGGCCACGAAGGCGTTTTTGAGGCCGATGGCGTAGTCATTGTTCTCGTAAAAGATGGCCACCTTTTTTTTGCCCAGCAACTCGGGCACCACGTGGGAAGCCAGGTACTTGCCCTGGAAATCGTCGGTGTAGCAATTGCGGAAGAACCAGCCTTTTCCAACATCGCCAATGGTCGGGTTGGTGGAGGTGGGGGAAATGGCGGGCAGTCCGTGCCGAACGTAGATGGGCATGGCGGCCAGGGTGGCCGAGGAGCAGAGGTGGCCGATCACTGCTACGATGCTCTTGTCCGATGCGAATTTGGCACCGACGGTGCCTGCCTCCTTGGGTGCACACAGGTCGTCGCCCCAGACAAGTTCGACCTTCTGCCCGTTAATGCCGCCGGCGTCATTGATCTCCTTGAGCTTGAGCTGGACGCCGGCCTTGACGTTGTCGCCGTAAGCCGCCAAATCGCCCGTGAAAGGGGAGGCGACCCCGATCCTGATATTGTCGGCGGCAGCGCCGGTCGTCACACTCAGAATCAAGGCTAAAGCCAAGATAAAACCTGTAATGATATCTTTGCCCTTCATAAATGCTCCTCCTTTTTTTTAATGTGAATAAATTAAAATAATAAAGAAGGATTTGGCTTGAATGGTGGGAAATTAGAAAAGTATCAACGAAGTCTATAAAAAGCAGGGTTGCATGTCAAGGGTAATTTCCGGTCTACCCAGTAGATTGACAAAAGGTCGTTCATGAGGGCGCCGGAATTATTCCGGATGACAACCGCCGCGTTGTCGACAGAGGCGCGAAAAAGAACTTGCTTAATGATAGCGAATAATATAAATCCTAGACGCTTAAGTCCTTTGAAAGCCGGTATTCCTATCCGGAAGGACAATAGAAAGACCTCGGTTGTAACGCCCGATAATTTTTTTACTTTTTCCTATCGCCCCCATCACCCAAACCTTCAAACTCTTGAGAGGTGACGCTATGGATTATTCGATTAGTCCTGAAGGAGAAGAGTTCAAACTGCCCGAAGAGGAGGAGTATCGGCAGGAGTACGAAAAACTGACCGCGCGGGTCCGGATGGAAAGGGAAGCGGGCCGGGAAATCGTTGTGGTCATGGGGCTCGGATTTGTCGGGGCGGTCATGGCGGGCGTGGTCGCGGATTCGGTGGATAAGACAACGGGCAAACCCAACAAGTTTGTCATCGGCATGCAGAGACCGAGTACGCGGAGCTTCTGGAAAATCTCTCTGTTTAATAAAGGCGTCTCCCCCGTCAAGGCCGAGGATCCCGACGTGGATCCGATGATCGAGCGGTGTGTGAATCAGAAAAAGACGCTTATGGCGACCTTCACGTACGATGCCCTGAAATTTGCGGATGTTCTCGTGGTCGATGTTCAGTGCGATTTTCTCAAGCAGGACCTGGGAAACCTGAGAACCGGACATGCGGAGATCAGCGCCCTCGAGGAGAGCTTTAAAATTATCGGGCAGAAAATCGATCCCAACTGCCTGGTCCTGATCGAAACCACCGTTCCGCCGGGCACAACGGAGTATGTTGCCTATCCCCATATCAAAAAGGCCTTCAAAAAAAGAGGGATCCGGGAAGAACCTCTTTTGGCCCATAGTTTTGAAAGGGTCATGCCCGGCCGCAATTATGTGAGTTCCGTGAGAGACTTCTGGCGTGTGTGCAGCGGCATCAATAAGGAAAGCCGGGAGCGGGTCACCACATTTCTTTCAGAAGTGCTCAATGTCGAAAAATTTCCCCTGACGGTCCTTGATCGACCCATCGAGAGCGAGACCTGCAAGATCGTGGAGAACAGTTATCGGGCCACCATTCTGGCATTCCTGAACGAATGGAGCCTCTTTGCGGAGACCAACGGGGTGGATCTCCTCAAAGTCATCAATGCCATCAAGGTCCGGCCTACGCACAACAACATGATTTTTCCCGGCCCCGGAATCGGCGGATACTGCCTGCCCAAGGACGGGGGGCTGGGTCTCTGGGCCTATAAGCATTTGCTGGGTTTTGAAGACGATATCTTCAAGATTACCCCTGAGGCGATCAACATCAATGATACCCGGGCGCTTCATGCCACGCAACTCGTGCGGGACGCCCTGAGAAATATGGGACTGATCCTTGCCGCCTGTGATGTGACCGTCCTGGGGGCTTCATACCGAGAGGATGTCGGGGATACGCGTTACAGCGGGTCGGAAATCATCGTGCGGAAATTGACCGAGATGGGGGCCGAGGTAAAGGCCCATGACCCCTATGTCCAGCATTGGTGGGAACTCGAAAAGCAGGAGACTTACCCCGCGGTGGGCGCCAGCTGGTCCCGGTTTTTCCGAAACCAGGAACACTTCGAAGAGTTCAAGATGACCCCGGACCTGGCAGGGGCTCTCAAAGGGGCGGATGCCGTTGTTTTTGCGGTCCGTCACCAGGAATACCTCGACCTCGATCCCGATAGAGTCGTTAAGATGATCGGCGGCCCTGCGGCTGTGGTAGATTGTTTCGGTATCTTGGATGATGACAGGATTGAGCGCTACTTCCGGTTGGGCTGCGAGGTAAAGGGACTGGGAAGGGGTCATATCAACAGGATCAAGGATCGTGTGCGAAAAATGAAAATGAGCGGACGGGATTTATAAAGAGTGGTTGGATTTATTACTTATTTTCGCAAGTTTTTTGCTTGACCGCAAATAGGGCATTGATTATACTCTGCCACCAAATTGGACCTTGAGCAAAGTCAAGCGATTTGCGTAGGCAATGGGGGTAAGGTTCTGTCGGTGTGTCTGATGCAGAGCGGCCGCTTGTCAAGAAAAACATAATCTACTTTTGAAAGGGAGATCTCCAATGGCAAAGAAAACCGTTTTTTTTCTTGTGATTACCCTGTTTACGGCATTTACCTGTGTGGGTGTGCAGGCCGCTGATACCATCAAGTTGGGTGTCGCCGGACCCCACAGTGGCGACTTGGCGTCCTACGGACTGCCCACGGTGAAGGCCGCCGAACTCGTGGTGAAGGATATTAATTCCAAGGGCGGTATCCTTGGGAAAAAGGTGGAACTCATGGTGGAGGACGATGTCTGCAAGCCTGAGGTGGCCACCAATACGGCCACTAAACTCGTGTCTCAGGGTGTCCACGTGGTCCTGGGTCACATCTGCAGCGGCGCAACAAAAGCGGCCATGGGCATCTATAAGGATTCTAAAATGATCTCCATGTCGCCTTCCGCGACCAACCCCGGCCTGACCCAGAGCGGCGACTATCCCAACTTTTACAGGACGATCGCCTCCGACGACGCCCAGGCGAGACTGGAAGTGGATTTCGTCCTCGACGTCTTGAAGCTGAAAAAGATTGCGGTTCTCCATGATAAGGGGGACTACGGCAAGGGCTTGGCCATGTTCGCAAAGAAATTCCTGGAAGAGTCGGGCAGGGGGGAAGTGGTCCTCTATGAAGGGGTGACCCCTGGGGCGGTCGATTATTCCGCGGTGGTGCAGAAGATCAAACGCTCCAAGGCCGAAGCCGTCATCTTCGGCGGCTACCACCCCGAGGCCTCGAAGATCGTGGGGCAGATGCGCAAGAAGAAGATGAAGGCCTTCTTTGTCTCCGATGACGGGGTCAAGGACGACACCTTTATCAAGGTGGCGGGAAAATATGCCGAAGGCGTCTACGCCACGGGTCCCAAGGATGTTTCCAGTAACCCTTTGGCGATCAAGGCCACCGAGGACCACAAAAAGACCTATGGCAAGGATCCCGGTGCCTTCTTCCTGAACGCTTATGCGGCCGCGCAGGCCCTGCTCAATGCCGTTGAAAAGGCCGGGTCCACCGATTATGAGGCCGTCTCAAAGGCCCTCAGAACCGAATATGTGGAAACACCCCTCGGCAAGATCCGATTCGACGATCGGGGAGATGCCATCGGCGTAGGGTTCGCCATGTATCAGGTCAAGGACGGCGTCTACTATGAGGTAAAGTAACGGCATGATTGTTTTTGCGCCGGGGGCGAGGCACAAGGGGCCTGCCCCCGGATTCGATGATTGACAACGCATTTTCAGGTACTCTTTTGGGATAAGTGCCTTATTGTGGGTCTGATGAAGAGATACATTTAAAATGGAGTATTTTCTTGAGCTTTTCCTCGGGGGACTTACCAGAGGAAGTATCTACGCCCTGATCGCCCTCGGATACACCATGGTTTACGGGATCATCCAACTGATCAATTTTGCCCATGGTGAGATATACATGATCGGGGCCTTCACCGCGCTGATTGTCACGAGTGTCTTGACCATGATGGGGATGAATCACCTCGCCGTCATCGTCATTGCTGCGGTCGTGGCGGTCATCTATTCCTCGGCCTACGGCTACACCATCGAAAAGATGGCCTACAAGCCCCTTCGTCATGCACCCCGTCTTTCCGCCCTGATCAGTGCCATCGGAATGTCCCTTTTCCTTCAGAATTATGTGCTCCTGGCGCAGACCTCGGATTTTCTTCCCTTTCCGAGCCTGATTCCTGAATTCAAATTTATGGCGCCTTACGAGCATATTCTCAGCTCTCCGGAGCTTGTCATCATCCTCAGCACCGCAGCGGTGATGATCCTGTTGACCTTTCTGATCAAGTTTACAAAAATTGGGAAGGCGATGCGGGCCACGGCACAAGACAGAGACATGGCCATGTTGGTGGGGGTGAATGTGAACCGCGTGATCTCCGTGACCTTTGTGGTGGGTTCGGCCACTGCGGCGCTGGGGGGCGTTCTTATCGCATCCCATATCGGACAGATCAATTTCTATATCGGGTTCATCGCGGGGATCAAGGCCTTTGTGGCCGCGGTGCTCGGCGGTATCGGAAGCATCCCCGGGGCGGTGTTGGGAAGCCTTGTTCTGGGGTGGACAGAGAGCTTCTTTACCGGCTATATTTCCAGCGATTACGAGGACGTCTTTGCCTTCGTGTTCTTGGTCTTAATCCTTATTTTCAGACCGGAGGGTATCTTGGGGCGTTCGACATCGGAGAAGGTCTGATGAGGACCGGTGGGGGGATCCGGAGCCGGTTTATTTTGATTTGAATGATAACATCTTAGACCCGCGTGCCTGTCCCTGAAAGTGGATTTTTTGCAGGCGGAGAAGGTCCTCTGATCGTGGTAAAACCTTTAAATCCCCAGTTGGGCTGTGTGCATTGTTTAATTTTCAAGAAATAAAGAAATCCTTTTTGGTTTCGATCTGGTTCATGTTCCTGACCTTCCCCATCATGGTCATTCGCGTGAACACCATCGAAGATATCGTGGAGTGGCGGTGGGCAAATCTCTGGATGGTGGGCATCGGGAGTTTTGTCCTCTCTTTTGTATGGCGCTTTATGATTCGGCGCAAGGAAGCCGGGGTAAAGCGGGAGGAGACCGGAGAAGAGGCGGCAAAACCCCTTATGCAACGGCTCATGCAGGATCGGAGGGTCTCCATCTCGAGCCTGACTGTCGTGGGTATTTTTGTGGTCGTGTTCCCCTTTATCTTTTCCATGTACCAGACCAGTATCATGACCACGGCCCTCATCTACATTATGCTGGGGCTGGGACTCAATATCGTCGTGGGCCTGGCCGGGCTGCTCGATTTGGGTTATGTGGCCTTTTATGCGGTCGGGGCCTACAGCTACGCGCTTTTGAATTACCACTTCGGTCTAAGTTTTTGGGTGGCACTGCCCATCGGGGCCGGACTGGGTGCCTTGTTCGGAATTCTTCTCGGTTTTCCTGTGCTTCGTCTCCGGGGGGACTATCTGGCCATCGTGACCCTCGGCTTCGGGGAGATCATCCGGTTGATCCTGGAGAACTGGAATGAGTTTTCTTTCGGTCCGAGCGGTATTTCCAATATCCCGAGGCCTAGTCTCTTCGGGTTGGAATTTTCTCTTCAAAGCGCGACCATCTATTTCTATTTCCTCATGATCGGCCTCACCATTTTTACTATTTTTGTGGTGGGAAGGCTGCAGAACTCCCGTATCGGCAGGGCCTGGATCGCTTTAAGAGAGGACGAGGTGGCCTGCCAGGCCATGGGCATCGACAAGACCAAGACAAAACTGACCGCCTTTGCCTTGGGCGCTACATGGGCGGGCATGGCGGGGGTCATGTTTGCGGCCAAAACCACTTTTATCAATCCCGCGAGCTTTACCATCTGGGAATCCATCATTATCCTGTGCGTGGTGGTCTTAGGCGGTATGGGTTCCATTGTGGGTGTCCTTTTCGGCGCCCTTGTCCTGATCCTGCTTCCGGAATATCTCCGAGCCTTTTCAGAGTACAGGATGCTGATCTTTGGGGCCGTTCTGGTGATTATGATGGTCTTTCGGCCCGGAGGCATTGTGACCAGCGTGCGGCGGGTCTACGAATTCAAAGGTGAAGCCGGGACGGGCGAAAAGGCATAATGGCCATGGGAACCATACTGGAAGTCAAAAAATTAACCATGAGATTCGGCGGTCTCGAGGCCGTGAGTGATTTTGACCTGGACGTAACGGAAGGGGAAATCGTGGCCCTCATCGGCCCGAACGGCGCGGGTAAAACCACTTTTTTCAACTGTATTACAGGGATCTATAATCCTACGAAGGGGGATGTCCTGATTTCGGCCGGGAACAAGGGGCAGAGGCGGATAAACGGTCAGAAGCCCAACCAGGTGACCGAGCGGGGAATGGCCCGAACCTTTCAGAATATCCGGCTCTTTGGTAACATGACCGTCCTTGAAAACGTAATGATCGGCCGGCACTGCCGAATGAGGTCGGGGATCGCGGGGGCCATATTCCGCGGCCGGTCCACGGTCAGGGAGGAAGCTCAGGCGGTGGAGGACAGTTACGTGGTCCTTCAAAAGATTGGTCTCGAGGAATATGTCAACGAGTTCGCCATGAATCTTCCCTACGGGGCACAGCGAAGGCTTGAGATCGCCCGGGCCATGGCCACGGAACCCTTTCTGCTTCTCTTGGACGAACCGGCTGCGGGTATGAACACCCAGGAGACCAGGGACCTGGATGAACTCATCGTCAAGATCCGTGAACAGGAAAAGATCTCTATCCTGTTAATCGAACATGACATGAAGCTCGTCATGAGCCTCTCGGACCGCATATTTGTGATGGACTACGGACGAAAAATCGCCCAGGGCACCCCGGATGAGATCAAGCACGATCCGGTGGTGATCAAAGCCTATCTGGGAGAAGATTACAGTGCTTAAACTGGTCAATGTCAATACCTTTTACGGAAATATTCACGCCTTAAAGGACCTAAGTATCGAGATCGCCAAAGGGGAGATCGTCACGCTGATCGGCGCCAATGGGGCAGGGAAGAGCACTTCCCTGATGACGGTCTGCGGGATCGTGCCTCTCCGGTCCGGGCAAATCCTTTTTCAGGGGTCGCCGATCCATAACATGGAACCGGACAAGATCGTCGCCCTCGGGATCTGCCAGGTCCCCGAGGGTCGCCGTATCTTCCCTTATCTCACGGTTATGGAGAATCTGGACATGGGGGCGTTTTTGCGGGATGACAAGGAGGGGATCAAGCGGGATTTGGAATACGTCTTGGATCTGTTTCCCATTCTGGCTGAAAGGCGGCATCAACAGGGGGGCACGCTCTCCGGGGGCGAGCAGCAGATGCTGGCCATATCCAGGGCCCTCATGGCCACGGTGAAGCTGCTCCTGATGGATGAGCCTTCCCTGGGCCTGGCACCGATCGTGGTCAAACAGATATTTGAGATCATCCACAAGGTAAACTCGGAGAACAATACCACCATTTTTCTGGTGGAACAGAATGCCAACATGGCCCTGAAACTGGCCCACAAGGGCTACGTCATGGAGAACGGCCGCATCACTCTGGCGGATACTGCAGCGAATTTGATCGCAAACGATGCGGTCAGAAAGGCCTATCTCGGCAAGTAGAAGATAAAATCTCGAAGCGATTTCATCTTCACTCCGGATCCTCCATGAAATCCTTGAGCTTTTCACGAAGCGAGTCCGGCCAGACCTCATCATGCAGAAAGGCCGACACCTCCTCTTTTGTGATGGAACCCATGATTTCCTTCGGAAGATTTTTCATGGTCTCCAGCCTTTCGGGCGAGGGCTTCGTACTTTGGGACATTTTATCGTCCATTTCACCCTCCTTTATCGAATCCTTTTTCGACCCTTACATAAAGTCTCCGAAGATACAATACAAAATGCAGTGAGCGGAAAGGAGCGGCTGGATCGCCCCCTGATTCACCATCAATGCATCATTCTGTCGCGTGCCTCGCGGGATTGCCTTTGATCGTTCCTCCCTGCGGCGTATTGATCATACGCTTCAGTCGTCACTCCTCCCGCATACTGCAGCGGGAGCTGCGATGCGGCACCCCCGGTGTAACCGGGATTCCGCAAGCTCAACTTGCAGACATCTCATCCCTTGCTGGTGCCCAGGGATGCATCAAAATCCCTTGTCCTCTTTAATGATGCGGAAATTTGATGGTGGATTTTGGTTGCCGTGCGTTTATTGACTCGTGATATTCAACGAGGTTATAGTAAAGGATAGAGGTCGCTCAAGAGAAGTGGGACGCATATTTTAAAAGGAAGGGGGACGTCATGAAAAGGGTTTGGGCAGTGATTCTGGGAGGCGTGTTAGGCCTGACGCTTGTGGGCCTGTCTTCGGGGCCGGGTTTCGGGGTAAAAAAACAGAAAGCATTTCCTGACATTCCGAGGGTAACCGTCAAAGAACTCCAGTCCATGATGGGACAAAAGGATGTGGCCATTCTGGATGTTCGTCCCCAAGAGCAATGGGAGAACAGCACAAAGAAAATTCCGGGGGCCATTCATGAAGACCCGATAAAAGTGTCGTCCTGGGCGGAAAAATATTCCAAAGACGAAACCGTTATTGTCGCTTATTGAGCGTGACCCGGCGAATCAACCAGTGCCCGGGTGGCACGTCAGTTGATAAAAAAGGGTTTTTCCAAGGTGTATTGTCTCGAGGGCGGCCTGAATGAATGGATCGATAAGGCTTGCCCGGTTGAAACGAAATGGACCGTCAAGAGGGAATGCGTCACATGCCATACCCATGTGACCCCCGGCATCGTGTCGGACTGGAAGGCCAGCAGGCACAGCCGGCGTGATGTGAGTTGCGCCGTTTGCCATGGCGCCAAGCATATGTCGGAAGAGGATACGGATCTTGTGACACCGGTGAATGCCGACAAATGCGCCAAGTGTCATCAGATCCAGGGCGACCAGTTCAAGGCCGGAAAACACGCCAAGGCCTGGGCCGCCATGAAGGCCATGCCGACGGCGCATTGGCAGCCTATGGCGTTGACCGAAGGCATGAAGGGCTGCGGCGGTTGTCATAAGTTGGGGATCAAATCCCGGGAAGAGGTTCAGACCCTGAAGGACGAGGGTTCCGGCTTCGGTTTGGCCTCCTGCGATGCCTGTCATACACGTCACACCTTTTCGGTAAAAGAAGCGAAACAACCCCAGGCATGCCAGACCTGCCATATGGGATTCGATCATCCTCAGTGGGAGATGTATTCCGCTTCAAAGCACGGGGTTCGATACCTCTTGAAACAAAACGGTATCCTGCCGGATACGGCTATGGCTCCGACCTGTCAGACCTGTCATATGCGGGAAGGGAATCATAAAGCGAGGACGCCATGGGGATTCCTTGCCGTAAGACTTCCTATGCCGGAGGACAAGGCGTGGGCGGATGCCCGGAAAACTATCCTTCAGGCACTTGGCGTTTTGGATCCCAACGGCAAGCCAACGGCCCGGCTGGAGGTCGTCAAGGCAGCGGATGTGGTTCGTTTGACCCAGGAAGACTGGCAGAATGAACGTACCGAGATCGTCACGGCATGTGGCCAGTGCCATTCCCTCAATTTTGCGAAGGGGGAATTGAAAAAGGCGGACGATATGATCCGGGAAGCGGATATTTTGATGGCGGAAGCCATTCATATAGTCGCCGGTTTGTATCGGGACGGCCTTCTTAAAAAGCCGGAGACCTATGCGTATCCTTTTCCTGACCTTCTGGCATTTCACGATGCGCCCACATCCATTGAACATAGGTTGTTTCTCATGTTCATGAAACACCGCATGAGGACCTTTCAGGGGGCCTTCCACGCCAATCCGGATTACGCCTTATGGTACGGATGGAGTGAAATGCAACAGGACTTGACCGCGATTGGTGAGACGGCCGAAGCCTTGAGAAAGGCATCCAAACCGTAGCGGCGGATAAATTCCAAAAGCGGCTCCCCCCCCTCAGGGGTAGATCAAAGCCATCCCCTTTTTCATTGACAAGCCATCCCCTTTATCCTAAGAGGGGATGGCTTGTTTTATGCCAAAAGCCGGAAGGGACGCCCCTGGGAGGGCTTCCCTTCAATAAATGATTCGGCAGGCGCTGAGCAGTTACCAATTCGGAAATGAGACAGGAATAAGAAGACAATGACATGTGTAATGGGAATAGATATCGGTTCTTCACGTTCAAAGGGCCTGATCCTGAAGGATGGAACAGTGGTTGCTTCCTACGAATGTTCATCGGGGGGAGATTTCAAGGTTATCGCGGGCAATGTGCGAGATGAGCTTTTCGCTCAGGCGGGCTTGTCCTCACCGGACATCATCCGTACCGTTGCGACCGGGTACGGGTCGAAACAGGTTGATTTTGCCTCTGAGATGAAATCGGATCTCTCCTGCCACAGCCGAGGAACGCATCATCTTTTTTCTACGGTCAGAACGGTGATCGATGTGGGAGATCTCTACAGTAAAGTCTTCAGCATTGACGGACGCGGCAACCTTCAGAAATTTTTGTTGAGCGGGAAGTGCGCGGGCGGGAGCGGCAGGGTTTTACAAGTGATCGCAAAGGTGCTTCATGTGAAGGTGGAGGAGATCGGGGAATTGTCCCTGAGATCAAAGCATCGGGTTGATTTCAATACTGGGTGTGTCGTATTCGCAGAATCCGAGGCCGTTTCAAGGTTGGCGGACGGGGTGCTCAAGGAGGATCTCCTGGCCGGGATCCACCGTGCCCTGGCCGCCCAGCTCAATAGTCTCGGAGAGCGGCTGGGTGTTGAGGAAGACCTTGCCCTTGTGGGCGGAGGGGCCCGGGATGTGGGTCTTGTGAAGGCCCTGGAAGAGATGATGGGTTTCAATATCCTGGTACCTGAGGAACCCCATATGACAGGCGCCCTCGGTGCCGCCCTTATAGCCGAAGAGATGGTCACGGTTTAAATTGTAAAATAATCTACCGTCTTAGACGGCCATATAAAGACAATAAATCAGAGTAAAATATTAAAAGGGTTCAACACGGTCCCTTTTGTCAGAGGTGATCTGTCTTTAGAATAACGGACGTTGCCTTTGATCCCACCCCTGTTTCCCTCGCCTTTCAACCGAATTTTCGCTCCCCCGGCAGGGAGAGATAGAGAAATGCCTTTCAAATTAAATTTTGATTAATAATTTCGATAAGTTAGATATTTAAGGAATAGTTACGATGTAGCTACAATGTAGATATTTTTCTTGAAATTTCGGCGCTGATCATATATAAATAGATCGTTTCAAATCTAATCAGACTGTACATTTGGTTGCCCCACCGTGGATGTGGGGCGTGTTGCTGCTAGCTTCGATGTATATTTGAGATAGAACAGCTAGAACTAAAAAGGAGATCAAACTGATGAATGCGAAAAACAGTATCATTTCGTCAAAGGTCGAATCCTATTACAAGGACTACGGGCAAAGGGCCAGAGAGCTGAATGGTGAGGGAAAGAAACTCATCGGCTATGTCTGTTCCTTTGTCCCTGTGGAGATGATCACGGCTGCGGGATGCATTCCCTTTCGTATAAGAGGGGATGTGGGGGAGCCGATTACCAAGGGCGATACCCTTCTGGAGACGATTGTCTGCCCCTTTGTCCGCAGTTGCTTTGATCTTGCGGTCAAGGGTAAATACGACTTTCTTTCGGGGGTGGCCATTCCCCATGCCTGCGACAGCATGACCAGGAGCTATCCCGTTTGGAGCTACTCCCTGGAATTACCCTATTCTCATTTTATCAATATCCCCTCGGTGGTCAAAGAATCCTCCTTCGAATTCTTCAATGAAATTCTGAAGACATTCAAGCAGAGCCTCGAAGAGTACGTGGGAAAGGAAATTTCGAATGACGACCTGGCCGATGCCATCAAGCTCCACAACGCCAATCGCGACAAGGCCAAGGCCATTTATGAATTCCGAAAAGCGGATCCGCCATTGCTTACGGGCGTTGAACTCACGAAGATCATCACCGTCGGGACGAGTCTCCCTGTTGAAGAGGCGAATGCCCTGTTTGACGAGGTCTTGGAGGAACTGGGCCAGAGGTCTGAGTCACCGGTCGAGAAGGGACCTCGCATTCTCGTAGACGGTGCCTGCGTGGATAATTTTGAACTGATCAAAATTATTGAAGACAGTGGTGCCAATGTGGTCGTCGATACCATCTGCAACGGCACCCGGGATGCCTTCCCCCATACGGACGAGGGGGGTGACCCCATCGATGCCCTGGCGCATCGTTATCTGGACAAGATCAATTGCCCCAAGACCTACCGGAACAACGAGGCCGGCACTTTCGAAGGGGACATTGCCTCCCGCTTCGGTGATATCGGCAAGTTTTCCAAAGATTTCAAGGTGGACGGCGCAGTCCTTTACGTCTACAAATACTGCGACCCCTTCGGCTTCGAGGTTCCGGCAAGAAAGGCTTACTACGAATCCATCAACGTCCCGCTTCTTTATCTTGAGGATCTGTATTCCACCGGGACGATTGGCCAACTCAAAACGAGAGTCCAGGCATTTCTGGAGATGATCGGTTAACGCGGATTCTGTGATAAGGAGGATTAAGGTAATGGCTGAAGAAAAAAAGAAAAAACATAAGAAAAGAAGAACCGCAACCAAGGCGGCCGCATCCATCGGCCCCATGGTCAAGGAATTCATAGGTGGAACCAATCGGGCAAGGGCGGAGGGAACCCATAAAATAGCTTATACCTTCATCGTTTGCCATCATGAAGAGATCCTGAGGGCCATGGATGTCCTTCCCGTCTGGACCGAGAATTTTGCAGGCATCTGCGGCGCCATCAGGGATTCGGAACGGTTTCTCCAGCGGGCGGAGTCCCTGGGGTTCTCGAGGTCTTTGTGCACCTATGCCCTTTGCGGGCTCGGTTTCGACCAATGGAGAGAGGAACTGGGAGAAATGCCGCCGAACGCCCCCTGGGGCGGGCAGGCAAGGCCCGATTTCATGGTTTCCACCGGGCAGATTCTCTGTGATCCGCGAGCAAAATGGTATCAGGCGGCGCAACAATACATGCCTGACGTCCCCATATACAACATTGATCTGCCTTACCCTCTGTATGATCCGAACCATGATCACAGAGAGGTCTGGGGCTATTATCACAAGTATATCGTCAAGGAAATGCGTGGTTTTGTTTCTTTCCTGGAAGAACAGACCGGCAAGAAGATGGACTACGATCGGCTCAAGGAATACGTTGCATTGAGCGACAAGACCTGGAACCTGATCGAGGAAACCTATAACCTCAGAGCGGCAAAACCCTGCCCCATGGGCACGGGCGATGCCATGAATACCATGGTGCCCATGAACTTCAAGATGGCCAGCCAGGAGGCCTATGATTTTTATGTCGGTCTCAACGCCGAGCTGAAGGAAAAGAACGCCAAGAAGGAAGGCATTGTGGCAAATGAGAAATACCGGCTTCTCTGGGGCGGCGGCCTGCCGTCCTGGTTCGCCCTGGGTGACTTTAATTACTTTAACAGTAAAGGGGCCGTCTTTCCGGCGGAGACGACCTATCGCATGGTCGCGCCCCTTGATGAAATGGATATTCCCGAAACCGACGATCCAATTGAACACCTGGCCTGGAAGTGGTTGGGTTATTGGACCTTCTGGTATGATAGGGCGAGGAAGCGGCCCGGAAGCCACCCGGATGTGGAGTGGTTGATCAACTATATCGAGCGGTATGATATTGACGGCGTGGTGATGCACGAGGCCTTCTCGTGCCGTTCCTGGCATGTCGGGCTCATTTGGCAGCTCCAGCAGTTGGCAAAAATCTACAAACCCATCCCTGTATTGATGCTTGGGGACAGTGGCCAGAAGAAGGAGGGGAAACGGGAGCTTCCATCCCTGATCCTGGAAAGCGACATCATCGATATCACCTCTTATTCCGAGGTCGATACGAGAAATAAGATTGATGCCTTTATCGAGACCCTGGAATCCATTGAAAAAAGTAAAATAAACTAAGCATTTGAAATAATGAATAAATATTTCGCAGGTATCGATATCGGTTCAACCATGACCAAGGCGGTGATCCTCCAGGAGGGGATCATCGCCTCCGTGATTGGACCGACCGGTCCGGAACACAGGATCCTGGCCAACAGGGTGATGGAAGAGGCCCTTGAGCGGGCCGGACTTCCATTCTCATCTATTTCCTATATCGTGTCTACCGGCTATGGGAGGATCAATGTCCCCTTTGCGGACAAACAGGTGACAGAGATCAGTTGTCATGCCAAGGGCATCAGTTATCTTTTCCCCCGGGCCAAAACGATCGTCGATATCGGCGGGCAGGACAGCAAGGCCATAAAAATCGATACCAACGGCCGACCCACCGATTTCGTGATGAACGACAAATGTGCCGCGGGTAGCGGCCGGTTTATAGAGGTGATTGCAGACACCCTGGGCCTCAGACTGGAAGACATGGGCGGTATTTCCCTTCAAAGCGGAAATCCTGCAAAAGTGAGCAACGTTTGCACCATATGGGCACAGCAGGAAGTGGCATCAAGCCTGGCAAAAGGCGCTCCGGTTTCGGATCTGGTCGCAGGGATCCACAGGTCCCTGGCGGACAGGGTTGCCCGTATGGTCAAGAGGTTGAGGGTGGAAAAAGAGGTCGTCCTGACAGGGGGGGGTGCGAAAAATATCGGATTGGTGCATGCCCTTGCAGAACAACTCGAAGAGGAAGTCCAGATCCCGGAGGAACCCCTGATTACCGGGGCACTCGGAGCGGCCTTGCTTGGAAGGGATATCACCGATAAGGCGGCTAAAAACAACACGGCGCTCAAGACTAAGGAACGTGTTCTGGAAACCGTTAAAATTCTATAAAAAAATAATGAACTTTTTTCCACGCCCTTCACCCCTGGTTTCAGAAATCAGGAATGGAGGGCGTGTTGTTTTTGGTCGGATGTGAAAAGCCGCGTTCTTTCGTTTTGGTGCTGGAATTTTTCATGACGAAGCCCTGCCGCATCGAATAATAGTTTAACTTTATTTTTCCTTTTCCCGCATTTCTCGTTTTCCCCATTTAGAATGAACAATCAAGAATTAACAATAAACCCCTCCCCCCAAGGAGACGGTCGTAAACAGGGGAAATCAGACATTTTGCGAAACCGTCAACTTCGAAACACAGCAGTCAAACCGTGTTTCAAACCGGGGCCGTCAAAGGATGCCGAGATTATCCACCATTTTCGCCACACGGCGGGCAATGGCCAGGGACGCGGTCAATCCCGGGCTGTCGATGCCGAGGAGATTGATACAAAGGAGATATTGGGGGTCTTGTTCAATCACAAAATCGGGATGGTCTTTGAGGCGCCCTTGAAGACCCGCCTGATGCCAGATCAGGTCCTCTTTTTTTATCCCCGGGAAAAAGGCCTTCAGACTTTCTGCGAAAATCCCGGGAGGGGTTGGGTGATCATCCATCCAGGCGTTTCGGTCTTTGACGGCCACGAGCTTGGGCCCGACCGTTACGGTTTTTCCGGGACGAGAAGGATATGAGAGGTCTTCAAAGGTGGGGGTCAGATGAATGCCCACCGTAAAATGGGTGCCATGAGGGGTGACGACAACTGTTGGCGTGGGGTATATGTTCCTGCCTTTCAGTTCCAGGTCGGGCCGCCTGGTGCTATAAAATTTGTAGCTGTCACCCCTAACGGGATCAAGTGTATAAGGGGTGTTGGGATTCAAGAAAAGGGCGATCCGATCGGCGTCTGCACCGGCGGCGTTGATGACGACCTTTGCCTTGATGCTGTCCGTGAGGCCGTTGCGATATTGAAATGTCAGCTCTGTGAACTCAGATGATCCCTTGAGGCCCGTGACAGCGGTTTCCACTATGAAGTGCACTCCCGCAGCGTGGGCGAGGGCGTGGAGACGATAGACAAGAGAGGCCGGGTCCACAATGCCCGCACTCGGTACCCGGAGGGCCGAACGAGCCTTCACATTGGGCTCCATGTCTCTTACCGCTTTTCCCGGGATCTTTTCTACCCCCGGTACGTCGTTTTTACGGGCCCTGTTCAGATAGAGGTCAAGAACCTGGTCCTCTTCATCCGTCGTGGCGACGATGAGTTTCCCGGTTTCGAGGGCAGGAACCCGGTGCCGGCGGCTGAATTCATAGAGCAGCCGGTTTCCCTCCACGCAGAGGGCCGCCTTTAGGGGGCGTGTTTCCCGATCATAATAAATGCCTGAGTGTACCACACCCGAATTGCGGCTGGATTGGTTTTCTCCCCGGGTGATGCCGGGATTTTTTTCAAAGAGAAAAATATCCCCGGTTCGGGTGGAAAGCTCGCTTGCCACGGCGCAGCCCACCACGCCGCCGCCGATGATGGCTATGGAAATATCGCTGGACATGGATGCCTGAAATAGGTTCGCATTGTGGGAAGTGCCGTTTTTCAACCCCTGTGGCTGTACAAAAGCGCATTGATCGAAGTCGTTCAGCTTCTTGAAATACATTCAGCTACGGATGGATCAAGAGGATCTCTTTTTAAAAGGCCGGACTCATACGTATCGGCATGATTCCCGTCCTCTGACCGGGACGGCCAGGCTCAGGTACCGGTTACCTTCCTCGAACATAAGCCTTTTGTCAACCATCATGTTCAGGAAAGGGCGCACCTTTTCTTCTCCAAAGCCCGGGAAACGAGACAGGATATGGGCCAACGAACGAACGGTCTCACAAAAAAGGTAGATCTCTCTGGATGTACCCCTGAGCCAATGGATCAGGGGCGCTGCCTGAGCCTGTCGTTGTCGGATGATCAAAAAGCGGCCCCCGTCCTCGTAAAAGAGAATGGGTTCGCTTTTGGGGGCTTGATGAAGTCGAGCGTATGTGGCCCTCCACGCCTCGAGTCTTTGATTGACCGGTCGCCAGAGCCTCTTCTGGTCTCGGATGCCACCCTGGTACCCCTTGATCATCAGATTGAGGTTTCTAAGGATTTCGGAAGGAAAGAGGTGAGCGTAAAAAGGGTGGTTGCGGATCTTCTTTATTCCGAAACCCTTGGGATCAAGCGATACGGGACTCCCGTATCCGAGCCAGAAGGAGATACCTTTCAGGGGCCGGAAAGGAGCGGCAAATTCAAGAGTTGTCAGGGTCTCTTCAACCTCTTGCTGATTGCTGCCGGGGAAGTGAAGGATCAGGTTGCCCCCCAGGTTCGGGAGTCCGGGGGATTCACAATTTTTCATGATCTCCAGGTTGGTGATTGCGGAGGTCCCCTTGTTGAGCTTTTTGAGGAGCGTAGTACTCAAGGCCTCTACGCCTACCTGGACCTCCTTCATGCCTGCCGCACCCATGGCTGCCAGAGTCTCTCGGGTCGTAGTGGCCCGGATTTCAGCAAAGAGTTTCAAGTCCCCGGGGAGGCATGCTATTTTTTTGAAGAGCCCTTGCAGATCTCCGGGAGGAAGGGCATTGTCCATAAAGGGAATGGAAAGGGTCTCGTATCTCTCCAACATCCTCTTCAGCTCCTTGATGATCCGCTCTTGAGACTTGGCCCTGTATCCCTTCCACTGGATGTTCAAGTTGCAGAAGGCACATCCACGCGGCCGCCCTTGCACAGATTTCTGACGCCACCAGCAACCCCTGGAGATTTCCATGGGGACTTCGGGAAGAAATCGGTTCAGAGCATCAAGGCTCTTCATGTGATGAAAATAATCCGTATAATCGGGCGCGGGAAGACGGTCCAGTTCTGAGACCTGGCTGAATTGAAGGCTATCGGAGGATTCCGACGGGATATGAAAGCGATCCAGGAGGCCTGGAATGGGAAATGATGTTTTGCGGTCGCGAGAGGTCAGGAGGGATTCCGTGAGGTGCGCCAAGGGCCGTTCTCCTTCGCCCCTGATCACACAATCGATTTCCGGAAAGGCATGAAGAAGACTCAGCCCCATCTTGCCCGAACAGGCCGATCCCCCTACCACAACTTTTGCAAAAGGAGCCCTTTCCTTGATTTTTCGTAGGAAAAAGAGGGTGCTCGTCAGTTGGCTGAAACAGATGGAAAAGCCGATCAGGCCGTAGTCCTCCCAGGGTACGGCATCGATCACCGCGTGAGATGCCTCTTCCAGCAGGCGGCAGGTCCCCTCAAAATCCGTTTTCGCCCCGGAATTGAGATCCTTCGAGTGTCTGCGCCAGAAACGGCTGATCCTTTCCCTTCTTTCCGGAAAGAGAAGGGCGGCGTAGGTCGCCTCCGCCCGCCAAGTTTTTTTAGAGATCTGCCCGTAAAGATCATAGCCCAGGGCATGGGCTATACTCAGATAAATATGATGGGAATCCACACGGATATCCGGAAATTTACGGTTTAGCCAGGCCTTTAGGGATCCGAGTTGAATGGAAGGCCTGTAAAACAATGGCCAGGGTGTTGAAATCAGAGCAATTTGAGCCGTTTCCATGATCATTGATCCGATATTTTTTCTCCTTTTTCTTTGAGATTCAAAGTCTTTCTGACCAGATCTTTTTCGTGTTCATAATCAACGATCCTTTGGAGCATGATTTTTTGGGCCATGACGGGACCTGCGCCATGCCAGGTGCCCACACCGTGAAGACCTGCCGTCCAGTTCTGCAGCAGTTTATGGACCTTCATAATGTTTTCCGTGGGCTCATCTGAACCGAAACTATAGAATTCTTCGACATAATTCTTTATTTCAGGGTTTTTCAGCTCTTTGATCGAGGGCAGGGTGACAATCAAACCTCCACCGATGTCGCCGGCCAGGGCCATAACCCGCCAGAAGGCATTGCAAATATTCAGCTTTGAAACGTTTCCCATGAGTTCATCGGGCAGGAAGACCCCGGAACCCTCAGGTTCCTCGGTGCCGCGCCGGGCTGCAGCCAGACCGCACGCCCTGCCGGTTTCCCTGAGCACGACCATTTCGGCCAGTTGTTCATTGATGTGTGTAACCTTTTCAAGCCCCTTGTACTCCTGAATCAATTTTGAGGCTCCGATGATCTGGTTCATGAAGCCCACCTTACAGGTCCCGCCGCAGGTCATCCGATGGGTTCTGGCGAAACGGGTGACGAGTTTAACGGAATAAGGTGTTTCACCGCAATGAAAGACCCTCTCCCAGGGCACAAAGACATTGTCGAAGATCACCATGGAAGTCTCTCGTTGGCCGAAGACGGGATTTCCTAATTCTTCGAGATCCTCGGCCATATCCCTCTCAGCGGAATAGGGCGTATACTGGCAGACAAAGGTGATCCCTTGCGCGTCTACCGGCGTGGCGAATGCCACGGCGTAATCTTCTTCGCCCTCAAAATGGGCCGCCTGGGGAAGCACCACCAATTCGTGGCTGGCATAGGCACCGCTGATGTTGATCTTGGCGCCCCGGACGATGATCCCGTCTTTGTTTTTGTCCACGATCTTCAGGGAGAGGTAGGGGTCCGACCAGTCAAGGGTCTTTTTGTTGCGGCTGCCCCGAGGCTCCGTGAGGGCGCCTGCCACCGAAAGATCCTTTTCCTGCACCATTTTGAGATAAGCGATGAACCGGGCGTGATAATCCGTGCTCAGATCCCGGTCCATCTCCCAGCAGGTGCTGGCGAGGGAATGAAAGGCATCGTAGCCCACGCACCTGTAAATGCAGGTCCCCAGATTCTCTGCGGTGAAGGTCCCGGCCTCGGCCTTTTTGACGAGATCATCCCGGCTTGCGCTCACATGGGTGTAACGATTCACCCGATCGTTGATCAGGGGAGAATGGCAGGATATAATGTCCCGGTATTTCGGGTCCAGTGCCCATTCATAGCTGGCCTTGTTGGCCTCCACAACGGTTCGTGTATTTTTGTTTTCCAGGACATTTTGAATCTTTTCCCCGTTCATAAAGACCCTGGGATGGATGTCTTTGAGGCTTTCTTCAAATTGTGCCGGGGTCATTAAGGCCATGATTTACCTCCTTGTTAAATTTTTTTGGGGCGTGGTCCTGCAGAGAAAACCCCCGGCTAAGGGGGCATGTTCTTGAAGTCAAACGCTGTGAAAAACTTCCGGAACCGTTCATTTGAAGTTGATCCGATGCCGCCGTAGCTGGTTAGAAGGAAAGACTGAGAGAATGCCAGGTCAGGAAAGTGTGAGGCCGAGAACTTTATACCCCTTTTGAGACAAAAAGCCTGCCAGTGCATCAGGAAGGTTTAGAGGGGTGATGAATACGGGTTGACCGGTGCTGTCAAAAAAGGTGATTCCGGGGATGGTCATCCGAATATTCGGGGATTCCGTTCTGTTCGTTGCCATAAAGGCCGGAGGTTCGGCTTCAAAGCCAATGCCGAGGAATTGCAGGGTCCTGGAAGCCAGGGCAATGGGATCCTTTTCTCCTGTAAGCGACAGGATCTCAAAACCGTGTTCCTCCAAGAGGGAAATAATCTCAGGACCAAGGCCGGAAAAATCAATGATGGCGTCTTTCCCCCGGATATTCATGAGGAAGTCGGCCTTGATCATCAGATTTAAATTTTCCTCACGGCCCTGGTAGACGGGTATCTCCTTGGCCTTTGAGTATTGCTGTCCTGTCAGTTTTAACAAGATTTCTATGAGGTCGAACGTCTGATCCCCCGGTTTCAGGATTTTTCCCGGGATTTCTGTGATCGTCGGGGGTGGAGCATCCGGTGGATATTCAATCATCCTTATACCGAAGCCTTCCAGAAAGGTCTTGATCCCCACGGGGATCTTGGGCGTCAGCGGGTCGGTGAGGGAAATGACGATCATTTGGCTTCTTTGATCTTCGGAGGAGGGTGGCGCAGGCTTGATTACATAGTCTGCCGTGATACGAACGGCAATGTCGCCATCCAAATCAAGGGGTTCACCGGACGGATATATCTCGAAATAGCCACACAGGGGCAAAATTCTTCCGAGTGCTTCTTTTAAATCGATCCCCTTCTCCAGTTGGGTGATGTGGTAATTTGCCCAGTCTGACTGGATAACCTGGGCCATTTTCGAGGGCATTTCGCGATAAAGATCCACAATCACACGGTTACCTGTGGAGAGATTGATCACCGGAAAGGACTCGGCATTGAATGTCACCTGTCCTCCGGATTTGAGAGGGATAAAATGCTGCCCTGAATTGACCCACTCTTCTCCCATTTCATGGAAGACGGTCTCCAGTTGTTGCCCCAAGCTCGACAACTCCTTTCGGGCAGCGTCATCTATGCGTTCAACGGGAGGCGGCGGAGCAGGCTTGGATTCCTTGATAGGCAGCCTGACGACCTGGGGAGTGTAAACCGGCAATCTGATCTTTTGGTCGGGATAGATGAGATTAGGGTCTTCGACCGCAGGATTCAGTTTTTTTACCAGGTCAAGGTATTCGGTGTAGAGGGCCTTGGAGGGAATGTCATAGCGATTGCTGACAATTTTTGAGAGGCTGTCCCCGGGTTTGACGGTATAATTTTCCAGGTCCATATCTTTCAGTTGATCAAGGGAAATCACGGTTTCGGGGGGCTTCCGGCTTGTCTTGGCACCCCCTTTGACCGGAGCGATGGTCAGGGGAATAATGATTTCCTGACCCGGATGGACAAGGTCCAGGTTGGCTAGCGACTGGTTGAGGTTCTTGAGCAAGGCCAAAAGTTCCGACAGGTTGCGCTTCTCAAGCAGGCCCCGCTCCCTGAAGAGTTGCCAGAGATGATCTCCCTCTTTTATTTTGTAGGCCTCCGTGAGAACCTTTTTCCCTTCCACTTCGATGATTTGTTTGTCCATCTCCGCCGTCTGGACCAGAGAGATGGCGTAGGTGTCCTCCTCCTGGGCGGTGGCGCCACGGGGTGTGCTCAGGATGATCAGGCAGGCGACAATGAGATATCGGGTCAGATTTTGCATAGTATGTTTCATGGTTGAACTTGGTCAATAATTTCATTCATTTTAAATAGTTATTCAAAAAAGTGTCAATATATTTCTAAATATAGTTGCTTGTCCACCATATATTGGTGACATCTAAGTCGAATATACATCATATGGTATTTCTTCTTTACAAAAGGCAAGAAATCTGGTAATTACTCAGCTTGATAGGCTGTAGGCATTTAGGCTGTGAGGTACCGCAGGAAGGGAACATGCATGATCATAGGAAACTCAGAGCGTTTGAATTGGCTGATGAAGTTTCTAGCTGTGAATCATAAATTATGGAAACCGAGAAGGTTTTGGGCGCCCTGCTTCGATCAATGCGCGGATAGCGAAGGGTTCGGAAACTAATAGCCTTTAGCCTACAGCCTAAACAGTTACGAAATCTGATTTAACTTCAATAACATCAGAAAGACTGAAAAGGTCTCTTATATGCGAATAAAAAAGATCTTCATGACCGGCTTCAAATCCTTTATGGACCGAATGGAGGTGGCTTTTCCGGGGGGATTGAGCGCCATCGTCGGCCCGAACGGTTGCGGGAAAAGCAATATTGTGGATGCCATCAGATGGGCCATGGGTGAGCAGAGTGCCAAACTGCTGAGAGGTCGTCAGATGGAAGATGTGATATTCGGCGGCGCAGACGGGTTCAAGGCGTTGGGCATGGCGGAGGTATCCATTATTTTTGAAAACGGCAATGGATCTTTTCCCGCAGAGTTCGCCCAGCAGAGTGAGCTCTCTGTGACCAGGCGATTGTACCGTTCAGGCGAGAGTGAATACCTGCTCAATAACGTACCTTGCCGGCTCAAGGACATTCAGGAGATTTTTATGGACACGGGCCTTGGGAATCGGGCCTATTCCATCATCGGGCAGGGAAAGATCGGATCGATTATCGAGCAACGGCCCGAAGAGACTAGAACCATGCTGGAAGAGGCCGCCGGGATCACAAAGTACAAGAAAAAGGTTGAGGAAACCAGACGAAAGATCGAACTGACAAAGGGGAACCTGCATCGTGTTGAAGACATCCTGGTGGAGGTGGAACGGCAAATGCGGTCTCTCAAAAGACAGGCCGCCAAGGCCAGGCGTTATAAGGCCATCGGCCAGGAAATTCAACGCCTGGAACTCTTCCTGAACGCCAACACTTATCACGAACTCAAACAGGATTCGGGCAACCGGATAAGGTCTACGGAAGATCTCGTCCAGGAAGAGCTCGCCCTGTCTACGTCCTTTTCAGGCATCCAGGCAGGCATAGAGAACATGACCCTGGAACTGGAAGAGAAGGACAAGATCATCTCCGGCCTGAAGGAGGCCTATTTTCATTTAAAGGACAAGGTCCACAAAAAGGAATCGCTCTTGGAGTCCCTGGCGGGCGAAAAACGGATGCAGGAGGAATTGAAAGGACGTCTCGAGAGGGAGAAGGATGATCTCGGGAGGAAGTTGACGGCGCTTCGGGAAGAAAGGGGCCTTTTGCTGGAAAAGATTGAAAAGGGGAAAAGGACCTCCGTTGACCTGGAAGAGGAAATCAGCATCCTGGAGCAGCGCGTGAAGGGAAGGCATGAACTGCTCAAGGAGGCCAGGGAAATCTACGAAGAGGCCAGGACGAAGGTCAACTCAAGGATGTCCAAGGAGATGAGCCTCAACCAGGAATCGGGCTATTTAAACAAACGGATTGAAGAGATTACGGACACGCGCACGAGGTTCGAAAACGAAAAACAGGAGGTGGGTCTCAAGATAGAGGGCATTGCCCAGGCTTCGAAGAGAAAGATTGAGGTCAGAGAGGCGCTCGTCCAGAAATTTGAAGTTATTGAACAGGATGTTTCACGGGAAAAATCGAGATCCGAAGAGCTGGCGGCGATCGGGAAGGAACTGGAGGCCCAGCTGAGGACCGTGGAGACAGACCTCAACCGCCATCAATCGAGGCTGTCCACGCTTCGTTCCATGACTGAAAATTTTGAAGGCTACAAGATCGGCGTGCGGACGATTATGAAGGCGGCTGATTTGGAGCCGAAGCGTGAGGGCCGTATTCTGGGATTGGTGGCCGATATCCTGCGAGTAGATCCTGAATTTGAGCAGGCCGTTGAAGCTGTTCTGGGGGACAAACTCCAGTACATCATCGTCGAAAGTCAGAAGGACGGGAAAGAAGCAGTCGAATATTTGAGAACGCGGGCAAAGGGCAGGAGCAGTTTCGTCCCGATGGCCGATCTCAACGGAAACGGGCATGGGGGCAGTCACAACGGTCATCGCCTTTTGAAGGATGTGGTTACCGTGCCCGAATCCTATCGGGCCCTGATGGATGTCCTTTTGGGGGACACCGCCCTGGTAGACGATCTGGGTGAGGCGATATCCGCTTGGGCCGGCAACGGCAGAAACCAGTGTATCGTGACCCGCGAAGGAGACGTCGTAGATCCTTCGGGCATTATCAGCGGAGGAAAAGTCGCCAATACGTCCCACGGGATTCTCGCCAGAAAAAGAGAGATCGATGAACTCCAGGAAAAGGTGACTGCTCTTGAGGGTGCCGGGGAGGAACTGGAAAGGCGTGTGCAGGAGAATGGTCTTGAGATAGAGGAAAAGAAAAACCACCTGGAGGGGTTGATGGAGGAAAGGACAACTTGTCAGGATAAGATCAATGAACTTGACAAGGTCAACTTCCGTCTCAGCCATGAAATGGACCAGCTTGAAAGGTTGGTCGAACGCATTACCGGTGAACTCGAACAAAAGGACAAGGAGCAGATCAGACACAGGGAAAACCTGACCCGAATTCAATCGGAACTGGAACAGTGTCAGGAAACCAGGGAGCGGGAAGAAGCCTTTTTCCAGGAGAAGCAGTTTGAACTGAAGGACAGTGAAGAAGAGCTTGAAAATTACAGGGAAGAACTCTCAAGGCTGAAGACGGCCTATAGCCTTTCCAGAGAGGAAGAAAGAGGCCTGACAAGGGAAGTGGAAAGAATCGATGATTTCTGTTTTGAGGCCGAAAAAAGACTGGAAGGCATAGGAGAGGAAATATCGGGGATCGGGTTCAAAGCCCAGGAATATCTCCTCAGGGAAGAATCGATCCGGGAAGCTTTGAAAAGTCTTTACGAACGGCTGGAGCAGGCCAAAGAAAAGGTCGATTCGTCGGAGCAGGATCGTAACCGGGAATGGAGCCGGATTCGAGAGGAGGAGAAAAGGTCGGAAGACATCCGGGGAGAGATAGAGACCCTTAAAGAGACAATACACCGGGCCAGGATGGAACAGTCTGAAGTCAAATACAAGATGAACGGGCTTGTGGAGACGGTTCAGGAAAAATTCAACCTGGACCTCATCGAAGTCTATAAAACCTACCTTGAAGATGATTTCTCACCGGTGGAGACCAGAGAAAAACTGGATCATCAAAAGGTGATCAAAGAAAAACTGGGGGATGTCAACCTGACGGCCATTCAGGAGCATGAAGCCCTCAAAGAACGCTTTGGTTTTATTACGGCCCAAAAGGATGACCTTCTCAGTTCCATCGACTCTCTTAATCAGGCGATTCGGAAAATCAACAAGACCTCCCTTGAGCGGTTTATGAAGACCTTTACGGAGGTGGATCAAAAACTAAAAGAAATTTTTCCCATTCTTTTCAATGGTGGCAGGGCCGGGCTGAAACTGGTAGATGAGACCATACCCCTTGAGACCGGAATCCTGGTCGAAGTTCAGCCCCCCGGTAAGAAGGTGAGTCACATGGCCCTCCTTTCCGGCGGGGAAAAGGCCCTGGTGGCCATGGCCCTGATATTTGCCATTTATCTTATCAAACCCAGCCCGTTTTGTTTGCTTGACGAGGTGGACGCTCCTCTGGATGAGGCCAATATCGATCGCTTCAATGATCTGTTGCAGGAGATCGTGAAGTACTCCCAGATCATCCTGGTGACCCACAGCCGCCGGTCCATGGAAATCGCCGATCAGCTCTATGGCGTTACCATGGAAAATCGAGGGGTCTCCAAGCTGGTCTCGGTGAATCTGGCCGCATTTAGTAACAATTAGAGTGCCGCCCGGAAACGGGCCTTGTTCTTTCGTCCCGTTCCGGGAATGCGGGCTATCTTTCCCTCCGCCTGTCCTTTCATAAAAATCTTGCATAGTCCCTGCCAATAGTGAGAACCCTCCGAATGCACTTCATAGATAATGAGGTTCAACGAAATCGTAACTGTCATGTAGAAAAATTGATGCATAAGTGTGGAGGTCATGTGAACCTCTTTTCAAAAACGAAAAAACGTTGCCCGGGAATTCGCAAAAGATCTTCGCCAAGGCGGGCGACGCATTTCTCCCAAAATTCCATGCAAGTCTTTGCATGGTGTTGATTGATGAGGTTCATCGCCGCCCTCGTTGCCCCGTTTTCATTGATCTTCTTGATGCCCCTTCGTTTTTTAAAAGAGGTTCCCATGACCGGAGCTTGCGACTTTAGGGAGAACCGCCCTGCCGGCGCACAATTGAATGCACCCCTTGGAAAATCTGAAGATGCCCGATTTTCTTCAAGCCCAGTCCTTCGGATTTTTTGAAGTGGCCATTTTGTCATAGAAAAATCGGTCCTCTTCCAGCCCAATTGAGCGAGGATCTTGGATGCGCCGGGATTCTTCACTTTTCCGGAAGGCACCCGTCGCCTAAATCCACCGTCCGGTTCGCATATCATGTCTGAAATCAGGGTACTTAGGATAATTCCTGATCACCTGCAAGGTATTAGATTTCTTGTATGCATTTAGCCTTTTGAAAAATGAAGGTTCTTGGTCATGACCCGTCCACAGCTGAATGGGTCTCAAATAGCTAACCCTTTACGAAGTCTGCAAAATGAGCTTGTGAAATCCATCTCAAAAGCGTGAGCGAAGCGACACCTTAACTTTAGTCACTTGAAACTTTAGTCACTTTAGTCACTATGAACTATACGTCGCAGGGAGGAACGAACGCTTGCCTCCGGCTGGAAGGCAACGCAGCCCTTCGGCTTTGCTCAGGGCCTTGATGGTGGATCAGGGCGTCGCATGCCCACTTGTCTTTTCTGTCAATAATCATTATGTTGGGGCGCCTCAAGATATTCTTGGGGTCACATGGATCAGAGGAGTGAAGGGAAAATGATCAAGCTATTTGGGAACAAAGACAAACAAAACAGTGAGAAGAGGAAAGGCCTGTTTCAGAGATTGAGACAGGGCCTTTCCAAGACAAGATCCGGGCTGGCGGGGAGTCTGGACTCCCTGGTTTTCGGTAAGAAAGAGATCGATGATGATCTCCTCGAGGAACTGGAGGAGATTCTCTTTACTTCCGATCTGGGCGTGGCCACGACACAGGAACTGATTGACCTGGTTCAAGACCGGGTGAACAGAAAGGAACTGGATGAGCCCGACAAATTAAAGGACCTGCTGAAGGATCAGATTTGCGCTTTCCTCGAGAACCACGACGTCGAGCATCCCGCACCGCAACCCGGGGAACCGCTGGTGATCATGGTTATCGGCGTGAACGGGGTCGGAAAGACCACGACCATCGGCAAGGCCGGGAACCATTTCAAGGAACAGGGGAAAAATGTCATGCTCGTGGCTGCCGACACCTTCCGTGCGGCGGCCGTTGAACAGCTCGAGATATGGGGCGAGAGGATCGGGGCGGATGTGGTCAAACAGAAAGAGGGCTCCGATCCGTCGGCCGTTGTTTTTGACGCCGTCTCCGCCGCCCTGTCGAGAAAAGTGGATGTCGTCCTGATTGATACGGCAGGTAGGCTTCATACAAAGAGCAATCTGATGGATGAATTGGATAAGATCCACCGCGTCACGGGGAAAAAGCTTCCCGGTGCCCCCCATGAGGTATGGCTCGTGTTGGACGCAACCACGGGACAAAACGCTATCGCCCAGGCAGAGATATTTCACAAGGCCCTGGGTGTCACGGGAATCATCCTCACCAAACTGGATGGGACCGCAAAGGGCGGCATCGTTGTGGGGATCTCCCATCAACTCAAGCTCCCTATTCATTTTATCGGTATCGGGGAAAAAATTGACGATTTGAGGCCTTTTGATGCCTCGGATTTTGTGGATGCCATCTTTGGCTAAAACCCGGGCTTATCCAGATACGAAGTATTGGAAACAGCTGGCTTGCTGCATTAGAGGCTTCTAAGTATCTTGGTTCATAAATATTCAAACGTATTGCATCGTTAATTTTCACCGCGCGCCTGTCCCGCCCTGCGGGGTCACGCCATAGCGTGACTAGAGGCACAGGGAACACTGAAAAATCTCTGAGCGGCTGCGCCGCTGGTGTTGACGGCCCGCAGTGCCTGGTTGTTTTTACTTTCCGTCCTCTCAACGGAAAGTAAAAAAAGAATTCACCTCCGTGGCCTCCGTGCCTCTGTGGTGAACCGGTTACAGATGCACATCGACACCATTCAACGTCAACATCACACAGTATTCGTTAGCGTATTTGTGAGAAGCTATACTAAGCGAAGACCGTCGGTTCCGGTTGAGTCAATGCCTCCCATAGGCGATGGCTTCCAGTTTTTCAGCCTCTCGAAGCACTTTCAGGGCAAGCCCCTTATCCGTGTCTTCCTTCTCAATCGTACTCACAAAAGGTCCCAGGGGGCGCCATTGATTTGCCGGGCTGTTCTTGAAGAGGGCAATGGCGGGTGTTCCCAGCATCGCGGCAAGGTGTGTGATGCCGCTGTCATGTCCGACATAGAGGCGCGCCCGGCTGAGAAGCGAAACGAGTTCGCTGTGTTCCGGGGTAACCTTTTTATTGATACCGATGGTGGCCGGGTGATCTTTGAAAAAGGCGTAAAGGCCTTCTTCCGCCGGCCCGAAGAGCAGCGTGAGATTTCGGCTCATATCGAGATGCCACCTCCATTCCCGGATCAGAGTCAACCAAAAGGCGGGAGCATGATTCTTTGCCTCTGACCCCGAACCCGGATGAAAGACCACGGTTCCATTTCTTGAAAGATCGCATTCTTTTTCAAGAAGCGCTTGTTGCGCGGCCGTTTCCAGGCATTTTTCGGGGGTAATGGGCAGACCCGCCTTTTTAATGCAGCGGGCCAGGTAAAGGGCGATATGTTCTCCTGTTCCTTTGGATGGGAAGGGGGCAAAGACATATGCGGGGGTGCCGGACAACAGATATCGGAGGTTTTTTTTGACCGTTCCCCCCGGATCGCTCAAAAACGCTATCACGAGGTCGGAGGTAGGAAGGACGAAATCCGGTCGTGATGCGGCCTCTTCCTGAAAGAGGGTATGCCAGCCGGGCCCCTCGTAATCCATGGTCCGGTGGACGTAGGGCTTGAGATAGAAAAGGCCGGGAGAACGGCCCGCAAATATGATTTCAGTCGATGCCCCAAGGGCTGCAATGGACGGCATCAGCATCAGGGTGTCGCCCAGGGCTCCGGGTCTGATTATGAGAACGGTCTTAGGCAATTTATTCAATCGTAACTCTTATCCCCGCCCGGGACGCGTTTTTACCATCAAGTCGGGATCGTGCCCTCTCGACCGGGGCGAACCATCAGTCCATTATTCCGGCACTTCCTATGTCATCCCCCCAATGACAAGGATCATAGATCAATCATCCTTTCCGTGCAACCCGACGGTTGAATGGATAAGGAAACTTCTGTGTTTAATTTTTTGAGGGTTTGCGGCATCCTCATTAATTCCTCTTTCAATATATTTCTGTTTAGTGTATTAGCTGTTTTGAAAAATATTCTGGCCTATCATTGATACCTTAAAAACAGATCATGAAATGAGCGCCGGAATGAAGGGGGCAGCGTGAACGGAAAAGCGGCATTTGATAATGAGCAGTATATCAGGGAACAGACATCCGCAATCTTTGAAAGGGTCGATCGGTTTGGAGATAAACTTTACCTTGAATTCGGGGGAAAGCTGCTTTATGACTTCCACGCCGCAAGGGTGTTGCCCGGATATGATCCCAACGTGAAGATGAGGCTCATGCAGAAATTGAAAGACAATGCTCATGTGCTTCTCTGTATCTATGCCGGTGATATTGAAAGAAAGAAGATCAGAGCGGATTTTGGTATCACTTACGATTCCGATGCCTTGAAATTGATCGACGACCTCCGGGATTGGGGCATTGAAGTCCTCGGAGTGATTATTACACGGTTTGAGAACCAGCCCGCAGCAACCCTGTTCAAAAACAAGCTGGAGCGAAACAATATCAGGGTCTTCACCCATCGTTTCACGAAAGGTTACCCCACGGATGTGGATTTGATCGTGAGTGATGAAGGGTACGGGGCCAACGACTACATTGAAACGGAAAAGCCCCTTGTCATCGTTACGGGTCCGGGTCCGGGAAGCGGCAAGCTGGCCACCTGCCTTTCACAACTCTATCATGACCATAAAAGGGGTATCCGATCGGGTTACGCCAAATTCGAGACCTTTCCCATCTGGAACCTGCCGCGCAAACATCCGGTGAATGTGGCCTACGAGGCGGCAACTGCGGATATCGGGGATTTTAACCTGATCGACCCATTCCACCTGGAGGCCTATGACCTTAGAGCGGTCAATTATAATCGGGATGTGGAAGTCTTTCCGGTTCTCAAGAGAATACTGAAAAGAATCATGGGGGGAGAATCCTTTTACATGTCCCCAACGGACATGGGCGTCAACCGGGCCGGTTTTGCCATCACGGACGATGAGGCGACAAAAGAGGCGGCCATACAGGAAGTGGTCAGACGGTATTTCCGCTATCGCTGTGAGTACGTGATGGGCTTTGCGGACAAGGAGACCGTACAGAGAGTCGAGCTTTTTATCAAGGATTTCAACCTGACCCCTGAGTACAGACGGGTTGTCGAGCCGGCGCGAGCAGCCGCCCTCGAGGCCCGGCAATTGGAAAAAGGCAATGAAGGCATCTATTGTGGCGCAGCGGTTCAATTAAAGGACGGGGCGATTGTGACAGGTAACAATTCCCAGATCATGCATGCGGCATCGAGTCTCGTGCTGCACGCCGTAAAGCATCTTGCCGAAATTCCGGAAAAGATTAAACTGCTAACGCCCAATATCACCGATTCATTGCAGAAACTCAAGACGGAGATTCTGGGAGAAAAGACACTCAGCCTTGATTTGGAAGAGACCCTCATTGCCCTGAGTATCAGCGCCACGAGCAATCCCGCCGCCCAGTTGGCTATGGAAAAACTCAAGGATCTCAACGGGTGTGAGGTCCATATGACCTATATCCCCACCCCTGGGGATGAAGCGGGCATGAGAAGATTGGGTGTCAACCTGACAAGTGATCCCAATTTTTCCACCAATAACCTTTTTATCTCCTGAGAAAAATCAACGTCTCGGAATTCTTTACACATCGTAAAGAAACCTGACACCTTTTCTCCAAGACGGACTGCCATCGGAGATCATCGTAAAAAATAACCCAATTGTCAGAGAGTTGAAAGCATTGCCGGTATTTTTCTTTGGCACAGGCCTTGCTGTTCCCATATTAGTGTATGATATATTGTCGACTGATTTGATATATAAATGATGGAAATCGGATTTTCGTAGCGATGAGTTTCCGAAGCGGCACGACGGTGAGGTTCGAGCGGAAGTTATGAATGTGATGTTGTCGAGATGATTTGAGAAAAGCCGTTTGATGTTTTATTCAACGAAAATCAAGCTTATTGCCAATTTTTTAGGGGTTTCTTTCCTCGTTGGGTTCGTATCCATATTTATTGGTGGTCAGCTGCTCCATAAATCCGTCCTGAACGAAGCGACGAATCGGGTCAGGTTGGACCTGAACGCGGCTCGCGAAATCTACCAGACACGCATCAATTTCATCAAAGCTTCCCTCAGTATTACGGCTCTTGGGTCGGGGTTCATGTCCTCTCTCAGAGACGCCGATCAGTTCAACCTTGTGGAAAGACTCACGCACATGGCCCACCATGCCAAACTGGATTTTGCCGGTATCGTTGCGGGTGACGGCACAACCTTTTGCCGAATGGGCCAGAATGCAACGCCCAAGGGATCCTCCGAACCGGAAAATCCCATTGTGCAGATGGCCATTGAAAGAAGTGTCCCCATTGCAGGCACGGTTATTCTGTCCCATGATTTCCTCTATGCCCAAGATCCCAAACTGGCGTCCCGGGCCAGAATACGGTTGAAACCGACCCCCATGGCAGAACCAAGAGCCGACGCGGAAGAGACTTCCGGGATGGCCCTTGCCGCCGCTATTCCTTTAGTAGATAAGGGCACCGTCCTGGCCGTTCTTTACGGCGGCATCCTGCTCAACCAGAGCGAAGAGATCGTGGATACGGTCCGGGACACGGTTTTTAAGAATGAAGTCTATAAAGACAGAAGCATCGGAACGTCGACGGTGTTTTTCAAGGACCTCAGGATATCGACCAATGTTACCACCCTCGATGACAGACGGGCTATCGGCACCGGGGCCTCAAAGGAGGTCAAGGCGCATGTCCTGGGAAAAGGTGAAAGGTGGACGGAACGGGCCTTTGTGGTCAATGACTGGTACATTACGGCCTATGATTCCATTGAGGATATCTACGGAGACCGTGTGGGGATGCTCTATGTAGGAATCCTTGAGGCAAAATATATCGATGACTTGAAAAAAGTCATCGCCGTATTCGTTCTCATGACCCTGTTCGGGATGGTCTTGGCCGTCGGCCTGGGATACGCCCTTGCAAACAATATCATGAAGCCTGTGCGACGCCTGATCAATGCGAGTAAAGAGGTTTCCGAAGGAAGCCTCTCGCCGGATATCGGTCCGATATCAAAAGATGAGATCGGTGTGCTGCAAACCACTTTCAAGGAGATGGTCGCCGCCATTGGACGGAGGAGAGCCGCCAGTCAGGACAAGCTCTTGCATTCCCAGAAACAGGCCAGTATCGGAAGACTTGCAGCCGGTGTCGCCCATGAGATTAATAACCCCTTGACCGGGGTACTTACCTATACGCATATGCTGCTTCGCCGCAACGACCTGAATGAGGAGGTCCGGTCGGACCTCAAAACGATTGCGGGATCCACTGAACGCGTCAGAAAAATCGTCAAGGGTCTGCTTGATTTTTCCAGACAAACGGAGCTTGATCCGGAACCGACCGACATCAACAAACTTATCCATTCCACGATTGCACCCCTGGAGAATCAGGCCCTCGTAAAGGGTATCGGTCTGTTATTTGAGCCCGGGTATGATTTGCCCACGATTATTCTGGATCGCAGCCAGTTTCAGGGGGTGCTGATGAATCTCGTGATCAATGCCCTTGACGCAACCGAACAGGGTGGTGAAATCTCCCTTTCCACTGGGAAATGTCCATTCGAAGACAAGCCTGAGAAGAAGGGAATCGAGATAGTTATCAAAGACAACGGCTGCGGGATACCTCCGGAGCATCTGGAGAGACTGTTCACTCCCTTTTTTACGACCAAGGAGGTCGGTCAGGGAACGGGCCTGGGGCTTGCGGTCTCATTCGGGATCATCCAGAGACACGGGGGAATGATTGAGGTTCAGAGTGAGGTAGGAAAAGGCAGTACATTCCGGATATGGTTGCCTGTCGATGGGGGTAGTGATTGAGATGAAAATCCTTGTTGTTGATGATGAGAATATTGTGCTGGAAAGTTGTCGATTGGTGCTGCAGACTGAAGGATACGAAGTGATCCTCGTGTCATCTTCCGAGGCCGCCCTGAAAGTTATTGAAGAGATCGATCCTTCTTTGCTCCTCATAGATTTGAAGATGCCCGGTCATGACGGCATGTATCTTATGGGAGAAGTCAAACAGAAGCGGCCGGACATCCCCATTCTCGTCATGAGCGGCTACGCAACAAAGGAGACCATAGACGAAGTCTCTGTGCGGGGAGCCGCTGCCTTCATTCCAAAACCATTCACACCTGACGAGCTCCTTGAAACCATCCGTCAGGTTCACGATAAGGAGAAAAACCATGAGAAAAATGAAAGCGCTGGTCATTGAAGACGAGCAGATTGTCCTTGACAGCGCAAAAAAAATACTTGCCGAAGGCATAGAAGAATGTACGGGACCGCTCATCCTAAATCAAAGGAGTTGGTTAGAACAGCCTCTGAGCGCTTAATTTCTGAGGTCATTTGTTTGGTAAACTGGAACGGAAGGGGAGTTGTATGAGTGAGAGGATGCTGATTATTGATGATGAACAGATTGTGCTGGAATCGTGCCGGAAGATTTTTGCTGCGGAAGGATTTGATGTGGAAGTGACGGAGAATCCTCAGGAAGGACTCAACAAGGCTTCGGGTTCGAATTTCGATGTCATACTCTGCGACTGGAAAATGCCGGGTTTTAACGGCATGGATGTTGTGGAGGAACTGAGCCGGCGCTCACCGGATTCCGCCGTGGTTATGATTAGCGGTTATCCGAGTGTCGGTCGTGCCACCGAGGCCATGAAACGCGGGGCAATGGACTATGTGTCCAAACCCTTTACTCCGGAAGAAATTTCCGAGACCGTTAAGAGAGCGGTGAAGCGTAAGGTTTATGAAGAAAAACGTGCATTGGGCCGCTTTGAGAAGGTCATGAAGGCGTTTCAATTTCCGACGCCGGCCGCTGAGGACAAGGCACCGAAGACGATTGCCGAGACAGTAGCGTCTACGGTAGGCGTCGGGAAAGTGACCTCACCCTGGTTTACGGTCTTGATCCTGGGGATATTGGCCGGGGCCTATATAGGCTTCGGAGGGCTGCTTTGTACCACGGTCACGTTTGATCTGGGGCCCATCGCGGGTATCGGCTTCAAGAAGTTTATGGCCGGATCCGTATTCAGTGTCGGCCTGATTCTTGTCGTTATTGCCGGGGCCGAGCTTTTCACCGGTAACAACCTCATGATCTCCAGCGTGATGACAAAGGATATCGGGTTCGGCACCATGACGAAGCGATGGATTTTGGTTTTTGTCGCCAATTTTATTGGATCCATCATCCTGGCCCTGATATTTTACTTTTCCGGACTTTGGAAGGCCGGAAACGGCGCTCTGGGGGCCGCAGCCGTCGGGATTGCTTACGGAAAGGTCAATCTGAGTTTCCTTGAAGCCATTGTGCGAGCCATCGGGTGTAACTGGTTGGTGTGTCTTGCCGTCTGGATGGCTCTGGCGGCACGCCAGATTATCAGCAAGATATGGGCGATATATTTTCCCATCATGGCTTTTGTCGCGATCGGTTTTGAGCATTGCATCGCAAATATGTACTTTATTCCCGCCGGGATCTTTCTGCATAACTGGGCAGGCATTTCCGGGCCCATGGCTTTTGATCCGACCTCTCTGAGTTGGACAAGTTTCGTGTGGAAAAATCTGCTGCCCGTCACGATCGGCAACATCATCGGTGGGGCGGTTTTTGTGGGAATGAGCTATTGGAGTGCGTATCTCAGGCCGGCACCCAAAGCAAACTGAGCAGAAAAAGTGGTTTGAACAGAATCGGCACCCCTGCCGCGTGTTCATCGGAGACCGGGGCCGTGAGGATTCGGTCTCCAAGGTGAGCGGGCGGGGCGTGCCGTTTTTTATCTTATAAGGCAATCAGTGCCTTTTTGTCGCTTTTCTCTGAAGTCATATCCTTTTGAATTAATCTATAAATTCAAGACCGGAAAACAGCCGGTTTGGGCTCTGCTCAATCTCGTGTTTCATCTCTGATACGCAATCCGGACGGATCCCATTTTTCCACCTGGGATAGCCGCCCAGCCAGACATATCGCACAATTTCCTGAAAAGAATGTCTGTCGAAGTGAAATTCCCCAATGGTCACCTTGCCTTCCTTTGGATTGGTCTCAAATGGGATATCGACCTGACGTGCATATTTGTTGAGTATTCTCTTCACTTCGGATCGATTTTCCCGGCCGTCAGGCTGCTGTTTGAAATCCTCCTGTCTTTCGGGGAAGGGGAACCGTCTGTAAACGGCCCCTATAAAACCGGTATAGTGAATGCCGTGAATGGCACCCATGAGATCCCCGATGTCTTCACGGTCTTCGATGGTATGAACCTTCCACGAATCTTTTGTGGCTTCGATGTCCTTGACGCGGGTTGCTTGGGATATGTAACGACAGAATGTGTCCGAGAAGAGAAAATAATGATCCAGGAGAAGCAGGTCCGTATCGATATTGAAAAAACCGAAGGCGATGACGCCATGATTCAACGATTGAAACCCTAAAGGCATGGCTTACCTCAAAGGTGGGGAAGGGAAATGAGGTTTGACAGAACAAAACCCGGCATATATATTGAAATGAAAAAAAATGTGACTAGATTAAATACTTGTGATGCTTTTTTATTTTTTTCGTAAATATTTTTCTTCCCGCAGGAAAAAGAAATACCCTATATCAAGGAGTCGAGAAATGCACGCTGAAAATTCCGTAGGACAGTTTACCGGTGCCTCTAAATATGTCCTGGACGAGGAACTGGCCAAGATCGTCAATATCTCCATGGCCCTGGAAATGCCGCTTCTGTTAAAAGGGGAGCCCGGGACGGGCAAGACCATGCTGGCGCACGCCATCTCAGACGCGCTCAAGATGAAACTCATCGTACTCAACGTCAAATCCAGCATGAAACTGATTGAAGCCCTGTATCAATACGACACGCTGACCCGCCTGAACGACAGCCGGTTTGCGGATTCGTCCAGGGATGTGAGCAATATCGAAGATTACATCAAGATGGGAAAGATCGGACAGTCCTTCGTTACCGATGAACGGGTCGTTCTTCTCATCGATGAAATCGACAAAGCGGACACCGATTTCCAGGACGACATGCTCGATGTCCTGGATCAGATGGAATTCGATATCATCGAGATCGATAAGACCGTCAAGGCCAAAAATCGTCCCGTGATCATCATTACCTCGAACGCAAAGAAGGATCTCTCCGATCCCTTCCTGGGTCGCTGTAACTTTCACCATATCGCCTTCCCCGATCCCGACATGATGAGGAGCATCATTGAAGTCCATTTCTCCGAAATTTCAAAGGACCTGCTGGACAGTACCATCAAGGCGTTTTATCGTCTGCGCGAGATCCGGGGGATCGAGAAGAAACCGGCGACCAGGGAACTGATTAACTGGATTCGTGCCCTTAAAGCGGATTCCGACTTCAAGGTCAAGGACCTGGTCAAGGGCGATGTCCCCTATCTTGGGGTGCTTTTTAAAAAGAGCCCGGATTATATGGTAGCCCAGAACAGCGCTTCGCGTTTCAGATTATGATGTAAGAAGATAATCCCCCGGCCCGGCGTATCGGTGCGGCTTATCTGCTTTTCAGAATCGGAAGAGAACAACGCGGTCAAAAATGGCCATTTGAAATGGTTGGTTAAGATATGTTTACCGAATTTTTTTACACATTAAAAAACATGGGTGTCCCTGTGTCGCCCACCTCTTTTCTTCGCCTTCAAAAGGCCCTGAGCATAGGCCTTATCAATTCGATCGACGATTTTTACACGGCGGCCCGGGCTATCCTGGTCAAAAGCGAGAGATATTTCGATACCTATGACCAGGTTTTCGCCCACCATTTCAAGGGCGCGGAACTCAAGGAACCCGAGGCCCATGAGCTCTCAGAGATTGCGCAAGCCATGCTCAGTGAATGGCTCAAGAATCCAAAGGAACTGGCCGAGGCCATGGGGATCGATGAAAAGGAATTGTCCAAGTTGACTCCGGAGGAGTTGATGCAATATTTTCTCGATCGTCTGAAGGAGCAAACAGAGGCCCATCACGGGGGCCACAAGTGGATCGGAACCGGCGGCACGTCTCCGGTGGGTCATTCAGGCTACCACCCGGGCGGCATGCGGGTGGGGGGCATGTCCCGAAACAAGTCCGCGGTGAAGGTGGCCATGGACAGGCGGTACAAGGACTATTCCCAGGAGGGACCTTTGACCCAGGCCCAGATCGGTGAGGCCCTCAAGCGATTGCGCTACATGGTCCCGGTCGGCCCCAAGGACCAGATCAATATCGATGAGACCATCTACCAGACCATGAAGAATGCCGGTGAGATAGAAATTGTCTTCGACCGGAGCCTCAAGGATCGGTTAAAGGTGATCCTGGCCATTGATAACGGCGGATGGTCCATGGACCCTTACATTGCCATGGTTCAGACCCTGTTCAATTATGCCAGGGCCCAGTTCAAGGATCTCAAGACCTTTTTCTTCCACAACACTATCTATGACAGTCTCTGGGAAGATCCGCCCAGGATTCGAAAAAGCTACAGGGTGGACGACCTGGTACGGCTCGACCCCGACACCCGGGTGTTTATCGTGGGGGATGCCAGTATGGCGCCTTATGAACTCATGGCCACGGACGGTTCCATCCACCTGGAAGAACGATCCGGTCGGCCCAGTTACGAGCGGCTCCAGTTCATTGCCAAGACCTTCCCGCACTCGGTTTGGCTCAACCCTAAGATGGCCATCGAATGGCCCTACACCCGAACCATTCATGCGATCCGGGAAATTTTTCCCATGTATGAGCTGACCCTCGACGGCCTGGAAAAGGCGGTCAGGTATGTGATGAGCAAGAACTGAATCGAGACTTTACCCAGCACGCTCTCTTGAAGCCCGTTGCCGAACATCGTTTTGGCGCCGGGCTCTTTTTTTGAATCAGTTTAGCTTTTTAAAAAAATGAAGGTCCTTGGTCATGGCAATTTTTTTTCAAAAACGAGGGCCTATCGGGGAGATCAATAAAAACGGGGCAACGAGGGCGGCGATGAACCTCCGGCAGACAACGCTCGGGCAAAGACTTGCATGGCATTGTGGGAGAAGCGCTTCGCCCGCCTTGGCGATGATTTTATGCGGATTCCCGGGCAGCGTTTTTCTCGTTTTTGAAAAGAGATTGCCATGACCCATCCATCGATAAATCGCAGAAAAGACCAGCCCTCCTAAGGCGCCCGTAAGCTTCGGAACGCAAGAAGGGTATCTTGACCCCCTATCGGTTTTTTAAACGGAACCTTTTGTTCAATATAACTAACGACTCCAGGTGTCTTCCGCTCCAACATAGGGACGGGTTTTAGGCAATATTACGCCGGGGTCGGCCGATTCGATTCAGAGAGCTGGGCATCGGCAAGGATATATAGCTCCCTGAGTCGTTCGAGAAAGTCCGGAGAATAAAGGCCGCATGAAGAAGAGAGAATGAAGCCGCCTTTGCGGGAAATCGTCCCGACGAGTTTCGAAAAGGCATCTTTCCGGGAAGCGTCCAACAACGGTGCCTGAAGAAGTTCGGCATCGATCCCGGCTATCAAGGTCAGCCGAGGGCCTTCACGTTGTTTCAGCGAGGCCAGATCCAATGCGCTGTCCTGGCAGGCGGCCAATCCGTCAAAGCCGCAGTCCAGGAGATCGGGGATGAGAGCGCCGAAATTTCCGCAGGAATGAAAGAGGGCACGGGCTTTCCCCTGGTGGTGGACAAGGGTGGAAATTTTTAAATAGAAAGGGATGAAGGTCTTTCGAATCTCTTTCGGGCTGAAGTAGGTGTTTTTTTCAGAGGCGATATCATCGGCGATGATGACGGCGTCGAGTCCGAATTCACATGCATTTCTTATGAGATTTTCGACGCCAATGGTCTCTCTTGTGTAGCCGGATAAAAACTGAGCCCTATCCCTTGCCCAGAGGGTGAAAATCTCCATGAGTCCCTTGTCTTGCGTCAGCCGCTGAAAGGGACCGTCGACAATCACTGCCGTAAAGAGGTCCTTGATTTCTGAAAGTGTTCGAATTTCCTCCAGTGTGAAATACCGGTATCCCTGGATCTCATCGCGCCGGGCTTCCTCTGCAAGGGGAAGCACGACCAGATCCATGCCCATTTGTCGGCAAAAGGCTGCATGGCCTGCCACATTGTCCTCGAGTTCTGCCTGTCGCAAAACGGTCGTTCCCACCCAGACCTCTCCCCGGGGGACCCGGGCGGATGGGCGGTGTTCAAAGGCTTTTTTGACCGCATTTTTTGAATCGTTCATGGCAAAGTCCACAGGTTCGTCATTGTCGTCACATATTAAATAGGTCATTTTCACCACACCTCACGCTTGCGCGTGACTAGAGAGACACTGAGACCTCAGAGGAGATAATCTTTTGCCCTACCGTTGACCCCGCTTAGATGGACTTTGTAATGGGCGGGACAGGGACGCCGGCAGGAGAAAATTCTCAGCGGCTGCGCCGCAGGGTTTGATGGACCACGGGGTCTGGTCCTTTTTACTTTCCGTCCTCTCAACGGAAAGTAAAAAAAGAGAATTCACCTCCGTGTCCTCCGTGGCTCTGTGGTGAGCCTATGACAGTTATTGATCGATGGGACGTCTGAACCGTTCCCAAGACGCCCTAGAGCTTGCCACCTGTTTCGACCAGTTCTTCAAGCCCTTCCCGGTCGAGGATCCTGATACGCGGGCCTTCGGTTTCGATCAGGCCCTGTGTGTTCATTTTTTTCAGAATTCGCGAAAGGGTCTCGGGAATCGTTCCGAGCAGACTGGCCAGTTGTCCCTTTGTAATGGTCAATTTCAGAAATTGGGAACACCTATCCCTTTCACACAGATAGAGAAGATAGGCCGCCAGTCGACCGGGGACTTCCTTGAGGGAAAGGTCATCGATCAAATGGGTAAAACGGCGCAGGCGTTTTGACAGAATGGCGAGCATGTTCAAGGCCAGCGAGGGATTCCGCTCTATCAGGTCGATGAAGGCTTTTCTGGGGAAGAAGAAGAGTCGGCTTTCCTCCATGGCCTCGGCACTGGCCGGAAAGCGTTCACCCGCAAAGACGGGCACCTCTCCAAAGGGTTCCCCCGGCTCGAAGATATGGAGAATCTGTTCCTTGCCCTCCGGAGATATTTTGAAGATCTTGACCCTGCCCGCGATCAACACGTAAAAACCATCCCCTTCGTCTCCTTCCGTGAAAATAGATTCTCCCCTGCGGACGGTTTCGTTCACGGAGATCGCCGTTAGACCCTCCAGTTGTTCGACCGGGAGCCCTCTAAACACGGGGACGGAGGCAAGGATTTCAATCATACATTATCCGTTGACGAGTTTGACCAGGGTGGCATCGGGGAAATAATCGATAATGTTCAGACAGCCGTAACCCTGGTGAAGATTGAATAGGTGGGAAAGATCGAGCTCCAGGGCGTGACAGAGAATGACCCGGTTGACGCCGCCGTGTGCAACAATCAGTATGTCCTCCTCTTCGTGGCGCTTCAGGATCTTTTGGACGCAGGTCAACACCCTCCCGGAAAGCTGCCCGATGCTCTCTCCTCCACCGGGTGGGACGAAAGCTACGATATCGCTCTTCCGTTTCTCGAGGTCCTCCGGAAAGCGTTCACGGATTTTTTCAAGGGTCAGACCCTCCCAATCCCCGAAATGCACCTCTCGAAGGTCAGGGTAGGCATGGTGGGGAACATCGTGATAGCGCCCGATGATATGAGCCCCCAGTTGTGTGCGCTTGAGATCACTGCAATAGATGGCACTGAGATCGGTGAGCCGCAGTCTTTCTGCCAGATGCTCCATCTGGAGCCTGCCGACATCGGTAATCTCCACATCCGTATGACCGTAAACGGGGGTACGTTCATAGCCCGCTACCTGGCCGTGTCTTGCCAGGTAGATTCTTTTTCGCTTGTTCATGATCGGGCATCATAGGAACGAAGGACAATAATGTCAATGAGTTTGGACTTTATAAAAGTATGTGAATATTGTATAAGCTGGAAAATCAAAACCGGAGCGATTAATCCGGTATTGGAGAACGGGGATGTCATATCTCGAATGTTGTGGACATAAGGCTTTGTCTCCTGGGAGTTCCTCTCTGTTTTTGCCGGGAACCATGCCTCGTTTGGTGAAGGTTCAGGGGTGACCCCGCTATGGTGAAGAAGCCCTGTTTCGGTATCCTGGAAAAAGTTTTTCCTCTGGGTGACAGGGGGTTAAGGGAGGTTCGTCCCGAGTGTTTTCAATGCCCCGAACGGATTTCTTGTCTAAAAACCGCATTGGACACCCGGGAGGGAGTGGAGATGCGGGCCGAGGTCCTTGAGCGTACCCCGGCGAAGGGCTTGATGGGCAGGATTAAGAGATGGTCTCATAAGAAAGCTCTAAGCCGATGTGTTGACCGGGAGAAAAAGAAAACCAAATGATGGTCGAGATCGTTTGTCCGAATTGCGGCTTTTCAAAAAGAGTGCCGAGAGATAAAATCCCTCTCCGGGTAAAATGGGCGACCTGTCCGAGTTGCAGGTCTCGGTTTCAGATAACAGGTGAAGGCTTTGGGAGCCCCTTTCACGATCAGAACGGGCAGGCGGACTGGATTCATGACGTCCCGCCTTTACCCCCGCCGGACCAGGAGATGCCTCCTCAAGGATTTTGGAAGGGGTCGTATCATATTGCAAAAGGCGCACTTTTTTATCCTGGAAGATTTTTTCGGGACATGCCCTCCGGTCGGGGAATCAGAGAGGCTCTCGCGTTCGGGCTTCTTTTCGGTTCCGTAGGGGCCATGTTCGGGTGGTTCTGGCAGTTTCTGATGCTTTTCGAGAATCTCAGGCCTATTGCCGAGTACTTTATGGGGCAGTTTACCCTGGGGGTCCTTTTTATTGGGGTTCTCGTCCTTGTGCCCTTGTTCGTTGTCCTGGAGATTTTATTCTCTACCTGTATCCTTCATGTCACCCTTTTGATCGTCAGGGGAGCCGGGCATGGTTTTGATGCCACTTTTAAGGTCATGGCCTATTCTCAGGCCTCTCAGATTTTGGGTCTGATTCCGTTTGTGGGTGGCCTGATCGGATGGGTTTGGCAACTCGTGATCCGGATTATCGGACTAAAAGAGATCCATCAGACGACCTACTCGCGGGTCATCATGGCCTTTCTGCTCCCTATTGTGGCGATGATCCTGGTGGCCGTAACGGTCACCGTCACTGTTTTATTGCTGAGCTGAGTCCCCAAGTCCGGGAGATCGGAGGAAAAACCCTTTTTGTCACAGGCCATTGATTACAAAAACGTTCTGAATGCCGCGCAATTGCAGGCGGTCACAAGTCTTGAAGGGACCTTGCTGGTCATCGCCGGGGCCGGGAGCGGGAAAACCAGGACCCTGGTTTACAGAGTCGCTCGATTGGTAGAAACAGGCGTTCCTCCTGAGAGCATACTTCTCCTTACTTTTACCAGAAAAGCGGCCGGTGAGATGCTGGAGAGGGCTGCAGAACTTGCAGACGAAAAGTGTAAATTCGTCTCCGGGGGAACTTTTCACGCCCTTGCTCACCGGGTCCTGAGAGGTCATGCTGATCTCCTGGGTTTCGAGAAGACTTTCACCATCCTTGACCGGGCCGACATGGAGGAAGTCGTGCAGGCCCTGGTGCGGGAAATCCGTATCGACAAGACAACCATCAGATTTCCGAAGCGCGCCACGCTGGCCAATATCCTGAGCAAATCAGCGAACCTGCAGGTGAGTGTCGAAGATCTCGTCACAGAGGAATATGCGCAGTTCCTGGAGTATACCCCTCAGATGAACAGGCTCCAGAAGCTCTATCGGGAGTACAAGCGAGAGAATCAACTCATGGATTACGATGATCTGATTCTTCATCTGAGGCAGTTGCTCGATGATCATAAAGAAATCCGTCAGGCACTGAGTGAGCAGTATCGGTATGTCATGGTCGATGAATACCAGGACACCAATGCGATTCAGGCGGACATCGTCAAGGGGTTGGCGTACAGTCACGGGAATATCATGGTCGTGGGGGATGACTCCCAGTCCATCTACTCTTTTCGTGGAGCCGATTACCGGAACATGTTCGCCTTTCCGGAGCTCTTTCCGGAGGTGACGACGATCAAGCTTGAAGAAAATTACAGATCAACGCAACCCATCCTGGCCTTTACCAACGCCCTGATGGACCAGGCCCGTGAGAAATATACCAAGTGTCTTCACACCAAGAGGGCCGACGGCGATTTACCCAAGGTCGTCGATACACGAACCGAGCCTGAACAGGCCCGCTATGTCTGCCGGGTCATCAAAGAACAGCTCGCCCGAGGACGTTCTTTGAAAGACATGGCCGTCCTTTTCCGGGCCGCCTATCAATCCTTTGAGCTTGAAATGGAACTGACCCGCCAGAACATCCCCTTTGTGAAATACGGCGGGTTCAAGTTCATGGAATCCGCCCATATCAAGGACCTGCTCTCCTATTTGAGGGTCATGGCCAACAAACGGGACGTCATCAGTTGGTCCCGTATACTGCGGCTGATCAAAAAGATAGGCCAGATGAAAAGTCAGGCCATTGTCAACTGGATGAAAACAACCGACGCACTTCCATGGCAAGTGGGCGAGTGGCCGGAGGCGGGGAAAAAATACACCGGATTGAAATCCCTCTCGTCGCTGCTCAAAAAGTTGTCGGCGCGCGGCATGCGCCCCGGGAGAGCGATCGAACTGGCCATGGAGTACTATGACCCTATTCTTAAGGAAAGGTTCGATGATTTCCCCCGGCGGCAGAAAGATCTGGAACAACTTGTTTCCATGGCGGAACGCTATCGGTCCCTGCGTGCATTTTTGGATGATGTCGTCCTCGAACCGCCTACCAGTTCGTCGGACATGACGTCCGAACAAAGGAAGGATGTCCTGACACTTTCGACCGTGCATTCGGCCAAAGGGCTGGAATGGGCGGTGGTGTTTATCATCTGGGTCAAGGATGGTTACTTTCCTTCCTCGAAAGCCCATGCCAATCAGGACAACCTTGAAGAGGAGCGCCGTCTCATGTACGTGGCCGCCACCCGGGCCAAGGACCAGTTGATGTTGTGCTATCCGGGTTCCGAAGTTCCTCGTTTCCGAAATGCTTACGGTGGGGCTGAGATGTTTTTCAGCAGGGGGCCCTCTTCTTTCATTCAGACCCTCCCGGAAGGCACCACGGAACAACATAGGGCCGGAACTCCGGTCTTTGGAGATGTCTTCCGGCGGCCCGACAAAAAGGCTTCGTTTCGAAAACGTGAAGGGGGGAAGCCCGGCGGGTTGCGGGTGGGCGATCGTGTGGTTCATCCGGCCTTTGGCAAGGGGGTTATCGCCAAAATTACCGAAAAGGACAAGGTGGAGGTCCTTTTTGGAAAGGTGGGCCGTAAATTGTTGCATCTCGGGTATACAACCCTGGAAAAGATATGATCACGATGAAAAATACAACACTCTCGTATAAAGAGGCCTTACAATATCTCTACAGTTTGCAGAAGTTTGGGATAAAATTCGGTCTCTCCAAGACGTCCAATCTCCTGAAGGCATTTGGGAATCCCCATCACGGTCAGAAATATATCCACATCGGGGGAACCAATGGAAAAGGGTCTGTCGCCGCCATGGTGGAATCCGTCCTCATAAAGGCCGGACTAAAGGTCGGGTTCTATTCTTCACCCCATCTGGTGCGGTTCACCGAGCGTTTTCGGATCAACGGCGAGCAGATGGCGCCTGAGAAGATTGCTCAAGTTGTAGAAGAATTGAAAGACGCCATTGATCCCGATCATCTCCCTACCTTTTTTGAAGTCACGACGGCCATGGCCCTGATCCTCTTTGAAAGGGAAAAAACAGATGTCGCTATTATGGAGGTCGGCATGGGCGGCCGCCTGGATGCCACGAATATCATTCAGCCGATCGTTTCCGTGATTACAAATATTTCACTGGAGCACCAGAATTTTCTTGGGCATCGGCTGGTGGATATAGCCGGTGAAAAGGCCGGCATTATCAAGAAAGGCGTACCTCTGGTGACAGGGGCGACACAGCCTGTTGTAATCGAGCTCTTCGAGGCCGGATGTCAGGAAAAGGCTGCGCCGTTCCGGAGGGTCGGCAAAGATGTCCGATACCGCTCAAATGCCTCGAGTTTCAACTATTACGGTTTCAGGTTGTCTTTGAAAAATGTCGAACTGAGTCTCAAGGGGAGATTCCAGTATCGGAATGCGGCCCTGGCACTCGCGGTGATCGAGTTGATGGTGGACGAGGGTTTTGAGATCACTTCCGGCAATATCTTGGAGGGATTGAGAGACACCCGCTGGCCGGGGCGAATGCAGGTTATTTCGGAAAAGCCGCTCATCGTTCTGGACGGCGGGCACAACCCGGCCGCCATCGGTAAGCTTTCAGAGTCGGTTCGACGTTGTTTTGACTATAAACGGCTTATTTTGGTCCTGGGCGTCATGGAAGACAAAGACATCCGAGGTATCGTTGAAGGGATTGTGCCTCTTGCGGATTACGTGATCTTTACCAAACCGGATTATTATCGGTCGGCAAGTCCCGAAAAAGTCATGAGAGCGGCCGCAGTGTTCGAAAATAAGGGCGAAATTCAGGCTGACATCCCCCAGGCCCTTGACAAGGCCCGGAATATAGCCGATTCTGATGATATGATTCTGGTCTGCGGGTCCCTATTTACAGTGGGGGCGGCCCTGACCTCTCTTGATGCGGGTACCTATCCTGCTGAGGATATTTAATGAAGAAAAGACGGTCCCAACGATCTATGATAGGGGACGTGCATATTTAGATGGTGTTGTTTGGGTTTTCCATGGTCCGAGAGGTATCGTAGACACTTGTCTAATGAACGACCCAAGATGTTGAACCCCTAATCCTCTTGAGAAAGACTCAGTTCACAAATATGTCGGCAAAATTGCGATGGATTTGCACATTCATGGCGGTGGCTCTTTTCTTTCTGATCAAAACGACGCCCTGCTTTTCAAAAAAAAATCCTTTGGGGGAGCACATCCTCGAGGACAGAAATGCCCAGTGGCAGATCATGGCCGACAGAATGAGTTACAGCCTGAAAGATACCCTCTATATCGCAGAGGGCCATGTAACCATTACCCGAAGCGGTCAAGTTCTTTCAGCCGAAAAGGCCATATACAATAAGGGGACCGGTATCGTTCAGGTCACCGGTCATGTGCGTCTCGAAGCCAACGGTGATCTTTTTACCGGTGAAACGGGCATCTTTGATCTCAAAAACCATTATGGCCAGATTACCCGTGCCCACATTTTCTTAAGAGAAAACAACGTCCATATCAGGGGCGATTCCATGACGCGATTGGGGCCGAATACCTATGTGGTCAGAGGGTGTCGCGTCACCACCTGCGATGGGGACACGCCCGATTGGAGCGTTACCGGAGCGAAGATCAAGGTCACCCTGGAAGGCTATGGCCAAATCAGGCACGCTGCCTTCAGAATCCGTAATTTTCCTGTTTTCTACATCCCTTACGCCATTTTCCCAGTGAAGACCAAACGCCAGACGGGATTTCTTCCTCCCCGGTTAGGTTATTCCGGACGGAACGGCTTTGACATCGAAATCCCTTTTTTCTGGGCTATTTCAGATCAGACCGATGCGACCTTTTACGAGCGATACCTCACCAAACGGGGCTTCATGCAGGGCCTGGAATATCGGTATCTTACCAAAGACGATTCAAACGGCGTTTTTCTTTTTGACATCCTTTCGGACAAAATCGCCCCCAAGGATTTTGAGAATCCGGATCAGGCGGGTCTCAGCCCTTTTGAAAGAACCAATGAGACACGCTATTGGATGAGAAGCAGAACAGACCAAAAGTTGCCCGGGGGTCTCGATGCCCGTCTTGATATGGATTTCGTGAGTGATCAGGATTACCTGAAAGAATTCAGGGGTGCACTCTATGGTTTCCAGGCCCGGCCCGATTTGGGGGAAATTTCCGGAAGACCTGTCGAAGAGATTTATTCGCCTACGAGGAGATCGGCTTTAAGGCTGAGCCGTGATGGCGATGAGTACAGCCTTCAGGCGCTGGGTTCCTATCATCAGCGTCCGGAAAATCCCTCCTATGACCATACGCCCCAACCGCTTCTCGGCCTTAACTTCACGACCCTTTCCAGACAGCCGTTTAGTTTTCCCCTGTATGTCGGTGTCGATGCGGAATACGATTATATCTGGCGGGAAATGGGGCAGAAGGGGAACAGCCTCACCTTATCTCCCGACGTCAGTTATCCCATCCGGCTGGGGCGTTATGCAGAGATGGAACAATCCCTTGCCCTGTTCCTGAATTCCCAATGGCTCGATACGTCCCATGACGGGGAAGATCAAATATCCAGGCGAGCTTACGAATCAAAGACCCGCATCTCGACCGTTATGGAGAGGATTTTTGATTTTCGATGGAACGATACGAGAAAATTGAAGCATAAGATCGTGCCCTCCCTGACCTATACCTATCGCGGTTATCACGAGGGGGACACATACCAGCCCTGGTTTGAGTCCATTGATGAGATAGGAAAGGTGAACAAAATCACCTTTGCCATCGAAAACCTGCTTGATGCAAGAAATGAAGACGACAAAGGTGCGGTCTCCTATGCCCAATGGGGGACGTTCGCACTCAGTCAAAGCTACAATATCGATGAGTCACGGCGGGATGGAGAACCCTGGCGAGAGAAACGTCCCTTTGATCCCCTCGAGGGGATTTTGACCTTCACGCCTTTCCCTGATCTTAATTTTGAGGCGGAGGCCCACTGGGATCACTATGAGAGCCAGATATCCTTCTCGGACCTGTCCCTTGAGCTAACGGTTCGAAGATCGGGAGGAAGATTCGATACTTTTGAGATAGACTACTTGTACGAAAAGGATGTCAGCAACAGCTTGAACTATCGTTTTAACATCAACCTGGACTATGGTTTCGCCGTTGGGAGTTCCCTGACCCGGGATTTTGATCGCCAGGAAACCCTGGGCAGGAGCTATTGGATCGATTACACTTCGCAGTGCTGGGCCGTTCGGTTGGTTGCAGAAAACCTTGATGATGTGTCAAGCTTTATGATTTATTTCCGGATCCTCGGTATCGGGGGTCTGGGGAACCTATAATGCTTCTCTGAATATGAAAATTATGCTATATTCTAACAAGTTGTAGATTGCTATAAAACAAGTATTCCTTTGGAGGCGTCTATGAAAACAAGGGTAGGTGTCCTTTCCGCCGGCAGAGATTGTCCCGGCATCAACAGTGCCATACATTGGCTTGTCTATTCGGCAATGGATAAGGACCTCGTCCCCAAGCGCGGGATGATGTTCAATATCGTGGGGATTCTTCACGGGTGGAAGGGCCTTGCAAGTGTAAATCCCGACAAAAAGGACAGCCTCAAGAAATGGACCATGAACTTGGATGAGAATGTCGTCAGGACTTGGGACAGGTACGGCGGAACCCGGCTTGGAGCCAGCGTGACGAATCCCTTGGATCCGAAAAAGGATCTATCAGAGGCCATCATTCAAAACATCAAGAAGTTGGGCCTGGATGCCCTTGTGGTTATTGGGGGATTCAACAATCTGGGTGTCGCGTACAATTTGTTCCGGGAAGGCGTCAAGGTCGTAGGGATACCAAAGACGATTGACAAAGATCTCTCGGAGACGGACTATACCCTGGGGTTTGATTCTGCGGTTAATATAATAACTAATGATATCGACAGGTTGCGCATCACAGCTGGCTCGCATAGCCGGGTCTTTGTTGTGGAATCCATGGGAAGGCACGCGGGGTGGCTGGCACTGGAAGGAGGAGAGGCCTCCGGGGCCGCCGTCATTCTTATCCCGGAACACGATTTTGTTATGGAGAGGGTTGTCGATCTACTGAAGATGAGGAAGAAGGCCGGTAAACGTTACAGCGTTGTGTTGGTCTCAGAAGGAGCCAAACCGAGAGGTCTGGAGGAGGTACACCAAAAAAGAGGACGAGACGGTTTCGGCAATTATTACCTTGGGGGTATAGGCGGTTTTATTTCAGAGGAAATTGAAAAACAGGGAAACATGGAAGTCAGGTATGTGGCCCTCAGACATCTTCAGAGAGGTGGCTCTCCCACGGCCTATGACCGCCGGATGGGCCGAAAATTCGGCATCGCGGCCATTGATATGATTGTCAATGAAGACTTCGGGCGCATGGTCAGCCTCAAACACGGGGGCATCACCTCGGTGCCGCTTAAAAAAGCCCTGGAGCGCTTGAACCTGGTCGATGTGGAGAATTTTTACAGCACGAAGAATTATAGAAGCCTGGATCAGATCCTGTAGCGGCGTCCGGGATTTTTTCTGCGGTGAGAAATCCCTATCTCAAGCCCCGGGCAGAATTTTGCCTGGATTCAGAATGCCCCGGGGATCAAAGGCCTTCTTTAGTCGGGTCATAAGCGCAATGGCCGGGCGAGAAATCTCCATGCCGAAATAGGGGGCCTTGGTAATCCCCACACCGTGTTCGCCGGAGATCGTCCCTCCCATATCTATCACCTTCCTGAATATCTCTTTTACAGCATTATCCGCGTTTGCTGCATCCTGCGGCCGCTTTTTGTCATGCATAATGTTGACGTGAATATTTCCGTCTCCTGCATGCCCGAAGGCCGGTATGGGAAGACGGTATTTTTGCCCCAGTTGATCCAGGAAGTCAATATACTCAGCCATTCGGCTTCGGGGCACGACGATGTCTTCGCTGATTTTATGGGGTCCGAGCTTAAGGATCGTTTCGGAGATGTTCCTCCTGATTTCCCACAGGTTTTCAGCCTCTTCCCCATCGGATGCGACGTCGAAACGGATGGCTCCCGAACGCAAACAGATGTCCCTGACCTCGTCCATTTCCCGTTCGGTCACGCCCGCATCTCCATCTACCTCGATGAGAAGGACGGCATCGGCACCGGATGGGATGAACGCGCCCATTTCCTCTCGTGCACAGTCAATACAATGCCTGTCCATGAATTCCAAGGTCGTGGGGACGACCTTCCGGCGGATGATCTCCGAAACCGTTTGGACGGCCGTAGTCGCTTTCCTGAAAAAAGTAAGCATGGTTTTCGTTTTTGCCGGTTTTGGAAGCAGACGAAGGGTAACCGCGGTGATCACGGCGAGGGTGCCCTCCGATCCCACGATGAGACGGGTGAGATCGTAGCCGACAACCCCCTTGGCCGTCTCCACGCCTGTTTTGATGATCTCGCCTGTGGGAAGCACAACGTCGAGTCCCAGGACATAGTCTCTGGTGACACCGTATTTGACCGCCCTCAATCCTCCCGCACATGCCGCAACGTTCCCTCCGATCGTGGAAATTTTCACACTGGCCGGATCGGGCGGATAGAAGAGACCGATTTCTTCCACTTCTTCCTGGAGACGGGCGGTAATGACCCCCGGTTCCACTTTCGCGACAAGATTGTCCGGATCAATGTGAAGGATGCGGTTGAATCGGTCCATGGCCAGGATCAGCCCCCCCCGGACGGCAAGGGCTCCCCCGCTCTTCCCTGTGCCGGCCCCTCTGGGAATGACCGGAAAACCAACCTTGGTGGCTAGAGAGAGAATGCTCGATATTTCCTCTGAGGTTCCGGGAAAGGCCACGGCATCGGGCATGAATTCCAGCTTGGTCGCATCGGTGGCATAATCGACCATGGCATCCTGTCGGGTCAGGAGGTATTCATCCCCCACAATGCTTGTCAGGGTTTTAATGGAGGGGCCTCTGATCATGACCGGAGAGGATTTCTGCTTTGAAGGGCATGGCGGAGGGTCAAAGAATCCATATACTTTAAATTGCCCCCCATGGGGACACCCAGGGCGATTCGTGAGACCCTGAGGCCCTTGTTCGCGAGAAGGGTTGCCAGAAAAGAGGACGTCGCCTCGCCCTCGGCAGTGGGGTTGGTAGCCAGAATGACCTCTTCTATTTTTTCCTTTTCAAGGCGGATAACGAGTTCATGGATCTTCAGGTCTTCGGGGCCGATGCCGTCGAGTGGCGAGAGGGTTCCATGAAGGATATGGTATCTCCCCTTGAAGGTGCCTGATTGTTCGATGGCCATCTGGTCCCCCGGGCCTTCGACCACACAGATCATGCCGTTGGCCCTGCTCGGATCAATGCAAATGGGGCATGGATCATCGTCGGTCAGGTTGCAACAGGTCGAACAGAACCTTATGTTTTCTTTTACATCCAGCAGGCCCTGGGCCAGGCTGCGGGCCAATTCCCCGTCGCTTTTGAGGATGTGCAGGGCGACCCGTGTGGCCGACTTCTGTCCGATTCCCGGCAGCCTCGAAAACTGGGCAATGAGTTTTTCGAGTGAAGGAGGATAGGTTCCCATAGGTCGGTTCTCATAAAGTCAGGCCGGGGATGTTAGGAAGATTCATCCCCTGGGTAACCTTTCCCATCTCCTCGCTGACCATGTCTTTGGCCCTGGTCAGGGCATCATTGACGGCGGCGAGTACCAGGTCCTGGAGCATTTCAGAATCCTCAGGGTCGATAACCTCAGGCTCGATATTCACCGAGATAATCTCCTGCCGGCCATTGGCCACGACGGTCACCATGCCGCCTCCTGCGGAGGCCTCCACGGTCCTGTCGCCCAATTCATCTTGAAGCTTGGCGATTTTGGCCTGAAATTTCTGGGCCTGTTTCATGAGATTACCCATATTAGGTATTCCTTTCACGTTTATGCCTCCTTTTTATTCTGAATTCTCTTGATGAGGTGCCCCCGGTTCGTCAACAGGGATTTCCTCCTTGACCTCCCCCTGAAATATCTCAAGGACACTCTGCACGGGGGGGGGCAGGTCGGTCCGTTTTTTTGTCAAAGGCCCTGGTTGGGCTTTTTTGCGGACCGCGGTTTTTTCGGTCGATTTAGGCACGGAGCCCACGAGCTTGATCTTGACGGCCCGTTTAAAAAAATCCCGGCAATAGGCTGCCAGTCTGTCAAACCTTTCCGAATCATCCAGATAGGACGACGAAAAAGAATTGTCCCCGCGGGAAATCTCTACCGTGTCATGGGTTGCGTTCACCAAAGGCAATTCCTTCAGGACATTGGCCATGGCGCCGTTTTTGGAAGAAAGATGTTGTATGAATCGATCCCACTCTTGTGCCGGCGACCGGTCGGCATCTTCTTCAGGGGGCTTCCATTCAATTCCGGGGTCGGAGAGGTGACCGGCAGGGATCGGCTGCTCGGAAAGGACAATCGGGCCAAGGCGTTTTTCGAGGTTTTCGATTTTCCCGATCAAGTCATCAAAGGATAGAATCTCGCCCAGACTGCAGAGTTTTACCAAAATGGTTTCCAGTACCAGTCTGGGGTGGGTGGTATATCTCAAGTCTTCCTCACGGGCAATGAGGAGACTGAGTGCCTGCTGGAGTTTTTCCCGTCCGGCCCTTTCGGCCTGACGCCTGATTTCCTCCAGATCCCGATCGGTCATATCGATGAGATCGTCCTGAGAAGAGATGAGGCTGACCAGGAGGTTTCGGAACTGGTCCATGATACCCCGATAGAATTCTTTGAGATCATATCCGTAGTTGTAAATCCTGTCGACGATCTGGATGCATCTTTCGGGAGTTCCCTCAATAATGGCTTGGGATGTTTCAAAGAGGAGCTCTCTGTCGATGACGCCGAGAATTTCCGTGATATTTTTGTCCTCAACCGTGGAACCGGTGTAGGCGATCACCTGATCGAGAAGACTTTCGGCATCCCGCATGCTCCCTTCCGCTTCCCTGGCGATGAGCGTCAGACCCGATGGACTGATGTCGATGCCTTCCTGAGCAATGACCCCGCTCAAGTGATCGACGATTTTTCCCAAAGGAATTCTTTTGAAGTCGAACCTCTGGCATCTGGAGAGGATGGTCACAGGGACTTTGTGGGGTTCGGTAGTCGCAAAAATAAATTTTACATGGGGGGGCGGTTCTTCAAGAGTTTTAAGAAGGGCATTGAAGGCTTGAAGTGTGAGCATGTGCACTTCATCAATGATATATACCCGAAAACTGCTGGCAGAGGGCATATATTTGATGTTTTCTCTGAGTTCCCTGATTTCGTCGATGCCGCGGTTTGAGGCCCCGTCGATTTCCTGGACGTCCACCGATGACCCGTTTGTGATTTCCACGCAAGAGGGACATCGGTTGCAGGGGACACCCGGTTCACCTTCGGTGCAGTTTATGGCTTTTGCAAGGATGCGCGCAATCGATGTCTTCCCTACGCCTCGTGCTCCGCTGAAGAGATAGGCGTGGGCCAACCGGTCGGTTTTGATGGCATTGATCAGGGTCCGGGTGACATGTTCCTGCCCAATGACATCTTGAAAAACCTGGGGGCGCCATTTTCTGGCGAGAACTTCATAAGCCATAACAAACCTTGGAGCGATTTTCCTATGGGAAAGAGGACTTCGTTTGAAGTCTTCCGTGACTGTTCGTCGATTGTTTTATTCGAACCGGGAAATGGTTGATGGTGAAATCAGAGAACGGTTTCCCGGGTCGATAACGGGATACAAAAATGGCGGAGAGAGAGGGATTCGAACCCTCGGTACCACTTTTGGCGGTACACGCGATTTCCAGTCGCGCTCCTTCAGCCAGCTCGGACATCTCTCCGCGATTCGGTAAAACGTGATCCATATTTCAGTGACCCCCGCATGGGCCTTCCGGTTCCCTTTCATCACCGGAAAATCGGGGTCATGTTAGCACATGCCTTGCCCGGGTTTCAATCATATCTTAATGGCGGAGAAGGTGGAATTCGAACCCACGAGCACCCTCCAAACCACCTGAAATCATTGACAAATTATTGCCTCGTTTTTAAGATTTGTAGATTACTTGACATGGCCAAAATTGTCAAGGGAAGAGTAGGCGGACAAAATAGGGATATTTACCAGGCATTCGAGTTTGAAAATGCGTAACTGTTTAGGCTGTAAGCTAAAGGCTGTTAGTTTCCGAACCCTTCGCTATCCGCACATTGATCGAAGCAGGGCGCCCAAAATCTTCTCGGCTTCCACGATACATTTCTTCTTTGGGGAATTCCCTGGGTGCTCGATATGTGATCACGCATATTCCCTTCCTGCGGTACCTCACAGCCTAAATGCCTACAGCCTATCTAGCTGCCTATTCCGGTGAAAACGACATGTCATTCCGGAGCATTCCGACACCCTGGTCCGGAGGATTGCGGCACCCCTAAAAGGGGTGGTTGTTAAATGGACTTATCACGCCAAAAATAGGCACTTTGAGTCTCTGTATCGCTCTTTTAGACTCTCAAAAGAGCAATATAGAAAATCGAATAGACACCTCCCGACCCTATATTGCCCTTTTTATCTCCAAAAACGGCCATATAGACCCGTTTTTAGGATTGATTTTATACATATATATACTATTTACAATATATTAATTTGATTATAAATAAAATTACATAAATATAGAAGACTAAAACAAATTTAACGCCGCCGGCCTCTCCCTCTTCCGCCACCTCCCATGCCTCTCCCCCTCCCCATGCCTCGGCTCCTGTCTTGCCTCTGTCCCCCGGTCGGGCCAAATGACGTCCTGGTGCGCATGGGTTCATTTGAAGGCCCTTGAGCGGCGTTTAAGGCTTCCAGTGCTTTAGAAAGGAACTTCCACAAGCTCGAAAAAAAATCGGCTATGGGCTGAATATCCACATTGGGTTTAGGGGCTTTCTTTATTTCCGTTTTCGCTCGGTCTGCAGCATGAAACACCTCCGTCTGTGGCTGTTCACGAGGTTTTTTTTGAACTGTGGGAGATGTTTTTTGCACTGTGTGAGGAGCTTTTGGCCGAGAGGATAGAAAAGAGCTGAGTTCCTCATAGGCGATATTGATGTCTTTCAGTTTCTCTTCCGCTTTTTTCTTCAGCCTGGGATTATTGCCGATACGATCCGGGTGCCAGATATTGACCAGATCCTTATAGGCCTGGCGTACTTCTTCACTGGAAGAATCCTTGGAAAGCTCAAGGATTTCCAAACATCGCTGTATTTCCATTTTACTATATTCCTATGAATAGAGGGGACGCCTTAACTTATTAACTTAATACAATTCAAAACCTTCCTTTTTCACAATCTCGGCTCCTCGGGCCGCCGACTTGCTCACAGCCACGGTTGAAATATTCAGCCGACGCGCCATGGACGTCATGCTTACGTCCAACTCGCTTACCACCTAAAAATACAATAAACTACGGGCCCGCACAAGATCCTTAAATTTACCCTCCCGCCAGACATCATCCTCTGGAATCTCCAGCAGAGTGGCCACTCTTTTTGCAATAAAATTGATATCCACCCCGCCGGCTTTCAACGCATAACGCCGTTCAAGAGATTCCTCGGCTAAGGCGCGGGCTCTGGGGGCTACCGCACTACCCGCAATCTCATAATCATGAATCGCTAAAGCCCACGTTTACCCCTTCCAGAAATGCTTCTTCCCGCAAGAGGATTGTATAGTTTTATAATTGCAAATTTCATCACATCCAAGGACTCCAACTCCAATATGACATTCAATAGGGTGTTATTTCCTTCTTCAGGAAGTACGCAAGCATTGTTAGTGTCAAAGGTTAAACCCTCAAATCCCTTCATTAATTTTTTTTTGTCTTTACTGGTCATGCTTACCTGAACCGCTTTTTTTCCATCTATTTCTTGAACCTGGTTGATCAATCCAGCGGCTTCAATTTTTGTGAGTTTTTCGTCATCCAAAAATACATTAACGTAAGAATCTGCCATAACAAACCTCCTTTAAAAGAATTTAATAATAAAGTATGCCTCTTGGGGAACCAAGTGCCCTGCACCTTTTTCGGGCATCCTGGTTAGTTTCCAATCCATAAAGGTGGTGTAAAATAAATTATGTGAATTTTTAAGTGGTCGAAAAAAAGCGCTTTTCCTTTATAAAGGTTTTACCAAAAAAGAACCCATAGAAAAGGAGAAGCGCCAATGAAGATGGAAATCACCGTAACAGACGTCCGTGAGCTTATCAATAAAATCCGCCAGGAACCGGGAGTCCTTTTTGACATGATTCGTGTGAACGTCCAAGAAACCGTAGGGCAGTATATGTCCGCATTGATGGACTCGGAATTGACTCAGTTTTTGGGAAGGGACCGTTATGAACGTTCTGAGGGAGAAAGCAATCATCGCAATGGTTCCTATCCTCGCGATTTTACATTAAAGGGCATTGGTGAAGTGGGGGTGAAGGTCCCCCGAGACCGTAATGGGGAATTCAGCACCCAAGTGATCCCCCGAAACATCCAATACGAAGATGCTATCCGAGAGGACTTGTGCACAATGTTTCCGGTCGACGTGAGTACCCGGACCCTGTCGATGATGTCCGAGAGGCTTATCGGCCGAAGCATTTCTGCCACGGAGGTCAGCGAATCCAGCAAGGAACTCACCCGTGCTGTGGAAGAATGGATTTGCCTGCGCACGACCAACGTCATTGAACGACTAAACAAGGAGTTTAAACGCAGAACAAAACCGGTGGAAATCGTTGCAGGAGAGAGGTCCTGCTACACTCTCCTTGCATTTGTTTGTTTGAAAATGGCAGTCCGTTGAGGATCAAAATCTATAGGAAAAGTTGCCAAGAAGCTGCCTTTCTTCAAGGAATTGGCAGAAAATAATTTCACACAAAAAAACCGACTGTACCATAAACGGCCCTTTTCCGCAATCCCCCTCAGGGGCGGGACTGACCGGCGTCAAACTGCGGAGTTCCTTGTGCGGTGTGCTACCGTACGCCTCCGCGCAACTCATTGTTTTTCTTGACCTTACTAGAAATTGTTCATTTCTAAATTTGAAACTCACTCGTGCCCAGGTTGCATTAATGGATGGGCACTACCTATAAGGTACAATGACGCTTTTCAGCGGCGCGGCTTTTTGCGGCCACTGCAAAAGCCTTGTTCGGCGGCAGGTCGACAGATACCCCTGAGAAATACCGGCCATGCCAAAAGGAAAGGCCAATACTGCAAGTCAGGGCGGAAAGTCTGGCTCAGGGTGATCTGCTAATCCGCCAAACCCGTTTCTTCACGCGCTATCATGGTGGCCAGCATCGTGGCTACCAGTTTCTCTTTTCCGTTCTTTTTCGCATGAACTTCTCCGAAGCAAACTGTTAAGGTACGGCCTGGTTTGAGTACACGTCCGCGGGCAATCAGTTCTTCACCCTCGGCGGGCGATAGGAAATTGACTTTATATTCGGCAGTCAACACCGCGGCCGAGGCAGGCATACGGGTGAGTGCAGCGTAGCCGCAGGCGGTATCGACAATCATGGTCACCACCCCGGCATGAAGGAAGCCATGTTGTTGCGTGAGATCTGATCGAAACGGTAACTCGATGGTTACTTCACCCGGTTCGACTCTGGTGACGGATGCCCCGATGGTTGCCATCACGGTCTGACAGGCAAAACTATCTTTGATGCGTTTCTCGATAGAGGTTTTCATGAAGACTCCTATTGCACTCTGATATGCCGGCGGCAGGTCAGGCGACTTCAAGACGTAGTTCTTTACCAAGGGCATTTGCGTATTTTAATTAGAAGATAAACCCTGGCCAGATCGGCAAAATGAGAAATAAATGCCCTTCCTTTTTTATCCGACTGATACCTGAATGCTGATACCTGAGAGCCCACACATATTAATTCGCCATTCAGGATTTTGCCCCATTCTCCCAGAGACGTTATTAAATTATTTAAGGACGTGCCCTTCTGCACGAGTTCCAGAAATAGACTAATGAAAAAGGCGGGTAAGGAGTTGAGGTCAATGGGCGCTAAGAAAGGAGAGATAAGCATGAAGCGCAAAACAGACGCGTGGAACGGGTTTTTAAGGTCGATACTCGGAAATTCAGCGGCCGTTGAGGACCTGAGGGCTTTTTTTAGTAATGATATCTTGCTTGAACAAAATCGATTCTTTCATGCCCGACAACATAAACCAGCCGATGTTCCTGCGTAATGCGGCGGGACCAAACACCTGATCCAAGAAATTTCAATGGTTCGGGTTTGCCAATACCTTGAAATGGATCTCGCATTATTGCCTCGACCAACTGAAAAATACGGAGAGCAGTCTTGCGATCGGTTTCAACCCAAAATTTCAGGTCCTCCCTGAACTCCGGTTGAAATACGGACTCCCTTTGCAATGCGGTTTTGGATGTAAGTTTGGGGCGTTTACTCAAATCCGACCTCTTTGCGAAGTTCATCAATCGTTTGGGGAGTGCCGGCTTCTTTCCGGGCTCGATTAAGCGCGGTAAAGAGTCGTTTCGCATTGTTTGGAGATCGTAACAAATGCGCCGTTTCGAGGATCCCGGCCAACTCGTCGGCTGTTATCATGGCGACGTCTTCTCTCCCTCGACGCTGTATGATAACCACCTCTCTATTTTTTGTCACCTCATCCAACAGGGTCGCCAGATTTGCCCGTGCGTGGGTGTATGTGGTTTGAATTGCCATAATTGCCTCCTAATTTTTTGTACAGATGTACTGTACATGTAAACGCAAGGAATGTCAAGGTTAAGGGCTTGCTGAAGATTCACCTGGCAACGCGCTGGCTAACGGGTGGGTAGGCGTCTTTTCCGGGCATCAGGCTCAACCCGATGTTGGCAATTCACGATTCGGGATTTTCCTCTATTCTCCTCATGAGTCAACGGCAGACTTGACCCCTTTACCTTTACATGTTGTCAACAGTTATTGTGGCGGCCATTTTCGATGGGTATTTGCGTATTCTAATCGGAAGATAATCCCTGGCCAGATCGGCAAAATGAGAAATGATGTTCTTCTTCTTTCAATCGGCTGATAGCTGAATTCTGATACCTGAGAGCCCATAGATATCAATGCACAATTCAAGATGCAACCCCATTCATTACGCTCTAGAGCGTCTTATATTCGAGAATGTCTGCGGGTTGACATTCAAGATGCTCACATATGGCGTCCAAAGTCGAAAGGCGAATAGCTTTGGCCTTTCCCGTCTTAAGAATCGACAAATTTTGTTCAGTAATTCCGATCAATTTCGCAAGTTCGACTGATTTCATTTTGCGCTTTGCCAGAACCACATCCAAATTTACAATAATAGGCATGACGGCTCCAGCTAAACAGTTAGTTTATTTTCTTCATTTAAAATTCTACCCTCATCCATTACCCATGCAATAATAAAAACAATTCCTCCCACCAGAAGTGTGGTAATTTCTGCCGTACTAAACCCAACGGAAATAACCCTACTGCCAGGAGGATTGCCAGCTGAAAATATAACACTTTTGGCGGATTCATAAAATATTGACAATACAACCCACGATATAAGAGCATTGGCAATTTTTTTAAAAAGACGGACATGTTCAAAAGAAAATATCTGGCCCTCTTTGTAAAATGAAAAAAGTTTTCGAATATTCAAAATTACGTAAATTAACGCAGAAAGAGGGATCAAACTTGTAATAAACCCTATAAGCTGCAGCTTGACTGACAATTCATTCGGGCTTAGCGGAGTCGGATGGATATTTACGTTGATTAATGTTTCAGGCAAATAATTAATAAATGCCCAATAAAAGATATAATATAAAGGCATCATCACCAAAAAGAAGGAAAGCAGCAAATAAAAATATTTGCTAAAACTTTTAATTTTTAACAAATTGTCCATGGGAGCACCTCCTGCTTATATTTTTAGGTTGTGTATATCGTAGATTTTATTGTTTGTCAATCATTTTTTATCGCATTTCGATCATTTCGGCTTAGTGCATTCCTTCCTTTCTTTCCCACTTTGTCGCCTTCGGGGAGATCGCCGCCGCCTTTCTCCGGGGCCTGAAGGATAAGACCAGGCTCAAGGACTTTATGAACAAGCACAAGGCCCTCCCGTGGAAGGACTACACGGTGGAAAGGGAGGAGGAAAAGATCCTGGCCTTGAGGGATGAGCGGTACATGGGCCTTGTACCCTCCGGAGGCGTGGTTTCCTGCCTTTGGGCCGGCGTGGGCACCCAGGACGACGGCTTTTATTACGAGATCCGGGCCTGGGGTTGGGGCATGAATCTTGAGAGCTGGCAGATCCGTTTCGGCTTTGTTGAGACCTTCGAGACCGTTAAGGAGATCCTGGTCAACCATATGTACCTGGACGTTGAAGGCAAAGAGTCTTTTGTGCGCCTGGCCGTCCAGGACGCCATGGGCCACCGTACGGCCGACGTGTACCCGGGAACAACAAAACCCATCCCCGGCGGGATCAGGTTACTTAGGCGGACAGTCCTTTTTTCAAGAACCAACTCGCCCGAAAGCTCGAAATCAACCCCGGGGACCCCGGGGCCTGGCATCTGTGCTCGGAGGCTACGGAGGATTTCGCCCGGCAGATGTGCGCAGAGTACCAGGACGATAGAGGATTTTGGCAGTGCCCCGAGGGCCGGGCCAATCACCTTTGGGATTGCTCTTATCTGAACCTTGTGGCCGTGGACGTTTTGGGGTTGCGGTTCTGGAAGAAACCCGAAGAGGAAACGGGAATGGCGGAGAGCACCGGGCGGAAGGCCCCGGTAGTAAAATCGAAATTTATGACGAGGTGATTATTACAGCCATGACAACGAACGACACACGTAGGAAGGTCTTCAGGAGGGCCCAGGACATCATGGATTATTACGAGATGTCAAGGCCCGCATTCGAGCATTACGTTAAAATTGGGATGCCTGTGAAGCTCCTCAACGGGTCTTATCATGGCCATGCGGATAACATCGATGAATGGTTCCGGCTGATGACCAACCAGTGCATGACCGAGGTGCCGAAAGAGACGAATGAAAAGGGTGGGTGAGAAGTTTAGGAACACAGGCCGGGGAGGAAAACGGGTGAGGGCATGAGGAGAACGACGGGCATAAGGCGCGGCGGCTTTTTGCCGTCGCCCTTAATGCCTTGGTTCTGTTTCGAACGACTCCTTTAAAAAATAGCTGCCACTATAATTATGCAAATAAAAGAAATTAATCTTATTATTAGAGACAATTGGATCTTTTTCGAAAGTCTACATAAAGTTGAATCTTTTAGTTCATCCTTTCTCACCTTGCGAATAAAAAACAACTCTTTTAGCCTTGTTCCAAATGCCCAAGTATAGTCTTTATAGTTGCGGGGGTATAAAACATTGAGCCGATAGATGGTCTCACCCCCTAAAAAATAAGACCGCAACACCGAACATAAGAATACAAAACCAAGTAAAATCAATAGACCAATTTTCATTATTTGAAATCCGAACAAACAGAACTTTGAATTAGGCAGTCTAATTCCATTAATAAGCAGAACAGCAATTAAGTCCTCTCCAGGAAGCGTGTTTAATTACATTTATGCAATCTATTTCCATATTCGTTATGGCCCTTCTGCGGAAATAGACTGCACGGTGTTATCACCCTTGCATAGTTCAAACCCCGGGTTCTTTCCAACCACATTCCCGAAACCTGCCTCTACGATGAATTTGCAGTAATTCACAATTCAGGATTTTCCTCTATTCTCCTCATGAGTCAACGGCAGACTTGACCCCTTCACCCCTTCACAGACGGACTCTTTCTATATAAAAAATCCGGCACTCTCGTCTTTATTTGCAAAATACCTATTATTTCAGTTAATGCAACCGTTCTCACTTTTACTCGTTCCGATTTATACAGGCTGTATAAACCGGGCCGAATTCCATTAACCGGGTCTTTAATCTCCCCTCGAAAACAAAACCGGAAGCATTTCCCTCATGAGTCAACGGCAGACCCCTTCATCGACGGGGAATGAGGGATGAGGCTTTTACGGACCCGGGTATTACACCATCAAATCTTGTTCCCAATGATCATTGACCTTTCCGCCGCAACTTTAGTGACGGTTATTCCGGTGAAACCAGCCTTTTGAAGAATTTCACCGATCTCTTTTGTTGAATAACATCTGCCTTCGGTGGAATGCATCAATAGACAAGAGTATTCGGCAACTGTTAGTGGGCCACTCTTGTTCGCGTTAAGATGCGCATCAAATACCACAATCGAACCACCGGGTGCCAGACCCGAAAATGAATTTGCCGCCAGTTTTCTAACAGAATCGACGTCCCAATCATGAAACACATGAGCAAACAAATGGACCTCATACCCTTTTGGAATGTCTTTGAACATATCGCCGGCGATCACTTTCACTCTGCCCGACATTCCTTTTGATGCGATTGATCGTTGTGCTGCCTTATCAACCGGAGGGATTTCCAGGACGGCCGTATTCAAATGCCTGTATCTGTGCGATATCGAGCAGGCATAAACTCCTGATCCCCCGGCAACGTCTAATAATGAAAATTTTTTTCTTAAATCAATATGTTCAGCCAGTTCCTGAGCGAGAAACGCCCCTCGGCTATCCATTGCCGAAGTAAAATCGTCTGCAAATCGACCCTCCCTCATGGCTTCCAACCAGTCTATACCGTCCTCTTTACTTGACCATCCGGAGGGCCTTCCCGTTTTGAGCACACCTTGGAATTCTTTGCACTGAGGCCGGTTTTTGAGTGAGGCATAGTACGGAACCAAGCTTTCAGGACTGTCACTAACCAGATATTCACGTGAAATATCAGTTAGTTTATACTCTCTTCCGGCTTTTTTAATTAGCCCCATCGCCAAAAACAGAGATAGCATCACGTCAATGGGTCGCGAATCTGTTTCAAAATTCTCACATATTTCATCAAATGTTCGGGAAGAGTCCTTCAGGAAAGTAAAAAAATCAAAATACGCTACGGCGCAGACCAACAAGTCTGACGCATATATCGAATCCCTGTATCTTAACAGCCTACTTGGATCACTTTTTAAAGGAGCATTGATCATTTTGTTTTTCATCTCTAAGGGTCGATGACAAATAGGAGGATCGGTGCCGGGGCCTTTCCCGGCAGCTCTTCCAGGGCGTCTTGCACATCGGAGAATTTAAACGCCTCGTTCCACTGGATGACGGCTAGGTTTTTGTTGGTGTGGAGTTGGTATTTTTGCATGCTTTTAAAATTTGTTCCGAATTTTAAAAGATTGGCCGTTTGCGCGGCGATTTTTTATAACATCGATGGGGGCGCCCATAAGAACCAAAACGACTCTGCGAAGTGATTTTTTCTTAGTGTCTCGATCGGGGATGGTGGAAACCCCTCGCCTTAAGGCGAAGAAAAGTTTAAAGTTGTCGCTATGCGACTTTATAAAACCGGTGCACATACAAAGACAGACTTGAAAGTTCATGTGGTTTG
>Ga0272442_10000229_pt1 | contig 94157 bp, 75 predicted proteins | sample SSMForm2O_FD_200262 | JGI IMG/M metagenome (GOLD analysis project Ga0272442, IMG submission 200262) | Marine sediment archaeal communities from Little Sippewissett salt marsh, Falmouth, MA, United States - SSM-Form-2O | ecosystem: Environmental > Aquatic > Marine > Wetlands > Sediment ...
CGCCCTCTGGTCCTGCGGAGACGACACCGGAGGCGGAGACACGGACCTGGACACGGATCTCGACCTCGACCTCGACACCGACAGCGATGCAGACACCGACGTGGACACCGATGCCGATACCGACGCGGACAGCGACACCGACACCACGGAGAGCTGCGCCGCTCACGACCCCTGCGATCACGGCACCTGCAAGGACGACACCGGGCTGATCGTCTGCGAGTGCGACGAGGGCTGGGCCGGAACCTTCTGCTCGCGCTGCGACGCAGGGTACCACGACGACGGCTCGGGCCACTGCGTCAAGGACACGGGCTGCATGCCCGGGACCTGCTCGGGACACGGCTCGTGCAGTGATGCCGGCGGCTCGCCGGTCTGCAGCTGCGACACCGGGTACGCCGGCGACTACTGCGCGGACTGCGCCGCGGACCACCACCGCAACGAGGCGGACCAGTGCGTCCAGGACGAGAGCTGCGCCACGGACGATCCCTGCGGCGCACATGGCGACTGCGACGACGCCACCGGCGAGATCATCTGCACCTGCGACGCGGGATACACCGGCGCCTTCTGCACGCTCTGCGAGGCGGGCTACCACGACGACGGAACCGGCAAGTGCCTGGCGGATCAGAAGTGCATGGCCGCCAGCTGTTCGGGCGCGGGCGACTGCGACGATACCACCGGCGAGATCGTCTGCACCTGCGACACCGGCAACACCGGCGACTACTGCGAGGTCTGCGCCGCGGGCTACCACGACGACGGAACCGGCAAGTGCACGCTCGACGAGCACTGCCAATCAGGTGACTGCTCCGGAAATGGAACCTGCCAGGACCGCACCGGCGTGGTGATCTGCGTCTGCGACCAGGGCTACGCCGGCGAGGACTGCAGCGACTGCTACCCCGGGTACCATTCCGCCGGCGGCTCCTGCGTGCTCGACGAGCAGTGCCTTCAGACCACCTGCGATCGCCACGGGAACTGCGACGACGCCTCGGGCGTGGCGCTCTGCAGCTGTCACACCGGGTACGCCGGCGCCTTCTGCGAGAACTGCGCCGACGACTACCACCGCAAGTACCTCGGCGACCTGCCCGACGACTGCGTCGAGGACGAGCACTGCGAGGACGGCGATCCCTGCGGCGACCACGGCACCTGCGACGATCGCTCGGGCGAGATCGTGTGCGTGTGCAACCAGGGCTACCGCGGCATCTTCTGCCACCTGTGCTACCCCGGGTACCACGACGACGGCACCGGCACCTGCGTGCTCGACCAGCAGTGCCAGCAGACCACCTGCTCCTCCCACGGCGAGTGCACGGACGACGGCGGCGTGGTGATCTGCAATTGCGACGAGGGCTTTGCCGGCGCGTACTGCGAGCGCTGCGCCACCGGGTATCACGCGGTGGTGGGCGGCGACTGCGAGAAGGACGCCGGCGATGCGGACACCGATACGGACACCGACACCGACACCGACACCGACACCGACACCGATACCGACACGGACACGGACACCGACACCGACACCGATGCCGACACCGACACCGACACCGACACCGACACCGACACCGGCGCCACGTCCGACCTGTTCATATCGGTGACGGTTGCGGACTATCTCCAGTCGGCCTGCGTCGAGATGGAGTGCAGCACCACGGGCAACCTGATCCTGGCGCTCACCTCGGACCAGTGCTCGGACTGGATGGTGCCCACGACGAGCAACCCGTACACCGTGGTCTGGGAGACGCAGTACATGTGGAGCAGCCCGCTGATGAGCGCCACGATCGAGGACGTGCCGGCCGGCACCTGGTACATCACGGGCTTCTTCGACAACACCTTCAGCGTGGACACGGGCGACATCTCGGCGGGCACGCTGTACCCGACCGTGCCCAACCTGATCAAGAGCGGCGACGGCATGCCGTGGTGCCCGCAGGTGATCGTGGAGGGCGCGGGCTCGGAGAGCACCGATTTCGAGTTCAACGCCCTGTTCTACGGAAATCCGTAGCCGGCGGGCGGCTAGCCGCGCAGCTTCTCGAACTCCTCGTCAGTGATGGTGAAGCTCTCCTCGGCGCCGGGGAAGGTTCCGCCCTCGACCTCTTCCTTGTACGCCCTGGCCGCACCGACGATCGCCTCGCCCAGCTCGGCGTAGCGCTTGACGAACTTGGGCGTGAACCCGGCCTTGATCCCGACCATGTCGTGGAACACCAGCACCTGACCGTCGCAGCCGGCTCCGGCGCCGATGCCGATCACCGGGATCTCGACCGTCTGCGAGATCAGCTCGGCCACGCGATCGGGCACGCACTCCAGTACCAGCAGAAAGGCTCCGGCCTGCTGCAGCTTCTTCGCGTCTTCGAGGATCCGCCGCGCGGTCTCGGCGTCCCTGCCCTGCACCTTGTACCCGCCGATCATGCCCGCGGTCTGCGGCGTGAGCCCGAGGTGCCCCACCACCGGAATGCCGGCCTTGACCAGCTCCTCGACCGTGTCGGCCACGTGCGCGCCGCCCTCGAGCTTGACCGCGGCGGCGCCGCCCTCCTTGATGAAGCGGCCGGCGTTGCGAATCGCCTCCTCGCGGGACACGTTGTAGCTCATGAAGGGCATGTCGCCGATGACCATCGCGAACTCGGTGCCGCGCACCACGGCCCGGGTGTGGTGCACCATCTCGTCCATGCTCACCGGCAGGGTGTCCTGGTAGCCCAGCACCACGTTGGCCGCGCTGTCGCCGACGAGCAGGGTGTCGATCCCGGCCTCGTCGAGCATCCGCGCCGTGGGCGCGTCGTACGCGGTGAGCATGGTGATCTTCTCGCGGTTTCGCTTCTTCTGCAGCAGCGCCGCAATGTCGATCTTCTTCCGCTTCATCCTTCACCTCCCGTAGACGCCCCGACCTCCGGGGTCGCCTCGATGGCCCGCACCAGGCGCGCAAGGGTCTCGTTGACCGGCGTCGGTACGTCGCGCTCGCGGCCGAGGTCCACGATCGCGCCGTTGATGCGATCGATCTCGGTCCGCTGCCCGCGCAGCCGGTCCATCAGCATGCTGGAGCGGTTGCTCCCCGTGCGCTCGGCCACGCCGAGCACCTGTTCGATCAGCTCCTCGTCGCCCAGCGGCAGCGCCACGCCGGCGGCGCGGGCCACGGCCGCGCCCTCGAGCACGGCGGCGCGGGAGAGCGCCGCAAGATCCGCGTTGCGGGCCACCTCGCCGTTGCGCACCCGGGCGATGGCGGTCAGCGGGTTGATCCCCACGTTCACCAGCACCTTGTGCCAGATGCGGCTCGTCACGTCGGCCGTGGCCCGGGTCTGGATGCCAGCCGAGCCGAAGCTCGCGGCAACGGCGCGGGCGCGCTCGCTTTCCCCGCCCGCCGGCTCGCCGACGTACGTATCGCCCTCGCCCGCGTGCTGCACCACGCCGGGCTCAAGCTCGTTGGCGCCCAGGGTTGTGGTGCCGCCGAGTACCGGGCCCTCGCCGACCACCGAGCGAAGCGCCTCCACGTTCCCCAGGCCGTTCTGCAGCGTGAGCACCGTGGTTTCCGGCCCGACCAGGCCGCGATGCTGGGCCATTGCCCCGGCCGTGTCGTACGCCTTGACCGTGACCAGCACCAGGTCCACCGGGCCCAGCGGGGCGACGTCGAGAACCGACGGGATCTCGAGGACTTTTTCACCCCTCGAGCCGGTGATCCGCAGGCCTTGGGCGTTGACTCGCGCCGAACGCTGCGGGTTCTTGTCGACCAGGGTCACCTCGAGGCCGCCCTCGAAGAGGTACCCGCCGAGCAGCGAGCCCATCGCGCCGGGCCCGATCACCGCGATCCGCCTCACGAATCCGCCTCCGCTCCGGCCTGGCGCCGGGGTGAGGGAAACTAGCAGGGGTTCCCGAGACGGTCAAGCCGGGGAATCCGCGACACCAGAATGGAAACCCGCTTGACAGCCGCCCCCCGCTCAACTACTTTCGGCGGGCTCGCAAGGATTGCTAACCGTCGGTAGCACAGACAAGGAGGAACCGATGGCTCTTGACCCGACCAAGCATCAGGACTGGGAGATAGCGGAAGAGGCGGAAAGCCGGATGAAGCCCTCGGAGCAACTGGCCGAAGAGCTGGGCATCACCAAGGACGAGTTCATCCCGCACGGCAAGTACATCGCCAAGATTGACTACGCGCGTGTGCTGGACCGGCTCAAGGACAAGCCGGACGGCAAGTTCATCGAGGTCACCGCGATCACGCCCACGCCGCTGGGAGAGGGCAAGTCCACCACCACGATGGGCCTGCTCCAGGGCCTGGGCAAACGGGACAAGAAGGTCGTGGCCTGCATCCGCCAGCCATCGGGCGGTCCGACGATGAACATCAAGGGCAGCGCGGCCGGAGGCGGCCTGGCCCAGTGCATCCCGCTCACCGAGTTCTCGCTGGGTCTGACCGGCGACATCAATGCGATCATGAACGCCCACAACCTGGCGATGGTGGCGGTCACCTCGCGCATCCACCACGAGAGCATGCGCAGCGACAAGTTCCTCGCCAAACGAGACCTCAAGCGCCTCGACATCGACCCGAAGAACGTGGAGATGGGCTGGATCATCGACTTCTGCGCCCACGCGCTACGCAACATCATCATCGGGCTCGGCGGCAAGAAGGACGGCTTCGTGATGCCTTCCAAGTTCGGCATCGCGGTCAGCTCCGAGGTGATGGCGATCCTCTCGATCTTCAGTGACCTGGCGGACTTCCGCAAACGGATGGGCGGGATCGTGGTCGCCTACGACAAGAAGGGCAACCCCATCACCACCGAGGATCTCGAGTGCGCCGGCGCGATGACGGCCTGGATGCGCGAGGCGATCAACCCCAACATGCTGCAGTCGCTCGAGGGCCAGCCGTGCTTCGTGCACGCCGGCCCCTTCGCCAACATCGCCGTGGGCCAGAGCTCGGTGGTGGCGGACAAGATGGCCCTCAAGCTCGCCGACTACCATCTCACCGAGTCCGGCTTCGGCGCGGACATCGGCTTCGAGAAGTTCTGGAACGTCAAGTGCCGCTACTCGGGCAACACGCCCAACGTCTCGGTGATCACCACCACGATCCGCGCTCTGAAGAGCCACGGCGTCAACGCCGGCGCGCCGCCCTGCCCTCCGGGCAAACCGCTGCCCAAGGGCTACTCCGAGGAAAACCTGCCGTGGCTCGAGGACGGCATGAAGAACGTGCTGCACCACATCCAGACGGTAAAGAAGGCCGGCATCAACCCGGTGGTGTGCATCAACGCCTTCTTCACGGACACCGAGGAGGAGATCAAGCTGACCCGCCGCATGTGCGAGGAGGCCGGCGCGCGCGTGGCGGTGTCCAAGCACTGGCAGTACGGCGGCGAGGGCGCCGTCGAATTCGCCGATGCGGTGATCGACGCCTGCAACGATGAGGTCGACTTCAAGTTCCTCTACGAGCTGGACACCCCGCTGCGCAAGCGCGTCGAGCTGATCGCCAAGGAGGTCTACGGCGCCGCTGGCGTGAGCTTCGCGCCCGAGGCCGAGGCCAAGCTGAAGAAGTTCGAGGCCGATCCCAAGTTCAACGAATACACCACGATGATGGTCAAGACCCATCTCTCGCTGACCCACGACCCGAGCCTGAAGGGCGTGCCCGAGGGCTGGACCCTGCCGATCCGCGACTTCCTCACGTACGGCGGCGCGCGGTTCATCTGCCCGGTGGCCGGCGGCATCAGCCTGATGCCCGGCACTAGCTCCAACCCGGCATTCCGCCGCGTGGACATCGACGTGGAGACGGGCAAGGTCAAGGGCCTGTTCTAGATTTGCCGGGGCGCGATTCATCACGCCCTTCATACTGAGCGCATCACGGGGCAACCGGACAGCCGGTTGCCCCGTTTTTTCTGACACCCGGTTCGCCTTGACAGCAGATCCCACGCTTCCTACATTCATCCCAAGAACTGGGGAGTCCAAGTGGCCGATCTGTTTCCGGTATGTCCGCACTGCGGCACGGTCTCTGGAGAGCAGACCGATGTCTGTCCGTCCTGCGGCGAGGACATGGACGAGCGCGAGGACACGCACATCGGCCAGGTGATCAACGGCGCGTACGCCGTGCACGAGCTGATCGGCGAAGGCGCTATCGGCCGGGTCTACCGGGCCACCCAGCTCTCGCTCAAGAAGACGGTGGCGATCAAGGTGCTCCACGCCGGCTTCTCGCGGGACGAGAAGGTGAAGAAGAGGTTCAAGCGCGAGGCGCTGGCGGCGAGCCGGATCAGTCACCCCAACGCGGTCACCGTGCTCGAGTTCGGCGAGAGCCAGTACGACCGGATGTTCCTCGCGATGGAGTTCGTCGAGGGTCGCTCGCTGGCCGACGAGCTGAAAAGCCGTGAGCCCCTGTCCCCGGTGCGGATCGTCGACCTGCTGATCCAGGTCTGCGCGGCGCTGGGTGAAGCGCACGCCGGCGGGGTGATCCACCGCGACATCAAGCCCGAGAACATCATGCTCGTGCAGCACCGCGCGGGCGGCACGCAGGTCAAGGTGCTCGACTTCGGCATCGCGCAGTTCCAGTCCAGCGAGGACGGCCCGCAGGACACCCGGCTGACGCGGGTCGGTCACGCCTGCGGCACGCCGGGATACATGAGCCCGGAGCAAGCCCGCTCCGAGAAGCTCGACGCGCGCGCAGATCTGTACTCGGTCGGCGTGGTGATGTACGAGGCGTTGACGGGCTTCCCGCCCTTCGAGGCCGAGGCCATGGTCGATCTGGTGGCGAAGCACCTGTACTCCAATGTGCCCAGCTTCGAGCGAACCCGCCCGGGCCTAGAGGTCCCGGAGCCGCTGGAGCGGATCTGCCTCAAGGCGCTGGCCAAGAAGCCAGAGGCCCGCTTCGACAGCGCCCTCGCCATGCAGGAGGCGCTGGAGCAGGTTCGCGATCAGCTCGAGGCGTCCCCGGCGGCGGCCTCCGACGACCTGGACCTCGACGATCCCACGGTCGTCGCCGATCCGATTGCGATGCAGGCCGCGGCAGCCCAGACCAAGCCAACCGACATCGAAGCCGAGGCGCCGGTGAAGCCGGCCTCGGCCAAGGAGCCCGAGGTCGAGCTGCCCAGGCTCGAGTACGGCACCGGCGATGACCTCTCGCTCGACGAGCAACGGCAGTGGAAGGTCGTCAGCGAGCCGCCCGAGCCGGCCCCGGCCAAGGAGCCCGAGGTCGAGCTGCCCAGGCTCGATTTCGATTCCAGCGACGAGCTGACCATCGACCGGAAACCACGCTGGAAGCCCAAGCTGCCGGAGCCGTCCGCGGACAAGCCCGAGCCGAAGCTTCGGCCGCCCTGGGAGAAGGACAAGGTCAAGCAGACCGAGGCGTCCGAGGCTCCGGCGATGATGCTGCCGGCCGCCAAGCCCACGCCCGCCGCGAGAGCCGAGTCTCGCGGATTCTCGCTATGGCCGGTGATCGTCGTGTTTCTGATGCTCCTCGGAGTTTCGCTCTTCTTCACGCTCCGCGGCGGCGAAGACGCCGAGGGCGCGCCCGAGGCCGCCGAGGGCAAGACCGATCCCACGCTGGCCGACGTCAAGGCCGAGACGGCTCGGGGGGAACGCCTGCTGCGCGGCGCCGGGGGCGACCTGCGCCAGGAGGTGGAGCGGCAGGCAACGTCCAAGACCAAGGACGAGAACAAGTAGCTCTCGGACCCGGACAGGTCAGGGCTTCTGGGCCGGAGGTGGATCCGGCAGTCGCGGCTCCTCGGGCTCCTCCTCGGGCGGCTCGTCCTGCAGCCTTAGCCAGCCCGGCGGCACGTCGGCTCGCCGCGCTTCCTCGGCCAGCCCGGCCAGCTCCCGGCTCGCCGCCTCGAGGCGCTCCTCGGCTCGCGCCAGGCTCTTCTTGTGCTCCTCGCAGGCCACCATCGTCGGATCCTCGCGCTTGATCTCCTCTGGCGCATGGCTGACCTCGGACAGCGGCTCGTGCCGGACCTGGGCGGCGGGCTCGCGTCCGGCGGCTATCGGCGCCCAGGCCAGGCCGCGGCAGTAGATCGTGACGCGCCGCTGCTCGACCTTGACCAGCTTCTCGAGATCTCGCACGTACCCCTTGAGCCCCTTGTGCCTGGCCTGCCAGTACTCCCGGGTTCGGCGCTTGCGGCTGTCTGCCAGTCGCTCCGCGGCACGCCGTGCCTCGGCCGTCTCGTCGCCCGCGGGCACCGGGTCTGCTCGCGCCGCCGACCGTGGGATAGCGGGGAGCCTGGCCTTGGGCCTGGCGTGGGACGGCACCATCGCCGACGGCGTACGTGCGTCCAGCGCGCCGAGGTCGCGGACCTCTGCGCGCACCCTCGCGCGACGAGTCCGGGCCTCGGCCCGTGCCGCGCGGATCCGTTCGATCCAGTAATCGGCGAGCGGCCGGTCGGGTGAATCCGCCGGCACCCTGCGAAAGGCCTCGATCACCGCGTCGAACCGCTGGTCCTCGTAATCCGGGTCCACCGCGACGGCCTGGACCTCGGCCAGCAGGCGCTTGGCCTCGCTGAACTCGGGCCCCTGCGCTCGATCCTCTCCCCCCTCCTGGCAGCCGGCCAGCACCAGGAGCACGGCCAGCATCAGAATGGATTGGGCGCGCCAGTTCATCGAGAATCCAGGATAGCACGGACCGGCGCTACTTGCGACCCGAGGGTTCGCCTGCTAGAGTCCGGTGTGGAAATAGTTATCTCCTGATGGACGAAGGATGAACGATCCGGCCCGGATAGCGATCATCGACGACGAGCGCTACACCCTGCGCCACCTGCGGGACGTGCTCGCCGCGGAAGGCTTCCAGGTCGAGACCGCCGAGGACGGCGCCGAGGGACTGGCCCTGGTCCGCGCCGCCCGACCGGACCTGGTGTTGCTCGACCTGGTGATGCCGGATCTGGATGGCCTGACCGTATGCCGCCAGCTCCGCGCCGACCCGACGCTCTCGGCGATGCCGATCATCGTGCTCACGGCCCGGTACGAGCCCGAGAACGTGGAGCAGGCCTTCAAGGCGGGCGCCGATGATTACTTGCGCAAGCCGGTCACCAACGACGAGCTATTGACCCGCATCCGCACGCACCTGAAGGTCCGCCAGTCGGTCGAGGAGGTGGACGCCCGCCGCCGCGACGCGGCCACCGTGCTCGAGCTGACCGGCCTGCTCTCCACCAGCTCGCGGGTCGAGTCGATCGCACTAGCCGTGGCTCGCCGGCTGGCCGGTTCCACATCGGCCTATCGCTGCAGCGTGCTGCTGCCGGAACTGCTCGCTGACGGCAAGGGTCTGCTCGCCGCCAGCGACGAGCCCGAGGTACGCCAGCTGCAGGTTACCTCCCACAGCCATCCCGAGTTCGAGCTCCTGCGCGAGACCCAGGGCCAGCCGCTGGCGCTGACCGACGTTCGCTCCGATTCCCGCCTGGCCTCGGCCAGGGAGCGGCTGGAGAGCGAGGAGTCCCAGGGGCTGTTCCTGTTCCCCCTGCAACTGGAGCAGGAGCTGTTCGGAGCGCTGATCCTCTCATACCGCCGGCTCAAGCCCACGCTCACCAACCGGGAGCACGAGCTGTGTCAGGTGATCGCCGGGCTCACCGCGGGCGCCCTGCGCCGGATCGGCGCGGCGCCCGAGCCAATCGAGGACACGAGCCCGATCCCGCGAGGAGCCGAGGCGGACACCGCCCAGCGACTCAAGGAGCTCGAGCGATTCGAGGCGTACTTCGAGAGCGCGGCGGACGCGATGCTGACCCTGGACGAGAAGGGCACCGTCGTCACCGTGAACCGCGAGGGCGAGAAGGTGCTCAGCAGGTCGCGCAGCGAGCTGACGGGCTTGAGATTTCCCGAGATCTTCGCCGAGGAGAGCCAGCCGCTGGCCGAGGACCTGATGATCGGCTTCCGCCAGGGCGAGTTTCCGCGCTACCTCGACATGTTCGTTCGCCGGCGGGACGAGCTGTGCGTACTGCTCGTGACCACCAGCGCGCTCTCGGGCACACACGGCAACGCGATGGTATCGATTCGCGACGTCACCGGTTCACGCGAGACCGAGGAGGAACTCCGCCGCACCAAGGAGTTCCTCGAGAACCTGATCGACGGCAGCGTCGAGGGCATCGTGGCCTGGGACGTGGAGGGCGGCGTGCTGCTCTTCAACACCGGCGCCGAGGAGATCACCCGGCGCGAGGCCGAGGACGTCATCGGCGTGATGGCGTACGACGAGCTGTTCCCGGGCACGATGGCCGAGGAGATCATGTCGCAGCTCCGCGCCGAGCGCTTCGGCGGCATCGGCCGGCTGGAGAGCATGCGCAAGGCCATCCTCGGCCGGGACGGCGAGACGATCCCGGTCAACCTGACCGCGTCGATCGTGTACGAGGATGGCGAGGAAGCGGCCACGGTGGCGGTGTTCTCGGACCTCCGCGACCGGCTGGCGATGGAGAAGAAGCTCTCCGCGGCCCAGGAGCGGCTGGTGCAGAGCGAGAAGCAGGCCGTGGTCGCCGAGCTTGCGGGCACCGCGGCCCACGAGCTGAACCAGCCGCTGACCTCGGTGATGGGCTACGCCGAGCTGCTGCTGCGCAAGACCCCGGAAGGCAACCCCAATCGCCGGGCGGTGGAGATCATCTTCCGCGAGGCCGAGCGGATGGCCGGGATCGTACGCAAGATCGGCAAGATCACCCGCTACGAGACGACGACCTACGTCGGCTCGACCAAGATCGTCGACCTGGACAAGTCCACCGAGGAGGATGATTCGTGAACCGCGCCGTGGGATCCGGAGCGGGGGGTGACCGGGCCGAGCTGGCCCGCATGAAAGCCGAGGTCGAGGAGGCTCGCCGCCTGCAGCGGGTCATGTTCGATCTCACCCGGGAGGTCGGCCGCACCTCGGGCGAGGAGGAGGTGATCCAGCTCTTCGCCGAGGCTCTCCGCGGCCTGCTCCCGAACAGCTACTTCTGCATCCGCGCCCTCGACTCGAACACGCTGGAGCTGACCAGCCTCTATGCCGAGGGCGCACTCAAGCCCGAGGCGCGGGACCATATCGGGATCAAGCGAACCTCGGTAGACCGCTTCAAGCTGCAGCAGCAGCTGTCGTCCTCCACCCGCGTACGGATCCTCGAACGCTACGAGCCGATCTTCGAGGAGGCCGGCGCCGGCACCGCCGTCCCGCTGGTCAACAACGGCCGGCTGCTCGGCATGCTCAACCTGGAGTACCCCCCGGGCGAGGAGAACCTCAATCGGGACCGCCCGATCCTGCGGCAGATCGCGAACCAGCTCGCGGTCTCGCTGCACAACTCCCGCTCGGTGCAGGAGACGCTGTACCTCAAGAACTACCTCGAGCAGCTCGTCGAGAGCGCCAATGCCCTGATCCTCGTCACCGACTGCTATCGCAAGGTGCGGGTCTGCAACCGCACGACGCAGAAGCTGATCGGACAGGACCGCGATGCGCTGATCAATCGCGACCTGCTCGATCTGTTCCCCGAGCAGGAGCGCTCGCGGATGATGCGAGTGTTCATCGCAGTCCTGCACGGCCGGCCGTCGAGCAATGTCGAGACCCGCCTGCGGCACCGGGAGGGCGGCGAGGTACGCGTCAGCTTCAACACCGCCCCGCTGGTCAACACCATCGGCGAGGTCGAGGGCCTGATCGCCGTGGGCCAGGACTTGAGCCCGATCCGCGACCTCGAGCAGCAGATGCTCCACGTGGCCAGGCTGGCCAGCCTCGGCGAGACCACGGCCAGCTCGATCCACGAGATGAACAATCCGCTGACCTCGATTACCGTGTACTCGACCTACCTGCTGAAGAAGCTGAAGAAGGGGCCGGCCGACGACGGAGATCTCGAGCGGCTGCTCAAGATCCGGGAGGCCTCGGAGCGCATCCTCGGCGTGACGCGCAACGTGATGAGCTTTGCCCGAGCGCACGAGGATCAGCCCGAGCCGATAGACGTCAACGCGCTCGTGGAGAAGACGATCGAGCTGTGCGAGCCTGCGGCGCAGAGGGCCAAGGCCCGCGTGCTCAGGCAGCTCGGCGAGAACCTACCGCCGGCCCTGGGGATCCCCGGCGAGCTGACCCAGGCCTTCGTCAACCTGGTGACCAACGCCTGCCACGCGGTGGCCGGGCAGCCCGACCCGCTGCTGGTGCTGACCACGCTCCGGGCCAATGAAGACCGCATCGAGATCCTGATCTCGGACAACGGCTTCGGCATCCCGGAGGACGATCTGGTGCATGTGTTCGAGCCCTTCTTCACCAGCAAGCCCGACGGCGAGGGCACCGGGCTCGGGCTATCGATCGTCCGCACGATCATCTCGCGGCACAAGGGCACGATCTCGCTGGAGAGCGCGGTGGGCAAGGGAACCACCTTCACCGTCCAGCTCCCGGTGCTCAAGCGCGAGAGCGAATAGAGCGATTCGAATATCCCAGGCCGCGACGCGTTAGTAAGGAGACGGGCCGCTGCGCTTTACGCGCGCGCGAGGGCTGTGCTATACACGCTTCTTGCGATGAGCTGCGACAGGGCCGGTTGCCGGTCGCGGCCCCGGGAGGTTCCAATGAGACGAGGCATCGCCACCAGCATCACCGGTGCGCTCCTGGCGCTCTGCGCGCCTGCCACCCTGCTGGCCGACGACAAGGGCGACAAGATCATCTACGAGGCCGAGGAGCACACCCTGCTCGGCTACGACGGCGCCGAGTCGGTGATCGAGATGATCCTGACCAACAAGCGCGGCACGGTGCGCAAGCGCAAGCTGCACACGATCAGCAACAAGAAAGACGACATGAACCGGGTGCTGGCCCGCTTCCAGGAGCCGCCAGACGTGGCCGGCACCGCCTTCCTCGTCCGCGAGGTCAAGGACGAGGACGACGAGCAGTTCCTCTACATCCCCGCGCTGAAGAAGGTCCGCCGCATCTCCTCGTCGCAGAAGGGCGGCTCCTTCATGGGCACTGACTTCTCGTACGACGACCTGCAGAGCCACGAAGTTACAGAATCGGAGAACAAGATCATCCGCGAGGAGAAGCTCAAGAACCAGGACTGCTGGGTCATCGAGTCCACCCCGAAGCCCGGAGTCTCTTCGGAGTACAGCCGCAGCCTGCGCTGGATCCGCAAGAAGGACTACGTACCGATCCGGATGGAGCTGTTCAAGAAGGGCGATCCGAACAAGCTGCACAAGGAGATGGTCGTCTTCCAGGTCGGCAAAAAGGACGGTCGCGTCGTGGTGCGAGACGCCGAGATGCACAACGTGCTCAAGAAGCACAAAACCCGGATCAAGATGCTCAGCATCGAGATGAACAAGAGCTTTTCAGACGACGACTTCAGCAAGCAGGCCCTGGAGAAGGGTCGCTAGCCCTTCACCTGATCCATGCCGCGAGTCACCCTCTCCGTTCTCGCCGCGCTCGCGCTCGCGCTCGCGCTCGAAGCTCCGACGCTCGCCGACGACGAGGGCTGGGACGAGATCGAGACCCTCGGCGGCGAGGAGGAGTCCGGAAGTGACGAGCCAGAGACCGACGACGGCTGGGAGGTAGAAGATCTCGGCGCGCCGGCCGAGGAAACCGCGCCCGCGACCGAAGCCACCAGCACCAGGTCCGAGAGCTTCGTCAGGGCCGGCGGCGAGATCGAGAGCCGCCTGGCGATCGATACCAGCTTCGAGTCGTCGAGGGTAATCGAGCCGGACGGCAGCACGCGCCTCGAGGGCAAGGAGGACGTGCTCGAGCTGCGCAATCGCCTGAAGGCGCACATCGAGGGCGCCCTGTTCAAGGACTTCAACTTCCACGCCGGCGCGCGGCTCACGCACTGGGTCGTGTCCGAGCGCAGCGAGGACGACCCCTTCCTGCTGTTCAACGGCGAGCACTACAAGCGCGAGTTCGAGTTCGAGCTGCGTGAGGCGTACATCGACTGGCTGCGCATCTTCGGCACGCTCGACCTGCGGGTGGGCAACCAGGTGGTGGCCTGGGGCGCCAACGAGGGCGGCCTCTCGCCCGCGGATCGCGTCAACCCGACGGACATGACCGCGATGCTCGCCGGCGAGGAGGACGACGTCCGGATGCCGGTCTTCGCGGTCAAGGGCGATTTGTACTTCTGGGGCCTGCGCGCCGAGGCGGTGTGGGTGCCCTTCTTCAAGCAGGGCAAGATGCTGCTCTGGGGCACTGACTTCAGCTTCATGCATCCGCTGCCCAGCACCGGAGAGAACCCCTTCGCCGCGGGCGGCCTGGGTCAGCTCTCGCCGCTGTTCGAGCTAATCGACGAGAGCAAGGAGGACAAGCTCCAGCAGGACCTGATCACCACCGAGCTGCCCGAGGAGCACCTGGGGAATTCCCAGGCCGCCTTCCGCGTTTCCGGTAGCGTGGGTAACGTCGATCTGGCGGCGAGCGTATGGTACGGCTTCGATCAGATCCCGCGCTTCAGGTTCGACCCGGCCTTCAGCCGGCTGCTGGGCAATCTGCCGGCGATCATGGCCGGCCTGGACCAGATGGGCGAGCTGGGCGAGCTGATGCAGGCGCAGTGCGGCGACGACTGCGACATGGCCGACCTGCTCGTGATCGCCTCGCAGCGCCCGGATCTGATCGAGGGGCTGCTCGAGCTGTTCCCCCAGCTCGCGGACCTGCAGACGCTGATGGACAAGCTGGAGCAGGGCGAGCTGCCGCTGAAGAGCCACTTCTCGCGGATGCTCTCGGTGGCCGGCGAACTCTCCTGGCTGATCGATCCGGTGACGCTGAAGATCGACGTGGGCTTCACGCCGGGCCGCACGCTGTACACCGACCAGTTCCTCGCGGTCGAGCGGATGATGCTGCAGACCGTGGTGGGCCTGGATTACAACTACGGCCAGGATTTCATCATCGGCGTGTCCGCGTTCCACTTCTCGATCCTCGACCGCGGCAAGGCGATCGATCCCGGCACCGGCCGGAAGACCGGCAAGGACGAGGAGTACATCTTCTTCGAGCCGCACAGCGTGGGTATCGCCGGCGACGTGGAGTACAGCTTCGGCGACGACCTGGAGTTCAAGATCAGTCTGATGGCGATGTACGAGATCATGGTCAACGACTTCCTGCTGGCGCCCGAGTTCTCGTACGCCTACGACGATCACCTCAGCCTGGCCGTGGGTGCGATCCTGCTCGAAGCCGAGCCCGAGGCCGGCGAGGCCTGGTTCACCGGCCACGACAAGCGGAACCGGCCGATGGGTTACTTCTCGAACAACGACCACGTGTACCTCAGGATCAGGTACGCGTTCTGAGGCGAACGCCGAGAATGTTCGACTACGACGAGCCGCTGTATCGCCCCCCGTCCGAGGCGGACTCGGCGATCGTCCAGGCGACCCTGGGCTGCTCCCACAACCGCTGCGCCTTCTGCCTGATGTACAAGAGCAAGCGCTTCCGCGCCCGACCGCGTCAGGCCGTGCTCGACGACCTTAGCGCGCTGGCCGAGCTGCGCCCCCGGGCGCGGCGAGTGTTCCTCGCCGACGGTGACGCGCTGGTGCTGTCCACCGAACGGCTGCTCCAGATCGCCGAGCACAGCTTCAAGGTGTTCCCGCAGCTGGAACGCATCGCGACTTACGCCAACCCGTCCAACCTGCTGCACAAGAGCGTGGAGGAGCTACGGCGGCTGCGCGACGCGGGCCTGCAGATCGTGTACGTCGGCCTGGAGAGCGGGGACGACGAGATCCTCGCACGGATCGACAAGGGCGCGACCAAGGACGAGGTGGTCGAGGCCTGCCGGCGCGCCCGCGAGGCGGGCATCGCGGTCTCGATCACCGTGCTGCTCGGGCTGGGCGGCCGTGAGCGCAGCGAGATCCACGCCCGGGCCACGGCCGCGGCGCTGACCGAGATCGATCCGGAATACGCCTCGGCGCTGACGCTGATGCTCGGGCCCTTCGAGCAGGCCTTCGCCGAGCGGGCCGGCCCCTGGACGCCGATCACGCCGGCCGAGACCCTGGCCGAGCTACAGTGGCTGGTCGACGGACTGCACCCGACCGACTGCGTGTTCCGCACCAACCACGCCAGCAACTACCTGCCGCTGCGCGGCACGCTGCCCGGCGACCGGGAGGCGCTGCTCGAGATCATCCGGACGGCCCGCGCCGATCCGACCGGCCGCTCGCTGCGACCGGAGTGGGCCCGGGGCCTGTGAGGGAAGAATGAAGCTGCTCAAGGTCCTGCTGATCCTGGCGGTGCTGGGCGCCGTCGCCTTCCTCGCCCTGCACCTGTTCGGCTCCGGCGGGCGCTCCCTGTTCGAGAGCGCCGAGGGCCTGGTCGGGCCCAAGCTGCCCCAGGCCACCGACGAGCTGCGCGAGGAGGACCGCAAGGAGCTGCAGAACATCCTGGACAACCTGCCGACCGAGGACAGGAATCGAGGAGGAGGAGGAGGAGGATGACGATGCGCCGCAACGGCACACGCCTTCCGGAGATACTCGCCGCGCTGATGTTGATCGGCGCATGCCTTGTCGCCGTCCCGGCAGAGGCCAAGAGCGGCAAGCTGTGGACCGAGCGCAAGGCCGGCCGGCCGCTGGTCGATGTCTCGGGGCTGGCCGGCGCCGCCTTCACCCGGGTGATCCACGCGGTGGAGCCTGCCGTGGTGTTCATCTCCACGGAGCAGAACCTGCGCCCCGGCCCGGCCCGCCGGCGGGGCGGGCCCCGGGATCCCTTCTGGGAGTTCTTCGACCGCTTCTTCCAGCCGCCCTATGACCGGCCCTTCCGCCGGCAGGGTCTGGGCAGCGGCTTCGTGATCAACGCCACGGGACTGATCCTGACCAACAACCACGTCGTGGAGAACGCCGACCAGATCAAGGTCCACCTGCCGGACGGCAGTGACTACGACGCCGAGGCCGTGGGCTGGGATCCGCGCACCGACATCGCAGTGCTGCGGATCAAGCCGAACAAGCCGCTGCCCGTGGCGCCGCTCGGTGACTCCTCGAAGCTCCAGAAGGGCGAGTGGGTGGTGGCCATCGGCAACCCCTTCGGCCTGGAGGGCAGCGCAACCAAGGGCATCATCAGCGCCCTGGGGCGCAAGGACGTACAGCCCGGCGGCCGCCAGATCTACGCCGACTTCATCCAGACCGACGCGCTGATCAACCCGGGCAACTCCGGCGGCCCGCTGGTGAACATGTACGGCGAGGTGATCGGCATCAACAGCGCGATCAATGCCGCGGGCCAGGGCATCGGCTTCGCGATCCCGATCAACATGGTCAAGCGCCTGCTGCCGCAGCTGGTGGAGAAGGGCAAGGTCACGCGGAGCTGGATCGGGATCAAGATCCAGCCGGTCACGCGGGAGCTGGCGCAGAGCTTCGGCCTGAGCAGGCCCCAGGGCGCGCTCGTCGCCGAGGTGGTGCCCGGCGGCCCGGCGGCCGCCGCCGGGATCCGCGAGGAGGACATCATCTTGAGCTTCGACGGCAAGCCGATCGACGAGAGCAGCGATCTGCCCTGGCTGGCCTCGGTGGCCGGCGTAGGCCGCAAGGTGCCGCTGACGATCTGGCGCGGCGGCAAGAAACGCGGGTTCAAGATCACGCTGACCCAGATGCCGGAGGGGCCGGCGGCCGGCCCCGCGTCCCCGGACGCGCTGACCTCGGAGCTGGGGCTGTCCGTGGCCCGCCTGGCCACGGCCGTGCGCAAGGAGCTGGGCCTGACCGGCAAGGCCGGGGTGCTCGTCGCCGAGGTGGAGCCGGGCGGGCCGGCGGCGCGGGCAGGCGTGCGGCACGGGGACGTGATCCTGCGGGTCGGCTCGACCTCGGTGCGCAACCCCTCCGAGTTCCTCGAGGCGGTGCGCAAGGTGGAGAAGCGAGGCGTGGTGCGGCTGCTGCTGTTCCGCGAGGGGGAGAAGATCTTCGTGGCGCTGCGCAAGCCGTGAGCCGGCTGTTCACGCCAGCCCGCATCAACCGCCTCGAGCTGCGCAACCGGATCATCCGCGCCGCCGCCTTCGAGGGCATGTCGCCAGAAGGCCAGCCGAGCGACGAGCTGATTGCGTACCACCGCAAGGTTGCGGCCGGCGGGGCGGCGATGAGCAGCGTGGCCTATGTCTCGGTCTCCGAGGACGGCCGGACCTACGGACACCAGATGTGCATGCAGCGCGACGGCGTGGCCACGGGCCTCAAGGCCCTGACCGACGCGGTGCACGCCGAGGGCGCGGCCGCCGCGATCCAGCTCGGTCACTGCGGGTACTTCGCCGACCGCAAGGTCACCGGGCACCGGCCGATCGCGCCCTCGCGGGTGTTCTGCACGTACGGGCTGTCCTATCCCCGGGCGATGACCGGGAACGACATCGCGCGGGTGATCGCGGATTTCGCCACCTCGGCGCGGCTCGCCCGCGAGGCCGGCTTCGACGCGATCGAGCTGCACGCCGGTCACGGGTACCTGCTCTCGCAGTTCCTCTCGCCCTTCAACAACCGCCGCAAGGACGAGTTCGGCGGCGATCTCGAAAGCCGGCTGCGCTTCCCGCTCGGCGTCGTCCGCGCGGTGCGCGAGGCCGTGGGCCCGGACTATCCGCTGCTGGCCAAGACCAACCTGCGCGACGGCTTCAGCGGCGGCCTCGACATCGACGAGGCGATCGAGGTCCACCGCGCCTTCGAGCGCGAGGGCCTCGACGCGCTGATCCTCTCCGGCGGACACGTGGCCAAGATGCCGTGGTACGTGATGCGCGGCGAGCGACCGATCCGGGAGATGGTGCGGGGCGAGCCCAAGCTGTGGCGCAAGACCGGGCTGTTCCTCTTCGGGCGGACCATGGTCAAGCCCTTCGAGTTCGAGGAGGGGTACTTCCTCGAGGACTCGCGGAGGATTCGCGAGGCCGTTGAGCTTCCGCTGGTGGTGGTCGGCGGGATCCGCCGGCGGGCGATGATGGAGGCCGTGCTCGACGAGGGCTTCGAGTTCGTGTCCATGGCGCGGCCGCTGATCATGGAGCCGGACCTGCCGAACAAGATGATGCGCGGCGAGGCCGAGGAATCGCAGTGCGAGCCCTGCAACAAGTGCATCGCGGTGATGGACCAGGGCGGGATCCGCTGCGTGCTGCGGGAGGAACGCGAGGGCATAAACTAGCCCTGGGCGTCAGCCCGGGGTACACTCGCGGCCCATAGTAACTACGAGCCCCGAAGGGGCGACACGACACGTCGTGACGGATAGCGTGCCCGATAGTCCGCGCCAACACCGTATCGCCTTCTGGGTGCTGCTCGGCCTGGTCTTCGCGCTCGGCGCCTTCCTGCGGCTGTACCTGATCACCGATCAGCTCCCGCTCGACGACGAGTGGCACGGGCTGGACTACACGATCGCCAACTCCTGCGGCCACGTGTTCACCCACTACACGCGGGCCGGCGCGAGCAGCGTGCCGATGAACCTGTACCGCTGTGTGCTGCTCCACACGGCGGGCTGGTCCGAGATCGCACTGCTGCTGCCCTCGCTCGCGGCCGGGCTGCTCGCCCTGGTGCTGCTGCCGCTGGGCGCGGGCCGCTTTCTCGGGCCACGGGCGGCGATCGTCTTCGCCGTGCTGCTGGCGATCTCGCCGTTGCTCGTGCTGTACAGCCGCGTGTGCCGGGCGTACAGCATTGTAGCCCTGCTCGGCTTCCTCGCCGTGCTCGCGCTGGCTCGCGGGGCAACGGATGGCCGGCGGCGCTGGCTCGCGGCGTACGTGATCCTCGGCGGCCTGGCGATCTTCTTCCATCCGATTGCCGCGGTGAGCACCCTGGCACCGCTGGGGTTCTTGCTCGCGGCCAGGCTGCGGCACGGGCTGCGCGGTCGCCCCGAGTTCGGCGGCGAGATCGCGCCGTCGGCGGGCCGGCTGGTGCTCGGCGGTCTGGGCGCGATCGCGCTGCCGCTGGCCCTGCTGCTGCCGGGACTGCTCGACCGGATGCCGTCGCTCCCGCTGGCCGGCGCCGATTACGGCTGGCACACGCTGGCCGGCCTGACCACGATCATCGCGGGCACGGCCAACCCGGTGCTGGCCGTGCTGTTCTGGGCCCTGCTCGGGCTGGGCGCGGCCGCACTGCTGCGGCAGGCGCCGCTGCTCGGCGGGATGCTGCTGTCGATCCCGGTGCTGTTCGTGCCCGCGGTGCTGGTGCTCGATCCGAACCTGGGCGACTGGCCGCTCGTGCTCGCGCGGTACCTGATCGTGTTCCTGCCCGCGGCCTTCGTGCTGGCCGCCGCGGGGCTCGACGATCTATGGCAGCGCCTCGAGGCCGCGCTGCCCGGCTCGAAAGCACGGAGCCGCCTGCTGGCCGCGCTGCCGATGGCCGTGCTGCTCGCCGCGCTGCTGTGGTCCGGGCCGCTGCCGCGCACGTACGCCGCGCCCAACAGCTTCACCGGTCACTCCGCATACCAGGAGTCGTACCGCGACCTCGACTGGACGCTAAGCTACCCGAGCCGCCTGTTCAAGGTGCCGACCACGACCAGCGCCGAGCGCATGCCCGCGTTCTACCGGCGGTTGCGCGCCGAGAAGAACGCGCACCCGATCATCGAGTACCCGATGCTAATCGGCAATCACTTCAACCTGCTCTACTACTACCAGCACTTCCATCAGCACCCGGTGAAGATCGGGTATTTCACCCGGGTCGCCCTGCTGACCGAGGACTCCATGGGCTTCGCCTTCAGCGACGCCACCGTGGATCACGTGCTGAGCCGGACCGGAGACAAGGGCCAGCTGCGCTTCAGCAACCTGATCGACCTCGACGATGCACGGGCGATCCGCACCAGCGGCGCGCGCCACCTGATCCTGCACCGCAACCTGCGGGCCGAGCTCTTCCCCGCGCGCTTCGGCGGCCGCACCAGGGACAGCGCCGTGGTCGAGCACCTGGCACCGAAGCTGCGCCAGCATTTCGGCGCACCGGTGCACGAGGACGCGCAGCTGATCGTGTTCGGGATCGATCCGGAGTGAACGCTCAGCGCCGCATCTTGAGGTACACGATCACGCCCCCGGCGAGCAGCACCAGGGCCACGGCCAGGCCGGCGAGGATGTAGCGCCGCCGCTTCTGGGCATCGACCCGCTCCTGCGCCTCCTCGCTGTCGCGCCGGTCGAGCTCGGCGTCGAGCAGCTCGAGCTTGGTCTTGTAGCTCTGCTCCTCGGCTTCGCGCCGCTGACGCGCGGCGAGGCGGACCTGCTCCTGCTTCTTGCGCTCCTCCTCGAAGCGCTTGCGGGCCGCGGCCTTCTTGCGGCCGAGATCGGGATCCTTGCGCGTGCGACCCGCTATCTCGAAATCGATCTCCGCGATCTTCTGCTTGAAGCGCTCGACCGCCTCGAGTTCCTTCTGCAGCTTGGCCTGGAGCGGGTACAGCTCCTGGGCGATCATCTGGCTGCCATTCTCGAGCTGCTTCTTCAGACCGGGGATCCGCTTTTCGTGCCTGGCCTCCTTGCGGCCGTACTTGGCCTTGAGCGCCTTGAGCTCCTTGATCGAGAGCAGGGTCAGGTCTGGATCGTCGTCGTCCTGGGCCCAGGCGGGCCTGGCCGCGGCGACGAGCAGCAGGCTTGCGAGGGCGATGGCAAGTGAGCGCAACATTATTAAGTGCTTTCCCTAGCTTAGTCCATTCGGGTAGCATCGGTGTCAGCCGATGTCAAGTTCGGCCAGGTTGCGGCGGGCCCAGCGAAGCTCTAGAATCACCCCGCTGGAGGCTCGATGCGCGTCTTCCTCGCCGCACCATCGTCCGAGACGGTGTACGCCCGGGCCGCGATCCGCGGGGCCACCTCGGGCAACCCGCCGCTCGGCCTGGCCTGCCTGGCCGGAGCGCTGCAACAGGCCGGCCACCAGGTGCGGGTGATGGACGGCCAGCTCGAGCCGGATCCGCTGGCCCGGCTGAAGCGCCGTCTCGAGGCCTTTCGGCCCGACTGGCTCGGCATCAGCTTCACCACACCCCAGTGGCCGGCGGCCGTGGCCCTGGCCCGCGCGGCCCGCGAGCGCCTGCCCGGAATCCGCATCGTCATCGGCGGACACCACGCCTCGTCGCTGCCCGAGGAGAGCCTGCGGCGCGGTGACTTCGACGCGGCCGTGGTCGGCGAGGGCGAGGAGACCCTGATCGCCCTGCTCGCGCACGGCGGCGCGGCCGTGCCCGGCGCCTGGGTTCGCGATCGCGACGGCCGGATCCACGACGGCGGGCCGCGTCCGTACATCAGCGACCTCGACCGCCTGCCGCTGCCCGCGCTGGAGGCCCTGCCGCTGCGCCGCTACAACTGCACCGGCGTGCTGAGCCGGTCGCGCCTCGCGGTCTGGCTCGAGACCAGCCGCGGCTGTCCGGCCGGCTGCGTGTACTGCTCCAAGGCGGTGTTCGGGCGGCGCTTCCGCTTCAAGACGCCGGCGCGCGTGGTCGAGGAGATGGAGCTGGCCGCGGCCCTGGGCGCCGGCGAGATCCACATCGCGGACGACAACTTCACCGCGTCACCGCGGCGGGCCGAGCAGATCTGCGAGATGATCCTGCAGCAGGGCCTCACCATCCCCTGGGCCACGGTGACCGGTATCCGCGTGGACCGCGCCACGCCGACGCTGCTGCGCAAGATGCGCCGGGCGGGATGCTACCGGATCTACATCGGCATCGAGTCGGGCAGCCAGTACGTGCTCGACCAGGTGGACAAGGGTATCAGCATCGAGCAGGTGCGCCATGCCGTGGCCCACGCCCGCGCGGCCGACCTCGAGGTGGTGGGGTTCTTCATGATCGCCCTGCCCGGCGAGGACGAGGACGCGGCCCGCCAGACCCTGCGCCTGTCCCGCGAGCTGGACCTGGATCTGGCCAAGATGGCGATCACGATCCCGCTACCGGGGACGCCGCTCTACCGCAGGCTGCAGGACGAGGGCGCGCTGAAGCAGGCGGACTGGACCGCGTACAACCTTTACGCGCCGGCCCGCACGATATACGATCATCCCAACATGGACTGGGACACCATCGAGCGGCTGTACCGGGAGTTCTACGTGGGCTTCTTCGCCCGGCCAGACTTCCTGGTTCGCCGCCTGGCCCGGGCGGCGCGGGGCGGCACCCTGTTCAGCGAGCTCGGCGCGCTGTGGACCACGGCGCGCTCGGCCCGGACCTGATCTCACGTCATGTGGGCCGACCAGACCGTCTCGGTGATCCTCCCTACTTACAACGAGAAGGACTCGATCCGCCAGGCGATCGAGGATCTTCAGGCCACGGGCGTGATCGACGAGATCCTGGTGATCAACAACAACGCGGCCGCGGGCACCTCCGAGGAGGTGGCCCACACGACCGCACGGGAGATCCACGAGACGCGGCAGGGCTACGGCTTCGCGCTGAGGCGCGGGATGGCCGAGGCCACCGGCGAGCTGATCGCCTTCTCCGAGCCTGACGGCACCTTTGTCGGCCGGGACATGCTCAAGCTGCTGGCGTACCTCGACGACGGGTACGACGTGGTCTTCGGCACCCGCACGACCAAGGGCTTCATCTGGGACGGGGCCAACATGGGCCTGGCGATGAAGTACGGCAACTTCCTCGTCTCCAAGGTGATCGAGCTCGGCTTCACCTCCAACTGCCAGTTCACCGACGTGGGCTGTACGATGCGGCTGATGCGGCGAAAGGTGGCGGAGTACCTGCTGCCCCGCTTCGAGGTCGGCGGCTCGCACTTCGGCCTGGAGTTCATGGTGCGGGTGCTGACCTCCCAGTTCGAGTACATCGAGGTGCCGGTGAACTACCTCCCGCGGGTGGGTCAGTCGATGGTAACCGGGAGCTGGCCCAAGACCTTTGCCCTGGCCCTGCGCATGACAGCGTACGCGGCCAAGCACCGCCTGCGCACTTTGCTCCCGGGCCGGGAGCAGCGCACGGCCCCGCCGGGCGACGGGTGAGGTTGTCTGCCGGACGTCCCACGCGCACGGGGCCGGCACGTCGGCGTGCGGTGTCCGGGCACGAAAGTCCAAGCAGCACGCTCGCCAATGGCTCGCGTGGGCGCACCGCCGACCGGTCCCGTGCGCGCCGGACTGATGTACCGAATGACCAGCCCTGAGCCACGACGGCTGTGGTTGCACCGCGGCCTGCTCGCGGCCGCGATCGTAGCCCTGTTCGCCACCACGCTGGGCTTCGGCTTTGCCTGGGACGACCACCTGTACATCCTCAACAATCCGGCGGTGTGGTCGGCCGCGCCCGGCGATCTGATCGCGGTCTTCGATCCGCGGCCCGCGCTGGCCGGCCAGCACATCGAGTACTTCCCGCTGCGCGACCTGCTCTACGCGATCCTCTTCGGCCTGTTCGGCCCCTGGGGCGCGCCCTTTCACGCGCTGAACCTGGCGCTCCACCTCGCGGCCACGCTGGCGCTGTACGAGGTGCTGCGGCGGATCGCCAGGCCGTCGACCGGGCCGGAGCCGGAGACCGATGCGGGCGCCGCCTGGGCCGCCTTTGCCGGCGCGCTGCTGTTCGCGGTGCATCCGCTCAAGGTCGAGTCCGTGGCCTGGATCTCGGGGCTCAAGGATCCGCTGCACTCGCTGTTCCTGTTCCTGGCGATCGCGGCGTACCTGCGCTGGCGCCGCGGGGGCGAGGGCAGCCGCCGGGCCCTGGCCCTGGCCGTGCTGGCCCAGCTGGCAGCCCAGCTGTGCAAGGCGCCGGCCGTGGTGCTGCCCGCCCTGCTGCTGGTGCTCGACCTGGCCCAGCGCCGGAGCGGCGGCCTGCGCGCGTACGTGCTGGACAAGATCCCCTTCGCCCTGGTCAGCCTGGCGGCCCTGGCCCTGGCGATCCCGATCGGCAGCGCGAACCGCGTGCTGGTGCCGCCGCCGGGCGGCACCGCGGCCTCCGGCTTCTTCACCATGACCTGGGTCGCCCTGCGCTACACCCTGTCGCTCGCGGCACCGGTGGACCTGTGCCCGCGCCACTTCGTGCAGCCTGCCACGTCGGTGACCGATCCGCGCTTCATCGTCGCGCTGCTGATCCTGCTGCTGCTGCTGGGCGCGGCCCTGCTCTCGCTCTGGCGCCGGCGCCGCGTGTTCCTCTGCCTGGGCTGGTACCTGCTGTGCCTGCTGCCGTACCTCAACATCGTGCCCATCCCGGGCGAGCGCTCGGACCGGTACCTGTACCTGGCCTCGGTGGGTCCGCTGCTGCTGCTCGGCGAGCTGTGGGCCGGACCGCTGACCCGGCTCTCGCGCCGGCTGGCGCCGGTCGCGCTGTCTGCGGCGGTGCTGGCCCTGATGGCGATGTCCCTGGTCGAGATCCCGGCCTGGCGCGACGACGTGACGCTGTGGTCCCGGGTCTCGGTCTGCGCGCCCGAGTACGACCGGGCCTGGCTCAACCTGGGCTCGGCCCTGGCCCGGGCCGGCCGCCGCGAGGAGGCCAAGTCCGCGCTCGAGAACGGGCGGCAGCGCGAGCCCGGCTACCCCAAGTACGGCTACGACCTGGCCGTGCTGCTCGCCGCGGACGGCGAGATTGCGCGAGCCACGGCTCTGCTCGACGAGACCATTGCCGGTAGCCCGCGCTACGCGCCGGCCCTGGTCGGCCGGGCGCGCCTGCACATCGCCGCGAACGAGCTCGACCGCGCGGCCGAGCTCCTCGAACGGGCGCGGCAGGCCGCGGAGCAGCACTCGCGAGCCGACGCGGCGCCGGTGCACGGTCGCCTCGTGCGGCGAACCGCGGCCGAGCTGCTGCTGGCCCGGGGCAGAGCAGCCGAGGCCGAGGCCGAGCTGCGCGCGCTGATCGCCGGGCCCGGCGGCCGCGATCCCACGACCCACCAGATGCTCGCACAGGCCCTCGAGCGCCAGGGGCGGGCCGAAGAGGCCGCGGCGGCTCGGGCGCGAGCCGCGGAGCTCTCGGGACGTTGAAGCGAGGGACGCGGACCGTGGTTGCCGGAGCAGCCACTCTAGCCAACCCCGCGACCCTGTGCTAGTACGCCAGGCAGAGCGGGGCTGAAAGGACGCTGTCGGGAATGCAGGTATTTCGGGGCATCGAGCAGTCACGGGAGCTGCTCTCGACACCGGTGCTCACCCTGGGCAACTTCGACGGGATCCACCGCGGCCACCAGGCGCTGGTGCAGGAGGTGCTCGGGCGGGCCCGGGCCGGCGGACACCCGGCAGCGGCCATGACCTTCGACCCGCACCCGGTCTCGGTGGTGGCTCCGCACAAGGCGCCCCCGCTGATCACCACCCTGGAGGAGCGCATCGAGCAGCTCGAGGGTCTGGGACTCGCGGCCCTGATCGTGCAGCCCTTCGACCTCGACTTCGCCGCGCTCGAGCCCGAGCGCTTTGCCAGCGACGTGCTGTTCGACGGGGTGCGCCCGGCCGAGCTGGTGGTGGGCTTCAACTACGGCTTCGGCAAGGGCCGCTCGGGCGGCGTGGACGTGCTCACCGCGGCGGGCCAGGAGCGAGGAATCCCGGTCAGCGTGCTTCCGCCGGTGCTCACGGACGACGGGATCCGCGTCTCCAGCACGGGCGTTCGCGAGCGGGTTGCGGCCGGCGATCTGGCGGGCGCCGCGAATCTGCTCGGCAGGCCCTTCGAGATCACGGGCCGCGTGGAGCGGGGCGCCGAGCGGGGGAGCAAGCTCGGCTTCCCCACCGCCAACCTGCTGCCCGGCGGGCGCCTGCTGCCGCCGCCCGGGGTGTACGCCACGCGGGTGCGCATCGGCGAGCGCACCGGCCTGCCCGCCGCGACCCACGTGGGCCAGCCGCCGAGCTTTGACGGGCCGGTCGCGGTCGAGGCGCACATCCTCGACTTCTCCGAGGAGCTGCGCGGCCAGCGCATCGGTGTGAGCTTCATCGAGCGCGTGCGAGAGAGCCGGCCCTTCGACAGCCTGGAGGCGCTCACCGCACAGATCGCGCGGGACGTGCTGTCCGTGCGCGAGCGGCTCGCTCGGCGGCCCTGACGGGATGTACGGCGGACAGCCCATCGCGGTGGTGATGCCGGCCTTCAACGAGGAGGCGCTGATCGGCCGGGCCGTGGCCCAGGTGCCAGAATACGTCGATCGGATCTTCGTGGTAGACGACGCCAGCACGGATCGCACCGCGGAGCGCGTACGTTCGGTTCGGCGACACGGCCTGATCCTGCAAAGCCACGGCCGCAACCAGGGCGTGGGCGCCGCGATCCGCAGCGGGTATCGCGCGGCCCTGGCCCAGGGGATGGAGATCGTCGCGGTGATGGCCGGCGACGCGCAGATGGATCCCCGCGATCTGCCCGCCCTGCTCGAGGCCGTGCTCGGCGGGGCCGGGTACGCCAAGGGCAATCGCTTCGCCTGGAGCGGGCGCGAGACCATGCCGCCCGCGCGATACCTCGGCGGCGCGCTGTTCTCCTGGCTCACGCGCCCGGCCAGCTGGTGCTGGCACGTGTTCGACTCCCAGTGCGGGTACACCGCGATCACCCGCGCCGCGCTCGAGTCGATCGCGCTCGATGAGCTGTGGCCCGGGTTCGGCTATCCCAACGATCTGCTCGCCGCGCTGGCCGCGGCGGGCGTGGAGATCGTGGATGTTCCGGTGCGGCCGGTGTACAACGGGGAGTACTCCGGCATCGGCGCGCGCGTGGTGCTCGGCGTGATGCCCGGCGTGCTGTGGCGCTGCCAGAGGTGGCGTAAGGTAAACGGAGGGGCCTGAGCATCGGCCTTCGCCATCTGGAATCTGACAGGCGAGCCGAGTCCAGCCTCCGGAGTGCGAAGTTCGAGCACGAAAGTTCGAGCAACACGCTCGCCAATGGCTCGCGTGGGCACTCCGTCAACTGGACCACGGCTCGCCTCAGGAGACACGAATTGCACATCGGGTTCCTGACCTCGTCCTATCCCCGCTTCGCCGGCGATCACGCCGGCTGCTTCGTGGGCGAGCTGGCCCGGTCCCTGCAAGCGCGGGGACACCACATCGAGGTCTGCGCGCCATGGGATGGAAAAGGTCCGCGCCGCGAGTCCGACAGCGGCGTTGAGGTGCGGCGCTTCCGCGTGACACCGCCCGGCATCGGCTCCCGGCTGTTCTACGGCGACGGCGCACCCGAGAACCTGGCGGCGAGCGCGATTGCCCGGGCCCAGGTGCCGATGGCCGCGGCCGCCTTTCTGGCCCAGGCCGCGACGCGGGGGCCAGGCTGGGACGCGATGGTCTCTCACTGGCTCGCCCCGGCCGGGCTGGCCGGAGCTGCCGTGCGTCGGCTGGGCGGCCCGCGCCACGTGAGCGTGATGCACGGCGGCGACGTGGACCTGCTCGCGGCAACCGCTGGCGGACGCGTGCTGGCCCGCGCCGCGCGACCGGGACTGGACCGGGTGCTCGCCGTGTCAGAGAGCGTGGCCGTGCGCGCGCGCGCCCTGCTGGGCAATGGCGCTGCCGGCGGGACGCCGGCCGTGGACATACTGCCTCTACCCGGAGCAGCCATCGCGCATCGCCCGGATCACGAGGAGGCACGCCAGGCCCTGGGCCTGCCGTTTGCACAGCCAGTGGCCCTGTTCCTCGGGCGGCTGGCCCCGATCAAGGGCCCGGGCCTGCTGCTCTCCGCGGCCGCCCGGGTGCCGGAGCTGACCCTGCTGGTGTCCGGACCGGGGGAGTCGCGTCACCTGGCCGCGGCCGCGAAGCGCCTCGGCGCGCGGCTGCACCTGACGGGCCCGGCCGACGTCGAGCTGCGCGAGCTGCTCTTTGCCGCGGCCGACCTGCTGGTCGTTCCCTCGCTGGCGCTGCTCCATCGTCGCGAGGGCCTGCCCCAGGTGGCGCGCGAGGCTGCGGCGCGGGGCCTGCCGATCGTCGCGGCAGACACCGGCGGCCTGCCCGAGGCCGTGGCCGAGGGCGCGGGCCTGCTGTTCCGGCCCGGGGATCCCCATGACCTGGCGCGGGCGATGCAGCGGATCCTCGCTGACCGGCCCGGCTGGACCGAGCAGGCGCGCCGGGCCGCCGCGGCCGGCGGGCAGCCCACCGGGGAGCGCGCCGCCCTGATCGTGGAGGAGGCCCTTGGTGTCTGCTGAGCGCGCCACGCCGACGATCCGCCTCGTGGGCAAGCCGCTGGCTCCGCCGTGGCGTGACTCGAGCAAGATCCTGGCGCGCGATCTGGTACTCGGCGCTGCAGGCCGCGCCCGCTTCCGCGCGCTCGGGGTCAGGGGCGCGGACCCGGGACTGCCCCACGCCGAGATCACGCCCCTGTTCCGCACGGCAGGCGGGTACGGCACCTCGCTGGGCCAGCAGGCCCGCCTGTTCCTGTACCTGCTCGGGCCCGAGCGCGGGGTGGACCTGTGGCAGTTCTTCTTTGCCCCGTCGCCGCGCTCGTCCCGGGCCGCCCGCCTGCTGCTCAGGCGCCACGGCCGCGCCTCGGTGCAGACCGTGGTCTCGGCGCCGCTCGATCCGCGGCCCGGCCTGTTCTTCGGCGACCGCGTGGTGGTACTCTCGGAGACGCGCAAGCAGGAGCTCGAGGCGCTGGGCCTGCAGGACGTGCGGGTCATCCCGCCGGGAATCCAGGATCCCGGGCCGATCGACGACGCGCGGATCGAGGCCGCCCGACAGAAGCTGGAGCTGGGCCGGCGCCCGCTCGTGCTGTTCGCCGGTGACTGGGAGTTCGGCGCCGGATGGGAGGAGATGCTGCAGGCCTTCACCGCGGTCAGGACCAGCGCGCCCGGCTCCTGCCTGGTGCTGGCCTGCCGGGACAAGACCGCGGCGGCGGCCTCGCACCGGGACGAGGCGCGCAGGCGCTCGGTCGAGCAGGGCTGGGGCGACGACCTGCGCCTGGCCGGCGAGGTCGGGGACATGCCGGCGCTGCTGGCCGCGGCCGATGTCGTGGCCCTGCCCGCCCGCTCGCTGATGGCCAAGTCCGACCTGCCGCTGGTGCTGCTCGAGGCGATGGCGCTCGGACGGCCCCTGGTGGTGAGCGACCGGCCCGAGCTGCTGGAGCTGATCGACGGGGGCAAGGCCGGGGTGAGCGTGCGCGCGGACCAGCCCGGCGAGCTGGCCGCCGCGCTCACCGGGCTGCTCGGATCGCCGCGGCGTTGCGAGGCGCTCGGCGCGGCCGCACGGGAGCGCTTCCTCGCCCGGCACGAGATGAACCGCATGGCCGAGCAGTACCTCGCGCTGTACCAGGAGCTGCTGGCAAGATGACCACTGTGCGGCCCAACCCGGAGTACTATGACCGCGTGAGCGCAGCGTACGATCGCGCACGCGAGGGCCAATACCACGCGCTGATGGATCGGCTGGCCGTGGAGGCGGTGCAGGCAGCGGCCGCTGCCGTGCTCCGCGAGCGGGGCAGCAGGGGCCTGCGGGTGCTCGAGGCGGGCTGCGGCACCGGGCGCGTGCTCTCCCGGCTGCGCGCGGCCGGCCTGCCCGCGGTGGGCCTCGACCTGTCGTCGGGCATGCTGGCCCACGCGCGGAGCCGCGGCCTGCCCGTGGGCCGCGCCGACCTGAGCGCCCTGCCCGTTCACGACGCCAGCCTGGATCTGATCTGCTGCTTCAAGGTCCTGCCGCACGTGCCGGACCTGGCGGCCGCGCTGCAGGAGCTCGCACGAGTGCTGAGACCTGGCGGCCGGATGGTGCTCGAGACGTACAATCCCCGCAGCCTGCGAGCAGTGGTGAAACGCCTCGGCGGGCCGCGGCACATCGTCAGCAGCACCGACGAGGGCGAGGTGGCCACGCGCTACGACGGGCTGGCCGAGCTGGAGGCGGCCACGCCAGCGGGCGCCGCGCTGGAGCGGATCCGCGGCGCGCGGGTGCTCACGCCGCTGGCCGCGATGCACGACTGGCCGCTGCTCGGGCCCGCGCTGGGCGCCCTGGAGGCGCGGGCCGCGGACGGGCCGCTGGCGCGGTACGGCGGCTTCCTGATCGCCACATACCGGAAGCTCGGATGACGCCCGGACCGGCCGTGCGCCGTGCTCTCGCCGCGGGCCTGCTCTGCCTGGCCGCAGGGCTCACCTGGTGGGGCAGCCTGTCCGTGCCCTTCACGTACGACGACTTCGTGCACCTGGTGAACAACCCCGGAATGCAGGCCGACGATGCCAGCCTGGGTACGGCGCTGTTCTCGGGATTCCAGGAGACCCGGCCGCTGTACAACCTGACCCTGTTCGTGATCGTGCGGCTCGGCGGGGACACGCCCCTGCCCTTTCACGCGCTGAGCCTGGCGCTGCACCTGATCGCCACGCTGCTCTGCTTCGGGCTGGCGCGGCGACTGCTGGGCCGGGACGCGCTGCTGCCGGCCCTGGCCGCGGCCGCGCTGTTCGGCCTGCACCCGGTGATGGCCGAGACCGTGTGCTACGTGAACAGCCTGTCCGGCGGTCTGTCCGCCGTGCTGTACCTGGCCGCGCTGCTCGGCGTGGCCCCCGGACCGGAGCGCCGGCGCCCGCGCCTGGTGTACGGCCTGGCCCTGCTCGCAGGCTTCTGCGCGATGCTGGCCAAGGAGTCGGCCGCCACCCTGCCGCTGGCGATCCTGCTTCTCGACCTGCTGTACCACGAGGCGGGCTGGCGCGCCGGGCTGCGCCACTTCGGCAAGGCGCACTGGCCCTTTCTCGCGCTCTCGCTGGTCGTGGTGCCGCTGCTGTTCGTGATCTTCAGCAGCCCGCACCGCGGCATGGCCGGGTACGACACCGCGCCGCTGGGGCACTTCCTGCTCACCCAGCTCTTGACCCTGCCGCGCTTCGTGGGGCTGTGGCTGTGGCCTGCGGGCCTGTCGCTGATCCACCTGCCCGAACTTCAGACCTCGCTCTGGGGCTGGCCCCTGCTGGGTCTTCTCGCGCTGCTCGCGCTCTGCGGGGTGGCGTGGCGCCACCGCCAGCGGGTGCCCGCGCTCTCGTTCGGCATCCTGTTCTTCCTGCTGGCCCTGCTGCCGACCAACTCGCTGCTGCCGCTGGAGGACTTCTTCTCCGAGCGTTTCCTGTACCTGCCCGTGTTCGGCCTGGCCCTGGCCGCGGGCGCGCTGCTGGGCCGGCTGCAGAGCTTCCTCACCGAGCGCTCCAGGGGCAAGCTGGCCGTAAGCGCGGCCGCGGTGCTGGTGCTGGCGCCCGTGCCGTACGCGCTCGCCACGGTGGCGCGGGTGCAGGTGTGGCAGGATCCGCTGCGGCTGTGGGCCGAGGCCGTGGCCGAGACGCCGCACAGCACGCGGGCGCGCACCAACCTGGCGCGCGAGCTGGGTCTGCGCAAGCGGTACCGCGAGGCCCTGGCCGTGATCGATCCCGCGGTGCGGATGAAGCCCGACGAGATCGGGCCGCGGCTCAACCGTGCGGCCGCGCGGCTCTCGCTGGGCGACGCCCGCGGCGCGATCGAGGACTACCAGCACGCCACCAGGCTCGCGCCGGGCTGGCTCGATCCCTGGGAGGGCCTGGCCCGCGCTGCGCTGGCGGCAGGTGATCTCGAACTCGCTGAGCAAGCGGCGCAGCGGGCGCTGGCGATCGATCCGCAGAGCCCCATCGCCAAGCGCGTCCAGGAGCAACTGGATGCGAAGGCGCAGACGCAGCCGACGCCCTCCCGCCCGAAGAACCGCACCGACGGCGCAGAGCCCTCACCAACGCCTGCGTTCCTCGAGGACACCGTGGCAGGTGTCCGACTCGCCGACGCCGGCACCGGCAGCCAGTTCTTCGAGCAGTTTGGCCGCTTCGAGCCCAAGGAGCCGGATCTACCGAATGTCTATCACCAGTTCCTCAACACCGCCGGCGACCAGATCCTCTCTCTCGAGGAACACCCGGGAAGCGTAGCTGATGAAGTGATGATCATCACGGTTCGCCGCGCGACCGCCAAGGCCAAGACAACGAAAACCGCGAGCACCACTATCGACGCCTTCGTCTCCGCGAAGGGGATCCGCCTAGGAACGAGCTCGGAGCAACTGATCCAGCTCCTGGGTGAACCTCACGAGCAGATCCCCGGAGACAAGCGAACGACGGTTCGGTATCTCTGCAGCGAACCAGCGCGTTGTAGGATTCTCTCCGAAGCGAACCTGCCAAGATACGAGGCAGAGTACATCTTCGCCGACGACGACCTCGTGTACTTCCGCCTGAGTTTGCCTTATCCCTGAGTAGGCGCACAAGAGAGAGGCCAGGCGCAGGGTCTTTACGGTGAGTCCTACAATTGGTAGGATAGCTGGTAGGATACCGGAGGACGTCATGGGACGCAGGATCAAGGTCAGCCTCACCCTCGATGAGCGGATCGTGCAAGCCGTGGACCGTGTGGCCGCGAAGCAGGACCGGCCGAACCGCAGTGAGGTCGTGGAGCGCGCGCTCAAGCTCTGGATGCAGGAGCTGAAGCAGCTCAAGCTCGCACAGGAGATCGAGGAGTACTACCGGAGCCTCACGCCCGAGGAGATCGAGGAGGACGCCGAGTGGGCCGGACTGGGCGTCGAGTCGGTCGGGCGATCCTGGGACAAGCAGTGACCGCGGCGCACCCCCTGCGAGGCCACCTTTACTGGGTTCGCATCCCGGGCGAGTCCCGGCGCAAGCGACGGCCCGCGCTCGTCCTCTCAGTGGACGTCAGGAATCGTCTGGCCGCCGACGTGATCGTCGCGCCACTGAGCACCAACCTCCGCCCCGCCCCGACCCACGTGCGGTTACGCAAGGGCGAGGGCGGACTTGTCAGGGCCTCAATGGTCAAGGCTGAGCAGATCACCACGTTGCCGAAGGACCGCCTCAGCGATAAGCCCTTCGGCGGTCCGCTCTCGCCGCTGCGGTTGATCCAGGTCGAGAAGGCCGTGCTGGCTGCGGTCGGTGTGGTCACAGACTAAGAGCATCAGCACAGCAGGGCTGCGGCCGGCAGCTTCCACAGCGGCGCGGGTGCGTCATCGATCCGTTCGATCTGCGGATCCTCGGAGACCACCAGGCCGAGCAGCAGCGGCTTGTCGAGGATCTCCTCGAGCCCACGCAGGTGCCGGAAGTCACTCGGCCCCGAGCGCTCGGCCTGCTTGCACTCCATTGCTATGAACCCGTCCTCGCGCTCGACCAGCAGGTCCACCTCCCGGCCGTCAGAGGTGCGCAGGTTATGGAACTCCACGGGCAGGCGCCGGGTGCGACACTGCTTGATCACCTCGGCCACCACCGCGCTCTCGTACTCTGCTCCGTCCGGCTCACCCCGCCGGTTCGCCACGGCCCGCCGGATTCCGGAATCGAGGAAGTGCAGCTTGGGCTGCTTGGCCAGCCGTTTCCCGAGGTTACGAAACCAGGCGGGCAGCAGCACGACCTGGTAGCTGATCTCTAGGTAGCGCAGGTACTGGCGGGCCGTGGGCGGCGAGACGTCGGCCAGGCGAGCCAGCTCCGAGAAGTTGATCGTCTGCGCGGTCTTGAGCGCGGCCGCTTTCTGGGCCCTGACAAAGGGCTCGAGCCGATCGAGCCGTGCGAGATCGGCGAGGTCCCGCTGCAGGTACGTTGCCTGGTAATCCTGGAGCCACTGGAAGCGATCCTCGTCTGTCCATCCCTCGGCGTGGATCACCGGCATACCACCCCATCGGAGCAGCTCGCGCCACCATAGCGCTGCAGCGGCATGGGCCGGCGCCAGAACCAGGTCCGCTGGGAACAGCTTCTCGATCGCGCCCGCAGGAGCCTCGGCTCGTACCAGATCGACCAGGCGGCTGTCCCTGGGATAGGTAGCCGGCTTTGAATTGGCCAGCTCTGGCAGCGAAAAGGGGAAGAGCTCCCTGAGCGCCACCCGGCCGGCAAGCGTCTCGCGTACCTTCTTCTGTACCAGGATCTGACTCGAGCCGAGGAGCACGTAGCGCACCCTGGGATCGCGGTCGTAACAGGCCTTGACGATCTCGAATACCGCCGGCAGCTTCTGGGCTTCGTCGATCACGGCCCTGGGGAAGCGAGCGATCCAATCGGCCGGCGATAGCCGCTCGTACACGGCACGTTCGGCCGGGGTGTCCATATCGATCAGCGGGTAGTCAGGGAAGGCCATGTGGGCGAGCGTTGACTTTCCGGTCTGGCGTGCACCGGTGAGCACGAGCAGGCGTCCGCGTGCGCGCTGATGCAGGTTCCACAGGTCCCACTGCACATGGCGTGCTTTCAAAATCATTGCTTTAAATATTACGCCAAAAAAGAAACTCTGGCAACCTTTACGACGTTTCTTCAGCTGACGGGGTATGCGGCGCGCCCTGCCGAGGTGCTGGTCAGCCCTTGGCGAGCTTGCCGCGGATCGACTGCAACGCGTTTGCCAGCGCCGCGCAGGAGGCGAAGCGGTTCTCGGGCTCCTTCTCCAGGCACCTGAGGATCACCGCCTCGAGGTTCTCCGGGATTGCCGGATTCTTCTCGCTCGGCATCGGCGGCGGATCGTGGGCGTGCATCATCAGCAGGGCCATCAGCTCCTCGTCGTCGAAGGGCAGCTCCCCGGTGAACATCTCGAAGGCCATCACGCCGATAGCGTACAGGTCGGTCGACTGGGTCACGCCGCTGAAGTTGTGGATCTGCTCCGGCGACATGTACTCCGGCGTGCCCGCGATGCTCCCCTCCTGGGTCAGCCCTGCGGTGCGGCGCCACTTGGCGATGCCGAAGTCCATGATCTTGAGCGTCTCGTCCTTGAGCACGAACATGTTGCTCGGCTTGACGTCGCGGTGGATCGCGCCCTGCTCGTGCGCCGCGTGCAGGCCGTTGCAGGCCTGGATCAGGTAGTGCAGGCCGAGATCGAGGTCGAGCGGCCGGCCCAGCTTCTCCTGCAGGTCCGTGCCTTCGAGCAGCTCCATCGTGATGTAGCGGTGCCCGTGGTCCACGCCGAAATCGTAGAGCCGGATGATGTTCGGGTGCGTGAGCTGGCGCGAGAACTTGAGCTCCTCCTTGAACCGCGTGACCAGACTCTCCTGGGCCGTGGGCCGGGTGAAGACCTTGATCGCGATCTCCTCGTCGAGCTCCTCGTCCCGGGCCTTGAACACGATCGCCACCCCGCCCTCGCCGAGCAGCTTGAGCAGCCGGTAGCGCCCGCCGGCCAGCGAGCCGCCGACCTCGAGCAGGCCGCGGCCCGGCCCCTCGTGCGCGACCGTCGGCGGGCTGGTGTCCCGCGTGACCGGCCGGCCCACCACGGCCGGCGGCTCATCCGCCTGCGGCAGCTCGGGCAGGTCCGGGAAGTCCAGCACCGGCTCGGTGTGGGGCGCGCCCATCGCCGATGAGCCGATGCGGAAGGCGTCATCCTCCTCGACCACGCGCCGGTACTCCTCCTCGGAGCCGCGCAGCACGTCCTCGAGCTCGGCCAGCCGCAGCACCGCGTCGCGGTACCCCGGACGCGCGGCCTGCACCTTGGCGAACACCTCGCGCGCGTTCTCGGGGAAGCTCTGCTCCATGTACAGCCTGCCCAGCAAGTAGAAGGTCTCCAGCTCGGCGTCACCCAGCGGGCCGCTGCGGATGAAGCCGGAGATGAAGTGCTCGAGCTGGAAGCCGAGCTCGCCGAGATCCGCGGCGGCGCGCACGGCGTGGCGGCAGCTGTCGCGGTAGCGCGGATGGTCGCGGGGCACGCGCATCACCGCGTCGAGGAAGCCCGGCAGATCGCGCCCCTCCAGGCGGCAGGCCGCGGCCTCGAAGGGCTGCCCCGCCTCGAGCAGCAGGTTGGCCGCCTCGGCGAAGCGCTTCAGCTTGCGCGCCACCCGGGCCGCCTCGGTCGGCTTGCCCAGCTCGACATAGGTCTGCATCGCCAGCTCGAGCTTGCCCTCCTGCTCCAGCCGCCGGGCGAGCGGAAGGCTCACGCCGTCGCGCTCCGCGGTACGACGCCCCGGCGCCGCGGGCAGCGCACTGGTCCCGAGGTCGGCCGGGGCGCCGGAGCGCAGCTTGGCCGCAGCCACGCCGTCACCCGCCCGCTCGAGCACGTCCGCGGCCCGACCGCGCTCGCCGAGCTGCACGAAGATCGCGGCGGAGAGGTTGGCCTCGCCGGCCCGGGCGAAGTAGATCGCGGCCTTGAGTGCGAGCTTCCGCTTCTCGCCCTGGAGCTGGTGCACCTGCTGCGTCTCGACCCGCAGCGCGGTGAACAGCAGGCGGCCGGCCTCGGCGTGGCGTCCGCGCAGGGCCAGGATGCGCGCGGCCTCGTCCACCGCGCCAACCTCGAGATAGCGGCTGTACGCCGCGTCGAGCTGGCCCCGCCGCTCCAGCCCCCGCGCCTCCTGGAGGCGACGGGCCCGGTTAGCCTGGCTCACGTCACTCCTCGCCCACGAAATCCGAGGCCAGCTCCCTGATCTGCTCGGGGTAGTTGGCCACCTTGAGCCCGTCCTCGAGCGTGACCAGGCCTTCGCGGATGTACTGCAGGATCGCGCGATCCAGGCTCTGGCAGCCCGTCTCCTCGGGAACCGCGGACTGCAGGTACGCGTCGAGCATGTAGACCTTGTTCTCGCGGATCATGTTGGAGACGGCCCAGTTCTGCGACAGGATCTCGATCGCCGCGATGCGCCCCTCGCCGCTGGCCCGCTTGCACAGGTGCTGGGCCAGCACGCCGCGCAGCAGCACCGAGAGCACGCCCCGCACCTGCTCGCGGCTGGTCTCGGGGATCACGTCGATGATGCGGTCGATCGACTTGGGCGCGTTGTTGGTGTGCAGCGTGGCGAAGACGAGCACGCCGGTCTCGGCCGCCTGCAGCGCCAGCTGTACCGTCTCGAGGTCGCGCATCTCGCCGACCACCAGCACGTCCGGCGCCTCGCGCAGCGCCGAGCGCAGGGCCGCGGCGAAGCTCTCGGTGTGCTGGCCCACCTGGCGCTGGGTGATCACGCTGTTGATCGGCGTGTGCACGAATTCCACCGGATCCTCGATGGTGATCACGTGCCGCTGCTGGTGGAGGTTGATCTCGTTGACCATCGCGGCCAGCGTGGTGGTCTTGCCCGCGCCGGTCGGGCCGGTGACCAGCACCAGACCGTTGTTCAGCCGGATCAGCTTCCGAACCTGGGGCGGCAGCATCAGCTCGTCGACCGTGGGCAGCCGGTCCGGGATCACGCGGAACACCCCGCCGGGGCCGTGGTTCTGCACGAAGGCGTTGGAGCGGAAGCGCCCCGCGCCCTCGAGCACGTAGATGAAATCGAGATCCTGGCTCTCCTCCCACTCCTTGCGCTGCTCGTCGGTCATGATCTCGAGCAGGAAGCGGCGCGTCTCGGCCTCGGAGAGGGAGCGGAAGGGCAGCCGGATCAGATCGCCGTCGTGCCGCACGATCGGCGGATTGCCGGCGTGGAAGTGCAGGTCGCTGGCCTGTTGCTCGACCACGAGCCGCAGGAAGGTGTCGAGTCGCGCCATCGTCCGCTACTCCGCCGCGCCTGACGGCGCTCCGTCCGGACCACCCTTGCCGCCCCCGGACGGGCGCCCCGGCGGCGCCGGCACGGCCGGACGCTGCGCATCCATCACGCCCCGCGCGCCCGGTCCGCTCGCTGCACGCTGCGAATCGACGACTCCGGGCGCCGCGCCCTGCTGCGGCCTGGTGGTCCCGGGCGCCGCGCCGCGGCCCGCAGCCGGTTGTCCGCCCGCCGGGGGTGTCGCCGCCGGACCGCTGCCGGCGCCCACCACCGTGGGCTGCGCCGGCGCCGCCTCGCCCCGCGGCGCGGTCACCTCGGAGCCCGGCATCGGACCCTCGCCGACCAGGAACTCGAAGTCCTTCTTGGTGTTGGCCTTCATGTAGACTTCCTCGGCGTGAACCTTGCCCTCCTTGTACAGGCGCATCAGATCCTGATCCATCAGCTGCATGCCGAGCTCGCGTGAGGTCGCGATGATCGAGGGGATCTGGTACGAGTTACCCTTGCGGATCAGGTTCGAGATCGCGTCGTTGTTGAACATCACCTCGCAGGCCAGCACGCGGCCGGGCTCGTCCTTGCGCTGCAGCAGGTACTGGCACAGCACCACGCGCAGGCTCTCGGCCAGCATCGAGCGCACCTGATCCTGCTGGCCCGCGGGGAAGGTGTTGATCAGCCGATCCATCGAGGTCTCGACCGAGACGGTGTGCACCGTGCCGAAGACGAGGTGCCCGGTCTCGGCCGCGCTCACCGCAAAGCTGATCGTCGGCAGGTCGCGCAGCTCGCCGATCAGGATCACGTCGGGATCCTGGCGCAGGGTGGAGCGCAGCGCCGAGGCGTAGGAGCGGGCGTGGGTGCCGACCTCCCGCTGGTTGACCAGGGCGGATTTCGACTCGTGACGCACCTCGATCGGATCCTCGAGGCTGATGATGTGCCGGTCCTGCGTCTGGTTGATGCGGTTGATGATCGCGGCCAGGGTGGTCGACTTGCCCGACCCGGTGGGCCCGCCCATCAGCACCAGGCCGTTCTTGAGGTTGCCGGTGCCGTGGATCGACCCTGGCAGCCCCAGACCCTCCAGCTCGGGCAGGTCGCCCTTGACGATCCGGAACACCGCACACAGCCCGGAGCGCTGGTTGAAGACGTTCACGCGGAACCGCAGGTCGTGGGACGGCACCTCGTACGAGAGGTCGATGTCGCGCAGCGCCCGGAGCTCCTCGATCTGCCTCCCGGAGAGCAGGGGCAGCACCAGCGCCTGGACCTGGCCCCCGGTCAGCATGCGGTCGGCCAGCGGCACCATCTTGCCCAGCTTCTTCAGGTACGGCAGGCGATCCGCGGCCAGCAGCAGGTCGTCGCCCTCCTTGTTCGCCAGGGTCACGAGGAACTTCTCCAGCGGCGAGAGCATGCCGTCGCTGACCGCCATGTCGTCCTGGCTCAGCGACACGTTCCAGCGCAGCAGGATCTCCCGGGCGCGCTTGCGAACCCTGGGCTCCGGATCGCCGAGCAGCGGCCGTACCGCCTCGACAAACTCCGGTCCGCCGATCTGCATCAGGCAGTCCAGGGCGGCCTGGCGGACATCGTCGTCCTCGGCGGAGAGCAACGCCGCGACGTCGGACGCGGCGTCCCGGGCCTGCATCAGGGTCAGCGCCTCGAGGCAGGCCAGCCGCGCATCCTCCTGGTCGCGCATGATGTGCACGATGTGGGGCACCGTGCGCTCGTCGTTGATCTCGGCCACGGCGAGGATCGCCTTCTCGCGAACCCACCAGTCCGAGTCCGACATCGCCACGCGGACCAGGGCGCCGACCGAGCGCGGATCCTTGAGGCGCGCCAGCACGTCCACACCGAAGCGGCGGATCACGTCCGACTCGTCGGTGAGATAGACCAGCACGTGGCGCGCGAGCTCGGGTCCGGCCATCTGGATCAGCGCGTCGAGGATCCGCTCACGGACCCACCAGTCCTCGTCGCGCAGACAGGAGACGAGCTTGGGCCAGAGCTGGTTCTCGGGATCGCTCACCGAGTTGGCCAGCTCGGCCGCCATGCGGCGGATCTGGACGTCGCCGCTGCGCAGCAGCCAGACGATCGTCCGCGCCAGGTCGAGCTTGCCGGAGCGGTTCAACTCGGCCAGCACCTCGCCGGCCCGCTGCCGCACCGCGATCTGGCGGTGGCCCAGGGCCTGGACCAGGGGCGGGAGGATCGCGTCGCTGCCCATCGCCTCCAGCGCGTCGAGCACTGCGAGGCGGATCGACTTGGGTCCGACGCGCAGCTTGCGATCCAGCACCGCCATCACGCGCGGGGAGCTGAAGCGGCGCAGGGCCAGCAGCGAGGCCTGGACCAGCTTGAGGCTCCCGCTGTCGAGGAACTGGGTGATCTTCTCGAAGTACTGCTCCTCGGTGCAGAGGTTGCCGTAGGCCAGGATCGCCTGGGCCACCAGGCCGTCGTCGAGCTCCTTGAGCACCGGCTCGATCGCGCGGACCGCGCCCGGGATGTCTCGCGACATGTAGCGCGGATCGCCGAGGAAGCGCAGCGCGTGGATCTTGTCGGGCAGCGGGCCGACGCTGATCGCGTTGCGCAGGGTGGGCACGGCGTACGGGCCCGCCACCTTGACCACGACCTCGACCGCCTCCTTGCGCCCCGAGAAACCGGGCTCGCCGATCATGTCGCCGAGGATACGCAGCACGGTCTTGCCGCCGATCTCGATCATCGCGGCGGCCACGGCCTGGCGCACCTCCTCGTCCTTGGAGCGCATCACCGCGCACAGCTCGTCGTGCGCGGTGATGTCGTTGACCTTGGGGATCAGCTCGACGAGGATCTTGCGCACCTGCGGGTCGGCGCTCTTGAGCGCCTTGACAAAGGGCCGGAACAGGCTCTTGTGGGCCCGCGCCTCCACCACGGCACGGAAAGCCGTGAAGCGCATCGAGTGCGTGCGCGCGTCCTTGGCCAGCGAGCGATTGCCGAGCACGTCGAGCAGCTTGATCAGATCGGCCGGCTCGAAGCCGGGCACCGCCGTGGCCTGGACCATCGCGCCGATATCGGCGGCGCCGGTCCAGTCCGCAGCCCTGAACGCCTTGACCAGCTCCCGTCCCGTCACTCGCGCCTCCGGCGAGAACACAACAAAGATTTTTAAACGTAAACTTCGCCCGCCGGCCTGTCAACTCGCCCTAGGAGCCATCCGCGGTCCGGCCGCTCAGCGAGCCGATCACGCGCGACAGATCATCCCTGGAGATCTCGCGCAGCAGTGCGAGCAGGACCAGGTAGACCACGCCGAGCCCGGTCCACTTGGCGGCCACCAGCGGGCGGCCCTCCACGGGCAGGGCAGAGGCCAGGAGCCACACCGCGCCGCCGGCCGCCAGCAGCCGGACCAAGGACAGCGCGGGCAGGAAGGCCTTGAAGTGACGCCACAGCAGAATACCCGACGCGACGAGGGCGGCCAGCGCGGCCAGACCCGTGGCCGCGGCCGCGCCGGGCAGCCCGAAGCGCGGCGTGAGCAGCAGGTTGAACCCGGCCGACACGCAGAGCCCGAGCAGCGTGATCAGCAGGCTCGTCACCGGCCGGCCCGAGCCGGAGAGGATCGTGCAGGCGATCACCATCAAGGCGAAGAGCAGCACGCCCGGCGCGAGCAGGCGCAGCGCCCCGGCCGCCTCCGCGTACTCCGCCGGGTAGAAGAAGCGCAGCGCCGGGCCCGCGTCGGCCGAGAGCAGCGCGGCGAGCAGCACCAGCACCAGCGCCGAGTAGCGCAGCGTGGTGCGCACGTAGCTTGAGGCCGCCTCGCGGTCCGAGACAAAGGTCGCCCGCGAGATCATCGGGAACACCACGAAGGTCACGGCCACGATCGCGGTGTAGGGCAGCTGCCCCATGTACTGCGCCGCGGTGTACAGCCCGGCCAGCCGATCGGCGGCCTCGGGCGAGTCCACGATCAGCGCCTTGACCGAGAACAGGTCCAGGCCGAGGAAGAGGTACAGCGCCAGGGTATAGCCAAAGATCGGCACCTGAAATCCGACCAGCTCCCGGAGCGAGGCCGCTCCGCCCGGCGGCATCCGCCCGAGCAGCAGGAAGGCCGGCACCAGGATCAGCGCCGCGGTGGCCGAGAAGCCGCCGATGGCGCCGGCCACTCCGAAGCCCAGGCCCGCCGCGCCGAGCATCAGCGCGGCCTTGATCGTGGAGAAGGTCGCGTCGAGCCCGGCCTGGCGGTGGAACAGGCGCCGGCCGTTGAGCGAGCCGATCAGCGCCGCGTACACCGCGTAACAGGCCACGATCACCGCGGACAGCCGCAGCAGGTCGGTCAGGCTGGGATCGCCGAGCAGCTCGGCGATCAGCGGCGCGGCCAGCGCGTACAGCCCGGCCGCGCAGAGCCCGAGCACGATCTGCAGCCGCACCGCGAGCCAGGTCACGGCCCCGGCGCGCGACGGATCCGCGGAGACGAAGCGCGACACCGCCTGGATCGTGCCGCCGATCATCACCATGTTGAGCACCGAGACCACCCGGTTGACCACGCCGAAACGGCCGTACAGCTCGGTCGAGCCAAAGAGCCGGGGCAGGCCGAAGGCCACCGCGTAGCTGGCGAGCATGAAGTAGAACTTGGCGCCGGCCAGGTACACCACGCCGCGGCCGGCAGAGACCCCTTTCGCCCTGGCGGCCGCCTGATTGGCTGCATCTTCTGCGCTGTCGCTCAAAGCCTCCTCCGGGCGCCCCCGCGCGGCGAAACGCGCGGAGCGAACGAGGCTAGCCGCGCGGGTACCGGCTGTCAAGCCAGCCCGGAGGCGGTCATGAATCGGAACGTGATATCAGACGTTTACCCGAGAGACTCCCTGCGCCCCTCGCGAGAACGCGGGCCGCAGGCGCGTTTTCTTGACGCCCAGCGCGCGCCCTGGTACCTTGGAGCGGTACAATCTGGGCACCGGAGCGGCCGGTTGCCGCGGTATCTATTTGCGGAGTCACGCGAATGGCGGGTTCGAGTCGAATTGGCGAGTTGCTGGTCCGTGAAAAGCTGATCTCCCTCGCTCAGCTCCAGAAGGCCCAGGACACCCAGCGCAAGTCCGGCGAGCGCCTGGGTCACGCCCTGACCAAGCTCGGCTACATCCAGGAGTCCGAGCTCACCGACTTCCTCTCCAAGCAGTACGGCGTCCCCTCGATCGACCTCGAGGAGTTCGAGGTCGATCCCGAGGTGGTCAAGCTGATCCCCAAGGAGGTCGCCGAGCGCCACCAGGTGGTGCCGGTCAACCGGGTCGGCTCCTCGCTGATCATCGCCATGGGCGATCCCTCCAACATCTATGCCATCGACGACATCAAGTTCCTCACCGGGTACAACATCGAGGTCGTGGTCTCCTCGGACGCGGCGATCAAGAAGGCCATCGATCGCTACTACGAGGAAGAGGCCGGGATGACCTACGACGACGTCCTCGAGGACTTCGATCCAGACGAGATCGAGGTCAGCGAGGACGAGGACGGCGTCGACATCGTCGAGCTGAAGAAGTCCTCCGAGGACGCGCCGGTGGTCAAGCTGGTCAACCTGATCCTGCTCGACGCGATCAAGAAGGGCGCCAGCGACATCCACGTCGAGCCGTACGAGAAGGAGTTCCGCGTCCGCTTCCGCATCGACGGCGTGCTGTACGAGGTGATGAAGCCGCCGATCAAGCTGAAGAACGCGATCACCTCGCGCCTCAAGATCATGAGCGCGCTCGACATCGCCGAGCGCCGGCTGCCCCAGGACGGCCGGATCAAGCTCAAGCTGGGCAAGGGCCGCGAGATGGACTTCCGCGTCTCGGTGCTGCCCACGCTGTTCGGCGAGAAGGTCGTCCTGCGGCTGCTCGACAAATCGAACCTGCAGCTCGACATGACCAAGCTCGGCTTCGAGCCCGAGCCGCTGAAGGACTTCAAGCACTCGATCCACCAGCCCTACGGGATGGTGCTGGTCACCGGGCCCACCGGCTCGGGCAAGACCACCACGCTGTACTCGGCGCTCGCCGAGCTGAACAAGTCCACGGACAACATCTCCACGGCCGAGGATCCGGTGGAGTTCAACTTCCCCGGGATCAACCAGGTGCAGATGCACGACGAGATTGGCCTCAACTTCGCCGCCTCGCTACGTTCCTTCCTGCGGCAGGATCCCGACATCATCATGGTCGGCGAGATCCGCGACTTCGAGACCGCGGAGATCTCGGTCAAGGCCGCGCTCACCGGCCACATGGTGCTCAGCACGCTGCACACCAACGACGCGCCCAGCTCGGTCAACCGCCTGCTCAACATGGGCATCGAGCCCTTCCTCGTCACCGCCGCGGTCAACTGCATCATGGCCCAGCGCCTGGCCCGGCGGGTCTGCTCCGAGTGCGGGCAGCCGATCGAGGTGAGCGACGAGCACCTGATCGAGCTCGGCGCCCCGCCCGAGGAGGTGCCGAACTTCCACTGCATGAAGGGCGAGGGCTGTCGGGTCTGCAACGGCACGGGGTACAAGGGCCGCGTCGCCTGCTACGAGGTGATGCCCTTCTACGACGAGCTGAAGGAGATGGTGCTCAACGGCGCCTCCTCGGCCGAGCTCAAGGCCGAGGCGATCCGGCTCGGCATGCTAAGCCTGCGCCAGGCGGCGCTGAACAAGCTCAAGGACGGCACCACCACGATCGAAGAGGTCGTCCGCGCCTCGGCGGCGGACTAGAGGTCGAACACGATGCCCAACCTACACCAGCTGCTCAAGGCGATGATCGAGAAGGGGGCCAGCGACCTCCACATCACCACCGGCTCGCCGCCCCAGCTCCGGATCGACGGCACGCTGGTGCCGCTGAAGACCCCGCCGCTGACGCCGGTGGAGACCAAGCAGCTGTGCTACTCGATCCTCACCGACGCCCAGAAGCATCGCTTCGAGGAGGAGAACGAGCTCGACCTCTCCTTCGGCGTGAAGAACCTCTCGCGCTTCCGCTCCAACATCTTCATGCAGCGCGGCGCGGTTTCCGGCGCCTTTCGCACCATCCCCTTCAAGATCATGACATTCCAGGAGCTGGGCCTGCCGGCGGTGGTCAACGAGCTGTCCAAGAAGCCGCGCGGCCTGGTGCTGGTCACCGGCCCCACCGGCTCCGGCAAGTCGACCACGCTGGCCTCGATGATCGACAAGATCAACGCCGAGCGGAGCCAGCACATCCTGACCATCGAGGATCCGATCGAGTACCTGCACCCGCACAAGAACTGCATCGTCAACCAGCGCGAGGTCGGCTCGGACACGGACAGCTTCAAGCGCGCGCTGAAGTACGTGCTGCGCCAGGATCCGGACGTGGTGCTCATCGGCGAGATGCGCGACCTCGAGACGATCGAGGCCGCGCTGACGATCAGCGAAACCGGCCACCTCGCGCTGGCCACGCTGCACACCAACTCCTGCGTGCAGACGATCAACCGCATCATCGACGTGTTCCCGCCGTACCAGCAGCCCCAGGTGCGGGCGCAGCTGTCCTTCGTGCTCGAGGGCGTGCTGTGCCAGCAGCTGCTGCCGCGCGCCTCGGGACACGGACGGATCCTCGGGATCGAGGTGATGGTGCCCAACCCGGCGATTCGCAACCTGGTCCGCGAGGACAAGGTGCATCAGATCTACTCGGTGATGCAGGTCGGCCAGAGCAAGTGGGGCATGCAGACGCTGAACCAGTCACTGGCGGCCCTGTACGTCCACGGCATGATCACGCTCGACGAGGCCATGCAGCGTAGCTCGGATCAGGACGAGCTGAAGAACATCATCGCCAGCGGCGGCGTGCAGGCGCAGCACGCTGGCGGTGCGCCGGCGCAACGCCAGCCGGCGCGATAGAAGGCCGGCACCAGCCGGCCGGGAGGCAGACCATGCCAACCTTCCAGTGGGTCGGAACGACACCTGCGGGTGACAAGCGAAAGGGGCTGATGGATGCCCCGGACGAAGAGACCGTCATCCAGCGGCTCCGGCAGCAGAAGATCCAGCCCAGCAAGATCAACAAGGCGATCAAGCTGCCCGAGCTCAATCTCGGAGGCGGCTTCGACACCAAGTCACTGGTGGTCTTCACCCGGCAGTTCGCGAGCATGATCGACGCCGGCCTGCCGCTGGTGCAGTGCCTCGACATCCTCGGCTCGCAGGCCGACAAGCGCGGGGTGCAGAAGACGATCTTCGACGTCAAGGCCGACGTCGAGTCTGGCTCCACGCTGGCCGACGCCCTGAAGAAGCACCCCAAGGTCTTCGACGATCTGTACGTCAACCTGGTCGCCGCCGGCGAGATCGGCGGTATCCTCGACACGATCCTCAACCGCCTCGCCGCGTACATGGAGAAGAACCAGAAGCTGGCGCGCCAGGTCAAGGGCGCGATGATCTACCCGGCCGGCGTGCTCTGCATCGCGATCGGCGCGGTGGTCGTGCTGCTCGGCTGGGTCATGCCGGTCTTCGAGAAGATGTTCAAGGACTTCGGCGGCAAGGCCCTGCCCGGCCCGACCCAGCTCGTGATCAACATGTCCAACGGCTTCCGCGATTCGTGGTACATCTACCTCGGCGGCATCGTCGGCTTCATCTACGCGATCAAGCTGTTCAAGAAGCACCCCAAGACCAAGAAGGCCTGGGACATCTTCGTGCTCAAGACGCCGGTCTTCGGACCACTGCTGCGCAAGGTCGCCGTGGCCAAGTTCACCCGCACCCTGGGCACGATGGTCTCCTCGGGCGTGCCGATCCTCGACGCCCTGGAGATCACGGCCAAGACCGCGGGCAACAAGGTGATCGAGGACGGCGTGATGTACACCCGGGAGAAGATCGCCGAGGGCAAGAACATCGCCGATCCGCTGATGGAGACGCGGATCTTCCCGGCGATGGTGGTGCAGATGATCGCGGTCGGCGAGTCCACGGGCGCGATGGACGCCATGCTGAACAAGATCGCCGACTTCTACGACGACGAGGTGGATGCGGCGGTCGGCGCCTTCACCAGCTTGCTCGAGCCGCTGATGATGGTGTTCCTCGGCGGCATCGTCGGCTTCTTCCTCATCGCGATGTACCTCCCGATCTTCGACATGGCCGGCGCGGTGGGCGGCTAGACCCCGGTCGGCGCCATGCCCTCCCCAGCCCGCGCCACGGGCGAGATCGAGGAGATCGCTCGCAAGGTCATCTGGATGCTCTTCCTGCGGGTGGTGATCGTCACCGTCCTGCTCGGCGCCACGATCGTGCTCAACCTCAAGGAAGCCCGCCTGTGGGAAGACCCGGTCCAGCGCTTCCTGATCCTGGTCGTCATCGCGACCTACGCAGTGACCATTCCGATGGCCCTGCTCGCCCGGCGGCCGCGGGCCGCCCGCCGGCTGGCGGTGGCCACCGTGGCCGTGGACCTGGGCCTGGCCGCCTCGCTGGTCTATGCCACCGGCACCGGCGAGTCGGTATTCACCTTCATCTTCTCGCTGGCGATCATCAACTCGGCGATCATCGGACAACGCAGGGGCTCGCTGATCTCCGCAGGCGCGGCCACGCTGATCTTCGCCCTGCTGGTGATCCTGACCCGCTTCGACCTGTTACCCTCGCTGACCGACTCGTTGGCGCCGCTGGCGCTGCCCGACGTGATCCTCACCCTGTTCGTCAACGGCGCCGCATTCTTCCTCGTGGCCTATCTGGCCAGCTACCTGGCCGAGGCCAAGGTCCAGGCGGATCAGACCGCCGCGGCCCACCTCGAGGATCTCACGCGCCTGGAGGAGATCCATCGCTACATCGTCGAGACGATCACCTCGGGGCTGATCACCACCGACTCCAGCGGCCGGGCGATACTGGTCAACCCGACCAGCGAGCGGCTGCTCGGCCGGTCCTCGCGGGAGATCCTCGGGCACCGCCTCGACGCGATCCTGCCGCAGATCCGGGGGCTGCTCGAGCCCGACCGCCAGAGCTTCGGCCCCACCGGCACCCGGGTGCGCGAGCTGACCTTCACCCGTCCCGACGGCCGCGCGGTGCGGCTCGAGGTGGTGGTGGCGCCGCTGCGCAGCCTGGAGCAGGATCGCCCCGGCCTGCTGGTGACCTTCCGCGACCTGACCGAGCTGCGGGCGATGGAGGCCGCTGTCCGGCGCAGCGAGCGGCTGGCCGCGATCGGCGAGCTCTCCGCAGCGCTGGCCCACGAGATCCGCAACCCGCTGGCCTCGATGAGCGGCTCGATCCAGCTGCTCCGCGGAGAGATGGAGATCTCGGGCGACCAGCGGCGGCTGATGGACATCGTGCTACGCGAGGCCGACCGGCTCGAGGCCCTGATCCGCGACTTCCTCGCCTTTGCCCGGCCCTCGCCGCCCTCGCTCGAGCCGGTCAACCTGAGCCGCCTCGTGGTCGAGACCGCGGATCTGTTCCGCCACGACGGGCGCTTCAAGGGCAAGCTCGAGCTGGAGCTCGACACGGAGGTCGAGCTACGCGCCGAGGTCGACGCCCGGCAGATCACCCAGGTGCTGCTCAACCTGCTGGCCAACGGCGCCGAGGCGATGAATGGGGGTGGACAGCTGACCCTGGCCCTGCGAGACTCCGGCAACGGCCGGGCCCAGATCACCGTCGATGACCAGGGGCCCGGCCTCGACCCGGAAGAGGCTAGCCGCGTGTTCGATCCCTTCTTCACCACCAAGGAGCACGGCACCGGCCTCGGGCTGTCGGTGGTGCATCGCATCGTCGAGGCCCACCGCGGCCAGGTGCTGCTCGGTGCGCGCCCCGGTGGCGGCTGCCGCGCCGAGGTGGACCTGCCGCTAATCGGCGACAAGCGGGCAGAGGCGGCCTCATGACGAATCGCTCCGAGGTGCTTGTCGTCGACGACGAGCGGAGCATGGTCGAGTTCCTGCAGATCCTCCTCGCCAAGGAGGGCTTGCAGGTCAGCACCGCGTCGGATGCGCCGCTGGCCATCGAGGCGCTGGAACGCCAGCGCTTCGGCCTGGTGATCACCGATCTGCGCATGCCCAACGGCTCAGGCATCGACGTGCTCGCCCGCGCCAAGACGATGGACCCGCTCTGCGAGGTGATCGTGATCACCGCCTTTGGCACGGACGAGATCGCCTTCGAGGCCCTGCGGCAGGGCGCGTACGACTACCTGAAGAAGCCCTTCCGCAACGAGGAGGTGCGAGTCGTCGTCAAGCGCGCCCTGGAGAAGCGCCGGCTGGCCCGGGAGAACGCGCGGCTCAAGCACGCGCTCCTCGATCGCTTCGACTTCGCCAACCTGGTGGGTACGAGCCGCTCGATGCAGGACGTGTTCGATCTGCTGCGCAAGGTCTCGGGCACGCGTACCAACCTGCTGATCCTCGGCGAGAGTGGAACGGGCAAGGAGCTGGTGGCCCGGGCGATTCACTTCAACAGCCCGCGCCACGCCAAGCCCTTCGTCACGGTCAACTGCGGCGCGATCCCGGAGAACCTGCTCGAGAGCGAGCTGTTCGGGCACGAGCGCGGCGCCTTCACCGGAGCGGACCGGGCCAAGGCCGGTCTGTTCGAGGAGGCTGACAGCGGCACGCTGTTCCTCGACGAGGTCGGCGAGCTGACGCCGGCCCTGCAGGTCAAGCTGCTCCGGGTGCTGCAGGACCGCACCTTCCGCCGGGTGGGCGGCCTCAAGGACTTGAGCGTCGATGTCCGCATCCTCGCCGCCACGAACAAGGATCTCGAGGTCGAGGTGGTCAAGGGTCGCTTCCGCGAGGACTTCTACTATCGCCTCAACGTGATCCAGGTCAGTTTGCCGCCGCTGCGCGAGCGCCACGACGACATCCCCCTGCTGGCAGACTTCTTCCTGCGCAAGTACTCCCAGGAGTTGGACAAGCCATTCCAGGGCATCTCGACGGAGGCGATGACGCGGCTTCGCGGCTACCATTACCCGGGCAACGTGCGCGAGCTGGAGAACCTGGTCGAGCGGGCGGCGACCCTCGAGCAGAGCGACCGGATCACGATCCACTCGCTCCCGGAGTGGCTGCAAAGAAGGGCGGCCGACCTCGGCCCGTCCACGCCCGAGCTGCCCGACTCGGGCCTCGATCTCGACCGCTTCCTGGCCGAGTCGGAGCGGCGGATCCTGTCCGAGGCGCTCGAGCGCACGCGGGGCAACAAGACCGAGGCGGCGCGGCTGCTCGGCATCACCTTCCGGGCCTTCCGCTATCGCCTGGCCAAGTACGGGATGGACGAGGGCCGCGAGGACGAGCCCGAGGATCCGGAGTAGCGGGCGGGCTTGTCGCTGGTACAGCGATTGCATTATACTGGGTGTGTCTTGCGAGGTGGACCATGGAGAAGCAATCCGGTGTCACCATGATCGAGCTGGTCACGGTGATGGCCATCATCGCGGTGCTCGCCGTGTTCGGGTACCTGTCCCTGACCAAGTACATCTACAGCGTGCGGAACGAGGAAGTCGAGCACATGTTCGATGGGATGCGCATGGCCCAGGAGAGCTTCAAGGCTGATCACCACCACTACGTGTCCAACGGCTGGGTCTTCGGCGCCGTGCGCCCGGCCGAGCAGCAGCTATGGCCGGATGCCGGCGGCGCCACGATCATCGGTTTCGACACCATCCGCTTCACACCGGATACAAAGCACCTGTACCACGACTACCGCATGGTCGCCTGCAAGGAGGTGAGCGCAGCACCCTGCGTCGGCGGGCCCTGCGGCTGGGGTAGTGCCGGCCAGTTCAGCGAGGAAGGCGTGCCAGGCTTCATCCTGATCGCCCGGGGCGACGTGAACGGGGACGGCGGAATCGGGGTGTACTGCACGACGTCGCAGAGCGGGATAATCGCGATCTGGGCCGAGGACTGGCCTGACCAGGCCGAGCACTAGGAGCTTCACCGGCCACGGATCGAGTGACGAACTTGGTCACCTGGTGTCGTTTTTGGTCCGCGGACGAGCAGGAAGCCGTGGATCCGCTCTCCGGCCGCATCGCGCACCCACGGATAACCAGCTGAATTTATTGCATAATAAAATATTGCTGGCGCCGGCGCCGTGGTACGAATATTGCTTATACCGGACTTCGCAGTATAAGGAGCGGGTTTGCGCAAGCAGAACGGATTCACGCTGATCGAGGCCATGGTGGTCGTGGCGATCATCGCCGTGCTCGCCGCCCTGGGCTATGCCGTGCTGCAGAAGATGATCTGGCAGGCCCGGGCCGCCGAGGTGCCCGCGATCTTCGAGGGCATCATCGCCAAGGAAGAGGCCCACTTCGCCGAGTTCCACAACTACGTCGGCACCACCTTCGTGCCGGCGGCGCCAGACCCCAAGGCGGCCCAGCCGTGGCCGGCCCACAGCGGCCTCACGATGGCAGCGTGCGTGGCGTTGCTCCCGCATCAGTGCGGGTACGAGCTGATCGGCTTCCGCCCCGACGGCAACCAGGCCTGGCATAGCTTCCAGGTGACCGCCTGCACCGACGTGACGCAAAACCCTTGCGACTCGGGACCGTGCAGCGACGACTTCCCGACCGGGTACACCGGGCCCGGGTTCATCGTCGAGGCGAAGGGCGATGTCAACGGAGATGGCAGTCAAGGACATTACTGTGCCACGTCCCACCAAACCACCCCGGTTCTCTGGGGCGGCAACGAGGACTGGCCAGGTCAGGGAACCTTGTAACCGCAATGCGGCTGGAACAAGGCCGTGCAACAGGAGGTCTGGATTCCAATGGGCTCGGTGGTCAATCCCGCAGCGCAAGCAGAAGGAGGTGCAGTACTGCGCGGCGACAGACTCCAGCCGAGAAGAATATCCGGACCGACTAGGGAAGGAGGAAGGATGCTCCAGAAACTTCGCAAGAAGGACAGCAAGGGCTTCACGCTGATCGAGCTGATGATCGTTGTCGCGATCATCGGCATCCTGGCTGCGGTCGCGATCCCGGCGTTCATCAAGTATCTGCGCCGCTCTCGCGAGTCCGAGGCCAAGGAGAACCTTGGCAAGATCTTCAAGGACGTCAAGGACTACTACCAGGCGAACCACGTCGACAGCCGCCACATCGAGTTCTCGAACCTCTATCCGGACGGCTGCGACGGCGCCACCTGCAACCAGGCGAACTATCAGCTGCTGAACATCCGCGACGGGAACAACTACATCCCCGCCACGGACGCCTGGGACGCCAGCTGCTGGCGTCAGATCCGCTTCGCTATCGAGGAGCCGATCTACTATGACTACCACTACGCCTGCACCGGGCCGGGCGATCCGGACGACCACATGGTCGGCTGGGCCGTCGCCGACTTGGACACGGACACCACTCCGGCGTACTGGTACGTCAACGCGTCGATCCAGACTGATGGAACGTACGCCGGTGGTAAGATGGCCACCAAGTCGACATCGATCAACGGTGATCGCGACGAGGAGACCTACTAGCTCCAAGCTCGCATCATCGGTGTGACGATCATCGTGACCCCGCCGCGCACCGCGTGGCGGGGTCATTCATTTTCTTGCAATTCCCCTCGCCCGTGACTACTCTCGAACGCCGATGAGATTCATGCACCCCGGCGTCGGCGTCATCGTCGCGGGCGCCACGCTGGCCGTGGCGAGCGCGGTGAGCATCGACGAGTTGCGGCCGCCCGACAAGGCGGCCGAGAGCCGCGCCTTCTACCCGGACGCACGGCGGCTGGAGCCGCTCTGCTTCGAGTATACCGGCGTGGCCGCCGATCTGGCGTGGATCCAGGTGCTGCTGTACTACGGCCGTCACATCGTCGGAGACCAGGAGTTCCCCTGGCTCGACCGGATGATCGAGACCGCCCTCGACCTGGATCCGCGGTTCACCGGCGCGTACCGCTGGGCCAGCTCGACCGCCACCTGGCGCACCCGCAACCGCGGCATCCCCAACGACACCCAGCTCTGGCTGGCCAATCACTACGCGGAGCTGGGAATGCGCCGGCTGCCCGACAACTGGGAGTTTCCGTACCTGATCGGCAGCAACTGGTACTATGATCGCGACGATCTGCCGAAAACCCGCTACTACTGGGAGATCGCCGAGCAGATGCCCGGCGCGGATCCGGACCTGCTGCAGCGCTTGAGCGACATCCACCGCCGTGAGAACGAGCTGGTCAAGGCGATCGAGCGCCTGGAAGATCTGTCCCGCATCGCCACCGAGCCGAGCCAGCTCGAGATGATCAATCGGCGGCTGGTAATCCTCCAGCGAACCCTGGCCGAGCAGCAGCAGGCCGACGGCCGGGACCAGCCGGAGTGACGATGGGCGAACCGCTCGTCAGGCTCGAGGGGCTGACCAAGGAGTTCCATCTCGGCGTACGCCGCAGGCGACTGCAGGCTCTCGATCGCCTCGATCTCGAGGTCCACGCCGGCGAAACGCTGGGGCTGCTCGGCCCCAACGGCGCCGGCAAGACCACCTCGATCAAGCTGGTCCTCGGCCTGCTCTTCCCCACGGCCGGGCGCGTGACGCTCTTCGGCCGCGACCCGCAGGATCCCGAGGCCCGGCGGCGCGTGGGCTTCCTGCCCGAGAATCCCTACTTCTACGACTACCTTACCGCGCGGGAGTACCTGGTCCACGCGGCCCAGCTCTGCGAGCTGCCCGAAAATCTGATCGCGGCTCGCGCGACCGCGCTGCTCGACAAGGTCGGCCTGCCCGACGCCGGCGACCGGCCCTTGCGCAAGTTCTCCAAGGGCATGGTCCAGCGCCTCGGCCTGGCCCAAGCCCTGATCAACGAGCCGGAGCTGATCATCCTCGACGAGCCGATGTCCGGACTCGATCCGCTCGGCCGCCGCCAGGTGCGGGACCTGATCCTCGAGCAGCGCACGGCCGGACGCACCGTGCTCTTCTCCTCCCACGTGCTCTCCGACGTGGAGGCGATCTGCGATCGCGTGGTGATCCTCGACCGGGGGCGGAGCGCGGGCACCGGCCTGCTCGCCGACCTGCTCGCCGACGAGACCCCCGGCCTGGAGCTCACGGTCGAGGGGGCCACGCCCGAGCTCAGCGAGCGGCTGGCCGCGCTCGGCTGCGAGCTGATCGACGTGGGCCAGGTGCTCTCGGCCCGCCTCCCGGACCGCACCGCCCAGGCCGAGGTGCTCGACGCGATCCGCGACGGTGGGGCGCGGCTGCGCAGCCTCAACCCGGTGCGGCGCTCGCTGGAGGAGATCTTCCTCCGCCGCGTCTCCGGCGGGGAGGGCTAGCGCATGCGCCAGGTGTTCTCGGTGGCGGTCAACACCTTCCGCGAATCCGCCCGCAGCCGGGTGCTCCTCGGCATCGGCCTGCTGGCCCTGCTGATGATCGTCTCCTCGGTGGTGCTCGGGGCCTTGAGCTTCGGCGAGGAGTCCAAGCTCGTGGCCGACTGGGGGCTGTTCTGCATCTCGGTCTTCGGCGTGGCGACAACCGTGGCCGTGGGCGTCCAGCAGATCTACAAGGAGGTCGACCGCAAGACGCTGTACGCGGTGCTGGCCAAGCCGGTCGGCCGCACGACCTTCCTGCTCGGCAAGCACCTCGGCACCGTGGCCGTGCTCACGGTGGCGGTGCTGGCCATGGCCGTGGTGCACCAGGGGCTGATGCTGTACGCCGGCGGCGCGCTCGAGCCGCGGCTCCTGCTCGGCGCCCTGGCCAGCCTGCTGATGCTGACGCTGCTCGCGGCCTTTGCCACCTTCTTCTCCACTATCTCGTCGCCCTTCCTCTCGGGCCTGTTCACGCTCGGCCTGTTCCTCGCCGGCCGCTCGCTGCACCACCTGAAGTACTTCATCTTCAAGCTCGAGACGGTGTACGAGATACCCTCGGCGGCCGCACCGATCAAGGTGCTGTACTACCTGCTGCCCAACTTCGCGGTGTACGACATCGACGGCGAGGTGGTGCACGGCGTGGAGCTGCCCGCGGGCTATCTCGGCTTCCTCGCCCTGTACGCGGCAGCGTACTCGGCGGTGCTGCTGGCCGGCGCCGCCCTGGCCTTCTCCCGTCGGGATCTCTCCTGAGCGCCCGTCTTCGCGCCGCCGCCATCTCCACGTTGGTGGCGCTGTGCATTCTGGCGCTGGCCGAGATCGGCCTGCGCTGCGCCGGCGTGGAGCCGCTGGCCGGCGGCGCCGGGATCCCCCCCTGGATGGACGAGGAGACCCACGACCTGTGGCGGCGCTGGACCGAGCGCCAGGGCGTCCGGCTGGCCGATGTCACCGACCTCTCGGGCTGGCGCTGGGATCCCGAGCTGCGCTGGGCGCTCGAGCCCGATCTGGCGCTGCAGGCGCGCAACATCTTCCTCGACCCGTCACTCGGGGACGCCGCGACCTGGCGGCTGACCACCAACGATCGCGGCTTCCGCACGCCGCGCCACGACCGGGTCGAGCCGCCGGACCGCGTCCGCGTGGTTGTGCTCGGCGACTCGAACAGCATGGGCTGGTGCTTGAACGATGAGGCAACCTATCCGCGCCGACTCGAGACGAAGCTCGGCGACCGCCTCGGCCGCGAGGTCGAGGTGATCAACCTCGGCGTGGGAGGGTACACCAGCTTCTCGGCGAGGATCCTGCTCGAGCGCGAGGCCCTGCCGCTGTCACCCGACGCGCTGGTGCTCGCGGTCGGCGCCAACGATCCCCAGCGCATGACCACGGACGACGCTCGGTACGCTCGCCGCTTCTCCGGCTTCGCGGGCCGGCTACGCCGCGACCTGGGCCGGCTGCGGCTGGTCGCGCTGGTCCGCGGGTGGCTCGGCGGAGCGCCCGTGGACCGCGTGCCCAGGGTCTCGCCCGAGGCGTGGTCCGACAACCTCACGGCCCTGCTCGCGCGAGCCCGCGAGCGCGGGCTGCCGGTGGTGTTCCTGCGCGTGTGCTGCTGCACAGAGGAGTACGAGCGGCGCCTGCAGGAGGCCGCGGCCCGGTACGCGATGCCAGTGCTCGACGCACGAGCCGCCTGCGAGCGCACCCTGGCCGACCCCGGGATGCAGCAGCGTCACGCGCGGCGTCTCGCCGAGATCGCGCACTGGTACGGCGAGGCCGAGCGCCGCGCCGATCCGTCGCTGCGCTACCTCTTCCGTGACGGCTGCCACCTCAACCCGCTGGGCGCCGAGCTGGTGGCCGGGGCGCTGGCGGAGCGGCTGGCGGGGATGGTGGGCCAGGAGTAGTCAGAAGTCGTTAGTCATTGGTCATCGATCCCTTGACCCATGACCAACGATCTCCAGCGGCTGGCACAAACTTGATCAACCCGTACCGATAAAGGACAATCTGCTCAACCTGGGAGGACCGATTGGCACTGCCCAAGCCGGGCCTGCGATTCCGTCTGCTGGCGATCCTGATCGGCCTCGCCTCGCTGACCTCGCTGCTCACCGCCGGGGTGGTGCTGACCCTGCTGCGCCAGACCCTGCTCGACGAGCGCCGGGAGTCGGGGCTGGCCCTGACCCGCGCGCTGACCCAGGGCTTCACCGCCTTCCTCCCGCCCGAGGCGGGTCCGGGCTCGCCCGAGGCCCAGGCCTTCTTCCACCGCTCGATGAGCGGCCTGGCGCCGGTGGAGAACCTGCGCGTGGTACAGCTCGTCGACAGCCAGAACAGCCTCACCGCCGCCTTCCCGGTGGGCCAGGCCGCGCCACCGCTGTCGCCGGCCGACGCGGCCGCCCCGTCGGCAGCCCAAGCGCTGGTGGTCACTGGCCCGGACGGCCCGGAGCTGGCGGTCGCCCTGCCCTGGCCCCGCGCCGGCGAAGGATCCGCTGCCGGCCGCGTGGAGGCGCGCTTCACCCTCGAGTCTATGGAGACGCAGATCAGCACCTCGGCCGGACTGATGATCCTGTACATCGCGCTCTCGGCGGTGCTGCTGCTGCTCGTCGGACTGTTCCTGCTCAACCGCAGCCTGGTCCGTCCGGTCGAGGCGCTGGTGGCGTACACCGACCGCGCCGGCGCCGGCGACCTGGACACGCCGCTCGACATCTCGGGCGGAGACGAGTTCCTCCGGCTCTCGCACTCGCTGAAGAGCATGTTCGCGCGCATCGAGCAGGACCGTCGCCGCCTCGAGGAGCACGTGGCCGAGCTGACCCGGATCAACGAGGAGCTCGAGGCCGCGCAGTCCCACCTGATCCGCAGCGAGAAGCTGGCCAGCGTGGGCCGGCTGGCTGCCGGCGTGGCCCACGAGGTGGGCAACCCGCTCGCCGCGATCCTCGGCTTCGTCAGCCTGCTGCAGCGCAAGGGCGATCAGGATCCCAAGACCGCGGACTACCTGCAGCGGATCGAGAAGGAGACCTCGCGGATCCACGAGATCCTGCAGGATCTGCTCGACTACTCCCGGCCGGCCAGGGTCGAGCTGCAGCCGGTGTCGGTCGCCGCCGTGCTCGAGGAGTCGATCAAGCTGCTGGGACCGATGAAGCGCTTCCGCAAAGCCCATCCAATCATCGCCTCGTCCCCGGACCTGCCCGCCGCGAGCTGCGATCCGCGCCGGCTCAAGCAGGTGCTGATCAACCTGCTGCTCAACGCGGCGGACGAGGTCCCGAAGGACGAACCGCGCGTGGCGGCAGTGGCCTATGCCTTCGATCCCGGCGAGGATCCGGAGCCGGCGTACCGGGCCGTGCTCGCCGGCGCGGACGACGCCGGGGAGCTGCCCGAGTTCGACGCCCCGGCCGAGCGGATCGCCTTCCCCTCCGGCTGCCGGGTGGTGGCCGTTGCCGTGACCGACAACGGCGCCGGCATCGCCGAGGAGGACCTAGAGCACGTCTTCGATCCCTTCTTCACCACCAAGGAGCCGGGCCAGGGCACCGGGCTCGGCCTGGCCGTGTCCTCCAGCATCGTCGAGGCCTTCGACGGCCTGCTTCTGGTGCAGAGCCGGCGCGGCGAGGGCACGCGGTTCCAGGTCTGGCTGCCGAGCCACAGCCGCGACACCGGGGTGCCGTCTTGACAGGCCCCGCAACGAGCACGGTAGGATGGCCGCGAACCCGCGGCCCGGGATGGAGCGACGCGTGACCGAGCATCGACGAGTGCTGGTGGTGGACGACGAGGAGAACCTGCGCCACATGATCGCGGTTCTGCTCGAGGAGGAGGGGTACCGGGTCGAGCAGGCCGTGGACGGAAGCGAGGCGCTGGCCCGCCTGGACGAGGCGCCGATCGACTTCGTGGTCTCGGATCTACGCATGCCGAGGATGGACGGGATGGAGCTGCTCGCGGCCCTGGGCAAGCGCACCGACGAGCTGACCTTCATCCTGATGACGGCGTACGGCGACCTCGAGACCGCGCTGGAGGCGATCCAGCTCGGCGCGTACGACTACGTGCAGAAGCCCTTCAAGCCCGAGGAGATCCTGCTCCGGCTGCGGATGGCCGAGGAGCGCGAGCGGCTGCGGCGGGAGAACGTCCAGCTCCGGCGCCAGGTGCAGCGCGAGTACAGCTTCGACAACATCATCGGCAGGTCGGAGCCGATGCGGAAGATCTTCCGCACGATCGAGAAGATCGGCGACTACAAGACCACGGTGCTGATCAACGGCGAGAGCGGCACGGGCAAGGAGCTCTTCGCCCGCGCCCTGCACGTCAACTCCAGCCGCTGCGACAAGCCCTTCGTCGCGGTCAACTGCGGCGCGATCCCGGAGAACCTGCTCGAGAGCGAGCTGTTCGGCCACGCCAAGGGCGCCTTCACCGACGCGGTGCGCACCAAGCAGGGCCTGTTCGAGGAGGCCGACCAGGGCACCCTGTTCCTCGACGAGATCGGCGAGCTGCCCCTGGCACTGCAGGTCAAGCTGCTGCGCGTGCTGCAGGAGGAGGAGGTGCGGCCGGTCGGCGACACGCGGACGATCAAGATCGACGTGCGGATCGTGGCCGCCACGGTGCGCGACCTGGGCCAGGAGGTCGCGGAGGGCCGCTTCCGCGAGGATCTGTTCTACCGCCTCAACGTGCTGCCGATCCGGGTGCCGCCGCTGCGGGAGCGGCGCGAGGATCTGCCGCTGCTGATCGAGCACTTCCTCGAGAAGTACAACCGGCGCCTGGGCACCGAGGTCTCCGGCTTCAGCCAGTCCGCGATGCAGGTGCTGCTCGACTATTCCTGGCCGGGCAACGTGCGCGAGCTGGAGAACACGGTCGAGCGCGCCGCGGTGCTGGCCGACGGAACGATGATCGACGAGGAGTCGCTGCCGGACAAGCTGCGGGAGACGCGTGATCCGCTGCGGCTGACCCTGGCCTCGGGCGAGCTCTCGATCAAGAAGACGGTGCGGGTGATCGAGGAGGAGCTGATCCGGCGGGCCCTGACCAAGACCGGCGGAAACCGCACGGCCGCGGCCAAGCTGCTCGAGATCTCCCACCGCGCTCTGCTCTATAAAATCAAGGAGTTCGGCATCGACATCGCCCCCCGCAGCGGGTGAAAAAAATGCAGGCCTTGCCGCAAGAAGGTTCGTCCCGCGCGAGCGCGCGCGAGAAAACTGTTAGAAACGGGCCGAAACTACCCTGAACTTACTTCCTTTTTTCGCCTATTACACAGCCGCGATCCGTGGTGTAGATCTTGCATTTCCCCATCGTCCGGAGGTTTATCCGATGCTTGAGCGGGCGCGCAACAGAACGAGGAATCGCGGCGGCTTCACCCTGATCGAGCTGATGGTGGTGGTCGCCGTAATCGCGATCCTGGCCGCGATCATGACCCCCTTTGTCACCGACTACCTGCGCAAGACGCGGCTGCTGCGGGCCACGCACGGGTTCCGCAGCGTGATCCAGAAGGCCAAGAGCCTGGCCAGCAACATCAACACCTGCGTGGCGGTCGAGGTGAACCGCGGCAACAACTCGACCGGCGGGTACGCCAAGGTCTTCCTCCCGAACTCCGCCGTGGTACTGCCGGGCGACCAGTGCATCACCGGGTACGCCGGATGGGCGGGGAACCCGGCCCGGCGGGTCCTGATCGACGAGTTCGACCTGGGCAGCATGCGCCAGTCGGGCAACTTTCTCTCGGTGCAGATGATCGACCTGCGCATCAGGCTGGCCACGCCGAACCAGGCCATGCTGTACCTGCTGTTCGACAGAACCGGCCAGATGTGGGTCGGCGGACCCTGCGCCCAGCCCAGCATCTGCACGGCGATGATCCGCCTGCACTCGCTGGGGGGCGACGGGCTCCCGCTGTGGAGCACGCTGGCGATGGCCGACCCGCGCCGCAAGCACTGGATCCGCGAGCTGTACTTCACGCCCACCGGCGCCACGCGGTTGACGATCTACAACGGTGAGACATGAGAAGCAAAGGTCCCCCTCTCTCCACGGAGGAAGAGCAATGAGGCGCTTCCGCTCCAGAGCCGCCCGGAAGAGGCAGGCGCGAGGCTTCACCCTGGTGGAGTGCATCATGGCCCTGGCCGTGATGGGCGTCGGCCTGGCCGCGCTGTTCCAGACCCTGTACGTGGCCGCACAGAGCAACCGCTTCTCGCGGGAGATCGGCTCGGCCACGTACCTGGCCAACGCCTTCATCGAGCAGGTCCGGCGGCGCGCAGTGGTCTGGGATCCGGAGCGGGCCAAGCGCCCGCCGCTGTTCGCGGCCGACCCACGGGCCCACTGGCACAACCTGTTCAAGGACCTGCCGATGTGGAACGACCCCGACGCCGTGCCGGCCTGGTGCGACGCGGCCAAGACCTTCTGCCCGGTGACCCGGTTCCTGGACAACCCGGACTTCACCACCCTGGCTCCGCTGCGCAACCCGACCACCGGGCACTGGGAGGTCGACGGCGAGGGCGAGCTGAACGACTCCGCGCAGGTCAACACCCAGTACATCCTCGAGTACCGTGCCGAGGACATGAGCATGACCATGGATCCCAATGCCTCGGGAGACTCGGTGCGCTTGAGCCTGCGCATCTCCTGGAGCAACAAGGAGCACGGCGCAACGGCCAGCAACGACTACCCCGGCCTGGCCGACGACTGGAATCGCCGGGTGGTGCTGTTCGACACGATCCTCACCGGCGGCTACCTGATGGAGCCGCAGGGGACCTAGGGCGAGGAGGAGCGCGATGCAGCGCACGGTGACGAGAAAGAACGAGCGCGGCTTCACCCTGATCGAGCTGACCGTCTCGATGGTCGTGTCCGCGCTGATCGTGTCGGTGCTGGTCGGGTTGTTCACCAGCACCACCAAGGCCTTCTTCCGCCAGCAGGAGATCGCGGAGCTGCAGGCCAACCTGCGCTTCGCCTCCGAGATCATGCGCCACGATATCGAGCGGGCCGGATTCATGCTGTCCCCGCTGGTTTCGGTCGAGGGCTACGACAACACCCAGAGCTTCCTCCCGCTGCCGATCATGTACGACGAGCGCACGTCGGCGGCCAAGCTGGTCGCCTCGGGCATCCCGGACAGCCCGATCGTCACCCTGGCCGGCAACTATTCCACGGGCACGAGCTACCCGTTCTACGTCAACGGCAACGGCTCGAGCGGCCAGCTGGCCTGCTATCCCGGCCGCAACGCCGGTGCCGGCGGCGCACGCATCGGCGCGATGGGCTGCCGGCTCGACGTGCCGGCCGCTCCCGAACGGGGCGACCCCACGATCAACCCCTTCTACTGCTCGCCGGACTGGACGACCCTGTTCCGCACCGGCGAGATGCTCCACGTTACGGGCGGGAGCAACCACGCCATCGTGCACCTGACGAACAACGCCGACGCCACCGGGCAGTTCTCGGTGTTCCCACGGATCGATCCCAGCGGCGCCTGGGAGGCCACCGAGCCGTACCGCGTCTCGCCGATCCACTTCGTCAGCTACCAGCTCTACGAGGCGCCCGGCAGCTACGATCCGCTGTCGACCCACTTCCAGCGGCCGGATGGCACCCAGGTATCGACTTGGCGGCTGCGCCGCATCGTCGAGTCCGAGGCGACCCGCACCTCCTGTCCCCTCTGCTGCACGCCCTGCATCCCGGCGATCACCGACACCTTCAGCGGCGCGGCGCTGCCCAATGCCTGCTGCACCGACCTGATGGAGAACCTGCTGCCGTACACCAACGATCCGGCCACCAGCGGCTTCAACGTCCGCATCACCCGCGACCGCTACCTCGAGGTCGGCCAGAGCCGGAACGTGGTGTTCCCGCCAAACTCGTACCCCGACATCCGGCTCGCCGATCCCAGCCAGTCGTACTTCGCGATCGACCACAGCGGGCCGCCGGTCGAGGGTATCGAGCCGGAGATCCCCCTGGCCAAACCCTGGAATCCCGCGTCCACCGACCCGCAATACCGCGTGCAGCGGCCCTGGGCCGTGCGCTCGGTGCTGCTCACGCTGCGCGGGCACACCCTGCACGAGGATCCGGATTTGAACCGCCTGCCGGCCGCCGTGGTGCTGCCCGCGGACGCGCACGATCTGGTACCGGACGCGGTGGCTGTTCCCGCGTACTACAAGAACGGCCTGGCCCGCGTGCGGGCCTTGCGGCAGGAGATCTTCACCAACAACATCGCGCTCAACCTCGACCCGAGCAGCGGGGGCTAACGATGCGATTCCGCCGAATTCGACACGACGAGCGAGGCAACGCACTGTGGGTCTCGGTCTTGCTGATGTCCACCATGGTCTGGGTCGCGTACGTCTCGGTGCAGACCTCGACGACCGAGTTGAAGGTGGCCGGCAACATGCGGGAGGGCATGCTGCTGCGACAGGCGGCCGAGGGCGCGCTGGACCGCGTCGCCGCGATCTGCGACGTCAAGCCCGATGTCTTCGCCTCGGCCGCCTTCACGGCCACCGGCAACTCGGTGATCGGCGCGCCCGAGGTGCTGCTCGACTGCGACGCCTCGACCGGCACCTGCACCCTGCACCCCGAATTGAAGCAGAACCGGGCCGAGTACCACGCCTTTGTGCCGGCCTTCGGCCCCTTCCCGGATCCGCACGGGCGGGACGAGTACAGCTACACGGTCACGCTGCACAGCCACGGCCCGCCGATCCATATTCCGCGCAGCGAGAAGTTCTGCATGGCCAAGTACGACCTGGTGATCGAGGCGCGCGCGCCGACCGGCTCGGAGAGCTTCCAGGCCCGATCCACAATCGCGGCCCAGCCCGTGCCGTGCTCGGCATACTGACTGACCAGCGGGTGCCACGAGGGTACACTCGCGGGAGAGGGACATGAGGAGTAGAGCCGAAAAAGGTTACAGCCCGCCCTGTCGCAGCCTGTTGCTGCTCGCCGGTCTGTCCGTCCTCTTGCTCGCGGTGCCGGCCTCGGCCCAGTGGACCGAGCTCGGCGTGCCGGTGTTCCTCGACAGCTCGGACTGGACGCCGGCGCCCACCGGCGGGCCTCCCTTTACCCAGGCCAAGTACGGCGGCAAGCCCAACGTGCTGATCCTGCTGGACAACAGCCTGGTGATGAACCGGCGGCCGTACCATTCCCAGTACGCCGCCAACTGGTACCACGACAACCAGATGACGCCCCAGGGCGGCGTGGGCAACAACCAGTGGAGCTGGACCTGGGTGCCCACGATCTATCACGTGGTGGTCCAGGCCCTGGTCGGCGACTACCAGGATCCGGATCCGGACGGCATCCCGGCCACGCGCACGCCGTGGCGGATGCGCTTCCCGGACGACGGCGTGATCGGCAACACCGCCACCCTGCTCGACGGGGGGCGGTTCCAGCTGTTCAACAACGCGGCCAACTTCACCGAACCCGTCACCGATCCGGACCGGGACTTCTTCCCGCTCTGCCGCGACGGCGGCGGCGCCGCCTGCGGCGCTCTGTTCCAGTTCGCGGCACCTGAGCCCGATCGGCTCCGGAATCCCTGGCTTCGGCGGGCCACGATCTACTCGGCCGGCGGCAACGGCCGCTTTGGCTTCAGCGACGTGAACGGCAACATCAACGCGGTCCAGGTCGTGCCCAACGGCCTGCTGCGCTGGTCCGAGGCCGGGGACGCCAACCGGCTGGGCTCCCAGATCCGCTTCGGCCTGATGCTGCTGGACAACGACACCGGGGACTGGAACGACTTCCCGTACCAGCCCTGGGGCTTCTGGGACGACGCCGGGGGCGCCGGAGTCGACGGGCACCTCGGCGCCGACGCCTTCCTCTCCGTGCCCTTTGCCACGCTGTACGGCGAGGAGAGCATGGTCAACTGGATCCAGCCCCGCGCCTGCAGCGGCTTCGACGCCAACTGCCCGCGCGGCGAGCGGGACACCAACGACCTGATCGTCGCCACCCTGCTCGACTCGGCCGAGACCGCCTCGGGCCAGAACGTGGTCGGCGTGGGCCCCAACCGGGGCCGCCGCACCAACCAGAGTTACATCAACAACCTGGGCGGGCGCGCGCCGCTGTCCGCGCTGTTCCGCGACGCCCAGATCATGATCGATCACACCGGCGTGGGCGATCCGATGGACCGCTGCCGCAACACGTACATCGTGCTGATCACGGCCGGCACCTCCTCGCTGGCCGAGGGGCGGCCAGGGCCGGACTATCCCACCACGGCGGGCGTGATCGGCGATCTGGCCTCGGGCCAGAACCTGTACGGCAACCCGCTGCGCTCGATCGGCGTGCGGGTCAAGACCTTTGTCGTCGGGATCAACACCGAGGACCGGCCCGTGCCCGGCGGCACCGGCCAGCGCGGCGCCGACGCCTTCCTGCAGAGCCTGTGGGTCGCGGGGGAGGCCGGCACGATCGAGCACGCCAACTCCTCGCCGAACTACATCCGCGTCGACCTCGAGCTCGGCGAGGAGGACGGCGCCGCGGCCACGGACAAGAACAAGAACAACCTGGAGATGGTGCGCCAGGTGCGGGACGCCCTACGCGAGCGGGTGTTCCGCCCGATCCTCGAGCACGAGACCGTGCTGCGGCGCCAGCCTCCGGCCGTGGCGCGCTCCCGCGCCCACGAGGGCGTGGGCGACGACGTCTCGCACTACTTCTTCGTGGACCCGGTGTTCCGTGTGGGCCAGTTCTACGACAGCTACGACTCCGGCGCTCCCGTGGTGGACACCAACGTGCAGGCCAGGACGCCCTGGCAGGGCGAGATCAAGCGCCGCCGCTTCCAGCTGGTCTTCGACGCGGGGGGCCTGGAGCGGTCCGTGTTCCGGGCCGAGGACAACGCCGGCAACTGGTGGACCCCGACGCCGGACAGCTGGGAGCTGTTCGGGCTGCGCACCAACCGGCCGATCTACTCGGCCTTCCCGCCGAACTGGAACATCGTCAATCTCCATCCCGGCGCCCTCGGCGGCGGGGACAAGGCGCGCCTGGCCAGCATGATGGGCCTCAAGGACACGACCCAGGTCGACAAGGTGCTGTGGCGCCTGGTCTGCCCGCGGCCGCGCGATCCGGCCGAGAGCATCGGCAACTTCCCCAACAACGCCGACTGCATGCCCGGCGAGGTGTACCACGGCGAGATCGCGCTGGCCCGCCCCCCGCAGGGCGCGGGCGACGAGGCCTGGCGGGACTTCGTCGAGACCTACGAGGCGAACGAGCTGACCGCGACCATGGCCTACGTGTCCACCGGCGACGGACAGGTCCACGCCTTCGTGGTCGATGCCTTCGGGCTGGCCAACCAGGCGACGTACGAGCGGCGGGCGCTGTGGAGCTGGGTCCCGTACAGCGTGCTGCACAAGCTGCGCTACCTCCCCGGCATGACCGGGGCCTTTGCCGACACCCAGGTCGAGGGCCTGGACTATCGCACCAAGCCCGACCCGGCGCTGATCCCGCCGTACGACCCGATCATCCTCGAGCCGGGCAAGGACTTCCACGTCGACTCCACGCCCGTGGTGCGGGACCTGTACTTCCCGGCGGCCGGAGTGTACCGCCGTGTGCTCGCCGGCGGGACCCGCGGCGGCCGGGGCTACTGGGCCCTGGACATCACCCAGGCCAGCAAGCTGCAGGCCAACCCCGCGGTGGGGTACATCGGCGAGTACACCCCGCGCCTGGAGCGAGGCTTCGTGCCGTACGACGACCACCTCGCCGGCACCACTGACGAGCGTTTCCGCTGGATGGGCTCGGCCTGGAGCCCGCCCCTGCTGGGACATGTGCATCTCGCCGACTCCGGCGCGCGCCCCGGCCGCAACCCGGTGATGGTCTTCACCGGCGGTGCAGCGCCCGCGCTCAGGCACGGCGAGGTGCCGACTGCCGACCTGACCGGCCAGTTCTTCTACATGGTCGACCTGGAGCAGAAGGACCTGCTGTGGCGCGACCAGGTGGACGGGCTCTGCGCGTGCGGCACCGTGGGATGCGCGGCGAACAAGTGCAGCCTGCTGCGCCACTCCCTCACCGGCGCGCCGGCCGCCGAGGGCGTGGGCCGCGGGTCCAGCTTCAAGGCGATCTGGTTCGGCAACTCCGAGGGCCGGATCTTCAAGCTGGTCACGCGGGACGGGGAGTACCGCGCGGTCGACCCGCTCGAGCAGCACGTGGTGAGCCTCAAGCCGGGCTGGGGCTACTGGGCCACCCGCGACGGCCAGCTCGACTACTGGGACCAGTACGCGGGCACCGGCTGGCAGATGGCGCGCGAGCCGATCGTGGTCGCCCCGGCCGTGGTCAAGGACATCGACGGCAGCACCCTGCTCGTGGTGGCCACGGGCAACCCGGACAAGCTCACCGAGATGCACTTCGACGACGGCGCGGGCCTTGTCGTGGCCGGCCGCCAGCAGTGGGTCTTCGTGCTGCGCGACACCTTCATCCAGGACACCGACCCGCTCGACCCGAACGTCAACGTGCAGCGGGCCAGGGTCGCCGGGGAGATGGCCTCGCTCTTCGACGCGGTCTGCGACCCGACCGAGGGCTGCGTGCCCCCCGGCTGCTGCCTCTCGCGCCTGCTGCTCGACCCGGGCAAGCGGGTGACCGGCACGCCGATCGTGGTCTTCGGCCAGGTCTTCTTCACGGCCAACGAGCCCGTGGTCAACGCGGGCTGCATGTCCTGGAACGGATGGCTCTACGGCATGAACCTGCTGAACCTGCACTCGGGCCTGCTCTGCGACGGCGCAGGCAACCGCGTGATCAGCGGCTGGGTGCCGGGCGCGGGCGGCACGGGCGGTACGGTGACCAAGGCCGTGGTGCCCGAGGCCGCCGCGGACCAGGTGTTCGTCCCCACCTTCCAGGACATCGGGCTGGTCAGCATCGGCACCAGCGCCGGCAGCACGGGCTTCGAGTCGACAGGCGCGGCCAAGCCCAAGTGTCGGACGGAGAGCTGGGGGCAGTTGCTGTAGGGAGTCGTTGGTCGTTAGTTAGTAGTCTCTGGTCATTGGTCAGAAGAAGCCCCAATAGCTATTACCAACGACCAACGACCAATGACCAACGACCAATGACCAACGACCAATGACCAACGACCAATGACCAACGACCAATGACCAACGACTACTAACTAACGACTACTAACTAACGACTACTAACTAACGACCAACGACCAACGACTCCAGCATCCCCTCGTACACCTGCTCCAGCTCGGCGGCCAGCCGGGACCAGGTGAGGTTCTCGCGGATCCAGCGCTGGCCGCGGCGCACCTGGGCTGCGGCGCTGCGGCGGTCGCGCAGCACGCGAGCCAACCTGTCGGCCAGGGCACCCGGATCGCCGGGCGGCACGGTCTCGCCCAGCCCCTGCCCGCCGATCCACTCGCCGCAGCCAGAGTCGTCGGCCACCACCACCGGCGTGCCGCAGAGCAGCGCCTCGAACGCCACCAGGCCGAAGATCTCGTCCTGCCCGGGATAGGCCACCACGTCGGCCTCGTGCAACGGCTGCAGGCGGGCCCGTCCCTCGAGGGGGCCGATGAAGTGCACGCGGCCCTCGATCCGCAGCGCGCGGGCGCGGCTGCGGGCTGCGGCCAGGCCGCCCATGTCGCTGCCCGCAACCACGAGATGGGCCGAGTGCAGGCCGTCGCGATCCAGCGCATCGACCAGCGTGGCCACCTCCTTGCGCGGCGTGGCCTTACCCAGGAAGGCGACCAGCGGAGCGCCGTCGATGCCGAGCCGCTCGCGCAGCGTATGCCGCCCGTTTCCGTCCGATCGCCAACCGCGGCGAGCGGTGGCCGCCTCGCCGCGGTTGGCGAGGCCCTCGAACTCGGCGAGGTCCACGCCGTTGGGCAGCAGCGCGATGCGGCCGTTGTCGAGCCCGGCGGCGCAGTACTGCGCCTCCTCCGCGGCCGAGACGGCCAGGGCCCGGGCGCAGCCATGCACCGTGGCGTCCGCGACCAGGCGATCGTAGATCACCTTGAGCCGCTGGCGCCGCTCGATGCGCGGCAGGGTGCCGTTGGCGTGCAGCACGTACGGAACTCCGGCGGCTCGCGCCGCGGACGCGGCCACCTCGTTGCACAGGTGGCGATGGCCGTGCAGGTGCAGCAGGTCGAAGTCCTGGACGTGCCGCGTCAGCCACAGCCAGGCCCCGGGCGCGAGGAACACCTGGTCGAAGGCCAGGCGGTTGTGCAGGTTGCGGAAGACCAGGGTCCGCACCCCGGCGTGGGAGAGCAGCACGTGTCCCGAGCCGGGGTGGCGCCGGCGGGCGTCCCGTGCATCCGTGGTGCAGACCGTGATCTCGTGCCCCCGGTCGACCAGCGCCCGGGTCAGCCCGGCGGCCACGCGCGGGATGCCGCCGTACGCGTCGGCCCCCTCGAAGTACGGCACCACGTGCAGCACCCGCCTCGCGTTGCTCATCCTGCCGCCCTCCCCCCGCGCCAGGCCGCCAGCCGGTTCGCGCCGCGCGTGAGACCGACGAGCTCGGCCGGGGAGCGCACGCGGATCAGCCGGCGCAAGAGGTACCCTGGCCGGCCGTAGAACCCGCTGTACGCCCGGGCCAGCGCAGCCGAGAGCTGCCGGCCGTCCCAGTCGCCGAGCGCCACATAGGGCCGCGACGCGCCGAGATCAGCCGGCCCGCTGGCTCCGGGATCGCTCCTGAGCAGGCCGCGGTCGCGGGCGAGCTTGTACAGCGGGCTGCCCGGGTACGGCGACAGCGCCGAGAACTGGGCAAAGTCCGGATCCAGCTCGCAGGCGCGGGCCAGCGCGTGATCGGCTGCTGGCGGCTCGCTCTGAAGCCCGATCACGAAGTAGGCCAGGGTCTGCAGCCCGGCCTCGCGCGCCGCGGCGAGGGCTCCGGCCGCCTCGTCCGGATCGAGGTTCTTGTTCAGCTCGCGCAGGCCGGCCGCGGTGGCGGCGTCCACGCCAAAGGCGATCCGCTGGCAGCCGGCGGCTCGCAGCTCTCGGTAGAGCCGGGCATCGCGAGCCACGGGGCGCGCCTCGCAGGACCAGGCCAAGGGCGCGCCGGCCACGGCCAGGGCCTCGGCGATCTCGCCCGCCCGCTCCTCGTCCGCGAGGAAGTCGTCGTCGTACATCATCAGCTCGGCGTACCCCTCCGCGGCCAGGGCCAGCATCTCGGCCACCACCAACCCGGCGCTCCGCGCGCGCCAGGTACGACCGGACACCGATCGATCGCAGAACAGGCAGGCCTGCGTGCAGCCGCGCGAGCTGATCATGCTGGTCAGCGGATGCGCGCGCGCCAGCGGATGGCGGTACGCCTCCCGGGGCAGCAGGTCCCGCGCCGGCCAGGGCAGCCGGTCCAGGTCGTCCTCGGGGGATCGGATCCGGCCCGGCGCGCCCGGTGCGGCCAGGCCCTCGATCCGATCCAGGGCCCGACCCTGCTCGAGCGCCTCCAGCACCTCGAGCAGCAGCGCCTCGGCCTCCCCGCGGGCGATCCAGTCGATCGCGGGCGCCGCCTCGAACAGGTCCCCGGGCACGGCCGTGGCGTGCGGACCGCCCGCGATCAGCGTGTGGCCGCGGCCGGCCAGCGCCCGTGCCGCGGCCTCGAGCCCGGCCGCCCCGGGGGTGGTGCCGGTCAGCCCGATCAGGTCGTAGCGCCCGGCCGGTGCGCGGTCCCGCAGGTCGTCCACGGACAGCCCGGCTGCCCGCGCGTCGATCAGGTCCACCTCGTGTCCCGCCTCCCGGGCCACGGCCGCCAGGTACGCCAGGCCGAGCGGCGGGAGCAGCACGCTCCGGTCGCCGGCCGGGTGTACAGGAGGCTGGACCAGGAGCACCCGCATGCTCACTCCCCCAGCGCCACGTCGACCAGGCCGGCCCGGTGGCGCCACAGCCAGCCGTAGAACTCGAGATCGGGCCAGGGCCGTCCGCGGCGGATCCGCCGGCGCAGCACCCTCTGCCGCGGTAGCCCGGCCAGCCCGTGGGCGTACGCCCGGACCAGCACGCGGAGCAGATCGCCGCGCGAGTGCTGCCCCACGAAGCGCCCGGCAGCGCCGCGTCCGGAGAGCGCGCCAGCAGCCTGCAGGGCATGACGCGCCGCGGTGAACAGCGGGCTCATCAGCAGCGATCCTGCGGGAAAGGTGCGCGCCAGCACCCACAGCCGGTTGCGCTCCACCAGGTACGCCTTGTCCGCGGACCAGCGCCCGGCAGCGCCCGAGAGCCGGTGGTGGGCCACGGCCTGCGACGCGTACGCGCAGCCCCAGCCGGCGAGGCGCAGACGCAGGCCGAGCTCGGCGTCGTCGCCGTACGCGAACAGCTCCTCGCACAGGCCGCCCACCGCCTCCAGGGCGGAGCGACGGTACAGTGCGGCGCAGCCGCTGGCGAACAGGGGCGGGCCCAGGGCATCAGGGCCGCCGTTGTCCGGCGCGTTGCGGCTGCGCGCGCGGTTCAGCCCGTCCGGGAACAGCAGGTGCCCGGTGTTCTCGATCCGCGAGGGGTCGTCGAGGTGCAGCACCTTGCCCGCGCACTGGCCGGCCCCTGGATCGGCCTCGAGGGCGGCGCGCGCCCGGCCGAGCCAGCCGGGGTCGAGCCGCACGTCCGGGTTGATCAGGGCCACCAGCTCGCCCCGCGTCCCGGCGATGCCCTGGTTGTTGGCCGCGCCGTACCCGAGGTTTTGCGGCAGGGCGATCAGCCGCACCCCGCGCTCGCGAGCCGCCTCGGCCGAGCCGTCGGTGGAGCCGTTGTCGACCACCACCACCTCGGCAAAGGGCTCGCGCTGGCCTGCTATCGCGTCGAGGCAGGCGCCGAGATCGGCGCCCGAGTTCCAGTTGACGACCACGGCCGCCGCGCGGCCGCGAGGTGCGGAGTTCCGGCTCACTCCCGCTGATCCAGCTCGGCCCGGAGCAGGGTCATCTCCTGGGCCAGCTCCTTCACCTGCAGCGTCAGCCGCGAGATCTTGACCGAGTAGTGCAGGGCTATCAGCAGCAGGAAGATCGTGCCGAAGAACAGGATCGTCGCCGTGGTCGAGGCGTGGAGCAGCTCCCCCAGCAGCTGCAGGAAGGGGAAGTACGCGGCGAGCCCGAGCACCGTGGCGCCGAGCAGCAGCCACAGCACCGAGTACTCCTCGCGGAGCTTGCGCCGCCGCACCAGCTCGATCACCAGCACCAGCAGCACCGACGCGATGGCGATCGCCATCACCCGCTGGACCAGAGGCATGATCAGTCCTCCTTTCGCGCGCGTCCGCGCAGCACGACCACCAGGGTCGACAGGAGCATCTTGTACACGTAGTACACCGGAGACAATCCACGGTGCATGCCGGCCTTGCCCTCGCTGGGCCTCATCCGGGCCCGCACCTCGACGAGCCGCAGCCCGGCGCGACGCAGGTGCACCAGGGTGTCGGCATCCGGATAGTCCGTGGGAAAGAAGTCGCTGCAGCAGGCCGCGAGCGCTGGACCCGAGAGGGCCCGCAGGCCCGAGGTCGGATCCGTGATCCGCTGGCGCGTCAGCACCGAGGCCAGCCGGGCGAAGAGGAAGGACCCGAGGCGGCGGATCCACGGCCCGCGGTAGCCCGACCCGCGCTCCAGGTAGCGCGAGCCGAGCACTACGTCCGCCCGTCCCTCGCGCACCGGAGCGATCAATCCGGGCAGGTCGTCGGGATCGTGCTGCCCGTCCGCGTCGAGCTGGGCCACCAAGGTGAATCCGCGGCGCAGGGCGTACTTGTACCCGGTCTGCAGGGCGGTGCCGTACCCCAGATGGAACAGGTGCTCGAGCACCAGGGCGCCGGCGCTGGCGGCCCGATGCACCGTGCCGTCCTCGGAGGCATCGTCGACCACCACCAGGGTCGCGTCGGGCAGCACCCGCCGCACGCCCGCGAGCACAGCCTCGATCCGCGGCGCCTCGTTTCGCGCCGGGATCAGCACCAGCAGGCGGTCGGCGTCAGCCAAGGCCGGCTTCCTCGCGGCGCGGGCCGCACCGTCCGGCCAGCCCGTGCCGCAGCCCGCTGCCCCAGGCCGCGAGGCCGGCCAGCGGCTGGCGCCGCGCGGTCCGCGGGATCGCGGCCAGGTTGTATGCGGCCACGGCCAGGGTCCGCAGGGGATCGAGCCAGCCGGGCAAGGGATGCAGGCCGCGGACCAGGCGGACCTGGTTGCGGGTGGAGTAGTAGACCCGATCCGCTCCGCCGAGTCGCCCGCCCTCGTGAAAGGCCAGCGCGCCCGGCACGTACACCAGCCGGAACCCGGCCCGCGCCACCCGCGCGCACCACTCCAGATCCTCGAAGTACAGGAAGTAGCTCGGATCCGGTCCGCCGGCGCGGGCCAGCGCCTCGCGCCGTACCAGCAGGGCGCAGCCCGAGAGCGCCTCCCGCTCGACCGGCGCACCGGGCGCGCCGTTGGCGCGGCGGCCGGCCCCGAGCGAGCGCACCCGGCCGCTGATGCGGGAGCAGGCAATCCCGGCGGACTCGACCCGGCCCGGATCGCGGGAGCAGCGGATCTCGGCGCCCAGCATGCCGGCCCGCGGATCTCGCCGCGCGGCATCGAGCAGGCGCGACAGGCAGTCCTCGCGGACCATGGCGTCGTCGTTGAGCAGCAGCGCAAAGCGCCAGGGCTCGTCGCGGACCGCGGCCAGGCCCAGGTTGACTCCACCGGCAAAGCCAAGGTTGCGCCCGCTCTCGACCACGCGCAGCGTGCCGGCCCAAAGCCGGATTCCCTGCAGGGCAGCCGCGGCATCCCCGCTGCCGTTGTCGACCACCAAGATCCGGTCGGGCGGATCAAGGGATGCGGCGAGCGAGGCCACGCACCGGCGCAGGGCGGCCGGACGGCCGTGGTGCAAGATCAGGCCGACTACTCGTTCCATTCGTCCTCGGGGGGATCCTCTAGCAAGACCGGTGCCGCTCGATCAACTTATTGAGTATCCGCAATTGTCCCGCACTATCGCGGGTTATCGAGCACGGCTTCGGGAGGCGCTCGCTCAGGTCCGCAAGCTTTTCCGGGTGATGGAGAAGATCTTGCAGGATCGCGGCCAGGCCGCGGTCATCTTCCGGGGCGAACAGCGGGCCGTGTCGGCCGGAGCCGAGCAGCTCGCGCAGGCCACCCAGGTCGGCCGCGGCCACCGGCAGCCCCGCGGCATGCGCCTCGCTCACCACCAGCGGCGAGTTCTCCTCCCAGCGCGAGGGGACCACGAGCAGGTCGGCCCGGGCCATGACCGCGGGTACGTCCCGCGCCTCGCAGGGGCCGGCGAGGCGGATCCGCGGATCCCGGGCGCAGAGCCGCCGCAGCTCGGCCACGTGGGCCGGCGCCACCAGATCGTTGCCGTACACGGCCAGCTCGAGGCCCGGCTCGTCCACGCGGCGCACCGCCCGGACCAGCGTGTCCGCGCCCTTGTGCGGGGCCAGGGTGCCGAGGAACACCACGGACAGCCGGCCCGGCCGCGGCGCCCGCCGCACCGGGGGCCGGCCGCCAGCGAGCGGGAAGCCGTACGGGTGATGCCGCACCCGCCGCGCCGGGACCACGCCCGCCTGGATCAGGCGGCGCCGCAGGTGGCGCGAGGGCGCGAGGAACAGATCGGTCTTGCGCACCGCCGCGGCCACGGCCGTGCGGCGCGCGCGGAGCTCCCGCTCGCCGAGCTTCAGCCTCGGTCCGCCCCGCCTGCCCAGCTCGCCGAGCCGGGCCACGGCGCCGGGCATCCGCCGCCGCAGCTCGCGGTTGATCGTCTTCAGCGGACCCGGGGCCAGGCCGCCGAGCCGGGAGAGCCAGCCCAGGGCCCGGATCACGGGCTCGGGGCCGGCCGCCGCCTCGCCGGCGAGGCAGGCCCCGCAGCGCGCCGGCGCGGGCGCATCGCAGCGCTCACCGGCGAGGTCGAACAGCTGGCCGCCGCGCAGGCTGGGACAGAGCAGCGCATAATCGTGCAACGTGAACAGCACGGGCAGGCCGCGGCGCCGGGCCAGCGCCGGGTACCGCAGGGAGTGGTACAGCAGGTGATGCAGGTGTACCGCATCCGGCCGCAAGCGATCGAGCAGCGCTTCGAATTGCGCCTCCATCTCGGCGTTGCGCCAGGTTTCGCCAAAGTCGGAGAACAGGCGCAGGTGGTTGACCTCGTACACCGGCACGCCCTCGTGTGCGCGTTCGCGCATCGCAAAGGGCGGGCGCCCGGGATCGAGCTCGGTGGTGAACACCGCCACCTCGTGTCCGCGATCGCGCATCGCGCCGGCGAGCCGTCCGAGATAGATCTCGGCTCCGGCCTGGTGGCGCGGCAGGTAGTCGTGGATCACGTAGAGTATCTTCACGGCTCGACCGGACCCAGGGGCCCTAGAAACGCGCCAGCGCCGCTCCGGGGCGGCCTCTCGTCACGAAGTCACCGCAATCACCCGGCCGCCGTTCACGGACTCACCGCAATCACCCGGCCGCTGCCCTGCGGGTTCGAGTAGCGGTCCGGGATGTCCGGGATCTGATCGCTGTCGGCGTCGGCCAGGCTGGAGATGTACTGGAACAGGGCCTGGTACGCCTTGTACTCCTCCACCGTGCCCGGCGTTCCCACGGGATCGCGATCCACCAGCCGCGTGCTCATGTCCGTGATCGGATCGCCGTTCTCGTCCCGGGGCGTGACCACCAGGATCCCGCCGGTCAGATCGGTGACCGAGCCGATCATCGCGCCGACATAGTACGTGGCCACGATCTGGTACAGCTCGGTCGCGCCCTCGGAGATGTCGATCGGCGTGTCCGAGTACCCGTCCACGTCGTTGCCGAGGTAGATCGCCTTGACCCGGTCGAAGAGGATGCTGCTCGGATCGTACTCGTAGCAGATCCCGGAGACGGCGAGGAAGTAGCTATCATCGGCCGCGCCGCTGGGCACCAGGCTGGCGTTGACCTCCAGGCCGGCCTTGAGGTCGGGCCCGGTGAGGTGGAAGGTCACCAGGGGATAGCCCGGCGCGCGGTCCAGGCCGAAGCCCAGCGGCATCGACCGGTACACGTCCATCACCGCGAGCTGGCCGGTCTCGCCCCTGGGCAGATCGTTGCGCACGTCCGCCTCCACTGCGATGTGCGGCGGCTCCGTGGGCCTGACCTCCCTCGCGGCCTCCAGAAAGGCGTCGGCCACCAGGTCGTAGAGATTGGACTCCTCGCCGTCGATCCGCTTCAGATCGAAGCTCGTCTCGGCCAGGGTCGCGTCGTGGGTCAGGCCCATCGGCCCCCACACGGCAGTATCCAACGCGGCGAGCATCGCATCGATCGTCGTGATCGTGTCCGGATCGCCGGCGATCGAGTCGTCGATCGGGATCGGCTCGTACCGGTCGAGCACCAGCTTGCCGCCCTTGAAGGTCACGTCGAGCCGGCCGAGGTACCTCCCGTAGCAACCCTCCTGCACCACGATCGTGTCGCCCTCGATGATCGCCTCCTCGGTCAGATCGTGCGAGTGACCGGACAGGATCAGGTCGAGCCCGGGGACCTGCTGGGCCAGCATCACGTCCTCGTTCTTGACCGGGTTCGCCGACAGGCCCGAATGCGAGAGCGCGATGATCAGCTGCGCGCCCTCGGCCCGCAGCGCGGCGATGGCCGCCTCGGAGGCCTCCTTGATGTCGCTGGCCGAGGTCGGCGCGATCTGCGGAACCTTGCTCAGCGCATCCTTGCCCAGCAGGCCGAGCAGGCCGACCTTGAGTCCGTCGCCGACCTCGATCACGCGGTGCTCCTCGACCACGCCGCTGTCGAACAGCGCCTCCAGCGCGTCGTCAGCCGGGTCGTCGGCCGAGAACACCAGGTTGCTCGCCACCACCGGGATGTTCACGCCGAGATCGCTGGCCGCCTGCAGGTACGCGGCGACGCCGGCCGGGGTGCCGTCGAACTCGTGGTTGCCCAGCGTGGTGGCGTCGAAGCCCATGTCGTGCAGCAGGCGCATCTCGGCCGCGTGGGACAGGCCGAGAAAGCCGAACATCGTGCCCACGGTGAAGTCGCCCGAGTCGAGGGCCAGCACCGGAATGTCCGCGGCCGCGGCCTCGGCGCGGATCTCCTTGATCTTGGCCGCGATGCGCGCCACGCCGCCCACGGTGGTGTCGTCGCCCGTGGTCTCGGGCGTGTAGTCGAGGTTCGGATCGAAACCGAGGATATGGCTGTGCAGGTCGTTGAGATGGAGGATGATCAGCTTCTGCTCGATGCCGTCGTCGCCGTCGTCCGAGCAGGCCGTGACTAGCATCATCGCCGCCGCCAGTGCGAGCCACCCAGAAAACCGTATAAAGCTCCGCATGCTTGCGCTCCCTGTTGCCCCCCTGGACCCACAGAGTCTGCCTCCGGCCCGTTCGCATGTCAAATAGACGGCAGCCGGTTGACCCCGGGGATCCGGCGTGATATCCGCGTTCAACGCGCCCGACAGGGAGGACGCCTGCATGCGGGTCAAGATCGACCTGGCCAGCCCGGACCCGCGGACGATCAGGGGCGCGGCCGCCGCGCTCGAGGCGGGCGGCGTGCTGGCCTATCCCACGGACACGGTGTACGGCATCGGCTGCGACGCGACCCTGCCCGAGTCGGTCGAGCGGATCTATCGCATCCGGGGTCACGGCGCCGGCCACCCGCTGAGTCTGCTGCTCGCCGATGTCGATTCGGTCGCCCACTACGTCTTGCTCGACGAGCCCAACCGCGAGATCCTCTCTCGCTGCCTGCCCGGACCCTTCACCTTCGTGCTGCCGGCGCGGGAGGAGGTGCCGGTCAAGCTGTGCACCGATCGGCGCACGATCGGCATCCGCGTCCCGGGCTGCGCCGTGACCCTGGAGATCGTCCGCGCCCTCGGCCGCCCGCTGGTCAACACCAGCGCCATGGTCAGCAGCGACGAGGTGGACAGCGATCCGGCCGTGATCGCCTCGCGGCTCGGCGCGGGCATCGACCTGATCCTCGACGCCGGCGTGCGCGAGAACCTGCCATCCACGGTGGTCGACCTGTGCGGCGAGCGACCTGCGCTGCTGCGCCTCGGCCGCGGCGACCCGGACCGCTGCGGGGCCGCCTGGTAGATCTAGGGAACCGCGGCCGCCCGCGAGCGGAAGACCCAGCCGCGCAGCATCGGAAAGGTGAAGCCCAGCCACACCAGGCCCAGGCTGAGCACGTGCAGCAGCCGCGGATCCCAGCCGGTGAGCACGAACAGCGCCCACCACAGGGCCGTGGCCAGGCTCACCGCAGTGGCCGCCACCGCAGCGTACCGGCAGAGCTGGATCCAGGGGCCCTCCCGCCCTCGGCCGAAGGCCCAGGCGCGGTTGAGCGCGAAGTTGCAGACCGCGCCGATCGCGCCGCAGATCCAGCGCGCCGTGGCCAGGGTCGTGCCGCCGACGAGCACCAGGCTGCAGACCGTGAACAGGCCCAGGTCCAGGCCGGTGGTGGCCAGGCTGACGGCTAGGCTGCGCAGTCTTCCGCGGCTCATTGCATCCACTCCGCGTAGCTGACCAGCCGGCGCTCGTGCTCGAGGGCCTCGATCCGCTGCAGCACGTGGCACAGCCGCGCCGGCGCGAGCACGTCATCCGGGTGCAGGGCCACGCGCACCAGCGGCGCCTGGTGCGTCAGCCCGGCCCAGCAGCGCATCACGACCCGCTTGCCCAGATCGATCGCGGCGTGCGGGGTGTCATAGGTCAGCGCCGGGCTGGTCACCCGGCTGCGGCAGCCGTTGAGCAGCAGCACGTGATCGAGGAAGGAGGTGAAGCCGAACCCGGCCGCCTGCACCGCGGCGATCGCGGCCGGGCTCTGCTGCCAGGCCGGCGCCACGAATCCCCTCGCACGCAGGCTGCAGACCTCGAGGATCCGGCGGCCCTCGGCCAGCCGGGCCGCGGCCTCGGCCTCGGAGAGATGCGCGAACTCGGCGCAGCCGCGGCTGAACCAGCGGTGCATCATGGCGTGGCGCAAACCCGGCGGCGGCGGGGCGGGCGCGCGGTGGGTCAGCCCGTGCTGGACGATCTCGCAGCCCTCGCGACGACGGAGGTGCAGCCAGCGCAGGGTCTTGGGGTGCTCCCGCAGATCCCACGAGCCACCCTTCTCGTCCTCGAACCGCGGCACCACCAGCAGGCTCGGCCGCGCCACACCGCGCTCTGCCAGGGCGGAACGGATCGCCTCCACGCGGTCCAGCGCGCCCGGGTGCACGTCGTGGATCTCCACGATCAGGTATCGCAGGTCCATCACGCACCTCCGGCCAGGATCGGCTCGGGGTCCGCCACCCGCCTGAAGCGCAGCGCGTGGCGCACCGTGTCTGCGGCCAGCTGCAGGATCTGCGGCACGCCGATCCCGCTCTCGGCCTCGCCGTACGCACAGGAGATCGGTGCGGCCGCCGCCCGCAGCGTGCGGCCCTGCTCCCGGGCGTGGCGCGCCAGCGCGCTCAGTGACTCGTGCTCCAGCGCGTACCCGCCCCGGTCGGGCAGCCGCTCGGCCAGCACGTCGGCCAGGGCCTTGCGAAAGATCCGCAGACCGGACTGCACGTCGTGAAAGTCCACACCGCCGAGCAGATGGAAGCCCAGGTTGACCAGCCAGTTGGAGAGCTGCCGCTGGAGCGGCATCTCGTCGCGCGAGCGCGCGCCGATCACGAAGTCGAAGCGCTCGAGCAGCGCGGCCAGCGCGGGCAGCTCCAGCGGATCGTGCTGGCCGTCGCCGTCGATCAGGGCCACGGCGTCGAGGTCCACCTCGCGCAGCGCGCGCAGACCGCGGCGGACCGAGCCCTGCTTGCCCAGGTTGCGCGGGTTGCGCAGCAGCACCACGGGCACCTCGCTGTCGAGGCGTGAAGCTGCCTCGCCCACGACCGCGGAGGTGGCGTCGCTCGACGCGTCGTCGACCACCACGATTGCGACCGGCTTCACCGAACGACAGGCCTCGATCAGCGCGCCGATGTGCGCGGCCTCGTCGTGCGCCGGGATCACGATCGCCAACCGGCGATCGAAGGCGCCGAGCTCACCGCATCGATTCTGGACAGAGGTACACATCAAGGTCATCACGACCTCCTCCAGGCGAGCCTGCATGTCACCTGTTTGGCAGAGGTGGAGCAAGGCGCGTGCCAGAGGGGCGCGACGGAGATTATGTGATAACTGCTTGTAATTGCTACGCTTCGACACATGGTGCGATAGCGTCGCACATGCGCAGAAGGCTACGCGACGGGTAGGAGGGTTCGCGGGGGGGGGCGATTTCTCAGCCAAAGCCGGTCGCCCCGCCCTGAAGGGTCGGGGCTACGGGGCCCTTCGGGCAAGCGGTCGCCCCGCCCTAAAGGGTCTCGGCTACGAGGCCCTTCGGGCAAGCGGTCGCCCCGCCCTAAAGGGTCGGGGCTACGGGGCCCTTCGGGCAAGCCCTCTTCGAGGGCTAGCGGCAGGCTCGGGGGGGCTGACCCCGACCGGAAGGGAGGGGCTCCGTAGCCCTGTCATTCATGACGGGGCGACAGCTAGCAGCTCGGTGGCTGAACGCTGCGCAGAAGCCGACGTCCGGGCCATGGCCAGCAGTTCGCCAGGCTCCCACCGGTCGATCGACATGCGTTCCATGTGATGCTCACGCTGTCGCCGGATGTATCGCAGGAGGCCCTGGTGATCCGTAGGATTGACCGTGGCCGCGTAGTACCCGCGACACCATTCGAGCCGGATCTCCGGATGCTTCAGGTTCCACACCCGCGAGCTGAAGCCCTTGAGCTGGCCGCATAGCACGGATACGGCCAATGATGGTTTCGAGCGCAGGAGCAGATGCCCGTGATCCAGCCAGGTGCCGAATCCAAGGAGTATTGCGCCAAGCTGATTCACCTTGGCATCGAGCGCAGCCTCAAGGAGCCGGTGCTCATCCGGACCCCTGATGCAGGGCTCACGCTCCTTGGTCACGAACACAAGATGATAGTACAGGTCATGAAACATGTTCTGGCTTGCCATGGCATCCTCCCTTGCTCCCCCGGCCTCGAGCCCCAGCCCTCGTAGAGGGCTTGCCCGAAGGGCCCCGTAGCCCCGTCGTTCACGGCGGGGCGACCCTGTCACGGGCAGAAAAACAGCCCCGTCGTTCACGGCGGGGCGACCGTGCTGCGGTCGCCACACAGTCGCACCACGATCACCCCACGCCCTTCACACCACATTCCGATCGAGCGAGCGGTACTGGATCGCCTCGCCCACGTGATCGCTGGTCAGCATCTCCTCGCCCGCGAGATCGGCGATGGTCCTCGCCACCTTGAGGATCCGGTCGTACGCCCGCGCGCTCATGCCCAGCCGGTCGACCACGGTCTCGAGCAGCTGGTGCGCACCCGGGTCGAGCCGGCAGTGCTCGCGCACCATCCGTGAGCTCATCTGGCTGTTGCGGTAGATCCCGCTGCCGGCGAAGCGCTCGCCCTGCACCAGCTGCACCGCCTGCACCCGCGCGCGCACCACATCGGAGGGCTCGCCGGAGCGCTCGGCAGACAGGTCGGCGTACGCCACGGCCGGCACGTCCACGTGCAGGTCGATCCGGTCGAGCAGCGGCCCGGAGATGCGCGAGCGATAGTGCTGCACCTGGTTCGGCGAGCAGGAGCAGCCGTGACGCGGGTGGCCGAGGTATCCGCAGGGGCAGGGATTCATCGCGGCCACCAGCATGCACTCGGCCGGATAGGTCAGCGTGACCTGGGCCCGGGCGATGGTCACGATGCCGTCCTCCAGCGGCTGGCGCAGCAGCTCGAGCACGTGCTTCTTGAACTCGGGCAGCTCGTCGAGGAACAGCAGCCCGTGATGGGCCAGCGATATCTCGCCGGGCCTGGGGATCGAACCGCCGCCCACCAGGCCCGCGTTGGAGATCGTGTGGTGCGGGCTGCGAAAGGGCCGGCGGGTGACCAGGCCCCGGCCGTTGCCGAGCAGCCCGGCCACCGAGTAGATCTTGGTCGTCTCCAGGCTCTCCTCGAAGCTCATCGGCGAGAGCACGGTGGGCAGGCGCTTGGCCAGCATGGTCTTGCCCTTGACCGTGCCGGGAAGGTAACTACCTCGGATTACAACCCCGCAAGTGGGCCCGGGAAAGGGGCAGGAAAACCTGCTGTTATTTAAGGAAGTTACACGGCGCTCCGTTCCGGCCTTGAAATAGAACCAAGCGGCCGCACGTTTTCAAGGTGGAGGTGAAGTGAAATGCCCACCGGGCACCAGAGAATTGACCCCACTGAATCGTCGCCTGCCCATGGCTGCGGTGGATTCCCCGTTGACACCGGGCTCCCTGCACAGGTAGAATCCCGGCAGATTCAGCTAGGAGTGGGGGCTCTGCGGGCTTGCCCGGCGAGGGAGCAAAGCACGCGATCCAGGGGCTGGTTCGCGCAGGGGACGACATGTCAGCCCACCACCTGGCACGGAATTTGCGTTAGATCCCGGCAGGATGCTACCATGGCCTCAGGCCACGGAGTATCCCGGCGTCCGACACGAGGAGGGGGTGGAGGATGAGCGTGGACAAGAAGGTCAAACGGCCAGTCAGCCCAAGCGCCGAAGAGTCTGGAGCCTTCCAGAGGGCGCAGCAATGGCTGTCTTCCGCCGAGGGAGAGGCCTCCATCAAGGCTGCGCTCAACGGAGCGCGCACGACCATCACCAGACTGCGCCAGGCTCGTCGTGTGAAAGAGGAAACCCTTCGAGCGCGGACGAACATCTAGGCAATCACGATATTCTGCATGACGGGGATGAACATGGCAACAGCTCCATGGAGCGTGGAGAAGTACAGCCCAGCGGCATTCCATCAACTCCTGTCCAGTAGATCAAAGGCCCCGGAACACATCATTGAGGAGAAACTCCAGAGCGAGTACTTCGACGACTACTTCGGAGATTCTGGCATCAAGGCCGAAACGATGCTGGTCGAGCACCCATACGTCGACAGGGACTACCTTGCCGACTTCTCTGGGTACTACGTGAAGTGCTTTCGCCGCTATAGACGAAAGTGCACCCGGATCCACTTCTTCGATCTGGCTTTCACGAAAGAAGACTTCAGCGCCCTGCTTTCAGGCAAGGAAGCTGCGCTAACCAGAAAGCAGCTCCAAGATAGCTATCTTGGGTTCATCGTGATCAAGCCTCTGCCCCAAACGATTTTCGGAAGAACGTGCCTTAGCACATACCGCTCCGACAACGGAAGGAGGCACTTCGTACGACGGAAGTACGACGTCGGTCTCTTTGGCACTGCGCTCCAAGTGAAGAGCCTTGCATTCCAAGAGCAGGACACTGTTACTGCAGCTTGCGCGACAAGTTCTCTTTGGGCTGCTTTCCACGCCACAGGCATGTTGTTCCACCACCACATTCCATCTCCCGTAGAAATCACAAAGGCCGCAACGGACTTTTCTCCGTTCTCCCGTAGAGCCCTGCCCAACGATGGTTTGAACATGTACGAGATGGCAAACGCAATCAAGGCAGTGGGCCTTGAGCCATTCCCCGTTGAAACCGATGACGAGACAAGCAACGAACAAGACGAGGGAGGCGGAGAAGACCAGTTTCTCGGGGACTACATCCTCAAGAGCACGGCCTATGCATACCTTCGTGCAGGAATACCTATAATCATGTTGGAGAGCCTGAAGGACATATCGAAAGGCCATACTCCGAAAATGCTTGGCTACCACGCTGTCACGATATCTGGATATAGCCTTGGGCTTGACACACCGATCCCAGAGGGCGACACGGATTTCGCACTAAAGGCGTCAAGGATCGACAAGCTGTACGTGCACGACGACCAGGTCGGGCCGTATGCCCGAATGGAATTCACCCCTTGGTTCTTGACTACCTCGCGACGCAGCCCACTGGTTGTGCCAGGAGATGAAGATGCGTACATCGTAGACTCTACAGGCAGGTGCGGCAATGTTGGTGTGTTTCCTGACGCACTCCTTGTGCCCCTGTATCAGAAAATACGAATTCCCTATGAAACAGCTCACGACGCGATCCTGGTGTTCGACAGCCTCCTAGGCGAGATGCACAACGCCGGGGTCATGGAACTGCCGGAGCGAATGGAATGGGACGTCTACCTGTCGTGTGTAAACGAATTCAAGAAGAACATCTTCCGCAGAACCGATCTGACCGGCCCACTTCGCCAGCACATTCTTGAACGCGAGCTACCTCGGTTTATCTGGATTGCGGACGCTTGGGCCGGAGAGGAGATCGTCTTGTCCGTTATCTTCGATGCTACCGATATCGAGCAGGGCGAGCTGGTAGTATTGTGCATTGAGAAGAGTGCGGCACTACGCGGCATTCTAACAGCTCTTGCGGGGGAAAAAGACCTGATGGACGACCTAAGGAGCGATCCGAAAGTTAGAGCTGCTTTGCCGATAATGAACTGGTACGCACGAGCCGGAGCTGGTGGCGCGTAGTGCGCTATCCGGGAACCTGACAACACCCAGCGCTCAGCTCAACCGAGGATGCTCTCTCACTAGGCGCTCGATGTCGGCCTCCTCCCACACCATCCTACCTGCCTGATCTCTCCCCGGCTCTGGGAGCTTTCCGTTCTTGACCCAGCGCCTGATCGTTGACGGATATACACCAAGGGCCTTGGCCATCCTCCCCGTGGTCACCTTGGCGTCCCTGCGTCTCGCAGCTTTCTTCTGGAGTAGCCTCTCTGCGCTCTCGCGAAATTCCTGGGGCGAGCCGACCTCCGACCTCCGCCACATTCGTCTACCTGCCGAATCCCGCCTCGGCGCCGGGATGGCACCATGTCGCTCCCAATACCGGAGCGTCGTCTGGCTGACGCCGATAACCCCGGCCATCTCCCTGGTGGTGAGTACGTCCTCATCGTCACCGAACCGGAATCCGGCCCTCTCCATTCGTCTACGCACGTCAGGAAGATCCGAGGCTCTGTAGACACGCATCGGCTGCCGATTCCCCCACTCCCTCCTCCTGGGCTGAGCCCAGCCTCGATCCTCGGCGTCGCGGAGGGCGGTCTCACTAGTGCCGAGTGCCTCCGCCGCTTGGGCGACGGTCAGAAACCCTTCGGCATTCAGACGCTCCACGTACTCCGTCATGCTCATCCTGTGATGCCCCGATAGAAACCTGGGGACTCCCTCTGACGGAGCGTGGTGTTGCGGCTTCACCTCGATCCTCTGGCCGCATCCACAGGCGCAGTAGTGCCCCTTCTTGTTCTCGGCCTCGGCCCACTCCGCCGCCGTCATCGGACGGGCACCGGCCTCCCCGGTGAGGATCAACGGGATGTTCGGCGTCACTTCCGCCGTCGCCCTACCCTGCTTCTTGCCGCCGACATCACCGTGGTTGAGCTTGAGACTGACCCTGACCCTGTAGGCGTCCAACACGGTGATGCTCAGGTCGTGGTGCTCGTGGAGCAGATGGACAAGCTCCCCGAACTTGACCGGGTCGGCAGAGAGCTTCTTCCGAAGCGCTCCCAGGAACACCGCCACCTGGGCCTTGTCGAGATTCGGGGCCTTGACCGGGACGACCTTCTGCTCGGCCTCATCACGCTTCTCTCGCAGGGCCTTGATACGCTCGTTCAACTCCTGCGCCCGTTCCGCGATCACCTTGTAGCTATCCAGGTCGAGATCCACATTCCTGAGCCCGTTGAAGGCACTCTCGCGCTCCCGCTCTAGCCCGGCGATCTCCTCATCGATGGCATTCACCTCCTGACGCTTCCCAGGTGCCTCCCTTGCCAGCTGCTTCTTGGCGGCCTCGTAGACGGCGACCACATGGTCAGGAGAGCCGATGATCTGGCTCAATGCCTCACGGACGGCCTCCTCGGCCCGGTCAGCATTGATGGAGGGGGCGTCGCAACCGCCGAGGTCGGGATCGGTGCCCATCTCCGTCCGCTTCCGGCAGGTGTAGTAGGCCCACCGACTCTCGCTCTGTCCATTCTTCTGGCTCTTCCCCTTCATCGGGTGGCCGTGGACATCAGTCACGACGCCCGACAAAGGGAAGCAGCGGGTATCCTGTCGGCGGCCCCGGATCTGCTGGCCGCGACCATCGAGGATCCGCTGTGCCTTCTTCCAGGTAGCCCTATCGATGATGGACTCGTGCCTGGCATCGCGGAACTCCTGCTTGTGGACAGGAATGCTGCAGTGCCGCCGTCTCGCCTTGTAGGACTCTTCGTCAAAGGTTACCCAACCGGCGACCTTGGGATCCCGCAGCACCTTTCGGACGGTCTGATGGTGCCACTTGAGGCCCCGCTTCAGGATCCCCCGGCTGTTCAACTCCTGAGCGATGGTGCGTGCTCCGACCCGCCGGTTGACGTACATTTCGTAAATCTCGCGGACGACGTTGGCCTCTTCCTCGTCAATCACGATGCCGGGCTTCTCGGGGATCTGCGTCTTCGCCTGCACGGTCGCCTCGGCGTCGGACATCCCCTTGGCGCGCAGCTCGCGGTGTAGCCGGGACTGTGAGGTGTAGCCGTAAGGTGCAGGGCCGACGTGGACGCCTTTCTTCCACCATGACCGCCTGGACTCCCTGACACGTTCACCGGTGCGACGAAGCTCGAACAGGGCGACCGCTGCCTGGACGGTCGTGGACAATTCTCCGGCAGCGGTGCGGTACTCGATGTGGCCGGAAAAGTCCCGGAGTTCGACTCCGGCCTTGCCGAACACGTCCAGGATATCTGCCAGGACCCTACCCCGCCCGAGACGATCCAGGTCGCGGGCGACGACCCGCTCGACCTCTCCGGCCTTGACCGCTTCGAGCAGGGCACGGAGCTTGGGGCGCTTCTTCTCGTCCCAGTCGCCGTGCTGGTGGCGTCCTTCCTCGATGAAGCTCTTGGCCGTCCAGCCCTTCTCGGCGCGGATCTCCTCGAACCTCGCAGCCTGGTTCTCCAGGGATACCGACTCGTCGTCGTTGTCCGTCAACCGCGCGTAGAAGGCCGTGTAGCGGTCGGTGGCCTTCTTCCTGGGGGACATCAATCCACCCCCAGGTCGTCAACCAAGAGGTCGGCCAGGAACTCGACCACCTCGGGGTGCATGGTGATCGCCGGAGCTTCGGGACAGGGCTTCAGCTTGCCCGTCTTGGGGGATTCAAGGCTCCAGGTGACGTTAGGGACGTCAGGACGAGTACGCTCTCTACGGGACATCGGTGGCGGCTCCCACAGCCTGCGCCGTGCGCGGGCGGTTGGGAGACCGGCCAGGTCACCGTGATAGCGGGTCACCCGGCGGGTTGCTGTCTGGCTTGCATCCCGACGGGCTCGGCCCCAAGGTCGAGGCCTTCCCCCCTGCTCGGGCAGAGGGGCATTCTGAGACAGGCTCGGTGTCGGTCTCGATTTTTCTGGAGGAAAACTCCTCATTGACCCACCGCGTCTTCGGGCGGCGGGTTTGTCACGGCTATTATACCCACCGCCGCAGAACAGGCAAAAAGCGTCTCTTCCTGTCTACTCGTGAGCTTGTGAAACTAAGCGTTTTCACAGATCAATTTTCAAGGCAGACGCAGCACAATTGGGAGCAACGTTTGGTTGACGGTCTAGTCGATTTCTGGCGTCGCGGTGATTATCGCTGTAATTTTGCCTGGTTGAGGTTGGTTCTGTTTTGTCTCGGCTGTAATCCGTTGAAATTTCTAGCGATCAGCCTATACCCAACAGCGACTGCCGGCACCCTAGTGCCCGACGACCACTGCACAGCCCCGCTGCGGGGAAAGTATGTATGCAGCGCCGCCGAGTGATAGTTGCTGCCGTCGAGGGAGAATAACGGCAGCCCTGCCCGTAGGGGTAATCATATTGGCTACGCCAGGATTCGGGCTGGGGCGCTGGCGATGCCCTGTACTGAGGGAAAGGTGCGAGGGTGGGGACGGGAGAAGCATGCTCAAGCGAACCGACCTCTCAAAGAAATGGCGGCGCCTGGCGGGGGCGGAATTCATCGATCAGTCGATGATGAGGAACGTGAGGACGATGACCTTTTCTTTCCTGAACTTCCTCTTCTCTGCGGTGATTTGTTCGTTCAATTCCTTTTCGCTCTTGGTCGCCATGAGTCGGCCAAGAACGGAGTCGCAGCGTTCCTTGATCGCTTTCTCCGGGATAGACGGATTGTAAGACAGTATCTCGACCGATACCGGATAGTGCTCCTCTTTGAATCGGTCGCAGGATGCAGCCTGGAACGGCTTATTCTGAAGTAGGTCGATCTCCGACTGTTTGAGGCCTTCAACGACCAGCGGGTAGATGCCAACGAGGTATAGATACTCCTTGTCCGTGATACTGGTGTGTTCACAGGGCGTATGTCCAAGGACTTCGATCTTCACGATCTTCTTGGCATCGACTTCAACTCGATCTGAATCCGCAGCAGCAGAGTATTTGAAGGCGTTCGTGTGCGCCGGATTCAATCTCGGGTACTCGATGGTTTGAATCCTCTTGTAGAGGGTTGCGTTTGGATCGGCCTGCAAAAACTGCAATATTTCATTCTCGGATCTGTCGATCTTGAAATCATAGTTCCAAATCAAGTAATGGCCGGAGATTTTCTCGCCGCCTGTGAACGTGAGCCGCAGCTTGTACCGAACGCAACTGCCGACATCTGCACGGGCAGGAAAAGGAAGGACATGAAGCAACACGAAGAGAAAGATGCCGTGCTTCAGAACCGTTCGAGTCGATGAGTCAGTTGTCGGGATTGTCGCATGCCTCCCAGTTGTCCCTCCCCACATTGCTATCCTCCCTTGTGCTGCTGATTGTAGCGCCTCTTGCTTCTCTTTCCAAGCCTGCTCCTCCGGTGCGGATTGCCCATCCCTGCCCGCTGCGGTAGGCTGTGAACCACGGACAGCAGCGACGGACAGGGCACCGAGGAGGCGGCGCTGACCGTCCGGGGCGGGGAGTATCAATGAACGAACTGCTACATAAGCGGTTTCCATCATTCGCATCAAGGCTCAGGGCATTGCCAGAACACGACATCGAGAACGTGGAACCGCCTGCCTCCGAAGACGACATCCAAAGCATCGAAGCCGATCTCGGACTTTCTCTGCCTGAGGCCTACAAGGACTTCCTGCGTTGCACTCGGGGCTTCTGGATCTTTGGAGGAGTCATCCAGTTCGGAATCCAACACCCGTTCTTCCATGACTTCCCTCCGGAAGGAGAACTCAGTGCAAGGCAGCTAGAGGTTGTCCGCCGGAAAGGAGGAACCTGGCCGCCACCAAGCCAGGGGATGCTCTGTTTCGCAGAGTTCTTCATGGAAGCAGATGGTGATCAAGTCCTTTTCGATGTGAGCAATGGACTCGTTGATGGTGAGTATCCGATTATGTACTACGCACATGAGGCACATCCTCCTTCTGTGCGGAAGCTCTCGGATTCGTTTGAGCGGTGGTTGAACCAGTTCCTTGACTACCCAGAATTCGAGCAGGAGTAGCTTGAGGGGATTGGCCGTTGGCGGCGCTGCCCTTCCGAGGTTGCAGCAATAACATCGATTCCACCGCCCGCACCTGAAGTAAGCCCTGAAGATCCACAGATCGCCCCTGCCCGTAGGGGTAATCATATAGGCTACGCCAGGATGCTGCGGCCAAAAAGCCCGGATTGGCCCTGTACTAAGGTAGGGGCCGAATCCGGGGCGTGCCGGATTCCCTGTCAGGGCCGTCGGTGATAAACTGCGGGCAGCATGACTGGGGATCTGCAACACTGTCCAGGGTGCGCCAACGGGGATCGTGCTGGTCGGGAGGGATTCGTGGACTGGGAGGACGCCCGCAGCCTATCTGGATGGCCTCCATTGGACGACTTGTTCCCTGACGCCCGTCCTCTCCACGACTCGCTGTATCACGTCGGAGAGGAGCAGTACGCGTTTGTCTCTGATGTTGACCAGCAATTCACTCCCGATCAGCCTGGCAGACCCTTCGTGACGCTTTTACTCTGGGCCGCTACCGATGAGGCCGCACGGAGATGCACATTGGTAGAACCCCAAGCGCAGGTGCCACGAACGTCCAAGGTGCCACCGGCTGTCCTGCTCCTTGGGAGCGACGGCAGGTACTCCTCCCTGCTTGAGACGAAGGTAGTTCGTGGGGTTGGGAACCTCGCGGAGCAAGCGATCTACGACAACTCCGGTAACTTCGTTCACAAGGTCATCGCTATCAAGGGGTTCAGCTTCTACTTCATCGAGCGAGTTGTCACGGACGACGAGATGCCATACGCTATTGAGGTGCGGTTTGGATAGCCTTCAGAGAGGCTCTAGCTCACGCATTCATCCTGGGCGGCGCTGACCGTCCGGGGCGTGGTTTTCGACGACACCGCGATCCCGGCCTGGTTCGGCGGAGGCGGCTGCTCCGAGGCCGGGATCATCCCTGCCGCCCTCGACCGGGATCAGGCGGCCTACGCCGCCAACCCTTTTCGCCCCTCCACATCTCTCCCTGCCTGCTGTATGATCCTGCCCTGACCTGCTACCGGGGAGGGACAGATGCTGACCGTGACACGGATGCTCTTGAGGATCGGGCTGGCACTGATCGCCCTGTTAGCCGTCGGGTGCGGTGACAACGGTTCAGGTGGCAATGCCGATTCTGACTCTGATACCGACTCCGATACCGATACCGACGTGGACACAGACACCGATGCGGACACCGACGCGGACTCCGATACCGACGTGGACACAGACACCGATGTGGACTCCGACTCGGACAGCGACACCGACGGGGATACGGACACCGACGTTGACACGGACACAGACTCCGATACTGACGCGGATACAGACACCGATACGGATGCCGACTGCGAGACCTCCTGCGACTGCACCATCGGCCTGCTGTGCGACAGGGACAGCGAGTGCAAGTCAAAGGCCGAGATCTTCCCCCCGTACCTCCACCCGGTGTGCTGCGTGCCCGAGTCAGCGTGCCTGCCCACGGGCACCGAGTGCGAGAACCCGGACGGGAGCCGCAGCACCTGTGGTGATGCGGATACGGATACAGATGCGGATACGGATACAGATGTGGATACGGACACGGATGCGGATACGGACACAGATGTGGATACGGACACGGATGCCGACACAGATGTCGATACGGACACTGATACTGACAACGTGCCGGTGTTGACCTCCGGACACACAGACTATTATCACTTCAGCCCCGGAGAAGTGCGCTACTTCAAGTACTTCATGCCAGACATCGATTCCTGCCTGCAGGGGAGCCAGGCAAGCAACACATCGCAGTCAACCGAGCCTCGTACGGTGCATTTGCTGATCAAACGTGGCGGCAAGCCAACGCTGACCGATTTCGAAAGAACCTGGGTAATACCTCCACAGTCTGGTTGCTTCACTGCAGATTCGTCGGTCGAGTTCTTCTTCAAGTACAACACGGGTTCACAGGCCGAGTTCGTAGAAGTCATGGGCCACATGGAGGCTTCTTGGTACTACATCATGTTGTACAACGCCGGGGATGAGAGCGTCAGCAGTCAACGCCTGATCTTGTCCCTAATGGGCGTGTAGCACTGCTAAATACCCGTCGGAACACACACCGCCCCGAGTATGGGAGATAAATGCAGTGAGCAGATGGATCTCCCAGGTGTTGCGTTGCACGCCCCGTGACATGACTCGTTGCACGTAGGATGGCACGGAGCAACCCTACGGATCAAGACCTGGGTCACGTTCTGGGTCACGTTCCAACTGTGCCGTTAGTTCCCTTTTTTCCCTGCCACACCCGGAATCACCAGTTGCACCCCATCCTGCCAGGGGAACTTCTGAGGCACCCTCCCGCCTCGCCGTAGAACGTACCCGTCCGTCTGCGGATCGACATCGACCCGTGGCCACTCCCCGCAGTCGAGCCACTGGCATTCGCCGTACACTTGCCGGTTGACGATGCATTCGTCGCGGAGGAGCTGGCGGGTTCCTCGTCGTGGCGGTTTGCAGGTCGGGCAGCGGACATGGCCTGGCTGGTTGGTTCGGGTGATCGTGGGGATGCGGGTTCGGGGCATCAACCGCCCCCACCCCTACGTCTGTGGTACTTGTTCATCTCTTTGATCCTAGCTATCTGCTCCTCCGTGTCATCCTGCCACCAGAGTTGGTGGAGGCTTTCTCTACGGCCACACTGCGGGCACTGAACCTTCAACGACTGCTCGAACCATACGCCCCGGCGCTCACCAAAACTGACCCACCCGTGCTCGGCTAATCTGACCCACACCACGATCTGAGATTCGAATCCGGATTACGATCTGGATCTGCATGCTGACTTTGCAGGAGGCCTCGTTAATGATGCTGGCGGTGGCGGGTTGGCGTGAGCAGCGGAAGCGGAAGCGGAGCCTACTTCCGATCTGGTGTGCGCAGTGTGGGGCCATCGATACGGATCGTGTGACAGTGATGGCGGAGGCGGTCGAGCAGCGCGGCGACCATCTTCTTGTTGCCGAGGAAGCTGTACCAGTCGTCGTACTCCAGGTTTAATGCGGTGCGTATCGTTATGCAGAGATGGCACAGCGCAGCTGAAGACTCTGTGGGATTTTCAGCGGGCTGGACCGATAGCCAGGCAGTCCCACTCCGCATAATAATGGCCTCCTTTCACCTGCCGACAGATTCAAGAAGGAGGTCGTCGTGCTGTCACAGTTTTTTAGTGCACCCAAGCGGATCGGGTCTATTCGTAGTGGTCCGTCCGGCGAACTCATTGAACGCTTCGCCGACTACCTATTCCAAGGCGGCTATGCAGAGATCACAGCCCGCCGACACATCCGATCCGCGGAGCATATCGCTCTCTGGGCGGACCAGAGAGGCCTGGCCATCAACGATCTGGATGAAGCGGCACTTGGACGTTTCGGTGACCACCTTACGCGATGTCGCTGCGGCCGCTTTTCTCGCGCACGTCCCGTGGACATCTTGGCTGGCGCACGGCTGTTCCTGAGGCATTCGCAGGGCGTGGATGAACCGGCCATTCGAGTTGCCGAGCCGACCGATGTGGAACCGCCATTGTTGAAGTCATTCGGCGAGTGGATGCGCCGGCAACACGGCACTTCTGAAGGAACACTCTACAACTACAGCATACCGATCCGAGAACTGCTCCAACGTATTGGCGAGGATCCATGCCAACTGGATGCCCACCGCCTACGGCAGTTCGTGCTGGAGCAGGCTCAAGGCAAGGGGTGGGCAGCGGCCAAGAAGTGCACGACGGCGCTGCGGATGTTCCTACGGTTTCTGGTCGCCGAAGGCCTATGTCGCGCCGGCCTCTTGGGTGCTATTCCGGTGCTGGCCCATTGGCGCCTCGCTTCCCTGCCGCGATACCTGCCTTCGGAGGACGTGGAACGTATCATTGCATCCTGCGATTTGTCCTCGCCGATAGGCAAGCGTGATCGGGCCATACTTCTTCTGCTTGCCCGTCTGGGACTGCGGGCAGGTGACATCGTGCAACTGCGTCTGCAGGACATTGACTGGAAGGGTGCATGGGTCCATGTCAGTGGCAAGAGCCGCCGTCAGACGCGTCTACCCTTGAGCCAGGAGGTTGGTCAGGCGATCGTATCGTACGTGCAAGAGGGGCGACCTCGGGCTCACACGGACGCTCTGTTTCTCCGCTCTCGCGCTCCATTCCGCGCTCTGGCATCGCATGCTGCCGTCTCCGTACTCGTCGCAAGGGCCATCCGTCGCGCAGGGATCAAGCGTCCGTGCCGGGGAGCGGCACACCTGCTGCGCCATTCCGTGGCGAGTTCGATGTTGCGAAACGGAGCATCCCTGCAGGATATCTCATCTCTGCTCCGGCACCGCTGCATCGAAACCACTCAGATCTACGCCAAGGTCGACGTCACAGCGCTCAAGCAAATTGCGCAACCCTGGCCGGAGGTGACGTCATGTTAGCTGACGACGTCCAGTCCTACTTGTCCGTACGTCGCGCGGCCGGATTCGCCCTGACGCAGGCTGGCTCTCGCCTGCGAAGCTTCGCCACCTATTCGGATGCCAAAGGTCAGCACTACGTGAACGCGCAGACCGCCATCGAGTGGGCCCGGCAGTCACGTTCGGTACTTGAAAGGTCCCGTCGGCTGGCTGACGTTGCACGCCTTGCTCGATACCTCCATGCCGAAGACCCCCGCCATGGGATACCGCCAGCGGTTTTCGGCAGGGAGCGTCGGCCACGGCGGCCTCCCTATATTCTCTCTGATGAGCAGATTGGCCAACTCATAGAGCTGACCGCGAAGTCAGGATACCGAACGTTGCGTCGGCAGACCTACAGCACGTTCTTCGGGCTGCTCGCTTGCACGGGGCTTCGCGTTTCCGAGGCCATTCGGCTGCGGTATAGCGACATCACTCCGGATGGGCTGGTGATCCGCGCAACCAAGTTCAAGAAGAGCCGGCTCGTTCCCTTGCATGAGACGGCCCGAGCTGCTCTCGAACGCTACTTGCAGCAACGACGCCTCTACGCTCCTTTCGACGACCACGTCTTCATATCACTGCGACGCAAGCCGCTACTGATCGGTGATGTTGAGAGCGCGTTTCGAACGGCGGTTCGCCAGATGGGCCTGCCGTGCGGACGTGGGCAACATCGACCAACGCCTCACTCACTTCGTCACACTTTTGCCGTCCGGGCTTTGCAGGCTTGTCCGGATGATCGGGACCGCATTACCCAGCACATGCTGATGCTCTCGACTTACCTCGGACATAGCAATGCGTCATGCACTTACTGGTACTTGGAAGCAGTCCCCGAGCTCATGTGCAGTATCGCCGAGCGCTGTGAAGCACACGTCACGGGAGGTGCGACATGACCGCCCTGGCACCGCACCTGACCGCGTTCTTTCAAGAACGCCTGGCCCTCGAACGCGGCGCTAGCGCCAACACCTGCGACTCCTACGCCTACGCGTTCAAGCTGCTTCTGAACTATGCCAGTGAACATCTGATGGTCACCCCGTCCCAACTGGAGCTGGAGCAGATTGATGGGTGCTTGGTGACAGACTTCCTCAACGATCTGGAGGTCACACGCGCCAACGGTGCCAGTTCGCGCAATGTACGTCTGGCAGCCATCAAGTCTTTCATGCGCTTCATGGAATTCCGCGTGCCGTCGGCCCTAGAGCAGATCCAGCGTGTCCTTGCCATCCCGATGAAGAAGACCGATACGCGCCTGGTGAGGCACCTCACAGCGGAGGAGGTCCAGGCGATCCTCGATGCACCTCAACCGGTCGATTGGGCGGGAATCCGTGATCGGGCGATGCTGCACCTATGCTTCGCCGCTGGATTGCGCGTATCTGAGCTGACAGGTCTTCGTCTGGAGTATTTGTCGCTCCAACCGCACGCCAGCATTCTCGTCCACGGCAAAGGGCGTAGGGAACGGTGTCTGCCATTGTGGAAGCAAACGGCAACGGTGCTGAGAGCGTGGTTGGCTGTCCGCGGAACGGTCCCGACGCCCGAGCTCTTCGTCAACAGGCGACGCAAGCCCATTACCCGTTCCGGCTTCGAGTACATCCTGAAGAAACACGTGCGCACCGCGACCAAGCGTTGCCCATCATTGGCAACAAAACGTATATCTCCTCACGTACTGCGGCACAGCTGCGCGCTGACCGTACTGGAAGCCACAAAAGACATACGCAAAGTCTCGCTGTGGCTCGGTCATGCCAACCTGCAGACAACCGAGATGTATACGCGCGTGGATCCATCCATCAAGCTGGAGGCGCTCGATGCCGTCACCCCACCCAAGGTCCGCTCAGGGCGTTTCCGTGCAAGCGACGAACTCATTGCGTCGCTGACAGCAGGTATCGTTATGCGG
>Ga0272442_10000230_pt1 | contig 94084 bp, 157 predicted proteins | sample SSMForm2O_FD_200262 | JGI IMG/M metagenome (GOLD analysis project Ga0272442, IMG submission 200262) | Marine sediment archaeal communities from Little Sippewissett salt marsh, Falmouth, MA, United States - SSM-Form-2O | ecosystem: Environmental > Aquatic > Marine > Wetlands > Sediment ...
CCGCTCCACCGCGGACACGCCGCAGTGCAGCGCGTGATTCCGCACGGCGCGATCCGCGATCTGGCCCAACACCGGCTTGAACTGCGAGCCGAGCACCTCCGGGCGCAGCAGCGCCCACAGGCGATCCTCGACCGGCACCGCGTCGAGCCGCGCGATCTCCAGCGGGGTCAGCGACCCCGAAGGCATCAGGAAATAGAGTTGCTCCTCGTCGTAATCCTCGCATGGCTCCCACGCGATGACCTGCTCGACCGTGATGCGTTTCACGCTACCCTCCTCGCCCCGTGGGGCTAGTCCTGCTCGACGATTTCCCGCACCGCGCGGAGCTTCTCTACGGCGTCGCTATCGACGAGCAGGGGGCGGCCGTCTATGAATAGGCGCAGCACGCCAAACGGGATCCGGATCGCACCGCCGCTTGGCGCAGAGATACACAGATCCCCGCTCGCGTCAGAGTTGAAGTGGAAGCGGTAACCCTCGATCGTTCGCGTGTGCATGCTACACTCTCCTATCTATCCCGCCGAGTTCAGCGCAGCGGTTACAGTGCCAGCGATGGCCGCGCTCTGCATTGAGACTGTCGGCATAGAACTCCTGGGCGATAGGGCTGTGTTCCGTAATGTTGGGATTGCCCTCGTCGTCTTCCCCGTCGCAGTGAAAAATATACGTCTCATACAGCGAATCAGGATCGCCGTGAAGCGGGTAGGCCGCTTCGCCAGTGTGTTGAATATAGTAGCCGATTGTGCTTATGAGATAGCCGCCGATCCGCGTGCATAGATGATAAGCGCACTGGTCACGGCAGACGAAGTGCCCGCCGAATCCGTACCAGACCCACTCTGACTCGGGGATCCGCATGCTACTCCCTACTCGCCCGGTCCTGTAGTGCCCCGATCTTGATCGGAGTAGCTACAGCACAGAGAGAGACTAGGCGCCTCGGGTGCCTCCCGCCCGGGCTCCGGGTATCGTCCTGCTCTATCGCTCTCGCGATTCGGGAAGAGCCCCCGGCCCACCACATATAGCCAGGTTTGGGTGGGGATGCCCTATCCCGTCCTGCCATATGGGCTGAAGTGCTCGCCGTACCGGTATCGCGGCAAGGTGATCTTACGGCTGGCGCGATCCCTCCCGACAGGATCAACGCAACCAGCAGATCAGCCGCAATAGCGATAGCGAGCAGGAAAATCCGAAGCATCATACCTCCTACAAGCTCCGTACTGGATCGTCGAGCAGGGCCCGCTTGACCCGCTCCTGCTCCGCGTCTCGACCCTCTGCGCTCCGCACGCAGAGCATGAAAAAATCAGAGTCCCGTGGATCGCCGACCAGCGCAGCCGAGTAGGCCTTGATTCGGCAGCGGCGTATATACGCCAAGTCTCGCTTGCCTAGCTTGCCTACCGCGCGCACTGCGGCCGAGTAAGCCCTATCGTCTCCGCCCTGATCGCTCATACCGCGCCCTCCCTACAGCACTCGTAGATCGTAGTGCGTTTCCAAGCGCAGGAAGTTGGGCCGCTGCTCGGCCGGCTCCTCCCACCACACCTCGCCGCCGAAGCGCTCCTCTAGTCTGCCGCCGAGCCCCTGGATCAACTCCCGCAGATCGTCGCGGTGCATCAGACACGAGACTCCCGCCGGCCACGGGCCGACCGCTACGTGCAGTAGATCGGGTCCTCGCGTGAGTCCCCGGCGGATCATCTCGGCAGCTCCCCCCGCCGCCTCCGACAGTGGGCCCCCCGAGGCAGACTCTAGGATCTGCAGATCAGCGAGCACCCGGATCAGTGATACCTGGATCGATTGTTTTTCGCGGCAGCAGTGCATCTGTCGCCCCCCCTAGCCCAGCAAGCCTTGCAAGCCCTGTGCGAAAAAAAGATAGCACCGCTCCGGGAATTCCGTCAAGCTCCGTTGCAATTCCGCCATATGCCCGCCCTCCGTTGCTAGATAGACTAGTTACTATAGCTAGGATCGGTTGTCAAGCAAAAAGTTTTTGCCGCTTTTTACGGGCGCGCAAATTTGCACGACGGCAAAAACGGTACACGCGCGCGCGAGGAAAATAAAACCTTGACACCGCTTGGCAAGCCCTTTATCTTGCTCGTGGTTGGAGGGCCTCGATATGGGCGGCAAGGTTAACAGGACCAATAAACCCACGGCGTTAGTGACGCCGTACGCGAAAAAGCTCCTGCAGATCTACCGGGGTTACGAGGGGTGCCGGGATGCCGAGGTGGTATCTCCGCTGGTGATCGAGTACGTGCAGCGCTGGGCAGAGGAGCGGGGGATCCCGATCCCGACCGAGGCCGAGTACGAGGCCGAGTTCCGGGCCAGCAATCCAGAGACCGACTAGATTGAGACCCTCGGCGGAGCCCTGCTTACGAGCGGCAGTGTCTGTGGTCGTGCGGGCTAGCTAGGGTAGCGAGGCAAGCATGCCGTATCGCATCCGTGACTGGGACAATAATTTTGAGAACGCGAGATCTAGAGCTATAGAAAAATGCAAATGGGTACCGATGCCGAACAAGCAAGACGGAATGGGATTTACTCGCGTCATAGCAGAGCCGGACGGGGCCGCGATCTACGGCATCTGGTGCCTGATCGTCGGCGCGTGCTCAAGGCAAAAGGCAGAGCGCGATGGCTGGCTAACAGACGACGGCTTGGAGACCGGAGCCCCGTGGACCGCGAGTGATCTTGCCCTACGCTGGCGGCGACCACTGGAGGAGGTTGAGCGGGCCCTGGCGTTCCTGTCGAGCGATAAAATCGGATGGATCGAGGCTATCGGCGAAAGTCACCAAAACGATACCCGGGCGATACCTGGTACCGCTCAAAGCGACACCCGGGCGATACCCAGTACCTCTCGGGCGGCACCGGATGGATCCTGCCTATCCAGATCAGGAATAGAAGGGAAGGAAGGGAATAAGTACTCTGTCAAAGCGCAAGCCGTCTTTGAGTGCTGGAAAAACGAAATGGGCAAGGCCCCCAATACGAAGTTCAAGCCGAAATCCAAGAGATACAAAAATGTAGTCGCTAGAATCAAAGACGGGTTTTCAGTAGAAGACCTCTGCTTGGCCGTACTAGGTTGCAAGAACACGCCGCACAACATGGGCCAGAACGACCGCAGCGAGAAGTACAACGACCTGGAGCTTATCTGCAGGGACGTTGAGCACGTAGAGCGCTTCATAGAAAAAGCTACGGGCCAGGACGGCGAGGATCAGGATGATTGCTGGACCGCAGCAACAAAAGAATTGATAGCTCTCTGCGAGTCCCGGGAACTGAAAGCGAAGATCGGAACGGCATCGAAAGAAGCGCAGCAAGTCTGTAGCAAGATCGGACTCTCGAAACTAGAGGGCCTAGACATGGCATCGGCACGAGGGGCGATCTACTCGGTCGCAGATCGGCTAGCCGGCAAATGAACGATAGGATACCGCGTAGCGAAACCGAGGAGCGAGCAATACTCGGGATCCTACTGTACAACCCGCAGATAATGGATGATTGTATCGAGCTTGCACCGGAGGATTTTTACGTCGCAGCGCACGGCCGCATTTACAGGAGCATGCAGAAACTCTGGCGCGATGGAGTCCATTTCGATCTCCCTGCCTTGTGGGAGTCGATCAAGGATGATCAGGGCGTTGTTAGTCTGGGCGGGGCGAAGTACGTTGCGCGGCTCCTTAACGACTGCGTCGCAGAGGTCACAGCACCGAAACACGTAGAGACGATAAAAACGTTATCCAGGGATCGGACGCTACTAGAAGCGGTAGATATTTTTAGGTCGGATATCTTGAACGGAAACGCAGAGCAGGCGGTCTCCGGGATGCAAGCGGCCCTCGCCGATTCTATGCGGGCTAGTAGGGTTACGTGGTCGACCGTAGGCGAGATGGCATCGAAGCGGGCGCAGGAAATCGAGGATCTGCTTACAGGGGAGGCTCAGGGAACATCGTTTTTGCCGACCGGGATCCCGGGGCTAGATGCGAAGATCGCCGGATGGGCTGCCGGGGATCTGATCTATATTGCAGCGAGGCCAAGCGTTGGAAAGACCGCAGCGGCGATCCAGTCTGCTGTAGAGGTCGCGCAGCGAGGACACCCCGTAGCCTTCGGCTCCGCCGAGATGTCACGGGATGCGATCATGAATCGCATCCTTGCCTACAAGACCAGGTTTGAGCACCGGAGTATCAGGCAGAACGATCTGCGGGTTCTCCGCGATGTACAGATACCAGCGCTGAAAACGGCAGAGGAGCTGTATGATGTCCCGATGTATGTTGACGATCGCTCGGCCCTGAGGCCCGCCGACTTATGGTGGCTGGCCAGGAAATGCGAGCGGCGGTGGGGATCGTGTGCTGCTATTTTTTGCGACTATATCCAGCTCATGCGGCCGAACAAGGGCAATGAAAGCAAAGAGCGTGAGGTCTCATCTATCAGCGCTGACTTGAAGGCGATAGCGAAGGATCTCAATGTCCCGGTAATCGCACTCTCGCAGTTAGGGCGGGACGTAGAGAAGCGGGTAAAGAAGGGCCCGCCGATGCTCTCGGATCTCAAGTGGTCCGGCGATATCGAGCAGGACGCTGACGAGATCCTTTTTCTCTGGACGAAGGACGATACCGACCGCGACAACATCGAGGTCCGCCTAAAAGTAGGCAAGCAGCGTAACGGCCCGCTGGGTACCGTATATCTGCGATTCGACAAGCCTACGCAGACCTTTGCAGCAGAGGAGAGCCGTTATGAGATTGCGTGACACAAAGTTTCTTGACTTTCCAGGCTAGCTAGGCTAGGCTGGCTTGCGGGCTTTGCAAATTTGCATGGGGGCTAACATGGCGGACGAAAAAGAGCGCGACAGGCAAGAGCCGAAACGCGAGCCCGCGACCGAGCGCGACTGGGAGTACCAGCGCGACCGGGCCGACCGAGACTACCCGGCAGACCCGCACGATCCGGAGGGCAACGGGTGAGATACGAATCCATCCTGATCGACTGCCACTCGACAGCGAACGGTCTGAAGCGGGCGAGGACCAGAGGGGCAGCCGTAGTAGAACTACACAGGATCCTGGCCCTACTAGCCGGTCGCTATCTGGCGGGGGGCGGCCCGGGAATCGCGATCTACGGATCTGGGGATGGCCTACGCCGAGACGTAGCAGACACTGCCCAGCATTTAGGCCTGCCATTGGTGACGGGAAGGCTACAGGATCAGTTGCTGTTAGCGCTAGTATCGGACCATGCGAAGCGCGGTACAAGTTGCCTGATCGTGAGCGACGACCTCGGGGCTGCAGCGCACCTGGCAGATACCCCAGTACCGATCCACTGGCTAGAGGGCGTGACGGATACGCAGCGGCTCTGGACGCTGGCGGGGTTCATGCGACAGGGGCACGGCCGACCATTCGCCCAGAGCGACGGCAACGGCAGAGGGACGATCATAATCACAAGGCCGAGGGCAGATCTACAAGCACATAGATGGTGGCTCGCCTCGTGCGGGGCGGAGGCGGCGTTGATGCCGGACTGCTGGCGGCGAATAGAAAGGCTGGCCCGTGACTAACGAGCGATTGACCGGTCCGAGAACGCCCGAGGAAGACGGGCTGATTGTCTACGGGATCGACCCCGCGTCTCTGGGCGCGTGGCCCGATTTCGCCGACCGCGAGATCCGGGATCCTGCGCTGCCCCCAGACGTGATCCCGCGAGTAGAGGAGAGGCCGGATGGGACCGACTTGGACGCGCTGATCGACAAATATCTGGCCTACGAAGAGGATCGCTACGTGATCCGATTCGCGTTACGGGGCAAAGGGCCGGCGGAGATCTCTGCTGCGTTCGATGCTATCGGCTGGCCGTGTCCAAAGGGTACGATAAAAGAGCGGCTCAACAAGTCAGTCGCGGTGTTATCCGCCGCCTACAAACTAGAGTGCGTAGACCGAGAGATCCGCGTATCGGCGTTGACCGAAAAGCAACATGCGATCTGGCGGTACTACCGGGCGGGCGAGACCTATCGGGGGATAGCCGAGGCGCTGGGATGCGGGACGCGCTTCGCCTTCGAGCAGATGGCTACGATAACCGAGAATCTGCGAGCGGCCGGCTACGGCGAGATCGTTGACGCCGTAGACGCGCTAAGAAAAGCGATGGCCCCTGGGGGCCGAGGAAACATAAGCCGGATTAGTCCGGACGGAGGACACGATGGAGCCACATCCGATAGCGGGACTGTTCCCGCCGCTTCCTGATGCCGAGTATCAGGAGCTAGTACAAGACATCCGAGATAACGGGCAGCGAGATCCGATCACGGTCTGGAAGGAAAACGGCAACGAGTGGATCGTTGATGGGTGCTCGCGGTTCAAGGCGTGCACCGAGATCGGGGCCGCGGTCAAGGTCGATTACGAGGAGTTCAGCGGCGACGGCGAGATCTTCGCGTTCGTTATGAGCCGGAATATGCGGCGGCGTCACATGGGTACGTCACAGAGATCGCTCCTCGCGGCCGAGCTAGCCCAGTACTACATGGACAATATCGCCCGGGACGATAGCGAGCAGAGCGCGAGCGCCGCGCTCAAGGAAACGGCGAAGGCACAGAGGGTATCCCCGCGCTCCGTTGCCTCGGGTAAGGCGCTAGAGATCGCTGGGGTAGATGAACTAGTCGCGCTGGTCAAGGGCGGAGACCTTGCGGTCAACCCGGCCGAATTGGTAGCGAAGAGTTGTACTCCCGACGAGCAGCGGGCGCTAGTAGAGGCTGGGCCAAAGGCGGTCAGAAAGAAGGCAAAGGAGATCCGCGAGCAGAAGAAAAAGCAGCGGGCCGCGGAGAAGGCGTTGCGTGAGGCCGAGGCGCAGGCTGGTGTAAAGCCGGCGGAGGACGCTGCGCCAAGGCCTGATCCCGACAAGCCGCGAAAGAGCATAACGCTCGGCGCAGACAAGCCGCAGGGGCGCGACGCGATAGTTGAGTCGGAGCCGGAGCTAGAGCCCGAGGTTGAGCGCGACGACGCGATCTGCGGCGGTCCCGACTGCGGGCTGGTAGTCGACCCGGATCAGTGTATCCGGGCTGACGCCGATGGCTCGCGCGGGTATTTCTGCTCGCTAGCCTGCTTGCTCTCCGCAATGCTGGCGGGGATTGCGATCATAGATATCGAGATCATCGGCGGTAGCACGGCAGCGGAATTTCTCGCCGCCCTCGATATCCCCGAGGCCAGGGCCGAGGCGGTGCGGGATGCCCTGAACAAGGCGCGCGTCGGATGACTTGGCGGGACGCCAAGATCGGGATCGTTTGCGCGCTGATCGGGATGGCAGCCGGGGTTGTTGCGTACGCTATCGGAGCGCGCAGCGTTGAATCTGGGATCTCGGATCGCGTTGCTACCCTAGAAGCCTGCCTCTCTGCTGACATGCTAGTGGAGGCGTCCCCTGATCCGTGTTTCCAGATCAGGGAGCGGATCCGTAACGAACGTACTGCCCTCTCCCTGGCCAAGGTATCGCTACGGTTGACCCACAGGGTAGACGAGACAATGCGTACGCTCGACTCTACCTACTCTCAGCACGAGGCGGGTAGGCAGCGCGTGCCGTGGGTTAGGCGTGCGCTATGGCGGGCGGCGTATTGGATCAAGGGGGCCGGGGTAGGGGCACCAAGGCCAGAGGAGGTGGACCGTGGCGACTGACAACGAACAGGCTGACAGAGGGAGGGCATGATGCGGGCAGAGATCCATCTTTGGTGTCTGTATTTGAGCTTTGTTCTGATGGCCGAGGCAGGGCTATTGCTTGCGTCGTTGAGGTTTTCCGGATGCTGAGTTCTACGCCTCGTCTGCCGACGATGGACTTCGCTGCGGATCTTGCAGAGTCGCTTGAGGTGCTGCGCGAGCACGAACCGGCAGAGGGCTACTACGGGCTATTCTCCGGCGGCAAGGACTCGGTTGCGCTCAGGCACCTAGCCAAGATGGCGGGCGTCAAGGTGGCATGGCACTACAACGTCACCATAGACCCCCCGGAACTTGTTCGCTTCATGCGTGAGCACTACCCGGACACCACCTGGCGTCGCTCGCCACACGGACCGTTCTTCAGGCGAGCAGCGGAGGTCAAGGGATTCCCGATGGTGCGCCCGTGGCGAAACCGCTGGTGCTGTGATGAGTACAAGGAGCAGGGGAGCCCTCGGGGCGTGACGCTGCTGATGGGCGTGAGGGGCGAGGAGTCGGCATCGCGCGCCGCTGGCTGGGATGTCGTGGGGGAGTTTCGCAAGACCAAGACCAAGACGGTTGCGCCGCTCTATCGCTGGCCGAGCGATGACCTTTGGGACTTCATCCGTGGCGAGAGCGTGCCGTATTGCTCGCTCTATGATGAGGGATTCAAACGCCTAGGGTGCGTGGGCTGTCCCATGCCGGGTGCGGACGCAAGGCGCGCAGAGTTTGCACGTTGGCCACGGTTCGAGCAGCGATGGCAGTACGTTATTAAGCGCACATGGGAGCGCCGCAGCGGTACGACGCAGCGCGACGGGCAGCCGTGGTTCGGGTCGGCGTATTTCAAGGATTGGCGCGGGCTGTGGGAGTGGTGGCGTGACGGCTGTCGAGGCTTGCCTGCACCGAAAGACCCTTGCGGTATGAGCGCGGGGCCCTCGGAGCAGAACCAGGGAGGTGCGCGATGACCGCCATCGAGGAGGTGGACCGTGACTAGCCCTCACCTGACCCTGCTCCGCGTGGAGCAGATAGACGAGCAGTGCGCCGAGCGCGGCAACCAGTGGGCGCTGTGCCAGGACTGGCGGTGGTCTTTCGCCGCGCTGGCTGCGATGCCGTGTGAGCAGCGGCGTTATCTCGCGTGCGAGCACTGCGGAGAAACAGGGTGCGAGAATTGCAACGGCAGCGGCCTTGTTCCCGGCCCCGACTGCGGCTCCTGCCCTACCTGCAAGGCGCGGAAGGCGCTTGAGGTGGACCGTGGGTAAGAGGACAGCATTCGACGACGAGCGCGCGGTCCCTCGTTGTTCTGCGGTCGGAGACTTGGAGTGGACGCTGCGCTACGGATATCCGACGCGGGACGACTTGTTGTTTGCGGCGTCGGTGTGCAATGTCTATACCACCATGTGCCTGGCCCGCAACGTAAAGCAGTTCAAGGCTATCGTTGATTTAGCCATGACGGAGGAGGTGGACCGTGGGTGACAAGGTGGTGCTCATTTCTGCTCACCCGCGATTCCAATACCAGAGAGGCAGGCGGCGCGGTGGCAATTACAATCAGGTGCTCGCCGCGCTGGGGGTCGTTGATGCGGACAAGGTGCCAGAATGCGTTTACGCTCGCGGTTGCGGCGCGAGGGCCGAGGTCTGGTTGCGGTTTATTGGAGGCCTTTCCGTAAACAAGTCACGGCTATCCGGAAAGCATTTCAAGGACAAGGCCGAAGCGAATGAGTGGGGCCGCATTCTGGCCAGCAACATGAAACTGCCGTTCTACAAGCGCGAACCGCGGCGAGAGGAGGTGGACCGTGGGTAATCTGAGCAAGAACGCACAGCATATGTTGCTACATACCCTCGGCCTGACGAATAGCGACGAGATCTATCGAAACCATTTCGTTGCTGGCGATGTTCACTGCGACAAGCCGTATCTCGCAGAGCTAGTAGGTGCGGGATTGATGGTCGAGCGAACCGCGCCCGCGTTCTGTTCGGCCGACGACCGGCTATTCATGGCTACCGAGGAAGGGCGCGCTGCAGCACTTCGAATCAAGCACGAGAACACGCCAAAGCTCACACGCTCACAGGAGCGCTATCAGCGGTATCTGCGCGTTGCAGATTGCTTCGAGAGCTTCCGCGATTTTCTTAAATGGGACGGGGGCCGAAAGGAGGTGGACCGTGGGTGACGCGCGGGACCCGTTAGCTTCCGTGTTGGCCGAGGTTCGCCAAGAACGAGCGCTTCAAGATAGGCGCTGGGGCGAGCAGAATCACAGCCCCGCGCAGTATTTGGCAATCCTAGCTGAAGAGTTCGGCGAGGCTGCCAAAGAGGCGGTTGAAGCCGAGTTTGAGAAGCCCTGGGGAGATCCACGCGCCCGGTTGCGTGAAGAGTTAGTGCAGACGGCAGCCGTGGCAGTAGCATTTATCGAGTGCCTAGATCGAAACGTGCCAGAGCGCATCGTGGCACGCAGGTTGTTCAATGCTGTTGCGGAGTGCGCAACGCAGAAATGGGCAGAAGAGGTATCCGAGAAATACCCCGGTCTTCTGTCCAGCGGGGAGTATCACCGATGAGTGACGCGCGGGAGCTGCAGAAGCGATTGCGCGTCGAGGAGGTGGACCGTGGCGACTGACCTCGAACAGGCTGACAGAGGGAGGGGGGAGCAGGATGCTATCTGACGAAACGATTGAGGTGCTGCGGAATGGCGAGAGACTTCGCGGCTACATGCTGCGCTCTGGCGGGAAGTGGCTCGGCGCGGCGCGAACGTGGTTGCAGTGGAACCGCATCAACGGCGAGCGCGTAACGTGGGGCAGCGACGACGTGCTTGAACCACACTTCACTGCTCGCGATGTCGAGGAACTCGCCGCAGAGGTAGCGGCAGCAGCAATGACGGAGGCGGCGCGAATCCTCGCTGAGCCGGAGGAGGTGGACCGTGGGTGACAGCAAGCCGTTGACCGAGGCCGAGGCGAAGCGACTCGTAGAGTGGTGGCGCGAGGAGATCGGGAATAGCGATGTCACCATCGAGACTGACTTCGCCGTAGATGTTGCTGATTGCTTGGCCGGATTGCTGGACGCCGCGCGGGCCGAGATCGAGCGGCTGCGGCGGAGGCGGGACGAGGCGGCGTGGACCTCGGATCAGGTGGAGGCGGCGCTTCGGGACTTTGTGAACGCGGCGAACCTGCTGACAGAAAAACGAGGCCTCATCCAACCGTTTCTCGCGCTGTTCGTGAGGCACGCTGAAATCATCGCCGCGTTGGACGGAGGTGAGTGATGCTGCGGCTGACAGATGAGGAGCGAAATCGTTGGCCCGATGTGCCTTATAGAAAATCAGAGGAGAATGAATTACGCCGATGGCAAAAAAGCGGGGGGCGACAGCAGACCGTTGAGCAACGTCGCATCTGGGCCACGCTGGACGCCGCGCGGGCGGAGCGGGACGAGGCGGCGTGGACCTCGGATCAGGTGGAGGAGGCCGTCCGGGGCGCGTGCACCTGCGGGGGCGGCGGGCCTGGTGACTGCTGTCCTGCGTGCGAGGTGTGGCATCGGCTCGTGAGCGGTGCGCCGTGGGATGCGGCGCTGGACGGGGGTGAGTGATGCTGACGCGCGTCCGAGTGGAGCAATGGCTAGTAGGTATGAGTAGCGGCGAAGCGGAGAAACTCTTTGTTGTGCAACTCGCACGCGACTGGCTCACCCTGAAGGCCGAGCGGGACTGGGCCGTCGAGGCGCTGGCGGGGATGCCGTGCCAAAAGCCCGTCGAGCCAGAACCCGGCACCGAGGGATGGCTCGACTGCGGGCAGGTGCGAGGCCGAGAACTCTGCCCTCCCTGCAAGGCGCGGGCGATGCGAGGTGAGCGATGAAGTTTAAAGTGCTGTGTAGGCGGCTTGGCGATCTTGACGGCCATACGTGGGAAGAAAATTACGAGAAAGACGCCGTGAAGACAATTGCCGATGCGTGGCAGTGGGCCGAGGCAACGGTAAAGAGCTTCAACGATACCCTTCGAGCAGGAGAACATGCCCGCGAGGTTGTTGATGTGGAGGCAGATGAAAGCACGGCCGCCTTCAAGAAGGAACACGACTGGGAGAAAACAAACAAGGTGACCATACTCAAGGGCGGCTTAATGTACGACACCTATGTTTGTACGGCATGCGGGATCACAGCGAAGCGCTATTCCTTGTCGTGGCCACCCACGATAGACAGCAAGTACAGAGCCAAAGTGTACAGAAGATGCGACACAGCGCAAAGGCATCTTGAAAAACGAGCCCGCGCATTAGAGGGCGATGAAGGAGGCCAGCGATGAATGAGCGGACCTGCGAGACCTGCGTGTGCAAACCGGTGTGCATTCTCACCGACACGGATCAGATGGGGAGCGACAAGTTCTGCGAGCACTGGCGCGGCGACGACTCGGCTGTCGTGGAGGCGGCGAGGGAGGCTGTGGCACTTGGTCACAACGACGACTGCATGTTCTGCGGCTTCAAAGATAAGGCGCTATTAGCCGCGCTCGACGCGCTGGAGGTGGACCGTGGGTAGAACCTGCTCGACGTGCGCGCACCTAGAGGTGTGTCGCTACACGCCGCTGTACGCTGGAGGCCGAGCTATCGGGTGCGGTGACGGCCTGCCGCACTGGCGCGGCGACCGCGAGGCTGTGGTGGGTCTGTTGCGAGAGACACTGGAGTGGGTGCCAGATATGGATATGAGGAACAGGATACGCGCCGCGCTCGCCGCGCTGGAGGTGGACCGTGGGTGAAAAACAAAAAGGAGAAGCGAGATGAAGATCAGCAGGACAAGCACGATGGAACTCAGATACGAAATGAGTTTCAAGGAGTTCGTCAGGGCGATGTGGGGATCGGTTGATGGCGACAGTCTCCCGGAAGACGGAGAAGGAGTCGTGGTCGAGAATATAGTCATCGACGCAGATGCGGAATTTGTAACCATCGACCTCCGAGCCTCCGGCGAAACAGAAATCGAGAAGTGAAGAGGTGGACCGTGGCGACTGACCTGCGAGAAAAGATCCGTCAGCGAATCAAGACCATGTCACCGGCACAGCTAGGTCAGTGCTACGATGCGCTGTTCAGTCGTCGCTGCCTGTCCTGCGCACAGGTCGAGCAAGGCGATGGCGACCTGGCCGAGGGCAAGAACTTCATGGACGATGGAGGCGACGGGCTTGTCTATTGCCAGCGATACGAAATCTGGGTGTCGGGCTGGCACAACAAGAACCCGCACTGCTACGAGGAGGTGGACCGTGACTGATAGGACTTGCGATAGCTGCGAGCACCTCCGTGCCGAGCTGGCATCCGCGTACGACGACCTGCGGAGCAAGGGCGAGCGGATAGCGCGGCTGGTAGAGGCGGCGCAGGCGCGGCGGTGGACTACCGAGCCGCCGGCAGAACCGGGGTGGTACTGGTTTCGGTTGACCCCTCGCATAATTGAGGTTGTAGAAGTAGTGAGGCACCCGCAGCGGGCCGGACTGCTATTCAAGACAAAAACGTCACAATGGATGAAGATCGAAGAAGGCGGCGAGTGGTGCGGCCCCATCCCCGCCCCCGACGCCGCGCAGCCGACAGGGGATCCCGCGGAGCCCTGCAGCCTCGCTGATGCGGCGATCTGCCCGCACAGCGATCCGGAGCGAGATGCGCTGGAGCCCTGCGCTACGTGCGGAGGCGAGCGACGGCGGCTCGTGCGCGCCGAGGGGCACGAGGGCATGGTCTGGGTAGATTGCCCCGACTGCGCGCCCGCAGCGGAGAGCATCGAGGAAACCATCGAGCGTCGGGCAAAGGAGATGCCAGTGGAGCCCTGCGCTGAGCCGTGTGACAGAGCGCACGCAATCGGCTGTCCTGACCTGGATTCGGATCGCTGCGTGAAGCCACACGAGCGTTCTGCGGAAGCGGCCGAGCCCGCAGCGGAGAGTAATGGGTATCCCGACCGAGCAGATATCGCCCGCGAGCAGTTCGCGGAACTGGCTGACACCGCGCCCGCAGCGGAGAGCAATACCTGCGGGGAGTGCGCGGAGTGGCCGCTGGACGAGCGCGGCAAACCCGTCCTCTACTGGAAACTGCCGACCTGTGGAGCCAAGCCAGAGAGCGGAGCGCTGAACCGTGACGCGATACCCTGCGAGCACTTCCGCCCCCGCACCGAGGACAGCGCAGAGGCGATCACGTTCACGGTCAGCTATCACCCCGAGCCGCCCGGCGGATACGCTACCGTCCTGGAGTGCCCGGGCTGCATCTCGCAGGGCACCACGCGGGACAGGTGCATTGCCTCTACGCTAGAGGCCCTGGCTAACTGGTGGCGTGCGGATACCGACACCGACACGGACGGTGATACGGAATCACAAGAGAAATCCGATTCGGATACGGAAAACCCCAGTGATTCTGACACCGACTCCGACACGGACACGGACACCGACACGGAAGACAATTTAGGAGCCGTGGCCCTGCGCCGGGACCTCGACGCCCTGGCCGAGAAACTCGAACATGCTGACGCCGGGTTATCGGTACAGATCATGAAGCTGCGCTCCGACCTCGCGGCGCTGCGAATCGACATGGGGAAACACTGCGCGACAGCGACGGACCTGGAGGAGCTGGCCGAGAAACTTTTTCTAGCAGAGGAGCACTGGCAGACGGACGTTGGTGTGCTACGGGGCACGCTAGAGGGCAAGTGGCCGCCGGATTCTGTAGCCAGGCTGGCCGAGAAGGTGGAGCGGCTGGAGCGTGGCGTCCACCCCCGCTCCACGCAGATAAAAGCACTATTCGGGCGCCTCGACGCGCTGGAGAACGCGGAGCCCTGTTGCCACGAGCGCGGCGCGAGCGGCAAGCCGGTGCCGTGCGATCTTCGCTCCCTAGAAGCCGACCTCACCGAGCGCATCGAAGCCTTGGAGCGCGCCCTAGAGCGCGAGGAGGAGTAGGACGATGAGGTGGCCCAAAGCCCCAACCCGCTGGATAGAAGGGCGAACGCTGTTTGTATCGGTGCCATTCACCTGGGACCTGCCTGCGCTTCGGGACGAACTACAGCAGGGAGATCTAGCGTGGGATTCGGTTATAGTCGGTGGCCCCGCAGTGGACATGATGCCAGGATGGTTCAATGATCTGCCGCACGTTCACACCGGACACGGGATGCCGGGCGCGATGCAGCGGGTGAACCCAGAGGCTACCAAGACCAGCGTCGGATGTATCCGCCGCTGCGAGTTCTGTGCTGTGCCGCAGACAGAGGGCCGCCTGCGTGAGTTGGATGACTGGCCCGATTTGCCGATCATCACAGATAACAATCTGCTTGCATGCTCGCGCCGCCACTTCGATCGCGTGATCGAGCGGCTGAAGGGGCACGGGTGGGCCGACTTTAACCAGGGCATCGACGCGCGTCTGCTGACAGCCCATCACGCGCAAGCCATCGCGGAGATCGGCAAAGTGACGGTGCGGCTGGCCCTCGATTCAATGTCACATCGGGCAGCGTGGGAGAATGCCGTCGATACCCTGACAACCAACGGCGTCCCGAAGTCGCGCATCCGATCCTATGCGTTAATCGGCTTCGACAGCAGCCCCGAAGAAGCATGGAACCGCTGCCAATATATCGAACAGCACGTCCGCATGGTGCTGCCGATGTGGTTTCACGAACTGAACGCCCTGGAGTTAAATTCTGTGACAAAGGAGCAGGGCAAGCTCGGGTGGTGCGACAAAGAACGGCTGCACATCATGCGCTATTACTACCAGCACCAGGGCGCAGCCCTGAAAGCCGAGCCGGAGCCCGAGTAGGAGCGGGAGAGGAGTAGGACGATGGCTCGTGTACTGGTAACAGGCGGCGCTGGATTCATCGGATCGCACCTCTGCGATGCGCTGCTCATCCGCGGCGACGAGGTAGTCTGCCTTGATAACTTTTTCTCGGGTAGCCGGGACAACGTACAGCAGCATCGCGAGAATCCGCGCTTCGAGCTAATCCGCCACGATGTTGTTGAGCCTATTTTGCTTGAGATCGATCAGATCTATCACCTGGCGTGCCCTGCCTCGCCGATCCACTACCAATACAACCCGGTCAAGACGACCAAGACTAACGTAATGGGAACGCTGAACATGCTCGGCTTGGCGAAGCGGGTAGGGGCGCGGCTGCTGCTAGCCTCTACCTCCGAGGTGTACGGCGATCCCGAGGTGCATCCACAGCCTGAGGATTACTGGGGACGGGTGAACCCTATCGGGCTGCGTTCCTGCTACGACGAGGGCAAGCGCGTAGCCGAGACGCTCTGCTTTGACTACCGCAGGCAGAACGGCGTGGACGCGCGCGTAGTGCGGATCTTCAATACCTACGGCCCGCGTATGGCTGCTGATGACGGCCGGGTAGTAAGCAACTTCTGTGTGGCGGCGCTCACCGGCAAGCCCCTGCTGGTATATGGGGACGGTAGCCAGACGCGGTCGTTCTGTTACGTACGCGACTTGGTCGACGGGCTGATCGCCGCGATGAATGGCGAGGCCGAGGGTATAGAGGGGCCGATCAATCTCGGCAACCCGGATGAGCGGACGGTACTAGAGCTGGCGCAGAAGATACTCTCCCTTACCCCGCCTGGGCCCGGCATCGAATACCGCGATCTGCCGGCAGACGATCCGGTCCGGCGGAAACCGGTAATAGATCGTGCTCGCAAGATCCTATGGTGGCGACCTACCGTCTCCCTAGATAGCGGCATAAGGACTACGTTAGAGAGCTTCCGCGAAAAAAACCTTGCTAAAGGCTAGCAAGGCTAGTAAGGCTAGTCACGTGGCAACGCTTGGACGATCTGTGCCGAAGCCCGATCCGCCGTGGCGGTCGGAAGAGTACCGCGCGTACGTAGCAAGTCACAGGTGTTGTCTATGCCAGAAAAAACGGGGCCCACAAGGGGGAGTCGTCGCGGCGCATATTGGATCGCGGGGAACCTCGCAGAAGCCGCCAGACTACCAGACAGTACCGCTCTGTTACGATTGCCACGCGAGAGAGCACGGGCGACCTGGATACGAGCCGCTATCAAGGGACGAGCGGGAGCACCTGGTCTGGGTCGCGTTGAAGCTAGCTGGTAAATTCATCGCAGCGATCCGATCCGAGACCCTAGATATCGAGCCTGGGGAAGCGCTGTCCTACCGAGAGCAGATAGAGGCGGGTAGGGAGCAGGTTCGCGCGCGCAGGAAAAAGAAAACGAAGATCGGCCAGCGCAAGCCAGATAGCCGGCGGCCTAGAAACAAGGGGATCCGATGAACGCATGGGTTCGGTATCAGTATCTTGGATCCGACGAGGTCCAGTTTGACTTGTTGACGGAACGCGGCGAGAGGCAGGAGTCGCTAGGGTCCGTTGTGCTAGATGCCGATCGGTTTTTTGCCGACGATAAAACCGGCGTTGCAGAGGCGGCGGGCGCGCTCGGCGTTGACGCGCCAGTTGTACGCTATGCCATGCGGCACGGCCGCTCAAGGGATATCAGACTATGAGGCGCGGCGGGGCGACCGAGGATCTACTGCTCGGGCCGAACGTAAAATACATACCAGAGGGCAAGGGCAGGATCGTCAAACGGGAACAGGCTACCAGGTGGTCTGCGAAGCGGGGTGGACTGATACCGACAGAGAAGGGCAGGCCAGATTATAGCGGATCGTGGAATGGGCTCGCTTTTGAAATAGAGGCAAAAGAGGTTACTAGCGGGACGAGCTTCAAATTTGCGGGCCCACACACGCGCGGGGCGCAGACGCTCATGGCTCAGATCAAAGATCTAGAGGAGAACGCAAGGGCGGGGGCCCTGTCGTTTTTCGTCGTGCATTTCGCTGTTTTCAAAAAGGGGATTCGCGAGGCGTACTTGTGGGAGATCGGTAAGTACCTCCGTGATCTGAACTGCCCGTTTCTGGCCTATGCCTTCGGTATTCCCGGAGCGGGGAAGCCGATTTCGTTACAGTGGTTTCGGGACAACGCGCTTCGAATCTACGAGAAGAACGGCGGGTTGGACTGGGGCACGGGGATACAGCGCGTAATTGAAGCCAAGGCAGCGCTCGCCGCGCAGAACGGCGGTCTATTGGCTGCGGGCAGGTTGGACTAACGGGGGCGAGTTGGGATGTTCGGCGTGAGCGAGAATTGTTGCCGTTGCCGGGTGCGGAAAATCCGCACGATCGAGACTGAGGATACAAGCGGGCCAGCAGAGGACAGCCTGTGTATCGGGTGCTCTCTGTATGCGGGGAAGCACAAGCTGCGAGAGTTCGCCGAGACCTTACTGAAGATCGGCACGGCGCAGGGCCTGTCGGATATGATCCGGATCTTCGTGGCAACGATGTTCCCGACGCAAGAGGAACTAGCGCGAGCGATCGGGGGACGCTGCTACACGGCCGAGCACCATGCAAAGCTAGCGGCCGAGCACCTGATAGCGTTGGCCGAGTTTATTCACGGCGACGGCTGGGTGCCTCCGACGCCGAAGCCGAAAAACAAACCGTGGGTGATGAACAGTGGATAGCGACAACCTTTGTCCTGGCTCCGGTCTGCCGTTCTTCGGCAGCGTAATAGATAGCGACGGGCGGCGTCTTTGCGGCGTCGCTTGTCTCTGCGGGCGGTTTTTCAGGGCTAGCGATTGTCCGGGCGGTGTGATTCCAGATCACGAGGGCAAGCCGGAGCCTCTACCGGACTCGAACAAGATGACAACGGATCGGATCGTGGTGAAGCCGGATGGCTGATCTGTGGAACATTGAGGAGATCCGTTTATTGCGGCACGCGCGTAGGCGTTTGATTGAGCAGTACGGCGATTATGAGCGCGAGTTTAGATCAGTATTTGCCGATTCTAGATTCAAGGCATGGGCCAAGCCGCTGGTCAGGGCGATGCTGGAGCGCGAGCAGCAAGGGACAGACTGGTCCTGGCTTGCGCGGAAGGTTCAGTCCGAGGCGTGGGCGCGGGTCAAGGCGATAATAGCGGAGGGGGAGTGAGCGCCAATCGAGCGAGGCGTCGCGTATTGCATGCGGCTACGGCGCTAGATGCTGTTGAGCGATGGGCCGATGGCTGCATGCTGTTGCGTGAGATCGGTTTAGTAGAAAACGGACGGATAGACGGGGCGCTTGTGCCGCTGTCTATCGACTCGCCAGGAGTCAAGAACAATCCCATGCGGAAGACTGGTCGCCCGTTCTGGGATCGCATGGGACTGCTCGGTGTTGAGGTAAAGCTGCACCGCTCCGATTTTTTACGTGGGCTCAAGGAAAAGCAGTTTGAGCGCTATGCGCCGAGTTTCATCGGTCTATATATCTGCACGACGCTGGACGTATGCAAGCCGTCAGAGATCCCGCGCGAGTACGGCCACCTAGTAGTAACGTGGAGTGATGAGACCGAGCGCGACTCGTATAAACGAATCCCGGTTTGCGTATGCAAGCGCCACCCGCAGTTCAAGGCGGTTGAGTTAGATCATGAAACCATGTGGCGGGTTCTTTGGCGTAGCGGCGAGGAAATGCGCAAGCGTGCAGCCGAGGCCGAGGCGAAGTATGCAAGGGCTACGGCGCGCGTTGGGTCGCTTGCGTCTGAATATATTTTCGGCGCTGTCAAGGCACTTGAGAAAAGAGCCGAGCGCGAACTGGAGGGCGAATGAGCGCCAAGAAATGCCCCCATGATCCGACGTTCCCGACGGGATCATTCGGCCTGTACGTTGATCACAAGGCCCAGTGCATCGGACCCGATTGCGCGCTGTGGGATCCCGAGACTAACCGCTGCGGAGAATTGCTGCGCGCGCAGTCTGGGAATAGGCGCGTATGTCCTGATTGCGGCGGCGCTGGGGATTGCCCGGTGCTCGGCGACGAGGGCGAGGTAGCCAGCGTAGAGCCCTGCGAGCGATGCGGCGGGTCGGGCATGCTCTTGATCATCACGAAGGAGGCCCCACATGATCGTTGATATGAGCGCAGTAGCCCGATACTTCCGCGCGCGGGGCGAATTTGATCGGGCTCGGGCGGTCGAGGATTCTTACTTCCGTTACGCGCAGGAGATGACGAGGGGGGAGTCGGAGATAGTCTGCGAGTTGAAGCTGCCGAACGTCGAGGGGCAGAACGCAGGGCGCAAGCTGTTAGAGGAGGAGAGCCTACGGCGAGAGGTGCTGGCGCTGCGCGAGGACGTGGACGCGCTGAAGGCGGGTGGTAAAGCGGGGGCGTACGATAAACCAGTGTGGGTTAGCGAGCGGAGCGACTGGGATGCGGTACTAGATGCTGCAATAAAACGGTTGGGTGCGATGTCCGGAACGCCGCTGACGGTCAAGACGATATCGGGGCTGTGCGAGATCCGCGATTTCCTCCGTTCCAACGATATCCGAGGACCGGAGCACGCATGAGGCAGGGAGTAATAATTTGTCCCGTAAAGGGTGAGCAGGCTTTGGCCAAGTGCGACTGGTGGCGGCGGCGTGGGTTGAAGGCTTGCTTGACTTGCAAGGTGCGGCCTTTGTACCTATCGAAGCACAATCACGGCGAGCGGCTACGGCCGGCAGAGACGTGCCCGCGGTGCGGTCGGTATAAGCACGCGGATTCGAAGTTCTGCGGCGAGTGCTCGAAGTCCATGTTTCATCTTGGGGGCGGCGAGCGGGTCTTTGATACCGAGATCGAAAGCGAGGCGAGCGATGAGTGATGCCGATCTGGTTCTCCCTGGCAGCCACTACACCGAACTGGCGCGCGGAATCGTGAACGCAGCGGCCGATGGTCTCCCCTCTGTAGGCCAGCCGCGCGAGGATCAGTCTCATCCGCGGACGATCAAGATCCTCCCCGATATGTCGATCCTAGTCTGGCACTACGATTCAGTAGAGGCGCGGGGCGGTCTCTTGCGGCCGGACGGCGAGCCGCTAAAGAAGCTCGGGTTGGTTTGCGATCTACTGGATCCGGAGCAGGCGTTTGATTTCTTCCATCGCAACGCGCTCAACTTTGCGGAGTTCTTGGTCGAGCGGGACAAGGCGATTGCGGCGGCGAAAGCGGGGCGCGATGAGAAGCCCAAGAAGCAACGCCTGCCAAAGAGCGAGCGGAAGGCGCGGCGAAAGAAGATGAGGGGGCGGCGATGAGCAAACAGCAGAAGCCGAACAAGGTGGGCTGGTGGAGATTTTGGCTGCCTAATAAGCGGCGGCCAGACATGGCGTTTGTCTCGGTGGCGCACGATGGGATGACGTTCTACGTTCACACGCACCGCTCTACTAGGAACGCGGCAACCCATCCAGCGAGACGGTGGGAGTTCGTTGATAATAAGCGCCGAGGAGTAGCGTGTTTAGAATGTGAACAGAAGCGACTCCGTAGGCCACGGTACAATCGCTGTCGATCTTGCTGTGATTCGCTTGAGGCCTGCCCTGATTATGTAAAGGGGCTCGGCGCAAATACGGGGATGGGGGATTTCGCCATGAAGGTCAGGAGATGAGTGAAATGAAGGTGACGAGATCACTCTTAGGGCGCGTTTTGTTCGCCCCGGCCATGAGCCCGCAGTCGGCAGTGTGGTTGTTTCTAGGGCTCGTGTTGATAACAGGCGCATGCGGCGCGGTGCTGGTTGCTCTTGGTTTCTACCCGGTCGCAATCGGCTGCTTTTTCGTCACCTATCTTTTAGAGCGTGCTCTTACGGATCAAATGCACCGAGTCGATAGGCATCTCTGGAGCGAAGAAATCGAGCGGAGAAACGAAGTAGAAAAGGCGCTGCTTCAACGAATCAAAAAAGGGGGGGGGCGCAGCGATGAGTGACGGAAAGGAACTGTGATGATCGAAGCGCTGATCGGATGCGGGATAGCATGGGCTGGCGGTTTCGCTATCGGTCTCTGTGTTGGACATCAGATACGGTGTCGCTCTGTATCGAGCAAGCCCCAGCCGAGACCGGAGCGCCAGCACGATCCTTACCGCGCCACGTTGGCCGGGCACGCCGTCAGGGTCGGGTATGATCACCCGGAGCGCTACCCGGGCCTATACGAAGCGGCCGGTGAGGTGTGCAGCGAAGAGTCCACGCTCAAGCAGACCGCCGACGTCGGCGGCTTCACGGACCTGGACGAGATCGCAGAAGCGTTCTGGAAGTACGAGGAGAAGAGGGGGCGGCGATGACCTGCATCGTAGGGTTGCGCGCGCCAGATGGCGTGGTCATGGGCGGCGATAGCGCCGGCATCGGCAATATGGATCTACATGTGCGCGCAGACGAAAAGGTCTTTGCTCGGAGCGGGGGCGGTGCTGACTGGCTGTTCGGATTCACGTCTAGTTTCCGCATGGGCCAATTGATTCGCTACTCGCTGAAACTGCCGAAGGTGCCGGGCCGAGACGGCGATCTCTATCGCTACATGGTAACTAAGTTCGTTGATGCCTGCCGCGACTGCTTTAAGAGCGGGGGCTTTGCCCAGAAGCATAAAGAGGAGGAGTCTGCCGGGACGTTCCTTGTCGGTGTTCGCGGATCGCTGTTCACCGTGTACGGAGATTACCAGGTGGCGCAGGAGGCGTGCGGCTTTGCCTCTGTTGGTTGTGGCGGTGAGATCGCGCGTGGGTCATTGCATGCAACAGCGGTTGCGGCGCGCGAGGCGCAGCCGTGGCGAATCGGTCCGCGCAGGCGAGTAGAGATGGCGTTGCAGGCGGCCGAGCAATGCAGCGCTGAGGTTCGCGGGCCGTTTGTAATCTTGGAGGGTGCGCGGCGAAAGAAGATGAGGGGGCGGCGATGACACTAGGCGAGTGGGTAGTATTGGTCGCAGGTGTCGTAATCGCGGCCGGGTTCTTGAAGCGCCTACTGCCGCCGGCGGTCGATTACTCCGATAGGCTATTTGTCAAAACTGACTTCAATCCTGGCCCACCGAAACCGATACCGGAGCCCGTCCCGGACTCCATGTTGTTGGTGGTGAGGGAAGCCGGTAAGGTGGACGCAAACGGAAATGTGTATACCGAGGAGGCGCTGCGCAAGGCCGTGGATAACTGGCATAAGAAGTACAGTAAGGACAAGCCGATGCCGGCCGGGGAGCCGTCCATATACGGTGGGTCCGAAGTCAGCGTGATGGGGATAACCCATTTCGTGGAGGACGTGTTCATCGGGTATGCACCTAATAGAAAGGCGTTGGCGGCCAGTGTGAAGTTCTTCGACACCGAAACATCCCGTGCGGTGGCGCATGGGCTGGCCAATGGATATTTCCGCCTGGGATTGTCCGTTAGGGGGAGTATGGAGCGCAAGGACGATCATTGGGAGGTGGTTCCCAACGACGACCTGGAAATAACCAACATCCACGTCCTGCCGGCGGACGCTCCGGCACCACCAGAGCCAGGGCCACCGCCGCCGCGTACCGCCCGCCGCGCCGGCTACCAGCCAAGCCCTGGCGAGAAGCCGCTGACAGATGGGTATCAACCCTCGCACCGAGTTACGGGAGAGATCGTTTGCACTCCGTTGCCGCCGAAACGAAAGCGCGCTGGCATCGAGGCCAAGGTTCCAGCGACGCGCTGCCCCCACTGCGGGAGGGATCTGTGATGAACGGCGACGCCGTAATCATCCGCTGCCAGAACTTGCGCACGCTGTATCACTCGGAGCAGTTCTGGATGAGCGATGCGGCGATCCATGACGAATCAATGCGCGAGCTATCGGACCAGGCATACGGGGATGTTATCTGCGGGGGCTACGGTCTCGGCCTATTGCAGCGGCACTTGACGAACAATCCCCGCGTGACCTCGGTAACCACGGTGGAGATCAACCCGGACGTGATCCGTGTGGTGTTGCTAGACGATCAGTGGATCTGGGGCTCGGTGGTAATCGCGGACTTCCTCTCCTATCGGCCTGGCCGAAAGTGGGATTGCGTGATTGGAGATCTTTGGGCCGACGTGCCTAGCGATACGGAGTCGCTAGACGCGGAACTTTATCGCGGGTTTTTGGCGCGTGCTTCGGATCTAGTGAAGCCGGACGGCCGGGTGCTCGCGTGGAACGGGAGTTGGTAGGATGAAAAAAATCATTTGGGTTCAGTGGGTTGATGCCGAGATCGAAGATGAAAAGGTGTTGACCTTGGCGCAGGCCAAGAAGTTGAAATGCCCTATCATCGAAACGGTCGGCTGGTTGGTTGACGACAACGGCGAGCGGACGATTCTCTGTGCCGATATAGACAGGTCCGATGACTGGCACAGGGGCACCGTGGTTATTCCCAATGTATGTATCGTCGACCACCAGATTATCTCAATAGGCAGGCAAAGAAAGAAGGTCAGTAAGAAGCCGAGGCGAAGGCGGAAGGGATAGGGCGGCGTGACCGACTTCGGCGCGATAGCATTCGGCTTTGCCTTGGGTGCTCTCGTGGGGTTTTGCTCTGGGATCTGTATTGCCGCCGCGGTGCTATCGTGAGCGATTACGATCCGCTGTTAGAAGAGGACTTGGATCTGTGGGAGCGGGAGTTTTCCGTATTCGAAGGGGGCCTGGGGTATTCGCAGCGGCACTTTGTCGGTCGGCTGATAGCTACGGTGCGGTTGGGTTTTGCGATCGAGCGGTATCGGGGTCGAATGCGGTGCAAGAATTGTGGTGCGTGGGATCGGGATAGTGGCCCGGGGCCGCTGGGCGGGGAGTGGCGGGAGTGCCAGAAGCTATGGCGGTACTTTCCTCCTTATTTCGGTTGTCCGTATTTCGAGGAGCGGGACGAAAAAAACCTTGCTTCTCGGCGCGGTTCTGGTAGTGTGGCTAGCTAGGCTAGGCGGGCTAGACGGGAGGCACGAGACGATTACGGATCTCGCTTGGCACGTGGCTTCTCTCTTTAGAGCCGAGCCCATGTGCTGGTCTTTAGTGAGTCCGGATCTTAAGACGCGAATCGGGTACGAGTGGATCGGAGAGAAGAGAGGGAGCAAGGGGAGCAATCATGGCTACAGGTAGCAAGGATGGATCGGGCAAGGGCAAGGGGCGTCCTGGCGGCGGCGGTCGGAACCGGAACAAGGGTCCGGGGACTCGCGGCGGCCCCGGTTACGGGAAGGGCGGTGGTCGCGGGAAGGGCCAGGGGCGGGGCAAGTAGCCCTGTTCTCCCCTAGAGAGCGTGCGCTAGAAGGGGCGAGGAGGCGAAGGTGATAAGGGCGAAGCTGTTTGATTTGATCGCATCGCCCCTGCTGAGCCTTGGGCAAGTTGTAATCTTGGCTGGGCACGAGGCGCCCTCTGCTTGGATAATGCGGTGTCAACCATTGCCCGGATTGCCGCCGCCCCCGCCGAGGAAGCCAGAGCCCGGACCGATTGTCTGCACGCTGCGCGGCGACGATGGAAAAGAAGTTGAGATTCGTGCGGGCGACATCGTGTGCGTTCACCCGGATCACTTGGATGCGATACAGCGAATGATCGAGGAGGAGGCCCCATGAACCGCCGTGACTTCGTACGAGCGCTAGGGGTCGGCGCTGCTGCTGCCCTTCTCCCCTGTAAGCCGAGCGAACAGAGCGGCGGGTGGGTCGCGCTGATATCTGACAACCATATGGGGCGAGTTGCGGGGTCGAGCCACAACTGCCGATTTGACTACAGCCGCTATGTCTATTTGCGTTTTACCTCTCGCTGTGAGGTGTTCAGGACTCGGCGGGACGGGACGTGGGAGAGGGTGCAATGAACAAGGTCACGGGTCAAGTTGGAGCCGGTGCGATGAGTGTGCGGGGCTCGCAGGCACAGGGAGAGCCTTGTGGTAGGCGTTCGAGATCATGCGGAGCAGACCCCGATGCAAATTTGCATAGCGGTAAAAAGCAAGGTGGTGGTGAGTGAAGTTCAAGCCCGGCGACATCGTCAAGGCGCTGCGAGATAGCGAGCGCTATTTGCACTTAATGGTTACTCCCGCGGGCAGCCTGGGGTTAATCACTGGCGCTTTTGTGGACTCATGGAGCGGGAGGCAGAAGTATTGGATTGACTTCGACCACGTGCGCGTAAACATGATTGAGAGCAATCTTGTAGCTGCTACGCCGGCCGAGGCATTAGCGTTTCGAGAGCGTGGGTCGTTTGCTCTGAACGGGCATGTAGAGAAGCGCGCCTATACGCTAGAGAATACGTATTGTGATTACGGCCACATGAGCAATCCTAGCGAGCACTACGGCGAGAGGGAGAACCCGCACGTTCGGCTTGCGCGGATGATGGGCCAGCCGACCTGGGGAAATGTGCACGACGCGCTCAATGCGGGGCGTCCGAGTCCGGATAAGCGCGACTGGTCAAAGAGCAACCGCGAGGTCATGGTTGCGTATCTTCGCCAGCGGGCTAGCAAGGCAAGGGAGGGAGCATGAGGTACTCCAAGGAGATACCTGACAAGGACGGAATCTACCCTGTCCGGTACGCGGCAGGAGAGGGTGAATTCATCTATGCCGTGGCAACTAGACCTCGTTCTGGGATAGTGACGCTGCTCCACCTGGACGGCGTGCGCCAGACGCTCAACGAATGGGCGGTTGAGTGGGGGCCGGCGATAGAGTTCAGGGAGACGCAGCATATATGCCTAGAGTGCGTAGAGCCGTGGCGGGTAGATATGGGCGGAGAGAATCCGTGTCGTTACTGGACCGACGACGATGTGGACGGAGATAGTCCTGCCTGCGAGAGGTTCAGACAGAATGGAGCAGCGGTGGGATCTTGCGTTACTCCCGATGGAGACGACTTCGCCACCCGCGAGTATGTGGACGAGGGTACGAAGGCGCTAGAGCAGCGTATGATCCGCGAGCGCGTGCACAAGGAAGTCTGCGGCGATACGCGGCTTGAGGTAGCGCAGCGGCTAGAGAAGTTAGAGCAGATTGTCGGGAGGTTGTCTGGCCATACGCACCCGGCGAGTGTGAGTGTCGGCGCTATCCCGGATCAGATCAGGCTTGTATCGGTAGGGCCGCCGAGGGCTGCAGACGAGGGCCTCACGCCAGCCCGGGGTGCGGGGTGGTTTCTAATCACCCCAGATTTCTGATGAGCGTTGCTGCCCTCGTCGGCTCGCCATGTTCTTCGTGCCCTTGTGGTATGGGCTCGTCGGGCGTAGTGGTAGCGCAAAAAGCCGGCCGCATGCCTACGAGGGAGACTATCAGAATTGAAGGGGTGGGCGCATGAGCGAGTATTGCAGTGGCTGCAAGGAGCGGCGGGAAGAGGTTGAGCGGCTGCGAGCGGAGCGGCCTTCGTCCGGGCCCGAAGTGCAGAGAGAGCCTTGCGGTATGAGTTCGGACGGCAACGAGGCACCGCAAAAATCCGGCCGGGAGGACTAGCATCATGAGCACAGAGATCCGGTCTCCCAATTTGCATGGAGATATCAAGTCTCGGCTGGCTGCCTCGTTCGGCCCGATAGGTCTCCGCTGGGACCGGGAGCGGTTCGCGTTGATGGTAGAGGTGGGGCGGACGGTTGGCCGTTTTGACTGGCAAGCGCTGTCTGATATGGCGCGGTACTGGCCGGGCGAGTTTGAAACCATCATAGCCGTAACAGTAGATCACGAGAACCGGATTCGCGGGGAGGCAGAGGAGCTACACTTGCGGGTTGACGGTGAACGTATCACGGCGGCCGCAGAGTGGATCAGGGGGGAAGTGTTGCCAGTAGCTAGACGACCACTGGCCCAAAGCGGACAATAACCGGACGGAAAGCGGACACAGAGAGAAGGAGCATGAGATGAAAGAAAATTCCACACTGCTATTAATTGAAGTCAGTTCAGAATATGGTGGCACATACGTAGATGAGTCGGAGATCGATGATGTGATTCGAGTAATTAGTTGTATTCGCGGAGTGGGAGACGTCTCCCGCGTCGGCATAGATATTACCGCAGAGGTCGAAAGAAGGCTATCTGCTGCCGGACTGTTTGACCTTTTGCCAGGAGAACCGCCAGTTATGAGTAGGTATGATGAGGGAACGCCCAGGCAGTTCATCTTGTCGCTACAAGCGCTGTCTTTGGTGGGGCTTCTCTGCTCGGATTTGAATTTGTCTGATCCATTGAGCGAAGATAATAGGGGGGCAGTAAGCGAAGTATTTTGTAGGTGTAGGGAGTGGTATGTTGCGGCGAAAAGCAAACAGCGCAAGCGAGCGGAGGAGGGCGTCGGCAATGGCAAGCATTGACATGGTGCCCAAGAGTTTCCAGGACACACACAAGCGGGCGATGTGGGGGCGCAGCCGCAAGATGGCGATCTTCGCGTTCTGTGCCGAGTGTATGGGGTGGGAGACCAACGCACAGCGCGGCAAGGGAAACACGAAAGGAAACGCAAGGGAAACATGGCTCGAAAGGTAACAACAACGCCGGAAACGGAAACAGAGATCAGGCGGCTAGCCGCCGGCGGCAAGACATACCGAGAACTGTCAAAGATGTTTGGCGTCTCGACCAAGGTGATCGGACGCGTGCTCAAAGCCAAAGAGCCCCACGCGCGCGCGCACGAGGGGGGTATGCACGTGCGTAAGAACACAACCCCGCCAGCGCGGGGCACGGCGGCGGGGATTATCAAAACGTGGGCGGAGGTCGGGAGCCAAACACGAACGGCAGAACTGCATGATGTCTCGCGGTGGGTGGTGCGCAGGGTATTATCCGATCCAAAGAACAAGAGTGCAGTTGAGAGCGCCAAGCGCAGCGCGGAAGAGCAGGTCGCAGAGATTATTGATGATGCGTTGGATCGGGCCGAGGTCGAGCATGTAAAAGAAAACATTGCACCTGTTTTGCAGATTAACCGCAAGGATGAATTAGACAAGAGTTTGGATGCGATTCGGATTGTAGAGGGATGCAATCTCATGGCGCTCAAGGCGCTATACCGGGAGGCGATAGATCCGGATACGGGAAAGATTGCTGATAGGGATGCCCTGGCTCTTATGTGGGGAAAGAATAGCGGGAAGGTAGTTCTTGATGCGGTTAGCGCTCGTGACAGGGTGGTCAACAGAAGATCTGTTCCGACGATGCATTTCAATACATTCGTAGCGCGGGTTGCAAACGGGCTTGCTGAAAGAATCAAGGACCCGGATGTCAAGGTTTCGGTTCTTACTATGCTTAACGCGCAGTTAGCAGAAATGAAGATGGCAATCAGGCAGGGGCGAGAAGCAGAGCAATAGGGCATGTCACAGAAAACGGCGGATGAGGCCATAAGCGCTGCGGAAGCGCTGGTGCGAGACATGATAGCTGGCGTTGAGCGCACTCGCGGCGGCGGGGAGTTGGGCGAGGAGCGTCGCAAGAACTTTGATTCAATCCTTCGATTTGCAAAAAAAGCGTTCCCGCACTGGGTGCCGGCGAGCTTCTCTGATTTGCATCGGCATCTAGACTTTGTCGGGCGCATGATCGCGCTCGGCGGGGGCGGTGCGAAGCGTGTTACCCTGGCCCCTCGCGGCAACGCGAAGTCAACTATCGTCTCCAAGATCTATACGATGTGGGCGATTGCTCACCAGGAGGAGATTTTCAACGAGTCGGGTCGACGGATCGATTGTATTATTCTGTTGAGCTATGCCCTCGCGCTGCCCGTTAGCTTCATGCTCGATATCAGGCGCGAACTAGAGAGCAATGATTATTTGCAGGAGTACTATCCCGAGATCTGCGGGCAGGGGGACCGCTGGACGGAGCGGCACATACGCACGCGCAACGGCGTGCACGTGGGCGCGGGCTCGACGGGCGGCAGTATCCGCGGATTCATCAAAGAGGCGTCTAGGCCGAAGCTGGTTATCTGTGACGATCTAGAGTCAATGGAGCATGCGCAAACTATCGGGCAGAGAGACAAGGCCGAGAAGTGGTTGGATGAGGACGTGATACACGCGTCCGCTGCCGATGCGGACGTATGGGTTGTCGGGACGTTGGTGCACAGGGATTCGCTGCTCGCGCGGTTGGCCAAGGGCAACTGGGACGAGTCTCGATTCGAGGCGGTAATTCGGTGGGCAGACAACCAGGATATCTGGGACGAGTGGCGCGAGATCTACCTTGATAAAGAGGGGGAGTTAGCGGACTCGCAGATCTACGCGGATACGCTGTGGAAGGCTACGGGCACCTGGCTCCGGGCCGAGGCGGCGAAGGGCGGAGAGATCGAGCAGATCGCATGGCCCCTGCTGCCCCGGTTCGAGGAAGACTGGGGCCGGGTTGTTGGCGAAAAGCCGAAGCGGCGGATGGCGCTTCGCAATTCTTTGATCAGTGCTTTGAACTTCTGCCGCAACTTTAGCGTTGAGATAGAGCGGGGCGATTTCTCGGAGGTCGTTGACTTCTGGGAGCGCTGCGTGTTCGAGCCGATCCGAGAGATCAAGGGCCGCAAGTCAAAGGCGTGGGAGTTCTTTCAAGAGCACAAGAGGGAGATGCTGGCCGGAACAATGGTGCTCTGGCCGGAGGTCGAGCCCTACTACAAGCTCATGTGCCAGAAGGCGGACACCCGGCGGGTAGCCTCGTGGTTCCAGGAGAAGCAGAACAAGATTCTCGCATCCGAGGACGCGGTATTCGGAAAGAACGTATGGACGTTCTGGGAGGCACCGAAGAACCCGGGGCCCCGCAATATGCTAGACACCATCATGGCGGACGCTGCGCAGCAGCGATCGCAGGGGCACAAGTTAGACCTCGTTCTATTCATGGCCCTTGATCCGAGCATGGGCAAGGAATCCAAAAAGCATGACCCTGCGGCGATCGGGATCGTAGCCCGCATGCCTAACGGCCGCTGGCGGATCGTATGGGCTTTTATCCGTAGGGACAAGCCCAGCGCTATGTTTACGAGGCTATTGGATTACCAGCGGATCTACAAGTGCAAGGTCGTTGTTATCGAGGCCAACCAGTTTCAGGAGTTATACGCAGACCAGATCGGCGATGCCGCGAGGGTTCTCGGCGAGCCGCTGCCGTACAAGAAAAAGAAGAACCTAGAGAAGAAAGAGCTTCGGATCATGGGCCTTGAGCCCCACGTGGCGGCTGGTAATATTGAGTATCCGGCGCGCATAGTAGGAGACGGAGAGCGGCAGGAGGCGATACCCGCGCTCCCCACCCTCTGGGAGCACTTCTCCTGCTTCGGCGAGACCGATGTACACGACGACGGGCCAGACGTAATCGAGATGGCGTTTAGCGGCGGCATGAAGTGGCTTGAGGGCGTGCCCCTGCTGGCCGAGACCGAGTACGTGGGCGACGGGGTACTGGATGACATGGAGGCCGTTGTATTCGAGGATCCCAAAGACGCCGAGTGCCCGCATTGCGGGGCGCGCTTGATCGAGGGCTCGTATGTCTGCACTGAGTGCGAGCTGGAGATCGAGGGCGGGGCGAAGATTCCCGGGCCTTACCGGGATCCGGCCGAGGAAGAACGGCAAAAAGCAAGACAGGCTAGAGCGCGCAAGATGAGCATGATACAAAAAGCACTCCTGGGTAAGTTCCGGTAACGTAAAAACGGCGATACGGAAACAACCCGCACCCTGGCGCGGTAATAGGTGCAAGGGTCGCGCGTGTCGCCCGCATCCACCGTGGCCCCGCGGGTCGCGGTTGGATCGTCCTCCCCGGCCGCGACCCGCTCCTTTTATCCTCTACTAATAGTAAGGGGACCCACAAAGGCTTCGGACGCTGAGCCAGATCAGCGTCTGATCTACTGTACGGGAGAACACTTGCCTGACCTCCGCTCTCGCCTATCCGACCTTGCCGAAGGCTTCGCCGACGCGGCGAACCAGACGCTAGCCAACCTCGGACTAACCCTCTACAACTTCGGTACCAAAGATATGAGCGCCGCAAACGCGGTAGCTCAAGCCGTCGCGCCAAAGGCCGAGCCCAAGAACTCCGAGGATTACCCGCCGGACCAAACCAGCCGACGCGGGCTCTCGATCGATGATGGCCGTATAGGCGGTAGCGCGTACGACTGGTACGATAAACACACCAAGACCTCGAAGAGCCGCAAGGCGGTTTATGCCGACTGCAGGCAGATGGATTCCGAGAGCCCGGAGCTTCACTCTGCGGCTAACGTAATCTCCCGTAACCTGTTCAGTTCCGAGGAAGGCGACGAGGTTACCTACAAGGTTGAGGCAGAAGACAAAAACGTAAAGCGGATCCTCGACGACCTAGACCACCGTACGCGGCTACCACGCAGGGCCCCGGTAATCGCCCGAGAGCATATCTGTATGGGCGACGCGTTTACCGAGATCGTTGTAGGCGAAGAGCGCAAGCCGCTGATCTGGGCAATCAACGAACTCCCGCCGACAACGATGCTCCGCAACGAGGACCACGGGCACCTGGAAAGCTTCCAGCAGGTCGACTCGGCGGGCAATCCGGTTGTGACCTGGGATCCGTGGGCCATCATGCACCTGCGGTACAACCGGCCCTTTACATCCAAGTATGGCCAGTCGATCTTCTACCCGATCCGCAAGGACTGGCGGCGGATATCCGCGCTAGAGGACAGCACCGTAGTCATGGTGTTAGAGCGCGCGTCACAGGTCCGCGTCCACAAGGTACCGGTACCGGGCGACCGCTCGCAGCAGGGCTCCGCGATGAATGACTACAAGGCGCGGAACCGGCGTAAGCGTTCGTGGAACGCGAACAATTCGACCCTGGTAGCTACCTACAATCCGATGGATACGGCCGAGATCTACATACCCGTACCGATGGGTATGGAGAACTACCCGAAGGATCTCGGGATCGACACGCTAGACGGGCAAGCGAACTTCCGAGAAGTGATCACGGTCGACGAGTACTTCCAGCGCAAGTGTCTGATCCCGCTTGGCGTGCCTCCTAGCTACATGGGGATCGAAAAAGAAACGCACAGCCGCGCGATCAACATGGCGCAAGAGGTCGAGTTCGGGCGTATGCTCCGGCACATCCAATACACCCTGGCGACCGATCTAAAAGAATGCGTTTACAAGCTACAGCTACGCTTCGCCTACGGGAAAGACATCCCGGATGAGGACTATTGGCTTGAGTTCCCTCGCCCGTCAAAGATCGACGATAAGGTCAAGGCGGAGATCATAGAGATCCAGGCGAAAGCCGCAGCCCTGATCGGCAATACGTTCGGGGTGCCTCTAGATCTAATCCTGATCCACTTCTTTGGCTGGGGCGAAGAGAAGGCGGCAGAGGTCGCCGCTACCCCCGGCATTTCATCGCAGGAGACCGAGGGGCTGTCAAAGCAGGAGGCCAAGAGCCTGCTCGGCGATGTGCAGCGGGCCGTATCTGAGGACTCCGAGCGGGCGCGGGAACTCGGGGGACTGCTAGAGAGCATGGCCGACGCAGCAGACTACCTACTGGAAACCAAGGACCCCGTGCGAGTCTAACCCATCCCAACCCAATGAACGGAAAAGAACCATGACGCAGCAGCGATCAACGGCAGAGGTACGCGCGCTTCTCGGCGATGAGTTCTTCGAGCAAGACGGCTTTGAGGACTGGCCGGTCGAGCGGACCAAGCTCTCCGACTACAAGCCTGCGGACTATAACCCGCGGACGATCAGCGATGCCGGCCTGAAGAAGCTCGCCCGCTCCCTAAAGGCCAACGGGCGTCTCGATACGGTCGTCGTGAATCGGAGAACGGGCAACGTCGTATCGGGGCATCAGCGGTTCTCTGTCCTACTTGCTGCCGGCCTGACCGAGACGTGGGCAACCGTGGTTGACGTCCCCGAGTATCGAGAGAAGGGGATGAACGTTGCTGCGAACAACCGGGATGCTCAGGGCGAGTTTGAGATGGAGGGGCTCGCGGAGCTACTGGGCGAACTGCAGGAGATAGACGCCCCGGATTTCAGCATCGAGGACACAGCGTTTGAGATCGGGGAGGTGGAGAGTATCGTCGCGACGGGCAACCTGCCTGCCACAGGACCGGAGCCCGATCCCGCGGAGCAGTCTGGCGGGGGCCGCACGGTCGAGTGCCCCAACTGCGGACACAGGTTCAACCCGAATGACTAGCTTCGCCGACAAGCTCCGCGCCGCAGCCCGCTTCGCTCGCCTGGTAGAGCGGCACCCAGACCTACTGGTAGAGGGCAAGAGCTTCGTGGACGCGGGCAACGGCTACGCCGACGTAGCGACGCAGAAGTTCAAGGATCTGTCAAAGGCCACGGCAACGAAAGTCGGAGATACGATCGCGGATCTCGGCGCAGGCAAGCTGACAGGGGATCAGGCGTTCAACCAGGCACACGCGGACCTGATCAAGGCGCACAAGCGAGCATACACGCTGGGCAAGGGCTCGATGTTCGGGAAGGCAGCGGCGCTCAACGCGGATGATCTGTTCTACCTGCGGCGGGCAATGGAGGTCGAGGCACAGTTCCTCAAGGGCTTCATAGACGACGTGGTGAGCGGGCGGATAGATCTCGCGGGGAAGATGGGGGCGGGGAGTCGTGCCGACCTCTACTCGCGGAGCCTGCGGGGATCCTGGTGGAACGCGAAGACCGAATGGGCGGGGGGCGGCGACGACGGGGATGGGTATGAGGTGATCTGCTTTTGGGAGATGTCGCCGGCCGAGCATTGCGAGGATTGCGTAGCACTTGCGTCAATGTCTCCCTGGCCCCGCGATGCGCTCGCCACCGTGCCCGGTGCTGGTGACACGGCGTGTCAGGCACGCTGCAAATGCAGCCTCCGCTACGAGCGCCGCCGCATCCCCAAGTCAAGGGCCAAGGGCAAGCTGATCCCCATGCGGCCGAAGGCGGTTAGGGACGTGTTCAGGCTGCCGCCCGCGCCCGGCAACCTCATGCACCCAGCGCCGCTAGAGAGAGCAGCGGTCGAGGAGCTACGGCAGAAGGTCAACTACTGGCGGCGGGTCGCAGCGGACGAACTCGCAGCCGGTAACGAGGAAGCCTACAGGCAAGCGCTCTCGGCGCGGCGAGTAGCCAACGGGAAGCTCAACGAGTTTCTGAAGGACAACAAGTTGTACAGCCCGCCAGCGTTCGGCGTTGACGACGTGCTCTCGGGGCGCGTGCTCGACGAGCGGCTGGTCGATGCCCTGATGAGCCTTGGTTTAGACGGCGCGTCGATCGCGTCAATGCCGAAGGCCCAGTATCGTGAGATCATAGATGCGATCATAGATGAAGCTGGTTTATTGGATGCGGAGATCAAGCAGGTCTTGGTCCGCGCCGGCAAGTAGAAATCTGAAAAACGGACAGGGGCGGCGAAAAAAACCTTGACTGGGATCCCCGGTCCCTTTATCAATGGCAAGCAAGGCTAGCTAGGCTAGCGAAGGCGAGGGCGGAAGATGGAACTCACGGCACACGATCTTTTCCTCTGTGGGATCTTGGGCGGCATAACGGCTGCAGCGATGTTTGGCGTCGTTGAGATCGCGGCGCGCTACTTCCGGCGATGGTTCAAGCGTGCGCCCGTGGACTACCTCACCATCGAGGTCTCGACGGTCGGCGTCGACGAGGCAGTAGCCGAGCTAGAGCGCGCCCGCGCCGCAATGGAGAAGACGGCCGAGTCCGCAGACTACCTCACGGGAGCGCTGGAGCGGCAGGATCGCCCTCTCCCTGAAAGCCAGTCCGAGGGCGGTAGCGAGTGAGCGAAAAGAGACAACAGCAATTAGAACTGGCATGGGAGCGCTGCTCTAGATGCGGGCGGCTAGCGCCGCGCTTGGTGGGCGGCGTGCTGGTGCGTGACTGTGAGTGCGACGCGGAGCCGTGCTTTGATGATCTTGGGCGCTACCTTGAGCCGCCACCTGCAGGGGTAACGCTGTGATGTGGAATAGCTACAGGGAGCTTACAGGGGAAGAGCAGGCGCGAGTTATCGCCGGGGAGTGGAACGGAGATCCCATCCCTACTGGCCGGTTCGTAGCGACGATCCAGTTGCTCTTGTCGCGACTAGCTGCCGCCGAGGGCCGGGCCGACTTCAATGAGACGCGAGCCCTAGAGGCAGAACAGCGCTTAAAGGATAGGGAGGATCGCCGCTGCCGCTCCTGCCACTACTGGCGCGACGAGGTGTGTACGCACGACGGGATTCTCTGTGCGGAGTTTACCCCGCCTGGCTTCGGGTGCACGGACTGGAGGGAGAGCGAGTAATGGCCAAGGGTACGAAGAAAGAAGCCCACGCGCCGCCGTGCCGGAAGATCCGCTATCCGGCAGACCTGCGCGCCCTGAATCGTGGGCGGATCTGGGTCCCCTGGCCGAACCCGAGGGCTGGCTGCAACCCGAATCTGATCAAAGGAAAGGGGCAGAGCAAATGAACGAGCAACTAGAGGTAAAGAGATCCGTCATTCACGCGAGCCGAGAGAAACCAGACTGCGTTGCGGATCTTGACGAGCGCGGCGTCTGGCACTTCACGAATACCAAGACGGGCGAGTCGGTAGCGTGTCCTTTCTGCATCGTGCTTTGCGATGTAGTTCACGACTGGGTCTATCACGATACAGTCGGCTATACCGATCCTCTCACATACCTTCGGATCTGCCGGAAGTGCGGAGCCGGCGGGTTCACGGAAGAGAAGCCAACCGGGGTAGTCAAGCCCGGTGAGTTCCAAAGCGTGCGCGAGGATCTCGCAAAGACAATGGAGCATGTAAGGCTCAACAGCACGCTACGGATTTGGGGTTGAGCATGACCATCGCCGATTTGGTCCAGTGGTTTGCGCAGCGGGATAAGCGTGGACCGCTACTCTTGGAACTCAAGCACAAGATCTGGCGGTTGCGAGATTGGGCGTGGCGCGGATCGCTCTGCCCTATCTGCGGTTCTCGTGAAATCGCCCGAGTGCGGATGTGCTCGCGGGTCTCTCGGTCCGGGGCAGGCGGCATATTCCCCCGCTGCAAGGCGTGCGGGTGGGATAGCGATAGGAGAGAGGAGTCGAGGTCACTCCGCAGAACGCTGATTCAGCGCGCTGTGTATCGGCTGCTGATGGGCATGTGCTACCCGGGGAACAAGGGATTGCCGGGACTGCGCGGCTTCGAGTTTGAGCACATACACGAAGTCAAGACAGAGCCAATCAAGATAGAGGGCGTCAAGATTGAACCGATGAGGTTGCCATGACCATCGCTGATCTAGTCCAGTGGTTCGCGCAGCGAGGGGTAGCGCTGCTGTGCGACTCGGCGCGGCGGTACGAGAGCGAGCCAGCGCCAGCAGATAGGAAAAATCTGTGGAGCGGTAATCTCTATTCGCTTGAAACGGAGATCGCAAGCATTAAAAACACAGCGCATCAAAACTTGCTAGAGTGCTTGTGGTGCGTGAATCGTAGCGACGGCAAGATCGACGTCGAGGGGATCAAGAACACGATAGACGAGCACAGGCAGCGAGTGGCGGATCTCGCGATGAACGCACTCGCGATGCTCAAGTCATTGGACGACGCCGATCCCGAGCGCGTGCCCGGCGCCCCCCCCGAAAGCCAGTCCGGAGACGATGCTTGACTACCCATCACTACTTCTTTGAGTCCAACGAGGCCCGGATCTCCGGTCTGGTCTGCATCCTAGACGAGATGCGCTCTGGAGACTGGAACGAGATCCAGGTAGGGGCGATAGACACAGAGCTTGCTAGCATGCTCGGGTTCTTGATCCGGGCTCGCTCTCCGGATCAGCTACAGGCATTCAGGGATAAGGCAGAGGGACGGATGCGGGATTCCGGGGTTGAGTTCGCCGGCAAGCCGTGGACGGCGCAGAGGTGAGCATGTTCAAGCGAATCCTGGGGCAGCTTGGTTTCTGGGTCGGGCTTGCGCTTGCTGCGTGGCCGCTACTATTTGCTGCGTGGTGTGCAATCAGGGGCGAGAATGGTGCACTAGAGGCCGCCACTCTTTTCCTATCCTCCGCGCTCGGCGGCTGGCTCATTCGCTCCGCCTACGGCAACTGCCGCAACATCGAGATCCGGACGCCAGAGGGCTTTACCGGGTTCAAGCATGTTGACGGGACGGGCGACGTGCTTGTGACCTTTGTTCGGGACTAGGGCGGAGAAGGTGTGGGCGTGAGCAAAACACTCTACGAGACGATCGAGGAAATGGAGACGGCGGTGCGCGAGCGGCGCGAGCGGCGCGAGTGGACCGGCCCGATCTGGATCGCAGACTCGCTTTGGAATCGGCTTGTTCGTATGGAGCAGATCCGCTCCGAGGCCTGGGTCGGCTACGTCGCTGCTGTGTTCTTCCCTCTACTCGCTGCGCTGGGATGGTGGGCGGCATGAAGATCGATCTTAATGATCCCGAAGCGCGTCTAAATCTGATCAGCAAGATACTAGACGAGAAGGCACGATGGGCCGTCGCATGTGCTGGCGGGAACTTCGCTCCACAGATCAACGATTGTGATTTTCCCCTGTTAGTTGCTGGCCACTGGGGGCCTGGTATTGACGGTTACGATCTAGATCCCGCAATGACTTACTGGGAGCGGCTGCGAGCGCGAAGCAGTTGTCCCTATTCTGGCAGGTGTGGGGCATGAGGACGTTCAAATATTTGTCACTCGTTGCGGGCAGTATCTTTTATGGCGTTCTAATGGGGCTTGTCGTGGCGCTCTGTCAGGAAGCCGGTCTTGAACTTCCTCCGCATACTTGGGTTACGCTCACAGCAACGGGGACGGCGTTCACATTCTGGGGGTTCGACCTATGAGCTACGGGATCTCAAGGTGGAACGCATGAGAACAGGCTTTTAAGGAGGGCGGCATGAGCCTTAACTATAGCAGTCCGAGTCGTTGGTATGGCGGCCAGGAGAAAAAGAAGCGCAGCAAGCGCAAAGCAAAGAAGCCCGAGCGCAATTTTCTAAAGGTCGGCGATGTATTTACGTCGCGACGTTTGGAGTGGATGAAGCGAGAGGGAGGCTGTCTCTACCCGCTATATGAGGGCCAGACAAGCGAACCTGTGACCTATTGCGAGACGGTTACGGCGAAGGATGCTGATGGCAACGAATACGAGGTGATGAAAGAAGACGAGCGCGACGATGCGAGGCACAGTCCGGCGCGCGGAAAGGCCCGCTTTGTGGTGCTGCGCGTAGACATGTGCGGCGGTGGTTACGCGCACGGACCCGGCGATTACTTTTCAGACGGCCTGCACGTCACCGCGCGCAAGCTAAAGAAAGACGGCTCATTCAACCCACGCGGCGAGAAGGTGCGGTTCTACATGAGCGGAGATTTTATCGGAATGATTGAGCCCGAGGAAGTCGAGATCGTCGGCAGGATGAAGATGAACTTCAAGCCAGATACTACACAGGGAACGCCGGCATGAGCGTCAAGCCCAACCCTTTTCGCCAGCGCGACGGCGGGCGGGACGAATACGAGCCGGGATGCTACGGGCGGTCTCCGCTATTTGCTTCATTCAAGCCGTTCAAGAAATACGAACTGTTGTGTAAGGCGTTCGCTGTGTGGCGTATGGAAGAGGCTCGGTTAGCCTGCGAGCGTTTGGGAATCAAGACAGAGGGGCGATAATGGGAACCAACTTCTATTTATATGACCAGCCGCCGTGCGAAAAGTGCGGAAGACCGTTCAAGCCCAAGCATATCGGCAAGTCAAGCGCGGGGTGGTGCTTTACTCTGCACGTCGAGCCGGACGAGGGTATCCACGACCTCGGCGACTGGCGAGAGCGATGGGCCAAGCCCGCGGCCTACATCGAGAACGAATATGGGGATCGGATCTCTCCCGAGGAGATGGATTCTATCATTACCAAGCGCGGACCCGGGCGGCATACGCCGGACGAGCCCGATCCGTGGTCGCCTCGGGACTATGAGCAGAACTACGCCGTACCTGGACCCAATGGCCTCGTCCGCCACAGGATCGGACGCTTCTGCGTGGGCCACGGCGAGGGCACTTGGGATCTTGTGGTGGGTGAGTTCTGTTGAGCGGGCTAGCGAGGCAAGCATGGATGGTTGGCCGAATGGACTATGGCGCTGGTCTTGAAAACCAGTGGTCGAAAGACCTGGGGGTTCGAATCCCTCACCATCCTCCAGGGGAGCGGTGCAGGAATGGCAACTGACCGGAGTGCTAATCCGAGGTCACCGGAAGGTGTGGAGGTTCGAGTCCTCCCCGCTCCGCCAGAAGAGAACAGTTTACGCGCTCGGTGCGGGTTGACCTCGGACGGCGGCGGCACCGCAACAGGGGGGAGAGGCCTAGCCAGCCCACCGCACCGGGCGCAACAGGAGGGGTTGGTATGAGATGCCAGGTTTGCGGGGCGCGGTTAGAGTTCTCGATGTGGGATCCTGACCTCTGCGAGATGGCGGCGTATTGCTGCGGTCACTGGTATCACGCGGCAGAGGACTGCAACTGCTGTCCGGTAGATAGTACGGCCTACGTGTTCAGCGGACCAGAGACTAGCGAATTACAGCAGCGCCTTGAGCGCGAACGGGCATTTAATAGGAGGACACGATGAACCGCAGAGATCGAGGGCCGGCGCTTCTCCGGTGTGAGCGCTGCCGAGCGTGGACCAAGCACCAGTTCGCCGCGGAGAAGAGCACGAGAGAGAAAGCCTTTGTCAAGGAGATCTACCGTTGCGGTGTCTGCGACGAGGAGCGCGTCTGGGGGCTCGGCATGAGGCCGCGTGAGTATGCCGCGCTGATGAGGCAGATAGGGGGGCCGGTGGCGTTCGTCGATACCGGCACCGTGGACGCTGCTGTTTCGGCCGAGGGGTAGCCTGATGAATGCAGATGCGCAGGTTGCGAACGTCGAGATCACGCAATACAAGAAGTGGCACCCCGTGATAGATCGCTTCATTCCTGTCGTCGAGGCGGAGCTTTGGTATCCGCCATACGAGGACGCTGATATCGCAGAGGACAAGGTAAAGCACGTAGAGATCGCCCTGATGCATACGCGCGCCGCAGACAGCATCCGCGTGAGTTATGATCTGCATAGGGACGGCTGGGTAATAGAGCAGGCGTCCCGTTTCGTGTGGGCGCCTGGCGATGAGGAGATGGACGAGGACTGGCAAGAGGTCGCATACGTTCCGGCATGGGGGCGCGAGGAGAGCAAGGAAGAATCGATCAAGCGGCTCGGCTTTGATCCGAATCCGGGCGACCAGTAGCCAGTGCAAATTTGCAAAGGAACATAAAAACGGATCGCGAGGACCAGAAAAAACTTGCCGCTAGAGCACAGGGCTAGTAAGGGTAGCTAGGCTAGGAGGACGCGTAGTGCTAAAGAACTTCCTACTGCAGGCCAAGCACGGAGTCGACGCGGCGATGCGCAAGCTGCAAGCGGGCCCGCTGTCTGCCTACACGGGGAAGACGGTAATGCGGCACGGGAAGATCCTGCACGTGCTCTCGGCCTCGCGGCGTAAGGGAGTCAAGGTGCTCAACCAGGCGGGCGAGACCAACACGCTATCGCGGGACTCGTTTCTCTCGCGGAAGATCGTAATCGTGCCTACCCCGCCGGAGATGAGAAAGAAGCTCGCGCCGAGGTCGGTCCCCGACCAGGCCCACGATATCGCGATCAGCACGGAGATCCCGGGGCCGACCAAGATCCGCCGCCTCTATGCGCTACGCAAGCAAGCGGACGAGGACGGGGATACCGCGGGCGTGAAGGCGTGCACTCATTATATCGGCTTGCTCAAGCGGGGCGAGCCGATCAAGCGATGGAAGCCAGACCAGTAAGGAGGGCGGGCGGTGAAAACAACAGACGCCCACGCCGGGACCGTCTATTACCCTAACTGTTTCTACTGCCCGGATCGCTACAGTGGCAAGTGTGGCGACGGGACGGAGGTCGCGCCCGATCCCCCCGGACCGTTCGATTTCGTAGCCGATCCTACGCAATACGTTACCTGTGGCCAGAAGTGGGAGCATTGCAAGGAATGTCTGGCCGGGGGCCACGGGACAGTGCTACGAATGCTCGCACCTCCCGACGTGATCTGTTTCCGGATACTCGCATTCATGCGCTCGCTAGACGGCTTGGCCGAGCAGTATCCGGGTAAGTTCGTTGAATTCGACTGGGAGAAAAACGAGATCGTCAAGATCTGGGATAGCAATCCTCACGATAGGCGCTTGTCGATCAAGAACAGACTCGTCAGGCTTCGTGGCGACTAGGAGGACACGTGAACGCAACAGCAAACAGGAAAGACCTTGCCGACACCGTGGGCGCGGTGCTCGGCTTCGCAACCCGAACGGGCTCCATGCCGATCCTATCGACCGTCCTGCTCTCGGCAGACGAAAGCACGGGGATCCTTGTCTCCGCTACGGACCTGGAGATCGGAGCGACGGCAGACTGCGAGGCGGTGGTATCGCAGCCGGGCAAAGTAGCGGTAACGGCCAAGATGCTGTACGCCGTGCTCAAGTCGCTACCAGACGAGACCGTAGAGCTAGCAGACGAAGGGGCAACGCTCGTGCTCAAGAGCGGGGCGTCGGAATTCAAGTTGGCGACGCAGAACGCTGATGACTTCCCGGGGCTGCCGAGCGCGGCAGAGGTTGCGTTCTCGGATATATCCGCGCCGCTGCTCGCCGATATGCTGGGGCGGGTAGGGTTCGCGGTGTCCACCGACGAGTCGCGCTACATGCTCAACGGCGTACACTTGGAGACGCGGCCGGGTCGTCTATTCGCAGCGGCGACGGACGGACACCGGCTAGCGCAGGTAGAGCGCGAGGGCGAGTTCCCCGCCGAGCTGCCGGCGAACGGGATCACGATCCCGCGGAGGGCCGCGGCCGAGCTGCTGAAGGTCATGGAGCGGGTAGAGGGAGAGGTCGGGATCGGCCTGCACAAGAACTCTCTCTACCTGCGGGCACCGGGCCTTACGATGTCGGCGCGACTGATCGACGGCGAGTTCCCGGATCCCAATGCGGTGATCCCCGAGTCCACAACGCGAGAGGCGATCATCGACACAGAGTTTCTGGTAGCAGCGCTCAAGAGGGCGTCCGTGCTCTCGCAGGACAAGGCGTGGGGGATCCGTTTTGATCTCAAGGGCGACGGCCTGGAGATCAACTCTAGCAACCCCAACGTTGGGGACGCGCACGACAAGCTGGACCTCGCCGAGTATCGGGGCGAGCCTCTGAACATCGGTTTCAACCCCCGCTACGTACTAGATGCGCTATCCGTGATCGACTGCGAGCACGTGCGGGTACGGTTCGATGATGAGCTGCGCCCCTGCATTGTCCAGGCAGCCGAGGACGACGGCTACCTCTGCGTCGTGATGCCGATGAGGATCTAGGGAGAGGCGAGCAATGAGCGCACCCGAGATCGCCGCCGTTGTCATCGCCTGCGTTGCCGGCGCTGCTATCATCGCATACGGGATCTACCAGATCGTCCGGGCGATTAGAGCGAGGCCAGCTTACAGGACAGCGAGAGGGCTAGAGGTCCACGAGAACGGCGTAACCGATCCGCCGAGCCGGGCCGAGGCCGAGCGCTACCTAGATCGGGTCGACGTTGATCTCGCGCAGTGGCGTATCAGCATGGGCCAGTTACCGCCGACGCCAAACTTCTTTGCGGGGCTGATCTTGTTTTGGATGCCCGCTACTCGCTGCGCACTTAGGCCCAGCGGCGTGATAGAGCCGGACCCGAACGGCTCACTATACATGTTCAGGGATCCCGAGGACCGGAGGCCCGGTCGCAAGCACGACTGGTACGCGGGTCGCCGCAAGGGCAACGTGCTGTGCGTGGCCTGGCCCTACTCCCTAAAAAGCTCTGCTCTGGCCCACGAGGTCGGGCACGTCATAGCGGAGATCGTTACCGGGAATCCAGATACGGCTCATATCCTCTACCCGGAGTTGTGGGAGGTGGTGGGATGATACCGGACAAGCCGGGCTGGTGGTGGATTGCGCGCGACCATCATGTGCCGCGTGTTATTCCGCTTCTGGTGTGGGTCGATCCGACGCTGGTCGAACTGCGGTGTATCGATCCAGATTACTCGTATGGTGCGGTTAGCGTGAGCAGGGCCGCTGGCCAATGGCTTGCCCCTGTGCTCAGACGCGAACAAGCCGACGAACTCCAGCGCCACGCAGCCGCGCTAGAGGCGCAGATCGAGGACTTGGAACAACGGCTTTTTTTAGACCACGAATTCATGGACGATGAAGGATATCGAGGGTCGCACAAAATCGCAGAGGCTATGCGCGATGAGTAGCAACACTATCCCCGTCGAGCCCGGCCTGTGGTGGATTCGGCGAGGCGACTCGGTTCGGATTGCGGCGTTCGCGCACATCCCGCGGGTTATCGGCGAGACGCTTACCGAACTTTGCTGCGCAATAGAGCTTTACATCGCAGATGATGGGTACGCCGTGAATTTGGAATTTCCAACCGACAGAAAAGAGCGGCCTATGGCTCCGATGGAATGCGATATAACCGTACGCAAGACGCCGAGGGATATGTTCCGCGAGGGCGTTCGGTTTATCAGGCCGGCTGAGCCGTACGCGGAGGCCCTGCGCGATGAATGACGCCCCGGCAATCGCAGACACGTTCGGGCTGCTGGCGCTCGTTATCGCTATCGTCCTGATCTATATGTACAACAAGTACCCACCGGAGAGCCCATGAAACGAAGAGAATCCGAATTCTGCGGACTGATCAACATGAGGGTCCGATTCAACGGCGAGGGGCATCCGCTCTGCCACTGGTACGAGGACGGTAGGTGCAAGCGGCAAAGCGGGCGCTGCGTACTGGAGCGGTTCGTGGAGCCCCTAGAGAGGGACAGCAAGAGGAGGCTTTTAGGGTGAGCTACATCGAGAATCCCAAGACCGCGGGCTCCGGTGTTATCGGCGCGATCCCGCACGCGGGCCTATGCCCTAACGGCTGTAAGGACTGCTTCTTTAACCGGGCCGATGGATACCTGCACCCGCTCTCCGAGAACCTGCCCAACATGCCGACGCCAGATCAGGCAGAGGGTAGGGTAGTGCGCGTCAACGACGGCCACGATTCCAATATTGACCGCGAGATGGTCATGGAGGCGTGCAGGCCCTACGCGCAGAAGTTCTACAACACCAGTATCCCGCGAGACCTCGGCGGATTCGACGCCCCGGTCGTGCTTACGGTCAACCCGGGGGCCAAGACGGACAAGGGCTGGCACCGGATAGATCCGATCCCGCCGAACCTGATGTTTGTCAGGGTCCGCACGAATATGTGGAACCTCTGGCTTGTTGACGAGGTGGTGGACTACTACACGGAGCGCGGCGTATCTGTAGTGCTTACTTTTATGGCCTACTTTGAGCAGCCGATCCCGGTTGAGCACAAGCTAAACTATATCTCTAGGACGCGAACGATCAATCGCTACATGGCGATAACGACCGATGCGTGGCGTTGGGTAATGAAGCGCTACGAAGACAATGTTTTGGTTTACTCCTGCGGCAAGATCGAGGGCGAGCGCGGGACTACGAAGTGTAGGTATTGCGGAAACTGTGTCCGGGAGTTCCACTCCGCGCAGGAGAGGCTAGCTAGGCTAGTATGAGAAGCGAGATCATCACGGGCGACGTAACGGAGGTGCTAGCCGGTATGGCTGCGAAGTCGGTACACCTGTGTATCACGTCTCCACCGTACTGGGGGCTGCGGCAATACTTAGTTGACAACGCGGTTTGTTTGCGCCACGATTTGACGGAAGATGAGGTAGCGTTCGTCACAAAGGAGCTTGAAAAACATGGCGTCAAACCGAAACTCTGATGGTACGTTCAAAAAGGGCAGTCATTGGCGAAAGCCGAAGCTATACTGGAATAAGAAGTGGCTTCTACGCGAGTACGTCACCAAGCAGCAAAGCGCCAAGGAAATTGCAGATCACGCCGGATGTTCCGAGAACAGCATTTTTAACTGGTTAACAAAACACGGCATTAGGCGACGTTCTATTTCCGAAGCGCGTTCAATTAAGTATTGGGGAGCACAAGGATCAGCCAATCCAATGTTCGGTCGTTGCGATAAGGCTAATCCAAATTGGCGCGGTGGTGTCTCGCCGGAACGGCAGAAGTTGTATGCACGCTCAATGTGGAAGGCGATCAGAAAGGCAGTGTTCTCTCGGGACAATTTCTCTTGCCGCCGATGCGGAGAAAAACCAGTCGGGCACAAGCAACTTCACACTCACCACCTAAGAGCATGGGCTAGAGACCCCGCGTTACGATTCGACGTGGACAATATCATTACTCTGTGCCGGGGATGTCACGAGTGGATTCACAGCAAGGAGAACAAAAACCGTGAATTTCTGGAGTAAGGACGAAATACCGATCCACCTTCAGGAGTACTTTAGGCCGGCACCGCAACTCGGCCTTGAGCCGGTCCACGACTGCCTCGGCTGGGCAACCGGCAACCGCTGCGGCGAGTGCTACGTGTGCAGGATGGTCGAGGTGTTCAGGGGCGTGTGGCGAGTGCTGCGGGACGACGGCCTGTGTTTCGTCAATTTGGGTTCGTCCTACGCTTCGCGTGATATGCCTGCCAGCCAGTCTCGCCGCGCTTGGAGTGGATTCTCATGTGGCAGCGATGACACAGAACGATCAGATTCTGGAGACTCTGATCGCGCTTGTCCCCATTGCGATGGTGAACGTCAAGCCGACTCTCCGATCCATCGTGACCGCACTCCTCGCACTGGCCAACAGCATGGCGCAGACGAGCCGCCCCCTTCGCTGACAGTCCATGATAACGCGCAAGAGGATTCAGTTTCAGCATCTCCTGGCGCTTCTCCTCCCTGCGCTCCGGGGTCCAGAACTCCTGTTTCATGTACTGCGAGTGCTTCGGACGCTTCCGACCCCGCATGTGCGGTCGAGGTTTTCCTTTTAAGCGCTCAGACATCTTCTTCCGCCACGCGCCAGTGCGCTCATACGGTTGAACGCAATTCCGGCAAACCTTCGCTTCAGCCGATTTCGGCTGACCACACTGCGGGCACGGCACCTTCTTCCTTGGCATGTCATTCTCCTTTTGGTAGCGCTTCCAAAACATGCCCATATTATAGCACCACGCCCCCTGGACTCAAGCAAAAAGACCTGAGCCTGATCCCCGCCCGCGTAGCCCTCGCCCTACAGGCCGACGGGTGGGTTCTGCGATCCGGCATCACGTGGGCCAAGGGCGTCTCGTTCTGCGAGCACTACTCGGGATCGGTCATGCCCGAGTCAACCCGCGACCGGCCTACCAGCGCATCGGAAATGATCTGGATGCTGGCCAAGTCGAACACGGCCCAGTACTGGACGCACCGCGACCTGCCCGGCACGAGAACGAAGCCGAAGCCGGATTATCGGTACGTGCACGCGACAGGAGCAGAGCAGGTCGAGGAACCGGACAACTGGAAGACGAGCAAGGTGCTCTGCCCGGCGTGCGGCGGATCGCGCAAGGTCACGGTGCAACTTGAGGGAGACCTGATCGGCGAGACCGTGATCCCCTGCGAGCTGTGCAAGGGCAAGAAGGGCTCGATGGTTCCGGAGTGGAAGCGGATCAATCTCTGGCAGGGGCACGATTACTACTACGATGGTGAGGCGGTGCGGGAAGCATACAAGATGTCATCTTGGACCGCGAAAACAGACAGCGAAGGGTCAACCAAGCGCGGGAAAGACGGCATTAGAAGCGGAGGAAAAGGAGCGGCACGAGCAGAAGGCGCGGCAGACGGATCGACCTACGGATCAACGTCGATGCAAAAGGCATACAGCCACGGCGGCCGCAACCTCCGCAACGTGTGGACACTGAACCCGCAGCCCTTCGCGGAGGCGCACTTCGCGACCTTCCCTGAAAGCCTCGTACGACCTTGTATCCAGGCGGGGAGCAGCGAGCGGGGCGTGTGCCCGGAGTGCGGGGCTCCGTGGTCCAGAGTGGTCGAGCGCGGCGAGCCAGACGACGAACAGCGCAGCGCTTGCGGGGCGGACTCGACCGGAGGCTATTCGGGGCAGGCAACCAAGAACTACGCAGCGGGTAGGGCTGAAGATCCGAGCGCAGTCAAGGCGCGGATTCTGGAAGGCATGCGCGAGCGCCGCACGGTGGAATGGAGACCGACCTGCGGGTGCGAGGCAGGGGCCGTCGTGCCTGCGACTGTGCTAGATATGTTCGCCGGCAGCGGGACCACGCTGCTGGTAGCCGAGAAGCTCGGGCGTGACAGCATCGGCATCGAACTCAATCCAGAGTACGCGGACATGGCACGGAAGCGGATAGAAGAGGGAACAAAGCAGGGAGACCTGCTGCTAGGGAGGGCGCAATGAGCGAAGGATCAAGCACGTCGATCTCCGAAGATCGGCCTACGGTCTATACGTTCTCGACCACGGATATAGGCGAGGCCAAGCGGGCGCTCAACGCAGTCGCGCTAGAGGGTATCCTTTGGGATCTAGTAAACGAAACCCGCACCTGGCTCAAGCACGGGCACAGCTTCGAGGACGCGGACAGCGCAATAGAGGCGATCCGCCAACGTATCTTTGACGAACTCGCGGAAGCGGGGATCGTCCTTGGCTGACCAGAATAGGGCGCGCGGAGACGCATTTCCGAGCCCTGGCGCACTCGCCGCAGAGTGGGCCGCGCGCCACACCTCTCACCGCTCTGCGGACCTCCGAGGGAATGGGCAGCCGGTCCGCCAGCCCGAAACAATGCGCCAGACACCGGCACGCTGGGCCGCGTCAACGAGGGCGCGGCCTAGCTCTACAAAAGAGGGGCTAGAGAGAGAGAAGCTATGAAGCGCAATGTTGAGATAGCAGCAGAAATGGCGCAACGCTTGATCGAATACGCCGAGAGCGACAAGAACAAGCCGATCAGAAAGTACAAGCCGCCCAAGCGAGACCGTAGCAAATCGGCAGACGAGGAAACCCTGGTTCTACTTCATTCGGACAGCCAGATCGCACACCTTACGCCAACCTACAATTTCGAGATCTTCAAACAGCGCAACACAAGGCTGGTAGAGAGAACCCTGCGGGTCGCGGACCTTGACCGCAAGGGCCGACCGATCAACCACGTCGAGCTGTTCTTGCTCGGTGATATCATACATGGAGAGCGGGTAGGTAGGACCGTCGACCTTGATGAGCTAGAGGATACGGTTGCCGTTGCCATGTTCGACGTGGCGCTGCCGGGCCTCGAATACGTAATAAACAACCTCGCACAGAATTTCAATTCTGTTGGAGTTCGTTGCGTCCGCGGCAACCACGGGATCGTGAGCAGGGACAACGCCCTTACGACCAACTGGGACTATATAATCTGCAAGATCTTGGAGCGCGAGTATCGCAACAACCCGCACGTCAAGTTCTCTGTACCGAGTACGTTCTACCATATTCAGGACGTGATGGGCTGGCGGTTCTTCCTTGCGCACGGGGACAAGATCAACATGTGGATGAACGTCCCGATCTACGGGATCGTCCAGAAGCTCATGCGCTGGGCCGGCAGTATCGGCGCGTTCGATTACGCCACGTTCGGCCACTTCCACAACCACGCGGACATGGACTGGAACGACAAGCGCTTTTTCATCAACGGCAACTTCACAACAGATGACCAGTGGGCGATCAAGACGCTCGGGCTCAAGGGCTCGTGCTCGCAGATGTTGCTTAACGTGCACCGGAAACTCGGGGTCGTCAATCAGCGGAAGATCCACCTTGAGCAGTTCGAGCGTAGGACAAAGCAGGAGGCGTCATGATGCAGTTAACCGAGGGGCAGGAGGCGGCGCTAGAGGTACTGCGGGCCAGCGAACAGCCCATGACCACGGCATCCGTATTCGAGGGGTCTGGCGGGCTCGTATGCAAGAGCAGGAGCAATACGCGGCGGGTCCTTGTGGGCTTGGTCAAGCGGGGGCTTGTCGCTCGCGTAGGGACTGGCGAGTGGGCGGCGGTAGAGAACGGAGCGGCTAGCCCCGAAAAAGGGTCTATTTTTGTGACAGACGGCGAGGCAAAGCAGATCATCGGCGCTGCTCTGGCGTTCTACTTTGAATCCCTGCTCAAGACGGATCCCGAGGGGGCAGCGCGGGTAGCCTATACGGCAGGGCTACACAAGGTCGGGATGCCGCGGAGGACGCAGAAGAAAGCGGATGAACCGAAGCCGGAGCCGAAGCGTAAGGCGCTCCCTAAAAAGCTGACGCTTCAGAAGTTCTGCGGGAAGGCGGAGGCCGCATATCGGGCTGGCCGTTTTTCGTTAGACGAGTTGAGCGACGCGACGGGGCTCGGCCGCGACTACCTGCGGAAGATCATCCAGGGCAAGGCGCACCCGAGAGACGAGACCCTGGAGAAGATCTACGCGGCGGTAGAGGAGCACTTGTCATGAAGATCATCCGCCCCCCTCGCAGGATCAGCGTCGAGAGGCTAAAGCAGATCCACTACCACATTGACGTGTGCCACGGGCCCTACGGATCGCAGTGCGCCAACGGACACCGCTACGAGCCACAGGTCAGGACCAGCGATCAGGGAGAGCAGACGGTAGAAAAGCCTCCGCCTGTAGGTGTCCCGTGCCCGAAGTGCGGGGAGACCCTGGAGCGCGGACCCGAACGGTTCGTCGCGTTCCTGTATCGCGGCGGGCTGGACCTAGAGGCTCATGAGGCGCTGGGCGAGTGCTTGGACGTAGGCCCGGCCCGCAGCACGCAGGCAGAAGCGGCGGCAGACGCCCGCGACATGGAGGACAGGCACGTGGGCAAGGGCAAGCGGCGGCACTTCCTGGTTACGGGGATCGCGTGAGCTGGGAGATCATCACCGGCGACTGCCTCGACTGGCTGCGGGAGCGCGAGGCGGGGAGCGTCGATGCGGTGGTGACGGATCCGCCGTACGGCACAGGGGCATGGAAAAGACAGACTAGCGGTGCGGGAAGCGATCCAACGGCGAAACTAATCCGCGAAAAGTGGGACGTGTGGACAGAGGACTGGATCGAGCAAGCGCGGCGAGTAGCGAGGTGCGCCTTTGGTTTTTTTATCCCGTGGTCAGTCCGCCTAAAGAAACCCACGGGGGGGGGGGCGACTGTTCGTTTGGATTAAACCAGATCCTAGACCGCGGGCTGGCGGACAGCCGGCGTATGGCTTTGAGCCGTTCTATCTCGCAGGAAAGGTTCAGAACATCGGCGGGAATGATTGGTTTGAACACACGGCGCCTCGGCTCAATCGCGATCCAGAGGCGACAGGACACCCGCATCAGAAGCCCGTTGCTGTCATGGAGTGGCTATTGAGGTTAGCATGTCCTGTCGGCGGGTCTGTTCTTGATCCGTACTGCGGCAGCGGTAGCACGGGCGAAGCCGCTGTGAGGCTTGGGCTTGATTTTATCGGCATCGAGATCAACCCCGAGTATGCCGACATCGCCCGCGAGCGGTGCGCGAAGGCAGAGAGACAGCCTGACCTGTTCGTCAAGCCCCCGAAGCCCGAGCAGCTAGAGATAGGGACATATCCTACCCCTTAACGGCGATACGGGGCAATAAACCGCCCATAGATCGATCAAAACCGCAAAAAGCAACCCGCCACATAAGATCGGAGAACGCCATGACCCGCCCCGAGGCGCTCCGCGCTGGAGCGTGCGCACTACGCGAGAGCAAGCACGAGTTCGCCGCGCAGGCGCTAGAGCTAGCGGCCCACGCCGCAGAGATCGTTGTCGATACGAGCCAGAGCAACGAGGAATATACGGAGAGCCTACACCAGGCGCTCAACGCGCTCTGGACCCACGTGAGGCGAGGGACCGTAACGTAAAAACTGCAAACCGGAAACAACCCGCAACCGCTCGCGGTATATGGCGTGGAGCCACCGCGCAAAAAAACCAAGCAGCACTATCGCACCGTACAGCAAGCGATCCGAGACGGCTGGCCTGACACCCTGCAAGGGATCGATCTAACCGTCTCGAATTACAACCTGCTTGGCGATCTAGCGGCAGAGCTTTTCCGGGCGAATCCGGGCCGAGACGCAGCCGAAGTTCGCAAGGTAGCAATCAACGCCTTTGTCAAGCGGTTGTGTGTCCCCCGCAAGGGCAAGTGGGTTGTAAGCACTACCTACACGCTAGCCAGCGGGCTTCAGTTTCCCAACCCGAGAGCGCCGCAACCGAACCTAGAGAAAGCCAACAGAGGGCAGCATGGATAAAAAGCGCCTGCAAGAATTCTGCGCCATTCGGGTAGAGATCCTCGAAGGCGAAGAGAACGAAAAGAAGGCGCAGGAGAACGGCTTTCTAATGATGGTGCGCGGCGTCGGTATGAACGCCGGGCGCGTAACTCTCAATAAGACCCTGTACCCGCGCGAGATAGTTTATCGAGAGGTCAGGAATATCCGACCCCGCATGGATGCCGGGCGCGTAGTTGGGCTCGCCGATCATCCTAGCATGTTCGGCGGTAACGAGGTTCGGGACTCGGCCATCCGCTGGACCTCGGCCAAGATCAACGAGGACAACGACGTCGTCCTAGAGGGCGGCGTGCTCGATACCGAGGCTGGCAATGTGATTGCCGGCGCGTATCGGGGCGGCGTTCGTTATGGCATCTCGTCTCGCGGCTACGGCTCTGTCCGAGAAGTCGAGATGGACGAAGAGCATCCCGAGTGGGAACTGAACAAGGATCGCAAGGGCGAAGTCGTTTTGGAGATCCAAGACGATTACGAGCTTGAGTCCTGGGATATGGTCCTGAAGCCGTCCAACGAAGACGCGTGGACGGAATCGGAAATCAAGCAAGCGCTAGCGCGGCTGGAGGCCGCAACAAACACCCATCAGGAGGAAACGATGGATATCAAGGATCTGAAGACTCTCCGTGAGTCGGTCTCCGCCGAGGTCGTGGACAAGATCGTGGCCGAGATGACCGAAGGCATGGTCAAGGCAGAGGACGCCGACAAGGCGAAGGCCGACGCCGTGACCGAGGCGCTCGCCGACAACGAAAAGGTCTGCGAGGCGCTGGGCATTTCGCCCAAGCTCGCCGCCTACGCGAAGGACAACAGCGACAAGCTGGAGCCCTGCGCAGAGGCCAACTATCCGCTCGACGCCCTCGACCCGACCAAGGTCGACGAAGAGAAGACCGAGCTAGAGAAGCAGGTCGAGGCGCAGACCAAGCAGATCACCGCGCTCACCGAGAAGGTCGCCGAGATGACCGACAAGGCGACGAGCGCAGAGAAGACCCTGCGAGACCGCGAGCGCGCCGAGGCGCTCTCCGGGATCGTAGAGGCGCAGACGGTCGGCGGCCGGTGGGCCGAGAAGCTCGCCGAGTGCGCCAATGACGATCTAGAGCTGCCCGAGGACTACGACGGCAGCGACGCTGCCAATCAGGCAGCGGAGAAGATGGTCGAGACCTACCTTGGCGACAAGCGCGCCGAGTTCGAGGGCATCGCAGGTGCTGTAGAGCCGAAGCCTGGTAAGGGAACGAACGAAGGCGGCGGCGAGAAGCCTGAGGCCGATATGGTCAAGGCGGCTCGCGAGGACTTCGCGAAGGACTACCCGGCGCTGGTGCCGAACAAGTACAACTACGAGAACGCCAAGGGCGCTGCGGCCCGCGCAGGATACGGCGCGGAGTTCATGGCGTGCTACGGCCCGGCAGCGCAGGAAATCCTGCCCCTCGACGAGGTCGACTAGCCCTCTTCCGTTTCTGTTTCCGGAAACCAAGACAACCGAAAGGAAGGCACACTATGGGTGCTACCCCCGCATACGCGAAGCTCCTAGAGCAGGCCAACGGGTCGGACCAAGACCGCCAGGGCCTCCACGAGCAGCTCAACCGCCATGCCTTCCAGCGCGCCCGCCACGAGCGCTGGAAGCCCGTGATCGACGGCACCAAGCCCGGCAAGTTCGACGAGGACTGCAAGCGGCAGGGTGGCCTCAGTGATCGCGGCGTCTCGGCTCTCCGCGCCATCGCAGAGAACTGCATGGACAAGATGGACAAAGAGTTCGACGACCCGCGGAACCGCAGCTATCTGAAGGCGTTTGCCGAGAAGGTCGGCGCGGGTCCGAACGGCCGCGCGATCTACGAGTCGACGGACGTGGGCGACATCGCCGCGTTCCGTGACTTCTCGTTCGGCATCGTCAAGGAGATCTGGCCCAAGTTGGCACCGCTCGCCCGTATGATCGGCCTGTTCTCCATGCCGGGCCCCTCGGAGCGGATCTTCTACCTGAAGACCTACGGCACCGATGCTAGCGGCAGCTTCTACAGCGCTGACTGGCGGCTCCGCAACCAGAACGACCCGGCCTACATCGACTACACCTGTGGCACCGAGGCCAACGAGGTCGAACTGGAGATCACCGGGGCCAACGTGACCGCGAGTGCATACGCGCTGCTCGCCCGCTGGGATCTCTGCGCCGAGCAGGATGCCATGTCGCAGCACGGCGAGTCCCTGCAGTCCAACCTGCAGAACATCATGGCCGCGTATATCGCCCGCGCCACCGTGGGCAAGGTGCGCAACATGATCTCTGGCGGTGCTTCGGGTGGCAACAGCTCGTGGACCGCGACCGCGGCTTCGCCCTACACTCTCGATTCGTTCGGGCCGCGTGCACACCTCCGCACGCTGGGCGACGCGATCATCGACATGGAGGGCCTCGTGCGAGCCAAGCGGTACGCTCCGCTCGGTTGGCTCTGGTGCTCGCCCGACGTGTCCCGCCGGTTCCAGAAGTTCGAGGACATGAAGTTCCGTCCCGCCGAGGACTTCTACGACGGCGAGATGGAGGGCCAGACGAGCTTTGCCGGCACCATGGGTCGCTGGGCCGTCTTCAACGACGACGACGCTCCGAGCGGCACTCTGCTCGGCGGCACGTCCCCGGTCGGCGGGATCTCGAACATCGGCCTCATGCTGGCGATGTACATCCCGCTCATGTTCACCGGCCGGTTCATGGACCCCGCGGAAAACATCCCCCGCGAGGCCGCGCTGACCCGCTACGCCCTCCACATGGTCGACTCCGGGCGGTTCGGCAAGGTGCTGATCAGCTAGTCGCGAATCCGGGGAGCCCCGGTAGCCCGCCAGCAACCGCCCCCGCTGTTCTGACTGCCGGGCTCCCCTGGTTCTTTCTCACCCTTTCCTGGGAGGACACCCCAAATGGCAAGCAAGAAAACTGACGCGGGCAAAAAGGCCGCAACCGAGACCCCTGTTCCCGCAGAAAACATCCCGAAGGATACTGGCGGCAATCCGATCTTCATCGAAGAGAAGGTCGGAGACAAGATCGTCCGTAGGCCGAACCCGAAGTACATGGCCACTGCCGAAGAGGAGCAGGGCAAGTATAACCCCCGCGAGATCTACGAGTTCGTCTATATCGGCCCCTCGGATCACAAGCTCCCGAAGATCGAGAAGGTCGAGAAGGACGGCAAAGACCACTGGATCCAGACCGGCGGCGAACTTTGGCTAGGACCCGGCCAGCGAGTCAAGTATCTCGGCTGGATCGGCAACCACCGAGAATCTGATTTCGTGCTCGCAGACGATAAGGCCGTTACCGACGACTGGCTCTACCCCTGGTCCGAAGACACGATCATCGAACGGTTCAAGCGAGTACCGCCGGAGCTGTTCGATAGCTTCGTGCGGGCCTACCTGAAACTTTTTGGCGATCGTCGGCTCAAGGTGCAGGACTTCTACATGACAACCTCCATAAAGCATCGCCAGGAAATCGAGGCTCGCCAGACCGGCGCTTTCTAGGAGTAGCACATGCTTCTGACTAAGACCCCGCACTGGCCGCACGCGCGTACGGCAAACCGAGTAGCTAACGACACCGTAGAGCGGCATACGTTTAACTCTGCGGCCGAGATCGTGGGGTTCTACGCAGAGGCAGAGACGTTCATCCGGATCGGAGACGGCGCGGTCGATATCCCAGCTTACAACGCCAACGATGTTGTTAGGATCCCCGCTGGACACTGGACCGTCTTATCTCTCGTCGGTTGGGCCGAGCGCGGCCCGGCCAAGACCAGAACCACCGTTGCGTTCCGAGCACCCGTCAACAACCGCCTGCAGATCATGGAATGGGACAACCCGGAGATCGACGTGGGCGCTACCGGCGGCAGCTACTAGCAGATGGGTGCGATCGCTTCAGAGACGGTCCTAAAGGCGATTATCCGCAAGCGCTGCGATGGTGCCGATACGGATCTACTGTCCGACGCTACCCTCGACAACTACCTAGACGACGCAGTCAACCGGGTTAACGAGTTGAACCCGCGCCTCATACTCTCGCAGCTAACCACGGTCGCGAATACCCAGGACTACCAGTTGACGGGCGGCGGCGCGAATCTCTCGAACTTCCTCGGCCTAGAAGCCGTATTTTATGATCAGACGAACACCGGGTTTCTCGCCGACGAGTTTCCTACCCTCTGGAGCCGCGGGCTCTACTCTCCGATCGCAGAAGGTATCTCGGTCTTCGACAACCCGTCGCTGGTCGAGATCTACTACCGCAAAGACGCCGCGTACGCCAAGGCCTTCGATGGTTCGTGGACCTACGTAGAGAAGGCGAGCGAGGCATACATCCGCCTTGAGCCAGCACCCGGCGTCGGCGATTCCATTGTCCCATACCTGTGGTGGCAGAAGCGAACACTAGACGATATGGAATCGTGGTTTCAGCAGAAGCTAGTTGATCTAGCCGCCGCCTATTGCCTGCAGTCAATCGGTAGTCGCCTTGAGATGCACCCCGAAGTTTCAATGGGGGGCTTCAAGGGCAAATCTACCGGCGCTCACCTTATCAGGCGCGGCGAGAAGTTAGAGCAGAAGGCCGAAGGGCGACTCATCCTACCACCTCTATTGGGGTAATCAAGGGCAACATGGCCAAAGAAAAGCTAACGCTGGTTAGACGCCAGAATGGGCCAGATCTCGTCTTCTACGATGACGCGTGGGAACCCCGCGTAATCAAGATCGGCGAGTGGATCTCCGCCGTCGATCCGGTAGCCAAACTACCAGAGTTAGGCAGGCCGGAGCCGTTGCCTGGCGACGCAGAGCCAGCGGGACCGGTGTTCGTAAAGGGCGGCGTCAGGGTTCAGATCTTCCGCTCGCAGAAGAGTAGGGAAGCGCAGCAGGCAGCAGATGATAGTCCGGGGATCGATCGGCCAGAACGACACGGAGAACTCGCCAAGATCCGCGGGGGCAAGGAAGACTTCACGGCGACAACCGCGATTCTAATTCCCGAGGGCGGCCCGCGATCCGCTGACGCTGAGGGCTCTTGCGTAAGAGCGAAGGCTATAAGGATAGGGGAAGATGGGATCCCCGCCGCGCTAAAGGACTTATCGCCGGATATCTACTGGGTGCTCGTACTCAACGGGCCAGAGCCGCCGCAGCAGGGGCAGCTTTTAGCAGCAGTTGAGAAACTAGACAGGAGTAGCGCGGCCCTCATCCAGATCTCGTGTGGCGTGGTGTGCTCGGCCCAGACGCTCAAGAGCCTACCTACAGACGCAACGACCAAGGCAAGCGATTTACCGAAAATAGCAGCGGCAAAGGGCGCTGCTACGATCAACGGCAAAGAGATCGTGATCAAGCTGCCTGGTATTACTGTGCCCAAGGGTCGGCCGAAAAAGTCGGCGGTCGGCGTAGTGGTCACGGTCCACAACGCGCTGCGGGCTACGTCGTACTGCCTCGAATCCCTGAAGCGCTTTGACTTCGGCGGCGGACTGAACCCCCGCGTGATCGTGGTCGACGACGAATCAGCGCCACACGTCGAAAAGAAACTCCGCGCTATCTGCGGGGAGAACAAGTGGATCTACAAGCGCAACATAACCCGGCAGGGATATACGCGCACGGTTACCTCCGGGCTAGATCACGCAGTTAAGCTCGGCTGCAAGTGGATCTGTATTCTCAACTCGGATACACTGGTTACTCCGGGCTGGCTCTACAAGCTGGTAAGGGCCGGTGAAACGGATCCAAAGATCGGCATGGTCGGGCCCTACTCTAATGCAGCGGTCCACTTGTCTCTGCCGCAGTGGCTACTAAAGGGAGAGGACCCGGTATCTATTGCGGGCAAGCTCGCGCTCACCTCGAAGCGCTGCTATCCCGATGCCCTGACCCCTACCGGCTTCTGTCTGCTCCTTTCAAGCGAGGCGTGGAAAAAGCACAGGCCATTCCGGGACGATATCTACGGAGAGGCGTACGGCGAGGAAACCGAGTTCTGGGCGCAACTGGTCAAGGGCGGGGGGCGCGCGATCTTGGCCGACGACGCCTTTGTCTGGCACCAGGGCCACGCGTCCTACGGGCAGGAGCAAGGCCACGTTGCCGAGGGATTCGCTGTTGCAAAGTTCAAGGCACGGCACGGCGCATTGCTCCAGCAGAAGGCCCACGACTTCAACGCCACGGCGCACGAGCGGATACTATATCAGGCCAATAGGTTCCCGCAGGGGACGATGAGCAGGCGTCCGCGGATCGCGTTCTTCGCTCACGAATATGGGTTGTACGGCGGCGTCCTGGCTATCGCCAATATCGTTAACCGCCTGATCGTGCTCGGCTGGGATGCACGGATCGCGGTTCGGGTTATCCGCAACAAAGCGATCGACGCGTTGCCCCTGCTTACCCACCCGGTACCGTTCGGCTCCAAGGCCAACTTCATGAATCACTTTGCGTCGGAGATGTTCGATAGCGGGATTCTCTGCGCTACGGTTTGGGATACGGCGTTCCCGGTTGCCGAGGTAGCGAAGATCAACAAGGGGATCAAGCCCTGCTACTTCATCCAAGACGATGAAACCACTTTCACGGATCCCGATGGCGAACGGTTTGTTTCCGCAGGCCCGGTAATCGAGTCCTACTCCCACATCCGAAAGAAGATCGTTAACTCGAAGTGGGTCGTTGATCGGATCGCCGGAGAGCACAAGGTCGACGGCTGTGTCTATATCCCGGTCGGAGTAGATACCAACCTATTCCACCCGCGGCATAGAGAGGACTCGACGCCAACGGTACTGTTCTTCTGCCGTCCAGAGACACCGCGCCGCGGGGCAGATCTAGTACAGCGGGTATGCAGCGAGTTGACCGCGCGCTACCCGGATCTCCGCCTTGTAACCTACGGCGGGACACTGCCGAATATGCCGGCGGCCGTCGAGCAACTAGGAACGATCCCGCAGGAAGAGGCCGCGCAGATCTACTCGCAGGCAGACGTATTCCTGGAGGCTTCGCACACGCAGGGATTCGGATTGCAGGGGCTAGAGGCGATGGCCTCAAGATGTGCGGTGGTATCAACGCGTAACCGCGGAATCGACAACTACGGGCGGGACCAGCAGAACTGCACGCTCATAGATATTGGCGATCAAGAAGCGGCCGTAGGCGCGATCGTAGAGCTGATCGAAGATCATAGCAAGCGCCAGCGCTACGTTGATGCCGGAATGGAGACCGCTGCCGAGTTCGATTGGTGGCGGATTGCGGAGCAGTGGGACAAGGAATTGAGGAAGCTGTTGTGAACTGGGACAAGCCAGACCGCAACTTCGTGATCATGGGCATGGCCCGGAGCGGGACTAGCCTTGCCTGTAAGCTGGTCAGTGAGCAGGTAAGAAACTCCTACTGCCTCAACGACGCAGAGATCAACTTCAACAAGGTGCCAGCACTGCTGGCCGAAACCCGTAGGTGCCTGGTCAATCGAGAGCCCGTCACTAACCGCTTCAGGGGCGATGAGCTTTCAAGCGATACGGTTCGGGTACTAGCTCCCTTGGAGCCGCGAGTAGCAACCGGAGACTTTAATAGCAACGCCGCAGTCGGCGTGAAAATGATCCCGGAGTACCGCAAGGCGATTGCTGCTGGGTATCTCGTAATCGCTATGCTTCGAGATCCGGTCTATGCGATCGCTAGCTGGGGAAGCCACGATATCGCGTGGGCCCACGTTACCGACGACGACATGGATCCGATCTGGCGATATAGGGGGATCAAGTTCAAGATGAGTTCGCAGGTCGAGCGGCAGTGCGAGATCTGGGAGTTCTTTGCAAAGCAGATCCTAGAGGCCAAGGCTAGCGGCAAGGTACAGGTTGATGTCTGGAAATACGAGGGCCTTGTAGCGTTGCCCGATCTTCATATCCGAGACTTTGCTAGCTACTTCGGGCTCGCGGCAAAGCGCGGAGTCCGCCTGGCCAACCTGAACGACCCATCGCGATTCTACGGAATAAGAACAATCCGTGACGCCGTCGCGGAGCTTTGCCCATCAAGGCTGGAGTTCGGTTATGCCTGACCTCGTAATTACTGGCCCGTGTCGCAGCGGTACGGCACTATTGCACACGCTGGTCAACGATTATGTGCCCAACGCGATCTGCACCAATGAGGTGGTGAACAAAGGAATCGCTGGGCTGAAGGCATACTTCGCTGCGACCCGCAAGGCAGTCAACGCGGGCAAGCCGATCGCCAATCGCTACGCGCGAGACGGGTCCTTATCTGATAACTCCTGGCGCAAGGGCGCGGAGATACAACGCCGCGTAGTCGAGAAGCCGCTAGAGGGTGACTGGCTTATGGCTACAAAGGTCATGCTTGGGTGCATGGATCATATTCCCGAGATCGTTGACCTCGGATTCCCCGTTGCCGTGATAGTCCGAGATCCTGTCTATACTCTGGGCTCATGGGGGGACCCGAAGACCAGGGGACAGACGGTCGGGCGTATCACGGAAAACGACATGCACAAGTGGTGGGAGAAACACCCGTTCCCGTTCAACAGGATCGATGCAATCGGAAGACGAGCGGAATACTGGAACTACCTGGCCAGCACGATCTACGAGTCGATCTGTATTGCCCCTAAGGGCACGGTACGATTGTTCCGTTACGAGGATCTCGTAACCGATACGATTGGCGAGTTGCAGAAGATTACCAAATGGTTTGATATGGACGATCCGATCGGTGCGCCAAAGCTCAAGAGCGCCAACAGAGACGATCGATACCCAGTGAGGATGGGTGAGATCAAAAAGGTTGTCGGGAGGCTTTGCCCGATACGGGATAAGTTTGGATACAAATAGGAGGGACTGATGCGCTTTCTGTTCATAGGCGCGCACTATCCAGCGCTGCGAAGGGAACTGCGGAAGCTCGGCCACGAGTGCAAGGACGTTGACCACTGGGCCCTCTTCTGCAGGCGCGGGGCGCTGGCTGCCGCGGAGTCTTGCCACCCAGAGGGTACCGAGGGCGGTACGCAGTCGGCAGTCAATGATCATGTTCGCCGCGTAGCGCTTGAGTACAAACCTGATGTTATCGTGCAGTGGAAAGGCTGGATCGACGGGGCTCGCTTTATTCTCCCCGATACGATCAGCTACCTGAAGGATGAGTTAGATTGCCTGACCGTTTACTGGAGCGTTGACGATCCCGATTTCGTCGGCTTCTGGCGGCAGCACATGAGCGGGATCGGCGTCTGGGATGTGGCCCTTACCTGCTGCGCTGCGAGCAAAGAGATCTACCGAAAGGCTGGAGTCAGATATCCTCACTATTTCCTGCCGGCCTTTGATACCGAGTGGCCGATCGATACGCTCGAAGGCGAACGCGAAACCGCGGATCTCGTTGTCGCTGGTCACTCCTACGCCCCGATCCACGGGGCAGACATGGGGCGGGCAGCCTTCGCGCTAGCGGTCAAGCGGGCGGGCTACAAGGTGGAGATCTACGGGCCCAACCCGGAGATGTGGACGACTCCGGGCGGTATCTTGGTAACAGGGCACCCGGAGCTAAGGGAATGTTACCGGGGCTGGCTACAGCATGACGACGTGTGGAAGGCGTATATCCGCGGCAAGGTCGTGCTCAACAACCATCTGCGAAAGGGCGGGGGATACGACAAGCGATACACGGGCTACTGCAACGACAAGATCTTTCAGATCGCCGGGGCCAACGGCGCAACGCAGCTCATGGATTACCAGCCGGGGATCTCTCCGGACGTATATACTGCGGGCCTAGAGTTCGTACAGTATCGCAAAAGCCTAGAGCCGCAGGAGTGCCTTGATTCGGCTTTTGAGATCTTCGAGGACCTAATCGCTAACGACGACGTTAGGTACGGCATGCGGGATGCTGCGCGCAAGCGCACGCTAGCCGAGCACACATGGAGACACCGAGCCGAGCAGCTTATGCAAATTTGCAAAACAGGAGGAAAGGGGTAGAGATGCCACGCCCTCTTCCCGCCTGCGCGCGGCTCGTTATGGCGAACAAGGAAAGAAACAAGATCGTTTCGTTTCCCCGGTCAGGCATTTCGTGGTTGTTCCTCCGGACCAATCGCTTTCTACTGCACCGGTTCGGCATTGAGGACACGAGCCCTACGGCCCGGTTCTTGTCGCACTCGCACTTGGGCTACTTGCCGCACAACGATAAAACAGTGATTCACCATTCTATGCGACACAAGTTGAACTATCCAGAAGGCACGAGGGTAACGGTACTGCTACGAGACGCGCGCTCGATTCTCGCCTCTGTGTATCATTATAGACGGCGAAACGTAAACGGCTGCTGCGAGATTGCTAGTGAGTTTGTAGCTAGTAATACGGGCGCGTCCTGTTTGAGCGCTTTTCTGAACGACGTCGCTTTGCTTGCGAGCAGGGCAGAGAAAAACAAGTGGGACCTACGATTTATCTACTACGAGGATATGCTAGATCCGCTTTTCCTTGATTGTATCCCAGACATTCTCGGGCTCGGGTGCGTGCTGACGGATATTGAGAGGGAAGCCCTAGCCGAGGACAGCAACTTCATAGTGCATCCGTCAAGGTTATACGAAAGACTCAATGACGCCGATTCGAATTACCAGAAGAACAAGTACAAGGAAGCATTTGGCGAGAAAGACGTGCGCTTCATCGAAGATCACATGAAGCGGTTTTGCAAACTGCGGCAATACAGCGTGCGGTATTGCTAGGGAGGAATTATGGAACCGATGGTAGGGGCGGACGCTTGGGAGCGTTATTGGTCAACACCGAATCCTGATCGCAGAGACCGCAAGTGGCCGCTATATACGAGAATGGCGCTGCTGGTGGTTGACGTTGCGGAAGGCAGGCAGGTCAGTGTTGCCGAGGTCGGATGCGGGGTCGGCGGTTTTTTGGATCGCCTGCGTGGTTTGAAGGGGATCAACAAGATCGGCTTTGACATCGCGCCGACTGCAGTAGAAGCGTGCAAGAACCGGGATCACAATGCGTTCATCGCGGATGCCGCTGATCTTCCGGTTGACGGCAGCTTTGATATTATCGTCGCGATCGATCTGCTCGGCTACCTAGAGGATCCCCACGCTGCCCTACTACACTGGCGAGACCTAACGCCAGGGGGGGAGCTGATTGTCGCGGATCCCTACTACGATACTGACGTGCTAAAGCAGACAATAGAGGGCGCAGGGTTCAGCGTAACCGACGAGCGCATGGTGACGGCATCTAGCAAGGCGTTTCGGATTGTGGTAGCCAAGTGAGGGCGAGGAGCTACTTTATCTCGTATCCGCGATCCGGTAGTCACTGGATCAAGCAGCGTATACGATTGCTGCTCGCCGGGATCAGCGGAGTCGATAGCGACCCGGACCAGCGATACAACTGGACCCACTACGGCTATGCGTTCAACCCGAGCCGCAATATACCAGGCCGAAAGGTAAAGCCGCCGAGAAAGTCAAACGTAGTGCTACTGCTGCGCGATGCTGTTCCGATCGTGGGATCAACGTATCACTTCATGCATACGCGCTTGGTTGAGTTAGGCCCGGAAGATCGCAACCTGCAGATAGAAAAGGATCATGACGCGTTCGTTAGGGGCGGCTGGGGCGTATCAAGATACTGCGCCTTTTTGAACGAGGTATCAGATCTCATGGAGAGCGCGCAGGAGCTACGCTGGCGGGTCAAGCCTGTTTTCTACGAGGACCTGTTCAGCGAGGAGTCGATTGCAGAGCTTCCGTGGATACTCGGCTTGAGCTTCTGGGTATCGCCAGAAATCAGCAGAGATATCTTTGAGCAAACGAGGCAGCTAATCAACCCGTCCCTGAAAGCGCAGAAGGGCACGATAGCAACGGAGAGATACCAGGCCACGAAGCACAGCAATGTGATCAGTAAAGAATCCGAGCGATACATTCGGGGCTACATGGACAAGCACTGTAGGCTCGGGCTCTACCGAGAGCGCTACATAGATAGGGGCGAATGAAAATGAGAACTCAAAACTTTTTCATTTCGCACCCGAGATCGGGGACGCAGTGGACAAAAAGAAGAATTAAGGCCATTCAAGAATGGCGCGGCATTGTGCCCGGCAACAGGGTGACGTTCTCGCATTTTGGGTACAACCCCATGACCCCACGAAACCCAAACAAGCAGAGAAACGTCATTGGCCTTAATGTGACCGTTCTTATGAGGGATCCGTGTGCTTTGTTTGCTTCATATTATTGTTTTTACAACGGTCAGGCCAGGAAACACCGGGATCGCCCGGAGGCACGGAGCCCCGTTGAATTTGTTTTGGGTGATTATGGAATTTCGAGACTGTGCTCGTTTTTGAATGATGTTGATCGTGTTGTCGTTCAAGACGCGGCAAGTAAAAACAACCGGATTAATTATTTGTTCTATGAGGATCTTTTTAATGTGGATCGGTTTGCCAAGATGATGTTGCCCATTATGGACACCGGGCGCGCGCTAGTGGGCAAAGAGATAGAAATTCTCAGCAAACATCACACGATGGACAGGAATGCGCAAATCAACAAATATCGTGAAACGCTAACGCGCGAAGCAATAGATATAGTACGCGATGGGATGCGTTCTGGTTGTAGGTTGGCTGCATATCGTAAGCGCTACCTAGAGAAGGGCGATTAGCATGGGCCCAGCAGAGCACAAGATGTTCCAAGCCCTAAACGGCACGTTCCCTGAAAAGATAGACTTGATCAACTCGCCGGTTGAGCGCAAGCTACACTTGGGCTCCGGCGTTGAGGTTGACCCGAAGTGGACCAACATTGATCGGTCGTACGCAAAGCCGCTGCCGAAACAGGGCAAGCAAGTACAGCTTGACATCTTGCGCCTGAATGAACACTACAAGCCGGGCTCCGCGGATTTGATCTTGAGCCATCATGTTGTCGAACACCTGAGTTACCGGGTTGTGCTAGACGCGATCAAGCAGTGGGCCGAAATTCTAGCCCCGGGCGGCTGTATGTATATCTGCGTGCCTGAGGTAGCATGGGCTATTGACTGCGCGCGCGGCGGGCCTCACTGGGCCCTACAGCCCGACTATAGGCGCGGCAAGTTCGATGTAAAGGTGATGGATTGGCTGCGGGTTAACGCGCTAGCCTATCAGGGCGGAGATCACAAGTCGATTTGGTGGCCCCGGGCTTTGGTAGAGGCGCTACAGGGCGCGGGCCTAAAGGCGAAGCAGTGGATCCGCGAACATCACGTCAACGCGACACACTGGCTACCGTGCTGCGAGGTCGCAGCGGTAGGGCTAAAGGAGTAGGCTATGGGCGACTGGATTCGGGAAAGGGACACGAGATATACCTGGCTCGGCGATCATGTGCAGCAGTTGCCATCGGCGCTTCTGTGGTTCGATCGCCTGATCACGGAATACAAGATCAGCAGCGTCCTGGAACTAGGGACCGGTGTCGGGACGCTGACCTGCCTCTTTGGTATGCGATGCCCCGGCGCTGTGGTTACCGTGGATATTGAGGACAGGAGACGCCCGGCGACAAAGGATCTTTTCTCCGCGCTCGATATAGTCCGCCTCGGGATCGATCTGTCCGATGGCGGTACAATCGAACGCTTGGCCGACAAGGCGCGGGCGCACAGGGTACCGGGCGAGCCCATGCTGCTATTTGTTGATAGCGGCGACTCGGAGAAAGAGCGGGAGTTCGCTGCCTACACGAACCCGGAGAACGGGCTTTTAGAGAGCGGGGATCTCGTTGCGGTGCACGACTGCGGGAGCCAATTCTTTCCCGACTCGCCGGCCAATGTGAAAGCCGCGCGTGTCGGTCGCCTGCGCCGTATCCTCTCCGCAGAACTAGACGCGGATAAAACGCGGCTTGCTGTTTATCAGGTGGGGTAGGCCGTGGCGTCTTGGACTACGTATTTGGACGCGAAGGTTGGCGGACGCTGCTACCTATCGCGCAACGCGTATCTGCGGGGCTGGCTAGCGGCGACCCGCCGTATAACCGAGGTCGATCCGGATGTGCTCTACCTACAGGTAGGAACCGGCAGGGGCATACTGGAGAGCGTTGATCGGCGTTTGACCGTAGTGCAGTCGGTTACCTGCGTTGGCGAGGATATGGCGAGCAAAAGCGCTCTGTGTGCTCTAGAACTAGAGGCGACACGGAGATGGTGTCGTTTTGCAGACGTAGTTGTCGCGAACTCGACCATGCACGCTACCGGGCTTATCGGTATTGGCGTCCCCGAGAGCAAAGTTGTCGTAGTGAGGCCAGCATCCGGTATGCCGTATCCGTGCGCGGGGAAAAGGGCGGCAGGGAGGCCGCTGGTCTGTGGCCACGCGGGGCAGGCGATCTGGTGGAAGCGGAAGAACCTCGCAGAGAGGGCGGCGCTGGGGATAAAGGCGGAGTTCAGATCGGTAAACGATCTCCCGCACAATGAGATGCCAGGTTGGTACCGCTCCCTTGACCTTTTGCTCCTACCATCCGTAGGGGATTCGTGGGGGCTAGCGGCGAGCGAGGCTATTTCCTGCGGGGTGCCCGCCGTTGTTTCTCCAGGCGCTGGCGTAGCGGAGCAGATCGCCGAAACCGGGGCCGGCGTGGTAGCGCGGGGAAACCAGCCGCAGCAGTTTTTGGATGCCGTACTGCGGGCGGTCGAGAATTTAGAGACAATCCGGGCTGCCGCTCGTGCCGCGCCGCTACGTACTATGTCGCAATGGGCGCGGGATCTAATAGCGGTAGTGGAGGACGGGCTATGAACGATAGAGCAGGCGCGATGCTTACTAGACGGGAGAGGGAGATCCTAGACCGCGTGATCAAGCGCGTTGATTACGATGCGGATCGTTGGCTCCGAGAGATGGGCGAATATAACGATGACGAGAATGGCACAGAAGCAATGGCGAACAAGTGGTCAAATGATTTGTCCGGAGTCGGTGTTGCGGACTGGTATCGCAGGCCCGATGTTTCAAGGGCAATGGTCCGGGAGCTTGCTGCGTGGCATGTGGGCGATCCTAATGTCTGGCGGCAAAACGCCGCGATCATCGCCTACGCGCAGGGGCCCCGTGTTCTTGACTACGGTGGCGGGATCGGTACGCTTGCGGTTGCCCTAGCCTTAGCTAGGCCAGAGTTGCAGGTTGACATCTTGGAGCCGGGGCCGTGGTGCCGGTCTTTTGCCGCGCACAGAGCATCAATGATGGGCGCGAATATCCGCATAGTTAAAAACGTAATGGCACGGCAGGAGTATAATACGATCATCGCAATGGATGTGATTGAACACTTGCCGCGGCCGGCAGCGTTTTTGGATATGGCGAAGCTCAATCTAGCCGAGGGCGGGATCGTTGCGATCAACTGGATCTTCCACCGGGACGAAGGACATCCGCAGCATATCGCCGAGTGCACGCCGGAGGCCGTCGCGTTTCACAAGAGGCTCAAGGTGCTATTCGGCCCGAAACTGGAGGAAGCAGCGGTAACGCAGAACGGCTGGCCGAGTATCCATCAACGGAAGGGAGAGAACGATTGAGCGAGCACAATCCACTGCAGGTCAAACATATCGTCGGGCTAGATGAGACCGGGGGCCCGCTAGAGCCGTGGCTGGTCCGCGGCGCAATCACTATGATCGACGAGCATATCAGCGGGCTCGACAGGCCGGCGATAGCCCTGGAATTCGGCAGCGGCTCTAGCACGCCGTGGCTCTATGAGAAGTGCGGCTTTGTGGTATCGGTTGAGCACTGCGAGCCGTGGGCAAAGCGCGTAGCCGAGGTCACGGGGCAAGAGGTGGAGTGGGCCGAGCGGGCAGACGGGGTGATACATCGCAGGGAGCTGGGCGAGGGATACGAGCAGACGGCCCGGTTCTATGCAGACGGGATTTTCGATCTCGTGCTCGTTGACGGACGAAGGCGGCGGCGCTGTATCAACGAGGCGCATAGCAAGGTCAGGCCGGGCGGGCTTCTAGTGCTAGACAATACGGAGCGGGATTATTACCGGTGCGCCTGCGACCTACTGGATGGGGCCGGGTGGGCGCGCAAGGACTTCAAGAATAGCGTCTGGGAAACAACCGTATGGAGAAAACCGGAGTAGCTTATGGGCTTGTCCGTGGTAGTTACCAACTACGGGATCGGGGACAACTCGGTCCTAGTCGTCAACCGGGCGATCCTAGACGGCATGATCTTCAACGGGCTGCTAGCACGGAGCGGCAACCTCACCTACCAGGGCGACTCCAAGAAGCGCATGGCCTATACCGGGCTACCCGAGTATCAAGCGTTCGTTGAAAAGCACGGAGCCCCGGATGTCCTGATCGGGCAGGCGTCATTCGCGAAAAAGGTATTCCTCTGGGCCAAGGAGCACACGCCAGGGACCGTGCGTATTCTCCAGCGCGATTCTACGCACATGCGGACGTGGAAGGATCTGGTGGGCGCGGAGTACAAGCGGGTTGGCCTAGACCACGAGATCTCGGAGTCGCTGGTAAAGCACGAGGAGCACGAATACGAACTAGCCGACGCGATCACCGTGCTATCTCGCTGGGTAGAGCGCAGCTTTATAGACAGGGGGCTCGGGGACAAGACCTATTACGCCAGCCCGCAGACGATCATGCTGAATCGCTGGAAGCCGATGCCGCGGAAGAAAGACGGGATCCGGTTCCGGGTCATGGTCGCCGGGCAGTTCCGGGTAGCGAAGGGCACGCACCGAATCCTGAAAGCCTGGCGCGAGGTAAAGCCAGACGCGGATCAGCAACTCGTGTTCTCCGGCGTGTATCCGGATCTCCCGCAGGACGAGCGCCAGTTCCTGGAGGCCGAGTACGAGGAGACCAGGAGAACCGCCAACACGAGGATCATCGGGTGGACTCCGGTAGAGCACATGTCTAACCGGTTTGCCGAGTGCGATTGCTACTGTCTGCCTAGCATCCAAGAAGGCTCCAGTATGACCTGCGTCGAGGCGCTGACCTGCGGGCGGGCCCTGATAGCCTCTGACCGCTGCGGCTCGGATATCCTCGAAGAGAATGACGACTGCGGGCAGCTCGTATCCCTGGACGACGAACAGCACCTAAGGGATGCCCTTGAGCGCTACATGAGGAGCCCGAATTTAGTCAAGTTGCATGGGGAGCGCGGGCGAGAGCTGGCCCTGGAGTACGGCGGCATGGAGCGGTTCGGCCGAGACTATGCGACTACGGTCAAGCGAATATGGCACGACTTACGGTCCTAGATGCTCACCGGGCCGCGTGCTATCCAGACGCGTTCAAGATCGACCCGGTTAGCGGTGGGATCAAACTGTCGCTGGCCCCGGGTGTGTTCGGCGGATGGATCTGCTTGTCGAATATCCTGGCTAACGCGCACGCGCAAGCGATAGACAGCGGGGGGCGGTTAGAGGTTTCCGGCTCGCGCTTCCTGCGGGCCGTTTCGAGAACGATCCTGAAATCGGTTGGGGCGGTTCGGGTGAGCGGCGCTAGCGATAGCGGTACCGACGTTTACCGGACCTCGCGACCGGGGAGACTAGCATGAGCGGCGGCATCGGGCAGGCGAGGATCGCAGCCAACTACAAGCTGGAGTGGGAGCGGGCTCGCGGGTTCCAGGGCAACGAGGTAGCGAGTATCGAGCGCTATACTGAGACCGGTGGCGATGATGCCGCTGGGATCGAGCCTACGCGGACGCAGGTATCCGGTATCTCCGACCTGGCGGTCGTGGTTGACGATTTTACGGAGGATATCGCGAAGTCGCTGGGCCAGGACTGGCAATCGGGCCGCAAGGTGTTCCGCTTCATGCCCGACGCGACAAAGGAGAAGGTTCTGGACTCCGACTATATCCTCTGGACAAAGCAGAGCGAAACTACGCAGACTCGCTGGAAGCCAGAAAGCATACAGATTCACAATATAGATTCTAGTTACTCGATCTGTATCGTCGTAGCCAGCAGGGCTCCCCGCCCGTAGCCTTACGTAAAAAGCGCGCATCGGAAACAACCCGCAACCGCTCGCGGTAATAAGCGGAGGAGTGCCCGTATGCGTGCCGCGCTTAAGACCAACATCCCGTCCATAAAAAGCAGGATGGCCCGGGTGGCGTGGGCCGTCAATGCGGAGTTCAACCCGCAGATTACGGACGCCTTGGAGCGGTCGCGCGCCAACCTGATACTCACGACCCCTCGCAAGACAGGCAAGATGGCCGAGGGCTGGCTTGTTCGCGTTATCGGCGGTTCGGCCAAGGGGCGCACGCCGACATCGGGTTGGGTCTGGAACAAGTACGCCGAGGGATCTCGCTGGCGGTATCAGTCGAGGGCGTTCGTCGCCCGGGCTCGGGACATGAATACCGGGCACCTAATGACTCCGAAGGTATCAGAGGGCGGGACACGTACGGTCAAGACGGACGGCCGCACGGTTCTCCGGGTACTTGAGTTCGGGTCGCAGCCCCACACGATAAGGGCTGCGCACATAACAAAAAAGGGATTGCCCGGGTCGCTTCATTTCGTTGGCGCGGGCGGTGAGGATGTTTTTGTCAAGAAGGTTGAGCACCCCGGAACAGACCCGCACAACATGATCCGAAACGAGCGCATCGCCCTCCGGATGCGGGTCAAGCGGATCCTCAAAAAAGTAGGCCGAGTCCCGCAGAAAGTCATGCGGGGAGAAATAAGGGGATAAGATGGCAGCACCGAACCCGAGCGCCAACGTGCCCAAGCCGCCGCCGCGGCTAGACTGCGGCGTCGATCCTGACGGGAACGTAATCCCAAAGGCAGTCGATGAGAACGGGCATACGATTGTCGATATCGAGGTAGCCGACGAGGTTGCGATCCAGCAGGCCAACGACGGCGCTGCTGATACGAACGTCTGGCACGATGGCGCGGGGGGCGCTGCGGTGCTCGCCGCAGCCTATGCCTACGGTGACAACATCGCAATCGGCAACAAGGCTAACTGGACGCTCAAGTGCAACTTGTCAAATGCGGGCGCGGGGGTTACCCGGGTCGATATCATCGTCGAGGTAGCGTCGTCTGCTGCCGGTACGTTCTATCCGATCCAGGTACAGACGGTCGCTGGAACCGGGGTAATTACGCTTACGGACGCGAGTTGGCGTAGGACAGTAGCATCCGCGGATCAGTGGGCCTTTGATATCGACGTCAAGGGCAACGCTATTTTCCGTGTCGGCGCGAGGGCCGGCGCGGGTGCGCCCGCGGGCTCCGCTTTCCTGATCACAGCACAGCCGGCGGGAGTGTAGCATGCACCGTAGCGGACTGGGAGCAGGGGGGCTTTCTCCGCACGCTATTACGCTGGGCGCTGTCCTGGCGGGCGGCAACGAGGCAGAAGGCTACGCTATCGAGGCGGCGGCGGGGTCCGCTGCGACACCGAGCCTCTCTTGTGAGGATGACACCAACACCGGGTTTTTCTGGGATGCTTCCGACCGCCTCGCGTTCTCCAGCGACGGTGTAGCGCGGTGGTACGCGGATGAGGATCAGATCCGCAACCAGGTGGGGAGCGCGCTGCTACCCTCTTACTCGTTTACCGGCGATCCTAACACCGGGATCATGCACCCCGATGATGATGAAGTAGGAGCGGTCGCGGCGGGGGTGCTGCGGGCCTCGATAGTCGCGCAGGGGATCCGCTCGGACCAGGCGGGGACGGCCGCGAATCCGAGCGTGTTCTGGACGGGAGATACGAATACCGGGCTCTACCACAGCGCAGCGGACGAGGTTAGTGTAGCTCTCGGCGGGGCGCAGGCGGCAGAGTTCACGGTCGGCGGTTTGCGCGTGCCGGATGGGGCGGTCGGCGCTCCCTCTTACAGTTTCTTGAACGAGACCAACACCGGCCTGTTCCGGAATGGCGGGGGAGGCGCGTGCCTCGCTGCGGGCGGTAATGCCAACCTGTATCTGCTAGCTGCCGGACCGCAGCTCGGGACCAATCTCGACTGCTACGGACACACCCTGACTAACCCCCGCGTGAGCATCACCAGCACGGACACGAGTGGCACCGAGGTTAGCCTGGCCTCTACCCCCGGATCGAATCGATCCTCTGACCTCGTGCATTTTGAAGGCGTCGGCCCGAACTTCACGGGGGGCGCGGTCCTCAATCTCAAGAGCAACGACGCCAACCAGTCGTTCCTTACGATGGATAACGGATCGGGGGACCTGTTCTCGTGGTCGCAGGCCGGCGTGATGACGTACGGCGAGGGGACGTATCGCACGGGATCGGCCACTGGAACAGACGCATCGGATGCGCTCCACGACTTCCGTGGAGATGTGAATCAGAACGGAGTCGGCGGCTACAACTTCGCATCGTTCACGTGGACGCACACCGCAATCGGCACTGGCACCAAGCGCGGCATCTACGTCAACGCCCCTGCGGGGTTCACGGGCGACCTGATCAAGCTCGACGTGAACGGCGCGGAGAAGTTCGCGGTGAACCAGGCGGGGGCGGTGCAAGCGCAGAGCGTGATTGCAACGCCTAGCTATTTTTTGACGGACACAACGAGCGGTGCGTATTTCGTCTTTGGTGGAGGCGTATTCGGTTCGATTCGTGGGCAATCAGATGATGGGTTGCATTTTGTTTCATACGCTGTTGATGGGACGATGAACAACAATTGGATTTTCACAAACGCGGCTTCCGGCGCGCTCGCCCACGGCAACGCAACGCCATCTGCCACCCCTACGATCAAACTATATTCAGACGAGACTGTCAGCGTCTCCAACCAGGAGTGGGGCAGCATCACGCACGACGGCGAGGACTTCCTTCTCTCTACTGGTCCGATAACTGGCGTCGGAACTGCACCGACAACGATCAGGCAGAACATCTCCTTTGCTCCTGCGGGAACACAGCAGTTCTCGATGAGCCCGCAGGGATATTTCCGCTGCGCAGTCGAGCGCACGCTTGACAGTTTTGATCGGTGGAATGACGTAGGCTACGTTAACGCCTACGATACCGTTTCTGCAAAGGTCGGCGCTGGCTCCAATCTCGTATCAACGACTCCCTCGACGGCAACCCTCGTAACCGGGGTAAACGCTGCCGATGCCGAGGGAACGGTTACGTGGATGCCGGTGATTCTCCGCAGTAGACAGCCCCGCGCCGAGTGCGTGGTAGGGCTCGATTCGGTAGCCGATGGCGAGTTCTACTTCGGATACAACTTTGCAAATGACAATGGGCAAGCCGGCGGCGACGAGTACGTGCTTATCAAGTTCGATAAGTCAGCTAGCGGCAACTGGTTCTTGGTTGTGAACGATGGCGGGGGCGAGGACTCGCAGGATTCCGGCGTCGCTGCGACGACTGACAACACCACGCTTGAAATCTGGGTCGAGACGGACGGCACGGTTCACTGGTCAATCGACGGAACCGAGATCACCACCGCTGGCATCACGAACAAGATGACCGCAACGGCGCATTACGTCGTGATCCAGAACAAGGCCGAGGGCGGCGGCGCGCGTACTACCAGCGTAGAATACGTCGAACTCGAAAAGACAAAGGTGTACTAGCATGGCAACAATCACGATCACAGTCCCCGATGGACTCCGCGAGAAGGTAGAGACGGCATGGCCGGGGACGACTCTCGAAGAGCACGTCCAGGCGCGGCTGGATCCGGTATTCGCTCGCTGGGAGACCGAGGCACCGGCAGTGGTCAAGAAGGCGCGGCTGGACAAGTACGAGCGCTTGGAGCCCACGGACCAGGCCAAGGTGGACGCCCTGCTGGCGAAGGCCCCGGAGCCGGTCGAGGAAGAGGAAGAGATCAAACTGCCGGCCAAGTAGGTCGGCTTTCAAGGAGGACACATGGCCAAGAAGACCAAACCGACGCGGAAGGCACGGAAGCGGGCAGCGGAGAAAAAGGGAGTGCAGCAGGAGATCGATCTGCGGCTCCTGCCGGGTGACGCTCGCGACGTTCTGATGCTGATGAACAATGGCCGTTTCGATCTGCAGGGCAACATGACGGAGCGATTCTCCGTGCTCAAGGCGAAGCTAGCGAACTTCGCGCAGGGCGCACCGCCGGAGCCCAAGCCGGATCCGAAGCCGGAGGCCGACGACAAGGAAAAGGAAAAGTAGCATGGGCGAAACTGGCCTAGAGATGCCCGAGACCACCGACCGCACGAGTCTCGTCGTCATGGTGGCGAATCAACTAGGCCAGCATACCAAGGCGATAGAAACGCTAGAGGCTACCCAGCGCGAGACGAATCGGCACCTGAAGGATCTCGGCACCTACTTGTCGCAGACGGTCAGGCGCAAGGACTGCGAGCGGACCCGGGGAGAGATGAAGCGAGAGCTAAAGCGCAACGGGAACGGGAGCGGGCATAGCAGGATGGACGCGAGGGCGATCATCGCCCTTATCTCTGTCTGCCTTGTATTCCTGTTCGGCGTAGTCGGCGCGGTCTGGTTCGTCAGCGGGGAGATGTCGTCGCTCAAGACGGCGGTCGAGCAGGCGGCTCCGGTCAAGGTCGGCTCTTTGCCATACGGAGCCGAGGGCGGCTAGGTGGCCACTGCAGCCCAGCGCAAAGCAGCGAATCTCCGCCGCAGCCTGCAGAGGGCGATCAAGGACCGTATAGAGACGGACAACGTCGACCCTAACGGCCGTGCCTATAAGAGCGGGTGGATTGATTACGATTCAAACGCGTATGACAACTCTTCGCATAACCACTGGGCTCAAGTACTGATACTTAGCCCCGCTGGCCAGTTCGGCGTAATGCTCGTTCAGATCAACTGCTTCTCGCGGTACTCCGACAACAACAACCTCGGATTCGAGCTAGAGGAGATGATCGATCTGTTTCTGGACGCGATGAGAGAGAGTGACGCGCGGATCCAGATCTACGATTACTCCACGCCGGCAAGCCCGACAGCGATCGCCGGACGCTACCTTGTACCGCTCAACAGCAACGGCAAGTTCGGAGAGCCCGAGAGTATCGTCAATATCGAACCGCCTGAAGGCACGAAGGCCAAGGCGATTACGTATCACCTCAAGATCCACCCCGACGATTTCGTGCTCGACTCGCAGAGATACGATCCTAGCGTTTAAGAGCTAGGCCGCCCTACTTCTAAAAGCCCAAGACAAGGAGGCATCCCTATGCCTAGCTTCACCCAGGAAGGCTCCTACCGCCCCAAGGCAGTGATCACTGGCGACTGGGCCGAGATCAAGGCAAAGCCGACCGGCGGCGCGTTCGTTCCTATCGGCAGCTCCCACAACGGCGTGCTGGCGATCGCCAAGGAAGTGGTTACCCACAAGGACACCTCGTTCCCGCGGCGCACGGACCAGCGCTGGACGATCAGCATCAGCGCTACCTACGAGGGCGACCTTGCAGAACTGACCGCCGAGAATCTGGCGATGGCCATCGGCAAGGACTTCAGCTCTCCGGGCAACTACCTGTACCTCGGAGTGCAGGAGGCGGATACCTACTTCACGCTGCACGGCACCCGGCGACGCAAGGATCGCAAATGGTGCGAGTTCCACCTGTTCAAGTGCTCGGCGACCGGCAACGTCGATCTCGGCGGCGGGGACGAGGCGGTTACCGCGCACCTCGCAGCTGAGGCGCTGGACGACGAGGCAGGTACCTACGGCGGCTCCGCTGCGATGCCGCTGGGATGGATCAACTTCCCGACCAACGCCGATAGCTAGAAACTACCCCCGGGCGCACTGCGGATACCCGTGGTGCGCCCTTTTCCTTGTCACAGGGAGGACAACCCATGACCGATGCAAATTTGCAAAACGACCTTGAGCCGCGCTCGCAGGAGCTTCCTTTCAAGCTGTGCGGCAAGAGCCTGATCGTGCGCGAGCTTCCGCTTTACCAGCGCAAGCGGGTAATCACGCTCTTGTGCTCCGCCGCTACCAAGCTCGCGGGAGTAGCGCAGCAAGCTAGCAAGGAATCCGTACTGGGCACCTTGGCCAGCGGTGACATGGATCAGATCGTCAAGACTTTGGCAGATGTTCTCGGCGATGCAGTGGGCGAGTTCGACGCGATTACCTACATGGTGCTCGCCTGCACCGAGAACGCGAAGGCCCTCGGCCTGATCGAGCAGGACGCGCTGTTCTGTCACGAGGACGCCGCTGCGAAATTAGCGGAAGCAGCGTCCTATGAGATGACGACGCGGATGCAGCTAGAGACGCTCAAGGCGTACTTCGAAGTAGAGGGCCTGGGAGAACTCCTGGGAAACCTGCAAGCGCTGCCGGAGAAGGTAGAGAGCCTGGTCGGCAGCGAGACGGAGACGACGGACTAGACTTCACGCTGGCCGATGCGATCAGCGCCGCGTGCGAGGTCTCCGGCCTTCCCACCCCTGGCCATGTGATTCGAGTTCTCACCCCGAGGCAGATCGAGGCAATGGCCAGCTACGTGTTTAAAAAGCAAACCCTCACGTTCCGGCTAGTCAGCCGCGCGCTCGGCGCGGGCAAGCCGGAGTCTGCCCCAGCCCCGAGGCCCAACGATAACTGGCGGGCCAAGTACTTCTCTGGCGACCACCAGATCGTCGACTCGCAGGCCGAGTTAGACGCTTTCTTTCGGATGTAAGGACAGAGGATGGCAGAAGACACCCTTCGCGTATCCCTAGAGGCGGTTGACAAATCACTTACCAAGGTGATGAAGGCCGCCGAGCGCGAAATGGAGAAGATGCGCAAGGGGGCGGTCACCACCTCAACCAGCGTTGACAAGTCGTTTAAGAGAATGGGCGCAAGCGCTGTGCGCGCATCAGCGATGATCTACGGCGGCGTCAAGCGGGTGATGCGCTCGCTCACCTCTCTCCAGGGCCTGCTGTTAGGGGGCGGGATAGTTATCGGCCTGAAGAAGGCGGTTACGGCATCCGTGAATTTCGAGAAGGGGCTGGCTGAGATCAGCACCCTACTCGACAACAAGGTCGGTCCGTCAATGCAGCGCTACGAGTCGGCGCTAAAGGAGATGGTCAAGACCTCTAGCCGTTCGCTGCAGGATCTAACCAAGGGTCTCTACCAGACGATCTCGGCGGGGATCACGGACTCGGGGAAGGCGCTCAAACTACTTGACGAGGCGCAGAAGGCGGCGGTCGCCGGCCTGACCGACGTGTCCGTTGCGGTGGACGCGGGGACAACGATTGTCAACGCGTTCGGCTTGGAAACCCACGAGGTAACACGCGCGTTTGACGTGCTCTTCCAAGTAGTTCGGAAGGGAAAAACCTGCGTAACGGGCGATACTAGGGTTCTGCTTGCTGACGGCAGATATGAGCGCATTGATAGTATGCGAGGAGAAAACGATATCGTTGCGTGGGATGGGCGCAACTTTACTCCAGCAACCGCCTCTTGGATTGCGATTGGAGAGAGAGAAACAGTTGCTCTGGTTACCAAGGGCGGCAGGAAGATCACAACCACACCAGACCACCCGTACTTGACCCAAGGGGGATGGAAAGAGGTAAGGGAATTAAAGCCAGGTGATAAGATCGCCGTGCCGGTTTCACTTTCGTTCTTTGGCACGGTCAATCCTGATGACGGCTGGCCGACACTCCTTGGGTATTTGATCTCAGAGGGATCATTGCGCGACGGCAGTTCGCCTCGGTTTCATAACAAGGATGAGAAGGCGATCGAAGAGGTGCGCGACGCTGCGGAAAAACTCGGCGTCGAGATGCACATGGTTGTCGATAAGCCTAGTTGCAAGTCCTTTGATCTCGTAGCCCATGCCCGCGGGGGTAGATACCAGAACCCGATCATTGAGCGACTCCGGGAGTGCGGGTTGTGGGGCACCACGTGCGGTAACAAATTCATTCCTGCTGAGTGCTTTTCGTGGCGGCGTCAGCACATAGCCGAATTGCTGCGCACTCTATTCAACGGAGACGGCTGGCTTTGTCGTATGGGCAAAGCGGAGAGGGGCAATTCTCTTCTCCAGTTGGGATACGGGTCGAAGTCTGAGCAGCTTGTTAGAGATATTTCGCACCTGCTGACACGGTTTGGTATTTACGGGAGAGTAGAGAACCACAGGGGCTGGCGTTGGATTACGGCGCGCTACGTTGACATTAAGAGGTTCGTTGACTTCATTGATATAGATCGCCCATGCGCTGATTTGGTCAAGAACAACGAACTTGCAGATTGGACGCCGCGTGGATTCATTCGTAGTTCCGAGCGCAGTCCCAATAACCACAAGCAGTATCGCGGCATGCGCGATTTCAAATCTCCAGTTTACTATGATGCTATAAAGACTATCACCCCACGCGGCCCAGAAACAGTCTATGATCTAACTGTCCCGTCGCTGCACAACTTCGTTGCAAACGATATCGTTGCTCACAACACATTCGAGCCCCTCGCCGGAGCGATCGGCAAGGTAGCAACGATTGCCGCGCAGGCTGGAGTGAGCCTCGAAGAGGTTGGCGCGTCGATCTCGACGCTGACCAAGGCTGGACTCAATATCGATCTTGCGACAACGTCGCTGCGGCAGCTCTTCGCTAATCTGCTGAAGCCGAGCAGGGAGGCAAAAGAGGCTCTTGTTGCTCTCGGCATCGGCTACGGCGACGCTGCTCTCCGCGGCGGAAACTTCACCAAGACGCTAAAGAAGATGCACGACGCCACTGGCGGCAACGCCGAGGCGCTCACGCACCTGATCCCCAACATCCGTGCGCTGCAAGCAGCGATGGTCCTGTCTGGCGATCAGATTGAAACCTATACCGCAGACCTCGACGCTATGAGCAAGTCGGCGGGCGTAGCCCACGAGGCGTTCCGCCGGATGTCCGAGACCTCGGCCGAGAAGCTCGCTATCCAGTGGCAACGGCTAGCGCTGGTCATGCAGGAGATAGGCGCGAAGCTGCTACCGGGTATCGTTGACTGGCTAACCGAGTTCGCCGACTGGGCGGAGAATCACGGGCCGGAGATCGTTGAGGCGATCGATTCGATCCGTGGCGCGCTGGTTATGGTGTGGGATATTCTGACCGGAATCAAGAATACCGTTGTTGGCATTATCTCTGCTGCCATTGAATCGACTCCGGGCGGTCGTATTCTAATGCGACTGCTTGAGGGGCAGATGGAGACTGGTGCGTCGCACCGCGCGGCCGGGCGCGGCAGGGAGGCGGCGTTTGCTGCGCAGGTGCAACGAGAGGTACAGACCGCCACAATTCCGGTCGGTGGGTTTGAGGGCGCGCAGCGTAGGCTCTTGGGGGCGGGCAAGACCGGCAAGGAACGGCGCGCGGCCAAGGCGGGGGCTGTCGATGACTGGAAGTATCTGCAACGGCTTGCGACTGAAAACCTCAAGTTTGCACAGACAACCGAGGACGCTGGCGAATCGCGTCTACACTGGGCCGTATCTGAAGCTATACAGCAGCAGGCAGACGCGCTCAAGCACCTTATCGGCCAATATGAAACGCTAGGCGAGGTTGAGAAAAAGAATATGAAAGCCGCCCTTGATGCGGCGGAGGACAAGCTAGCGGCGCAGAAGAAACTCCGCGAGGATGCCAAAAAGACGTACGCGCGGACAATCAAATATCTCGATCGAGAACTAGGCAAGCGCGGCGACGTATTCGAGCAACTCGATAAGTGGTACCAGGACCTATACAAAATCGTTAAGAACAACCGCGAGGGTCTGGCCAAGCTAGATGAAGTGTACTTCGCGAAGCTAGAGGATCTCGTAGGGAAAGCCCAAGCGCTCCAGGAGAGGGCGGCAGAGAAGGTTACAGCCGCCTGGGCCAAGTTCCACAAGGAAGAGGAGGCATGGGCCAAGGGGCAGGCGGGGATCGGTACGTCGACGCTGCGTGAGCACGAAGAGGCTATAAGGACGGACAGGAGATTATCTGAAGCAGAAAAGAGGCGAGAGCTTATAGCCCTACGCAGCCGGGCGCGTGGTAGTCAAATGGGCGGCGAGATGCTGCGGGCTGGAGGGCCGGCCGTACAGGGGGCCGTTCAGGGTGGGGCAGCCGGCGGCGGGATAGGTGCTCTAATTGGGTTGATTGGCGCGATAGGCTTCACCGGCGGTGATACCAAAGAGGAGCAGGAAGAGAACCGCAAGAAGTTTGCCGACGACTGGGATAAGCGTACCGATAGGATGGGCGATGTAGCAGAGAATCTGACCAAGAATCTTACGCACATGCTCAACTCTACGCTGGAGAGATTGCCCGAAACGATTTCGAGGACAATAGCAAAGCTTAACGTGGGCAAGATACTTGTGGATGGTGTATTTAGGGGTTTGGTTAAATTTTTCAAAAACTTTGGGAAAGAAATCGCCGACGCGTTCAAGGGTGGCGTGAAGAGCAAGGCAACCGGTATAGGGCTGGATCTACTAACTGGTATCCCTACCGGCGGGAAATTGCTCAAGTGGATCAAGAGTTGGCACGAAGGCGGAGTTATCGGGGCTCAGAGCTTCCACGATGGCGGCTCTGTGGGCCGGGCCGATGGCCTCGCCGCGGCCGTTATTCAGCGGGCGCACGACGGCATGGTAGCAAGAGCGAACGAACCGGTTGTCGGGCTTCGGCGTGATGAGGTTCCAATAATCGCCCAAGACGGAGAGGGCGTACTTTCTAGGCTGGGAATGCAGGCGCTCGGCGCTCTGAACGCTGGCAATATTCCGAGTGGACAGGTACCCGCGAGCAACGTCCAACTCAACTTCGGTGTAGTAACGACAGATGATGTTAGGGAGTGGGCCGACAGGGCTGTATCGGGTGCAATAAGCGAGGGTAACTTTACACCACCGGCGCTAGGCGGCCGGACGGGCCGGGTGCCCGGCCTGACTCGCAGGAGACGATAAGATGGCTCGACGTATAATGTGGGATCGTGCTGCTGACCCAACGCACGTTTACTCGGCGCTTGATAGCGGGGGAAATGCAGCAGAGGAAGGCGTCGAGGTTGATGCGCCTTCTGACTCCGCTGTTAGCGGTCTTATGGAAGTATTCGCTGGGGGCGCGCCAAGTGCGGCTGCAACGCGCAATCTAGACATCATTCGTGGCGGCAACCTTGGCAGCGGCGAGTGGGGATGGAACAACGGCGGCACGCCGTTTTTTGGTGCGTGTGTGCCGTGGGTAATAGATAGGCCCGGCAGTTATGATAGGGATGCCGTTATCAATGTACCGCACAGGTTGCGTGGATACAGAGGCGCTAATACCGCGGCATCTATTTTTGTCCGTGATACAACAATCAGCTATAGACTTTATGTTCGCGGTACGGGTTGGACTGCGCGGTATGATATAGGTACCGTAGCAGCCGGATCGACGGCCGATTGCTTGGCATTTGAGGACACCCAAGAAATAATCGCATTTTGCGATGGCACTCTATATTCTACATTTGACCCAACTGACGCATCGTCTTGGGCGGTAAAGGGTACGACTGCGGGCTTTGCTGGTGGTGCTACAGATACACATATTGCGCTCGCTCACACCAGGGGGCAACTCGTATTGGCGTACATCAATGGCGCTAAAGTATATGTTAGGATTTCACACGATCGTGGCGCAACGTGGGACGCCGCTGTATGTATTTCTGATAATTTCGAGGATGGGCTTTTAGGCGATGCAGATTCCTTGGATATGGCGATCAGCCCTACCGATCAGAATTTTTATCTCTTAATTGAGGATGATACTACTGGCGCGGGGTCCGACGACAGGCTGGCGCTTTATAGATCAGCAGATGGTCTAGAGTGGGATCAATTGAATAGCGACGTCGGTAACTGGAGCGTACTAAGTCGCGCGCTGCAAAATTGTTCATTACTGATGTTGGACGATGGTACGATGGTTGCCATTGTGATCGATGCCGACAACGGCACGGCGGCGGCCGCGTGGGTAGATAAAAACGGCCTGCAGCTAACAAGGACAGCTGGTGGCCAAGTAGAAACAACGGCGTGGCTGGGTGTGTCAAGCGATCTTTTGTGCGCTCCCGCGGTTAGTATGGGTCAAGAGATTTTGGCGTCGCCGATGATCGGCAATATCGGAGGATCTAATAAGGAGGTTCTTAATTCGGTTTTGTTGCGGTGGTGGTCGAACATCAGTGAGCAATATGGTTACGGGGGCATGTGTTGGCTCCCAAACGAGGAAGACGGGCCAGACTCGGGCTGGGGCTGGACTGCCAACGGGACCGGTACGGAAGGGCTGGCAACGGACAAGATTACGCTCTCTACTACAGACGCCAACAATCAACGATATTACAATCAGCAGTATGGGGCCGATGATGGCGATAAATTGAAATTCGGGGTTGAGTGCGTTTCCGATTGCGATAGGGCCAACAATAGGGTTGGGGTGAGAGTAGAGCGCCAAAACGCGGGCGGCTTTGGCTATGACTTCGGACTCTATTTTGATCAGAGCGGGGTTAGAATTTATGACCACGGCGCGGCGGCACAGTTAGCAGATATAACGGCCGGCATGGATTTTTCGGTAATGAATGACGTGCTGGTTGACATTGATTTTGATGCCGCTGCCGGGGGGTGCGATATAAGCGTATGGGTACGAACCGAGAGCGATGGATATCCAGACGATGCGTGGGTGAACATCGCCAATGTGACGGCGGCAAACGCGGCCCCGCTTGTTGGCGCTGATTTCAGAATTGACTTTGGTAATTTTTCTTGGGTCGCTGGGCAGACGACTAGGAGCGTTTGGTACTATATGCTAATGGGCGTTATGGCTGAGGGGCTTAGCGCTACCTATGCGAATGCCGCAACAGACCACTCGGATCTTTACGGCCGCGCTTGCTCGTCTATGCCGCAAGAAATCACAGATAACATTTATGCGTGGTGGCGGGGTGCAGGCGGTGCCCCCGCGGACAGGTGGTCGCTTCCTACGCGGTACGTTTACGAGAAGGAAAACGTATTGCGCGCAGACCCAAAGCGGCAGTGGCGCAGTGACGATGACGAACAGATCGTTTACCTTGTATTCCATGACGATGACCTGAGGCCGTACCGCCCGGATTTTGTAGCTCTGTTTGGGATCAACTTTGAGAAGTTCTTTATAGATCTAGACGACGCGAGCACGTTTGATACCGGCGCAGGCAGCACGCCGGAGGTGACGATCCAAGTCGCGTGGGGTATGGCGGCCGGTGATGATGCTGTCGGCCTGTGCGCGCCAAATCTGAATGTTGATGTCGTTGCAGACGACTATATTCAGGTTGCGCCAGCAAACGCCCATGCTGCAGGCATGTGGAAGGGTCGATACGACAAGGACAAAAGCACTGGGCGGAAATTTTATCTGCGCATTCTTGACGGCAATAAGTCTGGAGAGGTTTACCGAATTGAATCAATCCAGAACCTAGATGATAATGATAGAGCCAGCTGGCAGATACGGCTTGCGCCAAATGCTGACGGCAGTTATCCGGAACTTGTTGACGTATCTCCCGTGTCGATCAATGACAAGGTGGGGATTTTCAGCGACGCTATAGCGGTCGAGATCCCGACCGCTTACTATCGGGCGAGCGGTTACAAGTATGTGCGTATCAGGATTCCGAGCCAGGAAACATGGGAGGGAGATTATCGCGCGGGCTATATTTGTTGGGGTATGAGCGTGCCGCTTGGCTTCCGTCCGCGAGCGGCTGGCCCCGAGCCTACGTTGCCGAAGATCGCCGACGCTGAATATGACTCATCTATAGATATTTCACCCAATATAGCGACCATAACCGCACCGGACGGCAGCGTAACCAAGCGACGCAATGGACGCGCGCCAAGAGTAGTTGCCTTGCGGTGGACGGGGCAGTACGGGCGTAGCGCATGGGATAGCGCGGTCAGGTCGATGCTTGAGGCGGCGGCGGGAGACGTACCCCTCGTGTTCATAGAAGATGATCATTTTCAGCACAACGGTCCAGAGGCACCGAGCGGAGATCCTGCGAAGGTTTGTTACGATCCGATCCTTGCTTATCTCGAAGGCGCGGTTAAAACAACCCAGCGCGGTTATCGTCTCTATACTCCAAACGAATGCGCAGTATCGCTGCGCGGCACATTTACCGATGTTGCCGGGATCGTAATGAAGGAGATCGTCTAATGCGATCGCGGGCTCTGACGGGGTGGAGCACTACGGCAGATAACCCGTCAGTTAGAACTGCATTCGTGGTAACTATTTCCGACCAAGATAAGTTTGAGGTTAGGTTTGCTACGAATACGGATTTTGAGAACGAAACTGACGGCGATTGGAAGTTGCGCCCCGGGTTGAAAACCGATCTTGACGGCCTGACCGTTGAGGTAGACCCGCGACAGCAGGGAGCCCCAATGCCTAGCATCCCGGAGATAAAAATAGACGCTGCGGCGATGCGCGAACTTTTCGGCGGATCGTTTTTGAAAAACCCGGGAGCGCTCAAGATTGAGATCTCGCTGATTTCCGAAAAAATAGCGTGGGCAAATCGTATTGTGATCGTTTCCGGCGTATATATCAACCCCAATTCTGTGTATTATAGCGATGGCGCGATGTCTTTCGGTGTAATGGATCCGCTAGATCGCGGCAAGGTATTACTACCACGAAAACTGATCGACGCAAGTAAGTTGCCGTGGACTGCTGATTACCTGCAACAGAATGTCACCGGGATGCCGTTCCCGATCTGCTACGGCAGCGTCTACAGAAGCGCGCCAATAAAGGCATACGATGACGGAGGTGCCGGAAACGCGGACCAAACGCAACCTATTCGGCGATATATATTGTGCGGGCATCAGTGCTCTGGCTCTAGCGCAACGGTACATCGAACAAGCGCCGAGGTAGCCGCCCAATTTGGTGGCGGCTGGGCAGATATAAGTGAAACTATACTAACCGCAAAAACAACGGACGGGGTCGTTTTTTCATATATTGAGACAGATGGTGCGACCGGAGACGAAGATCCGACTGCAACGCCCCCTAAAGAATGTCATGCGATTAGCTTTGGTGCTACCAGTGGCGTCAAGGCAACGGCGGGTGGTGTGATTCGCGATCTGCTTGAGCGGTGGACCGATATTGAATTTGATGAAACGCTGGCGCGCGGCGTATCGCTTGTAGTAGAGGCTCTTGGGTCGCCCGTATCCGTAATCATCAACGGCGAGGGGCGTGATCGCGCAAGCATTAAGGAGCTGATCGATCAGAGGTTCGCGACGCAGTTTCGATTACTGACCGCGCGGTTTGGCGGATCTATGTTTTTGTTTCCGCTTAATAAGATAATGAACGAGCCTGGCGTTGGCTATATGAAGCCAGCCGCGGTGCTGCCGCTTGGAGGCGAGTGCCACGTGCGTGGCGAGATTCGCGAGTCGGCCGATATAGGGAATTATTTTGAGGCCCGTTATGCACAGCGAGAAAGCGGTGGATTTGACGGACTAGTGACGCTGGGCCCCGATTCCGACTTTGGCTGCGAGCGCAGCCGGAGCTACTACGGCCGGAGAGAATGGAGTTCGATTGAGTTGCCCGATGTAGCGGTCGGGGCAACCGCTGGCGCGATATTGTCTTATTTGCGCGGGGTCGCTTTGGAGCCCTGGTATGAAACGGAGATCTTCGCGCCCCTCAACTACTCGTATCTTTCGGCGGCATTAAAGGTTCGATTGCTTTACGCGGATGAGAAAAAAATAGCCGATAACTGCCCGCGCTTTAGACACAACCTAGATCATGACACATCCGAGGAATGGCGGGATGCCTTGATAACCAAGATACGCTACACCAAGGCGGGGTTGTGGCTGTCGGTCGCGTTTTAGCAGGCGTCGTACCATGTTTCATCTATCACCGAGCCTGCATCGTCATAGGTTACAAACAGACCGCATTTTTCTCCGTGCTCGTTCCACGACCCAGTTTGATGCGGCTGGCCGTCTGAATACCAATAGCGCCAGTATCCAGTTTTTGTGCCGTTTGTATATTGGCCCTCTGTTTTCAGTTGTCCGCTTTCCCACCACTCGCGATAGGGCCCGTGCCTAACCGTCTGACCATCCGCATTTGTGGTGGCGCACCAATCCTCAACACCCTTGCTGCCGTAATAATCGGCCCCGCTCGGACAGTAGGAGTCATCGTTGCCGCACCCGATAGCACAAGTGACAAGCAATAGTGCAATCACTGTTTTCATAACAGCCTCCAAGCGTATATTGACCGATATTGTTGCAAAAGTCAAGCTAGCGATTGCATGCGCACCCGCGGCCCTTGGAGCACGTCAGTTCGCACTTGATACAGGAGTCGCCGCAGGCGCAGCTCTTGGGCGGGTTACAGCCAAAGCGACATGTTCTTTGCTCGCAGCGCGCTGTCTAGCCCTAACCTCAATATCTAGTTGCCCCTTTCACCGCGCGGTGAAACGCGGGCTTTAAGCGAAACAGGAGAGCACATGCCAGAGCCATACAGGCACGAGTGCCTGGTCGACGGGCTACCGTCTGCCGGGGTATGGAGCGAGCGGCCGTTAAGGCGGGTAGACTGCTTGCTGTTCCACAGGAATACGGTCGCGGATACGCCGATCCAGATCGCGCAGTGGTATATCAAGCACAAGCGCTGGCCCTCGATACCGTATCACTTTGGTGTCGATTGGCTAGACGGCGCCCCGATCGTGTACCAGACAGCGGCCCTGCGCGACATCGTGTACGGGGCCAAGCGATACAACGAGCGCGGGATCCATATCTACTTCAACGCGGATTACCGCGAGCGTCTACCGCACCCGGCGATGTTTGCCGCGGGGGCCTGCGTTGCGGCCGATCTCTTGTCCTGGTTTGCGTTCGAGCGAGGGCAGACAAAGGGCAAGGGATCGATCAAGGTCCAGACGCATACCGAGGCGGCGCTAGCGATCTCGCCGAAGCGCTGGCTACCGGTCAAGCAGTGTCCGGGTAAATGCTTTAGGGCGGACGGCTTCCGGGAGATCGTAGGCCGTGCCCTGCACGAGATCAATCACGACATGCCTGTTACCACGGTCGGAAAGCCGTGGTGGAAGATCTGAACCGAAGGGAGAAAGCATGGACTTGTCACTGTTTTTTGACTCCGTTGATATCGGGATCGTCGTAGCGGTACTCGTGCTACTGCAGCTCGTGCGCGAGACGCTGGCGGCAAAGAACATCGAAGTCCACAAGATGATCTGGCGCTGGGGCTCTGCCGTGTCGGGCGCGCTCGCGTCTCTGATCGTACCGTTGGCCAACGGCGGTATAGGCGACTGGCGACAGTTCGCATCGCGGGCGCTTGTCTACGCTGCGGCTGTCGCCTTGGCCTACAATCTAATCAAGGATCCTACCGCCTATCTACGCAAGCGATTCGGCAAAGACGATGCTGTTGTCGGCAAGAGGCTGCGATGATCAGAGCATGGGAGTGGTACAAACGGCGGCACTGGCTGGTTAAGGTAGCGCTAGCGATCCCGGTTCTGCTGGTCGCTGTGCTCGTGTTCGTAGTGCGGGGCAAGTCGTCGGATCCGGCGAGCGTCAAACTCGACGACGCTACGGACGCGATCGATCGTGTGGCCGGCGCGGCAGACGATGCAATCAAGACGATTGAAAGGGAGAACGATGCGATACAGAATCGCGCTGATGCTCGCGGCGATGCTACTACTGATGCCGCTAGCGAGCCGTGCGGACAGTTCGACAGCGCTGCGGATCTTTACTCTAAGCGTTGAGGACCGGGCCTGCTGCTTCAAGGCGGCATCTCCGTACCGTCTGCATCTGCACCAGCCTCCGGAGTATTGCGGGGTAGGCCGGTGGATTCCCGAACGGCTCTATCTCCAGCTATACGAGGACGCGCTACGCGGGCGAGACTGCGACAAGGACATCGCTTCCGAGGTAGCCAAAGTCCGCGCCGCTGCTGCCGTTGGCATGGCTGCGTGTGAGAGCAAGCTAGACCTAACGGCCACATCGTTGAAGGCGTGCGAGGCAGATCGCAACCCCTCTGTTTTCCGGCGCGTGCTTTGGATCGGCGCTGGTGGGCTCGCGGGGGCTGGCGTCGGCGTTGCCGGCGGTGCTGCGGCTGCTGCTTTTACGGATCTAGACTGGCGCGAGGGCCTCGGCGGCGGAGCTATACTAGGTCTCGTCGCCGGGGTTGTATCGGCTCTGATCGTTGATGCGTTGCAGCGGCACTAGTTCACGGAATCCGTGAACTAGTGCGATCCCCCTGTTAGATCTCAAACCCGCCATCCATCAGTGCCTTCCTAATCTCGCCCTCCGTCTTCCTGAATCGTGTCCCCCACCTCGGTAGATCTCGCATGGCTGCGGCCGGGCTAGGGTAGGACTGCGCCCAGCGCCGCGCGGAGAGTACCACGTCTGCCCCTGCCTCGGTTACCGAGATGATCGGGAACGCGCTCAGGCAGGTAGCCGGGCAGAAAGTCTCATGCAGGAGTTGGCAGGCGGCCCGCACGTCGTCGATGGTGGTCACGAGATCGCCTCCAGTGCCTTGATCGCCTGCTCGATACCGGCGATAGCGGCAGCGCGGAGAACGATCCCGGTCCTGCGCGTAGCGTGCCGACCCTTCACCTTGGCGGCCGTCAACTCTGGGACCGCCACCCCGTACACGCGGCGGATAGATCCCCGCTCCACATGAGCAGGAGAGGGCAGGGCTTCTAGGGAGCGCTCGTGCCCGATCCGGGCGACCTCTGCTAGGAGGGCGCGGACGTTGGCTGGCCCCGCGTCTCGGAGCGTGGAGTGAACCTGATTCGGTACGCTCACGCAAAAAACAGGATCCTTGGATCTGCTTGTGCGCGGGCGCTTCCATTCGTCCGGATCGCGCTTTGAAAAATCAACTAGCTTTTTTGCGGCGATCTTCTCTCCGATAGCGGCGCGGAATTTAGCGGGAGCGCTCCAGGGCGGGATCGCTGTGATTCGATCTCCGAGCCGCAGTAACCCGCGGTCCGCGAGGGAGCGGGCGATCCGGAGTTCGTGCCCTGTAAGCTGCTGCTCCAGTACGCCCGAAGGGACGCGTGCGATCGATCTGTATAGCGTCGCCTGCGTTGGCGAGAGGCGATCCTTGCCTGCCATGAGTCCTCCCTAGCCTAGCTAGCCCGACTAGCCAGAGTAGGGGCTCAGTCGCAAAAGTCAAGGAAAAGTTTGGGGCGTTTTTGTGGCCAGCACTGGGTGTCGATCGTGTGCGTTATGTCGCCATTCCAGAATTCGCGCTGTCGGTCGCTCGCCTCAAGGATGCCGACCAGAGCTTCTGCGTCGTCGCGGTCTCGGCAAAGGAACACCTCGGTTGTCTTGTCGGTGTAGTCATCGCACGTCCTGATTACCGAAACCGGGCCTCCGGGTGCGGTCAGCATGCGCTTGGCCAAGATGACCAAACAGCCCATCATGGGTTTCGTCCGGTCGTCAATGGCCTCGCGGATCTGTTCCTCAATGTTCATCTTGTCCTCCTATCAGGCGTGCTCGCTATGGCTGTGCGAGCATACGCAGTCGGTGCTTTCGCGCAAGTTCACAGAGCGCGTCGATGTTTTTGCGTTCGGAGAATGGTGGCCAGTCGCGCGGATCGGGCGGCAGGCCGAGCAGATCGCAGGCCCTGGCGAATTGCTCGCGCTCGGCGCGCAGGCGCTCAAGGCCCTCGGCGGCAATGTCATCCCAGGACTTATCTTGCGGTGCTGGCTCGCCATCAACGACGTCGCCGCAGTGCGCGAGCCAGAGTCGCGGCACGGCCCAGCGCAGCGAGCGCCGGAGTTCCTTGCGCTCGTCCAGCAGCGCGAGGATCGGTGCGATCTGCTCCGTGACCTTGCTAGCACCCTTCTCTCGGCCCCGCTCGCAGCAGTGGCGGAGCTGGCGGGCGTACTCGTCCTGGTCTCGTACGCTCGCTTTTATGTCCGGATCCTCGGTCTTCGTCTTGTCCCTGAACCCGGACGCCAGCAGCATGCGCTCCACGTCGCTGCACATCGGGGTGCGGTTGTTATCGCAGGCCTCGCGGAGCGCCCCCAGGAAGTCCGACGCGCGGTCGAGCAGCAGCATCCCGTCATCGAACAGCTCAAGGCGCAGCGCCGTCCCTCCTCCGAGTTCGTACCAGCGGATCGCGCCCTCGCCCGAACACCCGCCGTCCTCGTGATAGACGCCGAACATGATCTCGTCTATCACGCCGTTGGGCAGGGAATCCGCAGTGTGATAGTAGGAGCGCGAGTGCGTGTAAAACGCAAGGTGTCCGGTGTCAGCCATTGGTATCCTCCAGCGCCTCTCGAATGTCCTGAATCAGCGGCGTCGCGTCTAGCACTTCACCGGTCCCTCCGCAGACTGGGCAGGCGTGGGCCTGCGGCAACTTGCCGTAGTGCTCATCACCAGTGCCGCCGCAGTGCGCGCAGGGCGCTACCCGCTCCAGCAGATCAGATGCTAGTGTCCGCAGCGCCTCGCGGAGCTGGTCCCGCTCGGCCTTGAATCGATCTCGCTGCTTGAGTGCAGTTTCAAGCCCTGTCAGATCATCCATGCTACCTCCTGCGCGGAACATGCTTCCATGTGCGACCGCTTAAAATGCAATACACAGCGCCAGCGCCGACGCCAACAGTTTTGCATATCTCTTTATATGATGCGCCGTCAGCACGCATGCCGAGGATTCTCTTTACATCAGATTCGGTCATTGTGGCATTTGGGTTGCTTACTCCGACATTCCCGGTATATCCGTGTACTGCCATCAATTCCGATCCATTGCGATAGTGATTCTTTCTGGATACCCATGAGATGTTTTCAAGTCTATTGTCTGACTTGATCCCGTTTTTGTGATGGCACTCAAAGCCCGCTGGTGGTTCTCCAGCAAAGGCCAACAGCACCAACCTGTGCACGCCTATCTTTTCTTCCTTTTTGTTGTGGTGCAGACTCACGCGCATGTATCCATTTTTGTCAATCTGCGGTGCACGTTCTATGTTTCTGTGCAGCGACCAAACCCTTCCGTGATCGCTTGCGGCGTACATCGGGAACCCTGGAATTATTTTCCACCTTTCCATTTCAGCGCACCTGCTTTCCCGCCTCGGCCGTCGCGAGTCGCCGCATGTACCGCCGCACCCAGCCCCAGCCAACCGTGCATGTCAGCGTGCTCGGGTGGCGGATGGTCGAGTAGCCGTACGCGTTGGGATGGGCCACCTCGGTCCGTCCGCTCGGCGTCGTGTAGTACGCCTCGCGCCCGTCGTACTTCGGCTTTGCTGGCCCGCCGACCCTGATCACCAGCTCGCAGTCGCGTGACAGGCCGAGATGCCGCCGGATCGCTCTCTCCAGCCAATCGCTCGGCTCGCGTCCGAGGTCCTGCTGCTCGCTGATCAGCGCGTCCCGTCGCGCCGCGCGGCGCTGGCGTAGCGACTTCTCGCGCGCCTTCTCGCGTCGGGCCAGCTCGGCATTTCCGATGCGGATCGCCTGCTCGGCGTCCTCCAGCTCGGAGCGCACCTCGCGCAGCTCGCGCAGCGTCTTCGACAGCCGCTCCTCTGCGCTCTCGTAATAGCCGGCCCAGCGCTCTCCCTGCTCGGCCTTGCGCTCGGCATCGGTCAGCCGCGACAGCAGAGCCCGGCCCCATTCCTCGTCCTGCGCGATCTGGCTCTCCAGGCCATAGAGCCCGCCGATCTCCACCTGCAGGTTGCCGATCTCGGTCACTGCCGCCATGTGTTTCCCGCGCCACTTCTCGGCCCGCTCGCGCTGCCGCTCTGCCCTCACGCTCACCTGCTCCACGGTCTCGATCCTCGCCTCGGTCTCCATCGTATCCTCCTCGGGCCTGTCGGCCCAGGTTGCGGCGGCCGGTCGGTCGCCTGCTGTTGCGTTCCTACTCGGCCAGTTCCATCGTCGGCTCGTATCCCCACACGTAGGAGCAGGGCTCCTCGTCTCCGTCCCAGAGCACGCTCACGGTGTTGCCCGTGGTGTCGCTGATGTCGGTCACGGTCCCGCAGTGCTCGCGCCCGTCCCTGATCTGGCAGGTCCGCACCCGGGTTCCCGCCGACAGCTTCTCGCGCAGCATCGCCTTCCACGCCTGCTCTTCCTTGATCGCGTGTATCCGGGTCCAGTCGATCTCGGTTGCCATCTGATCCCCCTTTACGCTCTCCACTGATAGCGAGCGGTCTGCAGATTGCTGTACCGGTGTCCCCACCCGCGACCCGGGCGGTACACCGACCACGTGCCATCCGCATGCTCGGCCGCCATGTAGCAGCCACCGGCCGGATTGTCCGCGTAGTCCTGCCCCGTCCCGTTCTCGTCGCCGTGAGCATCCAGCGCATCGGCCCTGTCGTATCCCTCCTGCGTGCAGATGATCTCGTCTCCGTCCATGTAGTGTACCTTGGTCATGTCAATCCTCCGGATAGTTTTCGCGATAGGTCAATCCGCCGAACTGATCGGTCAGCGTGTAGAGCAAGCCAGCCAGCACGAGCGGGCGAAGCCTCCGTTGGGCCGTCGCCCGAGTGATGCCCCATTCGCGCGCTGCGACCATTGCGGCGATGTGTCCGTTTTCCATGCGCGGAAATTCAGACACATCCGCAAGGTGCTGGTAGTCACGCGGTGTCAATTTTGCTCGCGCCGCACGCCTTTTTGCATTATACTCGGCCATCTGTTCTTTTACAATGCTCATGACTAGTCCGCGACGTGCTCGGCGGCGACAGTGATGATGCGGCCCTCGTTGGAGGTGCCATATGCGAGGAGCTTGATCTTTGCGATGGGGTGGATGGGGGTGCCCCCGATGTATGCGGAGACAACCACGCCGACCTGGGAAGGGCCGACAGGGACAGCGCCGGAAACGGGCTCGGAGCCGCCGACCGCGTTGACCGCGACCGCCTTGCCAACGGTGACGGTGAAGCCATCTGCGAAGTTGACTGCGGTGCCTGCGTTGTAGTCCATCTCGTGTCCCTCCGTGCTCTGTGTCGTGTTCGTTTTCATGGTCTCTGGTAGTGCAACCACCGTGCCATCTAGGCTAGCAAGGCTAGCAAAAAAAGGCAAGTAATTTCGCTGGCCAACGGGTGGTAAGATTTGCGTAAAATCGCAAAAACTAGCTAGCGACTCAGGATCCTGAGACGAAAAGTTGACGGATTTCCGAAAACTTCAATGGCTAGCTAGGTTTGCTAGGCTATCAAGTATTTTATATTACCACCGAGGTAAGTGTCAGGTATTTGAGCCGCAGTTATCTATCTGTAGGCATTGCAGTTTTCCGGAAAACATCAGATTTTCGTCTCGGGTTTTCGGCGCTTTGTGACAATATGGCAACTGTCCCCTCGCGAGGGCGAGCGCGCATCCGCGATATCATTATATATTTTTCGCTAGCCTAGCTAGCCAAGCTGGCCCGCCGATTGCAACCACTAGATTGCGATGAGGAACACGGATACAGGCACGGAGGGCACTATGGCAATCGTAAAGTGCAGCGAAATTCTTGACATGGATCGTCGGTGGAAGCAGTGGGGCAAGGTCGTAGATGTTGACACCGTCGATCTCGATCAGAGCAACGGCTACTCCCTCGGCGGCCGCTGGGTGCGGTGGAATGAGGCCGCTGCGCTCAATGCTGACGAGTTCCTGGTAGTAGCGAGCGAGCAAGGCAGCCGCGCCCGCAAGGAGTACTACTACGCGCTGATCCGGGGAGGAGATACCGCGACCCTGCTGCACACCGATGACGGAGACTGCCACATGGCGGGCGAGGACGAGGAGGCATACCGCGACCTGCGCAAGCGCGCGTTGGCAGCAGCCCCCGAGGACCAGCAGGCGAAGGCGAGCAATAGCCAACTCTACGAGTACGCTCTGATCATCGCGCACCTATCAGCGGACGCAGGCGTAGGCGCAGACACAGAGGCAGATGCTGGCCCGCTGTCTGGCGTGAGTACCGAGGATTTGCTGGCCGAGCTGCGACGGCGCGGCGCGCTGGAGGGATAGCGAGATGGCCTACATGGGAGCAGGATGGACATGGCGCGAGGCAGAGGACGACCCTGCGGGCTTCATGCTCGCGTGCGAGGGCGAGTGCCCTTACTACGACGTTGACGAGTGCCCGCACCACTGCCGCACGAGGGAGCAGGTGGTCGACGCGGGCTGCGATGCCGCGAGCGAGTATCTGCACGCGACCTCCGAGACTGCGGGCGAGCTGCGAGCGGCTGGGCTGGACTGGTAGGGGTGTAGCATGTTTGCCGACGACGACAGTTTCTTGATCGAGGCAGCCGATGAGCAGTGCGAGGTAGGCCGCAAGATCGCGGATGAACTGATCCGCGCGTCCCTAGAAGCCGGGTGCTCGGCGGCGGAGATGATCGCAACCGTGCTCTGGGAGTGGACCTCAGACAGGATCCGCAACAGGGCTAGCCCGCCTATACCCAGCCACCCCAGCTAAACAAAGATAATCGCTAGGCTATAACAAAAGCCTGACTAGCCATGCAAATATTGCTTGCCTACTGGTAAAAAACAAGGTGCGCTACCCTTCGTAGCCCCCGCCAATGGTGGCGGGGTATTGATCCCAACTATACTTACCGGCAGTTCTGGGTAGATGCGCTACGGCGGGAGATCAGGCGGCAGGAAAAACGCTACAACGGCGGCAACGAGATCCCGCAGCGGAGGCAGCGCCGTGCGCGCGCCAGATGAGATCACGCTGAAGAGGATCTCCGTTGCGCTCCCCAAAACTTTGGTCGACAAGGCGCGGCGCGTGGTCAACACGATGCAGATCCACGACGAGAACTACAGCCTACGGACGCTGTTCACCCATGCGCTCCAGGCCGAGTTCCATCGGCTAGCCAAGATTACGAAAGAGGGAGCTACGATCCTACGGATGATCCGCGACTAGCGTCCCGGATGGCTCGGGCGAGAGGTGGACATGTGCGAAGTCGCCGATGTACGATCGCCTGCGCTTTGAACAGCGGATTTTGCGCAAACCGATTTCTTCTATCTGCCTGATGCGTTCCCGCGTGCGATTGTAATATCGCGCGATCTCCTCTAGCGTTGTGCCGCCGCGATCCGCTATGTCTAGGGCGCACGTCTCCTCTAGCTCCCACGGCTCACAATTTGGGTGCGTTAGATTCACCGCCCCCGTCTCCGGGCTGACGGATAGGTAGAGGTGGTATCTGCAGCCGACCCACGGGCAGGGGCGCGGGCCATCAATGCAGTCGGCCCGGGTACGCGGGCGCCTGAGATACGGGGGGATCGTTTTCGTGGTCATTGGAGCACCTCCAATGCTTCGACCACGACGCCGAGCTGCCAGGCGTGCTCCGCTTCCCACGCCGCATCCGCCGCCTCCGCCGCCCGAGCCGCCGCCTCCGCCGCCCGAGCCGCCGCCTCCGCCGCCCGAGCCGCCGCCGCCTCCGCCCGAGCCGCCCACGCCGCCGCCCGAGCCGCCGCATCCGTCGCCCACGCCGCCGCCTCCGCCGCCGCCCGAGCCGCCGCCCACGCCGCCGCCCACGCCGCCGCCTCCGCCGCCGCCCGAGCCGCCGCCCACGCCGCCGCCTCGCTCCGATCCTCGCCGGACAGCCAACGCCGAGCCCACCGCTCCACCGCGGACACGCCGCAGTGCAGCGCGTGATTCCGCACGGCGCGATCCGCGATCTGGCCCAACACCGGCTTG
>Ga0272442_10000231_pt1 | contig 93822 bp, 68 predicted proteins | sample SSMForm2O_FD_200262 | JGI IMG/M metagenome (GOLD analysis project Ga0272442, IMG submission 200262) | Marine sediment archaeal communities from Little Sippewissett salt marsh, Falmouth, MA, United States - SSM-Form-2O | ecosystem: Environmental > Aquatic > Marine > Wetlands > Sediment ...
AAAGCCGCGCAGTAATTCTTCCAGAATTAACAACAAGATTATAGTAATTCCGACCATCTGTTTCTGACAGCGCAACAAATCCAATAACATCATAACCATTGTCGGATAATCGGCAATGGTTATTGATTTCAGTCAATTCGATGCATTGTCCTATCGCAATTAAAGTATCGGATGTCAGTTCGTATGTAACTACATAGGGATCCGAGAACAATACGGAAAAGCTGATAATAATCGATAATATGCTAATGGTTTTAAAAAATCTCAAACATTAGTCCTTTTTTCCCGATTAAATACGAGTGGGAAAAGTTTAAATCTGATTATGTACCTGCTTCTTATTAATATTTTGTTAAAAGTTTATAAACTATTTGTAAATAATTTGTTCTCCTGATATTCAAAATTATCATCCTTCCGCTTTTTTCGATTTACCGGAATTCGATTTCAAGAGTATCCAATGCTCTTACAAAATAAGCAAATCCGGGGCATAGTATTTCAGCATCAAAATAGGTATTTGTTTCGGAATCGAATCCATATATCGGGGCAAGTATTTCACCGTAACTTGTAAGAATACTTGCATCAATACCTGTAGATGGACCACCGATTAAATTCCATCCCGGATAAAAGGTTATTGTTATTGATGCTGCATCGATTGAGCCATAAACAGCAACAACTGTATCTGAAAGTGAGAACAGCCAAAATCCTGAACTAAAATTAATTGAATCAACAATATCATACGCTCTCATTGTTGGATTAAGGATAAAACTCGATAATGCACTGGGAAAACTTTCTGTAATCGATAGAGAATCCTGGAAAGGAAACGAGAAAAGATTCCAACCTTGAGAAATGAAATACCACTGTGTTCCCGAAAAACCGAAGTCATCGGATTTAATGAGATATGCGTCATTTCTATCGATGCTAATAGACCATGTTTCTCCTGCAGTGATATATTTCCCATCTGCTGCCTGTATAACAGAATATCCATAGTCCTCATGCTTTCCTCCATAAGTTCGAGTCCAAATAGTATCGCCCCAAGAATCTGTTTTAATACTAAATACATCGGTTTCTTCATGTGTACAAATATCGCTAAATGACCTTGTCCATCCTGCAATAAGAAAACAACTATCGGCAGTTTGGATAACAGATTCACCTTTATCATCCTCGCTACCGCCATATGTTCTAGTCCACAGTGTATCTCCCTCCGGGTTTATCCGCACCAAAAACACATCCGACCTACCCTCGCCGAAAGAACGAGTACTTCCTACGATTACATATCCGCCATCGTCTGTCGGCACAATCGATTTGGCTTCATCATCCTCGATACCGCCATAAGTTCGAGTCCAAATTGTATCTCCCCAAAAATCGGTTTTTACAACATAAAAATCATTTCTACCCTCCCCGAAAGACCATGTCCATCCACCAATGATAAACCCCCCTCCCGGTGTCTGAGCTATTGAATAAGCGCCATCATATTCACTACCACCATAAGTTCGAGTCCAAACAGTATCTCCTGAAGCATTAGTTCTAACGAGATAAATATCATATAATCCCGCTCCATAAGATTGAGTGAATCCCACAATCGCAAATCCGCTATCGGGCGTTTGAATAACCGAGAAAGCCCGGTCTTCCTCGATTCCGCCATAAACGCGGTCCCACTGTAAATATCCCGAGCTATTGAGCTTAATGAGATAAAAATCAGAGTACCCTCCCAGTCCGGTAGTATATCCTGCAATAATGAATCCCTGGTCCACTGTCTGTTTGATAGAATATCCTTCATCGGCATAATCGATGTCTCTGCTAAATGTTCGGTTCCAAATTGTATCTCCCATCGCGTCTATTCTAACACAATAAACATTGGAGAAACTCTTTCCAAATTGCTGGGATTTCCCTGCGATTGCGTATCCACCATCGGTAGTTTGAGTAATAGAATATGCACAATTCATATCGTCATATTTTCCATAAGTTCGCTCCCACAATTCTTGTGCAATGCAAACGCAGCAAATTGAAAAAAAGAGCAGTATGATTATTCTCTTATACATAAGTGTAAACTCCTAATTCTATCGCTTTATTTCTACAATTTTGATACTGCCATTCACAAACCTTCCAGCATCGAGAGGTACACGCAGCATTCTCGCTCGAATGGCATAAACATGCATTCCCGCAGATGGCAGAAAATCCATTGCTTCGAGAGTGATAACTTTGTCATTATAGACCATGTAATTTGCGAAAATCATCCTTTTCGATATCAATACAACTTCATCATCACCCGGGTCGCGGACGAATTGAATCTCAATCACAGCGCCCTTTTTGCTTGCGCGGTCATCGAAAGCACCGGTAAAGGCAGCCATCACAGCGCTACCCGGACCGGAGGCATAATAGCTTATTGAAAAAAGAGAGATAAAAATCGAATCATTTATCGATATTGGAGCGCCCGAGTATTCCGATGTGATATAGTCCTGCCCTTTAATATCACTTACTTTAAGTGTTCCGGCATCAGCAGTACCCGAGATTTTAAAACTCGCAGCTTGCATAGTATCATACTGGTTCCAAATATTGTTAAGTGTTTCGCCAATACTATATGCAAAAGCAGCGGTATCGGAATAAACTGCTCGAAATGCATAAGGTGCGGTACTGAAAGCAACTCGCGGCATAATTGGAGATGAATTAACTTCAAGCTCGAGGAAATAGGATTTATCAAATGGTAGAGCAAGTGGGGTGGTTTCTCCCAATTGAACATTAAAAAGACCCTTTTGAACCGGGACATTGGGATGTCCTTCCATCCAGAGAACCATGCCCCCGGTTTCGCTTTCATACATCCTGAAAACTATCGAAACCGTATCATTTATCCCGGCTCCAGATAGGTCTGTGATTTTACCCTGATAAGTTACAACCTTCGGAATATCGGTTGCAGAAATAATGGGAACTAATAGCAGAATTAGAAAAATGTATAGATAGTTTTTCATAAAAAGACCTATGTTAATTTATTGGAAATAATTTAAAAAAAAAAGTAACGCAACTAAAAAATGATAGGATCAACAGCTTTTTATTGTGTGATAAGAAGTTATGTTCATTACTTTAGATAGAATCTTAAAACTTATGAAATTATCACATTGTATAATTGATTTTCAAATCAATATATCGTGATATTGTGATATGTCAAATTATTTATTCAATTTATTTAAAAAAATCGAAAGAAAAGAATAGTAGCAAGAAAACATGTGAGTATTGATAAGTTCAATATAACACTTATATGATGAGATTATTTGGACGGTTAACTAATTGAACAGTATTACTTTAGATAGATAATTCTTTTCGTGATTGTTTTTCCATTCATCGTTGCCCTGATGAAATAAATTCCCCCACCGATAGATTCATCCGGTTGCCAGACCACGCTTCGGTAATCGGTAATCGGCAATCGGTAATCGGTTAAATCCGCAATTTTCCTCCCCCTCAAATCAAATATCTCGAGCCCTATTCTCTGTTCCCTGAAACCTGAAACCTGACACCTGACACCTGAATTGAATGGGTTCGGGAAAGCGGAAAGCCGGATATTTTCCAGCACTGCGATATTATTCTGCACTATTGGTTCGATTTCCGTTCGGGTATCGAATTCATAAGCTCCAATATCCCAATTATCACCGGTCGGTCTCGAGTTACCCTCGATATCATATAAAGGCGCATATATCACTATGTCTCGATAAATAAAAACCTCTGTTCCAGCATCGATAGCCGGTGATGAAGCTTCAAGATGAAACAATGAGTCGGCAAAATGTGAAATATCATCTCTTACACCGGCGCCGACTATTATGTCTGAACCGGCACCGATGTAACATTTATCAAAATCGATACTTGAATATGCGATAAGTATTCCTGAAGTATAGCCATGGAATTCGTAAGTGTATATCTCTGTGCTATCGCCAAATGCAAAGTTTCCGAACAGAGTTGTATTCACAATAAACGGGAAAGAATTGTATGAGCATGTAATTCCTCCACCACTTTGTCCAGCTAAATTTTCGATAATTGTATTATTAACTATTATCGGCTTACTGGAAAAGCTGCAATCGATACCACCTCCGGTAGAATCGGCAAAATTTGAATAGATTATGTTGTTTGAAATTCTCGGTGAAGAATTTTCACTGCAGCATATTCCGGCGCCACTACCGTGAGTCCGGTTTTGACAGATGAAGTTTCCCTCGATTATCGGGTTTGAGTCGAAGCAAAATATCCCACCTCCGGAACATAATGTTGAATTATCCTTTATGTCATTATTCTTTATTATTGGTGACGAATAATAGCAAGCGATAGCTCCTCCACTGCCAGACATGGCGGAATTGTTTGAAAACTCGCAATTCATTATTGTCGGATTGCATACATAACAAAGAACTCCTCCTCCAAATGAGAATGGGAAGAAACCGTTGGTTTTGCCATATTCTATTCTGCATTGTGCAAGAGAGCATTCTTCGGATGAACGATAGAACAAAATACCGTTGTGTCCTATATAAGAATTCTGTGCAGTAAAAATAATCGGTTCATTTTTAGCTCCAATTGCCTTGAGCGCTGCCGATGAATCGACCTTGAATTTGTAGTGCCCCTGAAATATCACCTGAACACCGGGCATTATTAGCAAACTTTCCTCCGGTGGAACTCGAACATCGGACACTATATAATATGGTGACCCGGTATTGTCCCAAAGACCTGAAATATCCCCGGATACAAAAGTTTCGGCAAAACAGAAGCCAGCAATAACAAGAAATTCGACTGCAATTTTTATTCCTCTCATTTTACTCCCCCGATTTTTTTCCTCCTTCCATGTCTATTTTACCTGAATACAACCAATATTTCAATCGGGGGAAAGACCGATTTTACATCTCTAAATCATTGATTTTATTGGATAGAACTACCGGTATGAATGAATTTTGGACAATTCCCTCGTTCCAGTGGAATCCGCCGGAACGCATGGATTCAACGTTCTGCGTCAAGCCACGCATATCTTCGAAGTGGAGCGTGCAATCGGTGCGCTCCCAAACGGGGGTTGTTTCAAAACCTTAAATGTAAAGTAATTTGAAACCGTTGAAACGGTTCTATCAATTGTGTGCTGGTGGTTGATAGCCCACGGCTTTTCGCGTGGGCTATCAAATTATTTTTCCACATTCTATGCGTCCTAAGCGATGAAATTCACCACATAGTAGCGCGGAGTGAGTTCCATTCTACAATCTGCATTCTACATTCATTTTTCTTCGTATTCCTTGCCCAGTTCGAATCCCCTATCGAGAGCTTTCATATTCGCTTCGAGATGTTTCGTGTTGGAGAATTTATCCTCGACTGCATCGCGGATAGCATCAATCGAAACAATACCGGTATAAGTTGCAAGAAATCCCAGTGCGATAATATTTGCCACGATTGGTTTCCCGAATTCTTGTGTAGCGATTTTGATGAAAGGCATTCTAATCGTTGTTCCGGGACCTGTAGCGGATTCGGTCGCTTTTTCATCGGCGATTGTCAAGCCATCGGATTTTACGATTGGTGAATATTTTTCGTAAGCCTCGGCTGTGAATGCGAGCATCAAATCGAGTTGATTACACTCGGGGAAGAAAATCTCATGGTCGCTTACCACGATGTCGGTTCGAGTAGCGCTTCCACGGGCTTCCGGTCCGTAAGATTGGCACTGTGTTACAGTTTTGCCGTCGCCGATAGCGATAGCCTCACCGAGAAGCATTCCGGTCGAGATAACACCCTGACCACCGGCGCCGGATACACGAACATTGAACCTATCTACTTCTTCAGGTAAAATACATCTATTGGTTTCTGTGGACATTTATCCCTCCATTTTTTTCTGAACTCGTTCACAAAGTTTGCTGTATTCATCACAATATTCAGGTTTTTGCTCATCTCTGAAAATGCCTATTGCGAATTTGTCGCCGAGTTCCTCGGGTGTCATTTTTTGAGCCTTCACAAGTGGGACCGCGTTATCTCTCAGCCATTTGAATAGGTCTCGCGGGTCGGGTATGTTGTTGAGCCGTCCATAAAGTGTTGGACACTGCGCCATTATCTCAACCATCGAGAATCCCTTATGTTCGATAGCTTTCCTCACATAATTGATAGTCTGGTTGACATGGTAAGAAGTTCCTCTTGCGACAAAAGTAGCTCCTGAACCGAGTGCAAGCTCCACTGGAACAAATGGTGGGTCAATGCTGCCATACGGTGTAGTTGAAGCTTTGGCGCCGAGTGGAGTTGTCGGTGCGACCTGACCACCGGTCATTCCATAGATGCCGTTATTGATTAGAATCATCGTTAAATCGATGTTCCTCCGGCAGGCATGGATAAAATGATTTCCACCGATTGCCATTCCGTCGCCGTCCCCCGAGACAACTAATACAGTCATATCTGGTTTGGAGAGTTTAACACCTGTCGCAAATGGTATCGCTCTACCATGAGTTGTGTGCAAGGTGTTGAAATCGAGATAAATCGGCATTCGGCTCGAACAACCGATACCCGAAATAAGAGACACTTTATCCTTCGGAATTTGTAGTGCATGAATAGCGCGAATAATCGTTCCCATAACCGTGCCGATACCACAGCCCGAGCACCATACTGTCGGGAATACCTTGCGCCAGCGGATATACTCATGGATTTCAGTTACTTGAATTTCCATTATAATTCCTCCTTAATTGCATGGACAATCTGCTCCGGCTCGAGTGCATGTCCATCATACCGATTGAACCCGGTTATTTTCATGTCGTTAGTAAATGCTTCACGAACAGGATGAATCAACTGTCCCATATTGTTTTCCGCAACAAGGACATGCTCGGCATTTTTTGCGGCAGATAGAAGCGGTTCATCGGGAAAGGGCCAAATAGTCTTCAGTTCGAGAAATCCGGTTTTAACGCCATCTTTACGAAGGATTTCCACTGCACCTCTTGCGGCACGGGCAGCGCTGCCATAGCCAACTATGAGTTGTTTCGCATCGGATGTGTAATACTCGTTCCAGTCCCATATCTCATGTCGTTTACTCATTATTTTGTTTCTTATGGCATCGAGTCGGGCAACGATTTCATCCGCTTTTGCAGTCGGGAAACCTGATTCATCATGGGTTAATCCAGTGATATTGTACCTGTATCCCTGCCCGAATGGCGCCGGATGAGATACAAAATCCGAAGTAATTTTGAATGGCATATACTCCTCGGGTGGAACATCGGGCATCGGGCGCTTATACTCCTTATGTTCATCATCTTTATAAAGCACGAGTTTCTCTCTCATGTGTCCGATAAGTTCATCGAGAAGAACTATAACTGGAGTGCTGAGTTTCTCTGCGAGTTCAAATGCCCGAATCGTAGCTTCATAAGATTCTTGAATGCTCGAGGCGGCGAGAACAACAGCGGTATAGTCTCCATGAGTTCCCCAGCGAGCTTGCATCGCATCGGATTGGGCAAGTTTCGTTGGTAATCCTGTCGAGGGTCCACCGCGCTGGACATTGATAATAACAAGCGGTAACTGTGTTAGATAGGCGTATCCAAGGTTTTCCTGCATAAGCGAAAATCCTGGACCGGATGTAGCGGTCATAGATTTCATGCCAGCTGCTGATGCACCGATTATTGCTGCGATTGATGCGATTTCATCCTCCATCTGGATAAAAACACCGCCAACCTTTGGCAATTCTCGTGACAATCCCTCGGCTACTTCCGATGACGGTGTGATTGGATAACCTCCGAAGAAACGACATCCTGCATGTAAAGCACCATGAACAACCGCCAGATTTCCAAGTTCAAACAATATGCGACGACCATCGGGGGTGAGTCTATTCAGTGCCATTTTTCGCCTCCTTCCAGTTTGGATTTTTTATGATAGCGAAATCGGGACACACTTTCCAGCAAATCGAGCAGAATTTGCAATCATCAGGACGAGCAAGGAAAGGTGTATGGTCCTCATTTTCCTCCAGCGCATTTGTCGGGCAGGCGATAGAGCATAATCCGCATCGCTTGCACCACTCGAGAATGAAAATCAGTTTTCCCTCATTTTGCGGAATTGTGTCGATAGGTGGGGGATCCTCGACCACATCAGATCCTACCGGTTGCTCCGTTGAAGGATTCGTAGTTTCTGACATCAAAACCTCCTGTGTATTGTGAGTTCAGTCATTTTAAGCTAACATACTAATCAGTCAAGATTTTTTTATTGTAAAAACTGAATATCTTGATATATAAATATGGCTATATTTCAGAACCTTCTTAAACATATTAAGTTATGAGAATATATTCACATTCACTTGACAGTGAGAATTATTTGTTTTAAATAAATAAAGAAGCAAAAAAGGAGGACAAAATGAAAATCGAAGTGAAAAACCTCACACCCGAGGAAATCGAAAAAATGGGAATCAAAAGCTGGCCCATCTGGGAATCGCCAATTAAGGCTTTTCCGTGGGAATATGCCGATGTTGAAATCTGCTATTTTCTCGAGGGTCAAGTAATTATCGAGACCGAGGATGGCGAAAGTGTGGAAATCAAAAAAGGTGATTTCGCCCGTTTCCCGAAAGGACTCAAATGCACCTGGAAAGTGCTCGAACCGGTGCGCAAACATTATAGCTTCGAATAGTACTCTGTCCGTATGTTTTGCAGTATTTTACATTTGCTAATTTCCCATAAATGGGGGTTGGCAGCCTATTTACCCGGGATTCTTCTGCTTGCCAGCTTCATTGGTTGCAGCAAAAAAAGTGACAGTAATGAAGATGATTATCCCGGGCAAGATAGTATCTCTATCTCTTTAATTTCTCCTGAAGATAGCGATTCGGTTTTCAGCCCGATTGAAATTGCATACATAGTCGAGGCAAATACTCCTTTTGTTTCCTTCGAATTCTATGTCGATAGGCAACCTATCGAGTCATCTATATCGACTCAAATAGATGCAATTTATTATGACTCGCTTTCACTAATCGATTTCGATGCCGGGCAGCATGAACTTATCGTTAGGATTGAGGATTCAAACGCTATTACTGCCGAATCCGACCCGGTGGATTTTTATTTTCTCCATGATTTTGCACCCGAAAGCAACGGATTTATCAGGGCGGAGATAATACACTATCTAGAAGAAAGCACTATCGACCCCGATGGTCCCGGCGACCCTTATTTTTTATTTTATTTGACCGTCGATGCGGAAACTTTGCTTGCACAAAGCAAGGTTTTCAACGATACAACGGAATTATTTTATCCATTTTTGCACGATTTCGATGTTCCCGACAGCCTAACAGATTTCTTCCTCACTATTTTTGTCTATGATTTCAATGAAGGCGGAGATGACAAACCTATCGATTATACAACATTTCCCCTATGTCAATATTACATGGTCAGCCTTAATACAGGCAATTTGCCGCATTTCGCATCATACAGGGGTTCCGAGGATGGTAATCCCGATGAAGCGGATTGCAAATTGGATTTCCGTGTGACCATTCAGTAGGATTAAAGTGATATATTTCCGGATGAAAGTGCATAATATCCTTTAATCCTCGACCTCATGAATCCTATCTTTTTTTAACATTTAGACATTATTTGCTGACAAAAGAGATTAATCGCACTATTTTATATTTTTAATTTTACTTTGAACCGGGAGGAAAAAATGTTAAGATTCATGACCAAGACAGCCTTTATCGTCTTTGCAATTGTCTCGATTGCGCAGCTTTGTACCGCCGAAGGCACCAATGGTATGTACTTTATATTTGGCGGAGATATGCCGGAAATAAACGACTTAAACACAATGCTCAAATCCAATGGTTATTCAGAGCTTGCAAATCAACTCATATCTTACGGTTTCGGATTCCATGTAACTGCAAAAGGTGGATTCATGGTGGGCATGGAAATGCACTGGTTATATGGGAAAGAGGTTACATCGAACGGTGGAAACTTAAAATCCAATCTATCTTCATCATACTGGTTTGTAAATCTTGGGTATTCAATTTTATCTATTGGTGGTGCAAATATATATCCTTATGCCGGTCTCGGCTCCGGCAGTACAATATTGACTATATCGAATGCCGAAGTGCCATCATTCGAAGAAATCCTCGATAATCCCACGGGAGTGACAAAACTCTCCACAGGCGGCTTTCTTGTCAATGGCGGGCTTTGTGTCGAGTATTCCGTCAATAACCTAATTTTAGGCTTGCGAGGGGGATACATTTACGACCCATACATTGGAGATTGGGAAATAGAGGAAGCCGAGGTTTCCGGTGGTCCCGATACAGGTATTAACGGACCTTATGTCCGACTGATGCTTGGTTTTGGTGGGTAACCTGCAATGCTTTAATTCACATTGCCTATAAAAAAAATCGACGAAAGAAATTATTCTGAGAGATACACATAGAATAATCCTGACCGGGACGCTTAGGCTGTTAATTTCACATTTTCTTTAACACTTAATATAAAAGTCGAAGCATCTGGCTTCGAACATCGAACTTAAATGTTTGCGAAATATACAGACTAATCGCGACTTGGTTTTGAAACGAGTTAAATCATGAAAGTAAAAGTTGCCAGAAGCGCCGGATTCTGCGTTGGTGTGAAACGTGCAGTTGAACTTGTGCTGCGTATTGCGGATGAACACCGTAACCGAAACATTTTTACTCACGGTCCGCTGATACATAACCCGCAAACGGTTAATATGCTTGCCGAGAAGGGCATTAAGGTTCTGGATGAAAAATCAGAGCCATCGGCGGGAGACATTGTTGTGATTCGTTCCCACGGAATTGCGCCTTCTATTAGAGAAAACCTGAAAAAGAGTGGTTTTGATATTTTCGACGCTACCTGTCCCAAAGTGGCTTATGTTCATAGAATCACTGCAAAGCTCTCGGCACAGGGATATGCTGTTATCATTGTCGGCGACCACAATCATTCCGAGGTTATCGGAATAAAGGGCGAGGTCAAAGGCGAGGTTGCCGTGGTCGATTCGCGAAAGCAGGTCGAATCTTTGCCCGATTGGAAGAAAGTCGCAGTAGTAGCTCAAACAACGATGGATAGAAAAGCATTTGAATCTGTTACCGATGCTATCGAACGGAAATTCCCCGACATAATTATCAAGAACACACTTTGCAGCGAGACCTCATACCGGCAGGATGAAATCGAGGAACTCGCCCGGGATACCGACACATTTGTAGTGATTGGCGGCAAGAATAGCGCAAATACAGGACGATTATTCAAACTGGCTCTCGGAAGCGGTATCCCAACATTCTGGATAGAAACCGCGGAGGAATTATCGAGCGAGGATTTCCGCGATGTGGCGAGAGTTTCGGTCGTTGCGGGGGCATCGACACCACATTGGATAATCGACCGTGTGGTCGAGCGGCTCGAGACAATAAATCGTAAATATTTGCCGCCCTGGCGATGGCGATGGCTGAAAAAAATTGCATACACATTTATTCGTGGCAATTTGCTCGCATCTATTGCTGCGGGCTTGTTGACATACTCGATTTCTATTAGAAACTCTTTGCCAAATAGCGGCTTTCGAGCGATTGCAGTTTCTCTCGCACTTATGGGGGTATTTAATCTTTATGAGAACCGCGAATGGCAGGGGCTTGCATTGATGGACCCATCCAAAGTCGAGTTTGTGCGAAGAAGACGCAAAGTATTGATGCCACTGGCGTTTATCTCGCTGCTGCTATCGATAGGCTCGTCATGTTTTGTCGGGATGGCTCCGGCTATAATCGCATCGCTCGTGGCTTTGCTTATCACGACTTATTGGAAAATCCCGTTATTCGAGAGATTCTTGCCGATATGGATAAAGGATGGCTTAATGTTAGCTGTCTGGATTCTTTTGGTGTGGGTATTCGGCGCAGGCTTCAGTATAGGGATATTGATACCTCTGGCAATGTTCGGGGTGCTTCGAGCAATTATAATGGGCCTCAAAGAGCTTGAAACCGACAGGATACTTCAGCGGAAATCGATAACAGCGACATTAGGTGAGAAAATTTCGATTCTTCTCGGTACAATACCGGCGATTGCAGGTATCGGTATGCTTATCTTTTTTCTGGATTGGATGCAGTATGTCGGATTGCTGATCGGTATGTTTGCGCTGTGGATTCTTATGGTCTGCATCGCATCGAGGATTATTCGCAAAGGCACATATATCGAGACAATCACCGACCTCTTGATTATAGCGGTTTGCCTATTTTGAGGAGTTATCGGTCATTTCGACAGGCTCAATGACCGGTATTTCGTTCCCTGAGCTTGTCTAAAGGAACAACTACCAACTGAATATCCGGGCTAATCGTGTCTTTTGCCAAACCTATTTTCCAATTCCGCGATTCGCATTTCAAGTTCCTCCAATTTCCCCAATTGTTGTTTTCTATAGATTCTGTATAGTATACCAAGAGAGGCGACAAGCACGAGAACCGAGGAAACCTGAAAGATAGGCGCTCCCGGAGAATATGGAACAATAACGATTTGAAAAACCACCAACGCGATAATAACCCAAACCCATACTACCATTTAATTTCTCCTTGCTTAAGTTTTACAGTTTTTTTCACAAATTATTAACCCATATTTTACAAAATTCAAATCTACAGTCCTGCAATACAAGAAAATCAACGTAATACATAAACTTCTCATATATTCTCTAAATAAAATTCTGAAAGATAGAGCCGTAAGCGCTTCCAATAAAGTGTGCAAAAAAGAACGCTACTGTTCCGAACGGTATAATATCTTATACAATATACCAAGCGCTAAACTCGTCTGCAGTTAATCAACCTTCCTTGAGCTGCCAATCATAAGGAATATTGTTCTCGTGTGGATCGATTCTGTATTCATCGGGTTGTTCGTAATTGTATGGCTTCGAGGGGGTATTTACAATAAGCGCCTCAGTGTTTCCCACACATTTCCAACCGTGAAAAACTCCAGTTGGGATATGCAGAAGCAAAGGATTATGTTCGCCGATAAAGAACTCGTTTATCTCGCCATAAGTAGGCGATTCCTTCCTTGCATCGAATAGCGCAACCCTTATCATTCCTTGCGCACAGGCAAAATTATCCGATTGGATTTTGTGATAATGCCACGCTTTGACAACTCCCGGATATGTTGTTGTAATATAGACCTGCCCGAACTCCTCGAATGCAGCATCGTCATTGCGAAGAATTTCCATCAGTCTGCCTCGTTCATCGGGAATAACGCGTAATTTTTTTGTGATAACACCTTCAATCATGAGTAACCTCCAATTTGTTTGGCACGCTAATTGTAATGTATATCGTGAAACAGACTTAAAAAGAAAAAAGTTGTGCAAATATGTTCAGGAGGAAATAAAATGCAAACAGATTCAACAAGAACACTCAAAGACCTTTTTTGCGATATCATCGTAACTATCGCATGGATTACTGGAATGTTTGTGTGGGGTGCCACAATGTGGGGGATAATAGCGGGATTGATGGGTTGACTTCATTATCAATGTTTTCCTGATTAGTCTTTTTTTTAAGGCTCGGATTATTCTATCCGGTTCTTTGTCCGGGAACAAGGATTCCCTTATTCATAAGCTCTCCCAAAAGAGAATTAAAAACTTACATATAAAAAAAAATTTATTGTAAAAATAATTCTTGCACTTTGTATTTTGACCGATATATTATAAAATGGTGAATAATCAAACGGAGGGAATAATATGAGACGCATCTTTGCTATTAGTTTAATACTTCTTTTATTTTTCTGTCTTAATGCAATGAATATCGAGGATGAGTATGGTGCTCGTCCACTCGGTATGGGTAGAGCTTATGTCTCTATCGCTGATGATGGCTATGCATCGCTTTGGAATCCTGCCGGAATGGAATTTTTTAAAGAAAGAACTTTGACAGGAATGTTCTCGAGGCTTTACTGGGGCATCGACAACGACGCTATTGGACAGGGTTTTCTTGCCTACATTCATCATCTCGACAAACTCGGTTCGATGGGAATTAGTGTTGGTCAGCTTTTCAGCGAAAGATGGTGGGAAACGCGTGTTGCGCTTGGCTATGGTCATAAAATAGGTAGAAATTTTGGGTTGGGATTCAATGTCAAACTTCTCCGCAACGAAGTTATACAATCGAATATTTCATACACAGAGCAACCGGGTGATGAGGAACATGGCATTGTTGACCCGCGCGATGACCCGTTCTTCGCAAACAACGGCTGGAATAAAATGGGTTTTACAGCCGATTTTGGAGTTATGTACAAACCCAATAAAAAACTCGCCATCGGACTGATGGCTGCTAACCTGACATCACCGGATATGTCTTTTGAGGGCATCGGTGCGGATGGCGCCGAACCGATGGCAATCCGGCTTGGAGCTTCTTATCTCATTCGCGATAGAATTCTCCCGACAGTCGATATTAGATACCTGAACGATGATATAAACGGTAAGAAAGTTATTCGTCCTCATGTGGGTATCGAATACTGGCTTTCGGGAAAGAAAATCGCTCTACGAACAGGATTCAATCCTGAAGAATATGCGTTCGGATTCACATATCGTTCCAAGGCAACACTCGACTTGCAAATCGATTATGCCTTTATTTATCCACTTACCGATGTTCGCTTGACCGGTGCAACAAGTCATAAGATTTCTGCAACACTTCGTTTTCTTCCTCCTGCAAAACCTCTTTTCGACCTTGCGATACGCACATCAAAAATGGATATTTATCCTCAGAACGCAATAATCGGCGAACCGATAGTCGTTAAAGCAATTGTAGAGAATCTTGGTGAGCGTCCTGTTAGTGCATATAAGGTCGCACTTTATTATGAGGATGCCGCTCAAGGCTGGGTTCTTGGAGCACCGATTACATCGGTGGATGATAAAATCGAGCCCGGTGAAAGTAAAGAACTCGAGTGGTCGTGGATAGCAGCCGAAAGAGGTCATTATCAGTTCTTTGCATCGGTGGATGATGATGGCATTTCAATTCCCACTCTAAACGGCACTATCGACGAAATCGATGAAGGAAACAACACCGGCTTTGTTGAGTTCACCGTATTTCCACTGCCCGAAGGAACTGTTCATCCTGTTGAAAACAGCCTTGAAATCTCGCAAGTTACATTGGTTCGCGAAGAGGAACCGATTGTACCGGTTATTTTCTTCGAGCCTATGGCACATCGGGTCGATGAAAGATTTCATCATGTTCTCGATGTAATCGGAGACAGGCTGGTCGATAATCCCGATGTTCATGTCAATCTTAATGGGTATTATAGTCCGGAATCGGATGGCGATATTCCCGAGTTCGGCGAGAAACTTGGCGAGAATCGCTCCAAAGCTGTCCGTTCGGTTCTTATCCGCAATGCACCATCCTCTCGAGACCAGATTCACTTAAACGATGGCTCAAATTACGACCCGGCATTTCATCGCACAGGTAAAAGTGTCGACCACATCGAGGGCGACCGAAATCTCGCTGAGTCTGAGAACAGAAGAGCTGAATTGAGAACCTATGTTGAAGGATTCCAGGATTGGGAACCTGTAATCTTTTTTGACAAGAACTCCGCAAAAGTAGCTACCGGCGCTCTCCAGACGCTTCGAAATGAAGCGGAAAAAATTCGTAATGTTATCGAGCGAAATACCGAGGTTATTTTCCTTATCGAGGGTCTTACAAGTGAAAATGAAAAGAATCATACTAAGCTGGCTTTCGATAGGGCATACAATATAAAGAAATCACTCGGTGATATTCTTGGTGATGATTTCGTTAAGAAATACTCAAGAAGGATTTTCATCAGGGGCAATACCGACATTTATACCGACAGGGGCAAAGCCAAAATCGGGATATCGGGTGAGAGCTTGATATTTAGACCCATGGAAGGCAAGTGGGCGGCAAAGGACTATGAGCTTCAAGAAGACCAGACAAACTTTGTGAAAATCACATCCCATGTTGAAGCCGGTGTTGACAGCTATAAAATCACTGTCATAGATGAAGACGGCAAGACATTCCGTGTTCTTGCCGAGGGCACCGGAAGCGTTCCATCGGGTGTGCCTTGGGACTGGCGTGATGAAAATGGTAATCTTATCAATCCGAAATCAAATTACTATGTTCACATGGATATCAATGACAGGCTTGGGCAAAGGTTCACAACAAAATCGGATGCAATTTCGGTTAATGTGAAAAAGCGCCAGCAGGAAATTGAAACACTTATAATTGTGCAGTTCATATTCGATGAAAGCGCCTCGGAATCGAAATTTCTCGAATCGCGAATCGAATATATTGCACGAAAATTTATCGAGAAAGCGCTTGAACCTAAGAAGTCTCTTGTTGCAGAGGTCGGTGGACACACAGATATTATCGGTATGGATTTCAGAAATCGTGAGCTTTCAATATTCCGGGCACAAAAAGAATGTGAAAATCTGAGGCAATATCTAATATATCTTCTCGGTGTTTCCAGTGAATCTGAACTCGATGCATGGATGAGAGACCACAACACTACTCTTACCCATAAAGGATACGCCGACACCAAGCCATATATCATCACAAAGTGGACGGAGGGTGAGCTTGTCAAGAAAAAGATTGGCGAAAACACTATGCCCGAAGGAAGAACGATTAACCGACGCGTTGTAATCGAGTTCTATATGGAGAAAGAGGGTGAGAAGAAAGCGACCAAGGAAGAAATTCCACCTCAATCGATGAGGTGATATTAGATTCTCGAGGAAAAGACATAAATCGAGGAAAGGTCGGTTAACCATAACCGACCTTTTTTCGTCTTTTATTGTTCCGATACTCTGTGTCGGTATGGAATGGTGAACGGTCCGCGTTTGCTGGACGCAGCGATTCCTCATCGATATCGACAGCGGTAACATCGAATCGCTCATTCAGGTCGATAGCGATAGCATTGCCGACAAGTCCGGCTCCGAGAACGACTATTTTTTTGTCTTTCATTACTATGCGCTCCTTAAATCAATAAACTGTTTTAGATATGTGACTCAACATGCTATATCGCTTTTAATTATGCCCAATTGAATGGACCATGAGTATTATATGCTCGATTGTTTTGAGGATTTCCGTCATATATTCAGAGACAGCGCGAACACTTCCGGGGAGTGTATAAATCAAGCTTTGGTTCATCACACCCGCAACGGCGCGGCTGATAAGAGCATTTGTGTATTCCGCACCATGTTTCATGCGGATATAATCCATAATGCCGGGGATTATTTTATCCGCCATCTTTATCACAACATCCGGTGTGATATCTCGCGGACCAATTCCCGTGCCGCCTGTTGTGATTATTACATCGATTTCATCATCCCGGGCAGTTTCAAGCTCGGTTCTCAGAATCACCGGATCATCCGGGATAACGGTATTGATGATTTCAATATACCAGCGACTGCTTTTGAAATAATCTTCAAGCATTTCCTTTATTTTTGGACCGCTGCGGTCTGAATATTCGCCGCTGTATGCTCTATCGGAAAGAGTAATTATCTTAAATCTCAATTGACGCGTTATCAATTCAATTTTGCTGCCGGATTTGATTTTTCCGCCTTTTATTACTCGTGCAAATATACCATCGGTTGGCAAACCGCAGCCGTCTAGTTCACTAACAATCCAGAAATCTTTGTTATGTATTTTCTTGCCAATTTGCGTGATTTCAAGTTCCACGCGACCTATGATAAGTCTGTCGAGAATTGCAACCTGCCCGAGGTCGATTCCTTTGGTGGTGATATTTTCAGCGAATACTCCCGGCTCGAATTGTCTATCGTATTTCTTTGCGAACCTTTCGATACTCTCGCTCGATAAAAGACTCACCTGCCTGTGCCATGAACCGGCATGGGCATCGCCGATAATACCGCGCTCATTGAGCTCGATTTCAGCGACAGGATGTTTAACAACGCCTCTTTGCTCTGAGATATTTACCGAAATTACCGTCATTTTTTATCCATAAAAGGCACCTTGGCATTTACAATGTTAGAGACATCTCACGATGTCGGTTTTACTGCTCAAGTTTAATATCAAAATCATGAGTCATTATATAAGAGTTTTACACATATACGGTTTTTCTTTGGTTCAAAACTCAATATCTTGTTTTGTTTTTTCCATTAGATAAATTCCCTCAATTTTCATTTCTTTATCCACCGCCTTACACATATCATAGACCGTAAGCAATGCAATACTAACAGCGGTTAGCGCTTCCATTTCAACACCGGTTTGCCCGATACATCTCACCTCGCTCGAGATTGAAACGCCATCCTCCTCTAAATTCGCGACAACATCGATTTTAGTCAATTGTAGTGGATGACAGAGTGGAATAAGCTCGAAAGTGCGCTTCGCAGCCTGAATACCGGCAATTTCAGCAGTAGTCGATACATCGCCTTTTTTGATATTGTTTTCTGCAATTAGTTTCACAGTCGCTTTTTGCAGTATTATTTTGCCCTTCGCTTTTGCTATTCGTAATTGAGCTATTTTTGCGCCGACATCGACCATTTTTGCTTTTCCTTGTTTGTCGATATGCGTTAACTCGCTCATATTATCCTCCTATGCTGTAAAACTTAATTTTCTTTGCGCACTTGCCAAATTCAGGTTTTGCATGAACGGCACGGATTATTGCCATTTTTGAACCGAGCTTCCTGACATTGAATTCAATATCGCTAAAAAGACATGGTCGGACATAGCCATCACTCGAAAGGCGAATCCTGTTGCATATCGAGCAATTTCCTCCGTTTCCGCCCTCGACAACCCAGAACTTGCCATTTGCAAGGTCCATCTCGCGGATGAAACGAACCTGAAAACCATTATCTGTAGCGAATTTTGCTACTTCCAGAGCATCGGATTCATCCGATGTTTTTTTGACTACGCAATTTATTTTGATTGGGGTAAGCCCGGCTATTTGCGCAGCTTCGATTCCTTTTAGTGTGTTTTCCAATTTTCCAAGAACTGTTATCTTTGTGTAAAGCGCTGGATTTATTGTATCGAGACTGATATTTACGCGCTGCAGTCCGGCATTTTTCAGTGGCTTAGCGAATTGCTCCAGAAATTGTCCGTTTGTAGTCATTGCGAAATCATTTATGCCTTCTATCCGGGCGAGCATTTTAACAAGTTCGATAATCCCCCGTCTGACAAGCGGTTCACCGCCGGTGAGTCTGACCTTGTCGATACCCATTTGAACTGCAACCTGTGTGAATTCTGCAATTTCCTCGAATGATAAAATATCATCATGAGAGATATGCCGGACACCCTCCGGGGGCATGCAATATACACAGCGCAAATTGCACCTGTCGGTTACCGATATGCGCAGGTAGTTTATTTCTCTTCCAAATGTATCTTTTAACATTATTTAATCAACCTTACCGGCAAGATTGTTTCATCTTTAATTTCCGCAACACCGCGCGGAATTTTTATCAAACCATCCGCCCGGCAAAGCGCTATTGCATGAGCCGAACCGTGATATTCGATAGGTATCACCTTACCATCATCCGTCAGCACAACCGGCTGCCAGGATTCTCTAACAGTTTTGTCTCTTCCAATTGTTTTCCCGAGTGGCATAAAAACATTGGGCGCCTTGAAATCATGCTCCATCATTTTAAAGAGAAATGGTTTGATTAAAATCTCAAAATTCACGAAAGTTGTAACCGGATTACCGGGGATTCCGAAGACTATTGCCTTGTCCGAAATACCAAAAGTAGTAGGTTTCCCCGGTTTTAGCGCAACTCTATCGAAAAAGATTTTTACGCCGTTATTCTGCAATACTTCCGGGACGAAGTCAAATTCACCCATCGATACGCCTCCCGAAAGCAGAACTACATCGTTTTCGGAAATCGCTTGCTTTACTTTGCTGTCGATAGCTTCTTCCGTATCCCTTGCGATACCGTAATATTTTCCCGAAATACCGATTCCGGCAAGCTGGGCAAGGACAAGATAGCTGTTACTGTTCCTGATTTGAGAGATTCTTGGTTTTTCTGATGGTTCGACAAGTTCGCTACCTGTGGCAATAATTCCTACTTTAGGTTTTTTTGCTATTGGCACATTTTTGCACCCGACAGCGGCAAGTATTGCCACATGCTGAGAAAAGATTCTTGTTCCTTTTTTCAGTAAAACCTCGCCTGAAGTAACATCCTCGCCTTTATACTGAATGTTGATATCTGTTTCCGCTCCAATGAACCTTATTGTATTCTCGGATAAGTTTTCGGTATCTTCGATTTTAATGACAATATCCGCTCCATTCGGTACGATGGCTCCCGTCATTATCTTTGAGCATTCATTCTCTCCGATTTTTTTTTGAGGAACTGAACCCGCGGGAATAGTTTCGATGATTCTAAGTTCGTTATCGAGGTCTTGCATTCGGCAAGCGAAGCCATCCATAGCGGATTTATCGAAAGGCGGCATATCGATATCACTTTTTACATCCCCGGCGAGAATCCGGTTAAATGCATCATTTATATCCACTGTTTCCGAGCCTGTGTATTTTGCCGAACTCATTACAATCTCGAACGCATCTTCAAAATTTATCATCTCTTTTTTCTCCCGATTTAGGTTTCATTTTTCATATTTATCTCTACCGGTTGTGATTTCTTTGTTTTTTCTCTGTATTCTCCGTGGTTAATATCTTTATACCAAATTTGTCGATAATCTACGAGAAATCCGGTTTTGCAATCCACTTTCCATTCTTGAATAAAATTTCATCGATTTCAAAGTCAAATTCATCGCTATCGAAGTAAATAATTTTATCGGCATATTTCCAGACTTTTTGAGCCGATGGTTTGATTGCATTCAAATTACTGCTTCTTACAATGACAAAAACACCCGGCTCGACATGATTGCGCAAGGTATTCGATTCGCAGACTATTGGTGCATCATCGGGGATTTTTCTCATTATATCGTTGAAACCATCCCAAATGTGGCTTTTAATAGTCCTTAGCCAATAAACTTTTTTTGCGCCTGCTCTCAGCAATCTCGAGGTATCTTTGGTGGATTTAAAATCTGTTTCCCCGGTTATCATGTAGCCATTTTTTAGATTTTCTACTCTGACGGCATTTCTCCCATCAAAAAAAGCACCATCATCTCGAATGATTGTGATCTTAATAGCGATAATGCCATAATTATCTTTGAAATTATTGATAATTTGCGATGCGAGTGTAGTCTTTCCGATATTTTTTCCCGCTGCGCCAATCATTATCATATTGGGCATTTTTATCATGACAGTCAACCTCATTCAATTCGATTTCTTATGAATTTTACAGCGCCTGTCTTAAAACCGACCCACGATGCCATAACATCGCATAGTCTTTTAATAGCGATTTCTTTATTTGAAACATCCCAGTTGGCATTTGCCGATTTTAATATTTTCTTTATTGCAAATTGCAGTTATTCGTTTGGGATCGATTCCAAACTCCTCGGCAAGATTCAATGCATCCTCGCAAGCGAGTTTAATTATGCCGGCTTCATCGTATGTTTTTGCAAGGACTAGCTCGAGCAATTGTTTTTTCTCAATCATTTATTCTCCTTCGTTCCACATGATTAGACTTCTGCAAAATAGAGGGATTTGTCATTTCGAGTAACTCCGAGAAATCTTCTCTCGTCTATCTTATGATTTCCCGTCACTTCGTTTCTCGAAATGACATTGTTTTGTCTATTTTGCAGAATCTTACTGCATGATGAAACATATCGAAAATAATAACAATCCGGATTGGCGCAATGATATAATTGTGTTTTTATGCATATTCCCGGATATTCTAAAATTGAAAAAATCGAATCTTTTACTCAAAGCAATTTGATTTTTAAAAAAAAGATGTATATTAAGCCGATTGAAATAAGAAACCCGTCGGGAGGATTCATGAAAAAAGCTCTCATAACAGGCGTAACCGGACAGGATGGCTCGTATATCGCCGATTTTCTGCTTGCGAAAGGATACAAGGTATATGCTATGGTCAGGCGCAATTCCACCGAGAATTTTAACCGAATCGAGCATATTCGTGATAAAATCGAACTCGTTCAAGCCGATTTACTGGACCAGATGTCGCTTATGAAAATGATACGCGACACAATGCCGGATGAGATTTATAATCTCGCTGCGCAATCATTCGTACCGACCTCATGGGACCAGCCGCTTTTCACCGGTGAAGCTACCGGTCTGGGTGTTACCAGAATTCTCGAGGCTGTCCGCTATGAAAAGCCCGACACAAAATTCTATCAGGCTTCATCCTCGGAGATGTTCGGGAAAGTTCAACAGATGCCACAGGATGAAAAAACGCCGTTTTATCCGCGAAGTCCTTATGGTGTGGCAAAGGTGTATGGGCATTTTATCACCGTAAATTACCGCGAAAGCTACGATATTTTCGGTGTTTCGGGCATTCTATTCAACCACGAATCTCCGCGTCGTGGGAAAGAATTTGTAACACGCAAGATAACCGATGGCGCAGTTCGCATAAAATTTGGGCTGCAGGATGTCCTCGAACTAGGCAATCTCGATGCCAAACGCGACTGGGGATATGCCGGCGACTATGTTGAGATGATGTGGCTTATGCTTCAACAAAAAGACCCCGATGACTATGTGATAGGCACTGGAATCGCGCATTCTGTAAGAGAATTTGTGAAAGTAGCATTCAATACCGCAGGCTTTGATATCGAATGGGAAGGCGATTGTCTGAACGAGCGGGGAATAGACTCAAAAACGGGTAGAGTTCTTGTAATCGTGTCAAAGAAATTCTTTCGCCCCGCCGAGGTGCATCATCTTCTGGCAAATCCCGCAAAAGCCAATGAAAAACTCGGATGGAAACCCACTGTTTCGTTCGAACAGCTTGTCGAGATGATGGTCGCAGCGGACATTAAAAGACATGAGAACACCGCTAAATGACTGGACAAATATGACAAAAGCATTTATAACAGGCATCGAGGGTTTTGTGGGTTTTCACCTAACGGAAGAATTGCTTGCAAGCGGATATGATGTTGCAGGATTATATTATCACAGCGCCGAAACGAAACATCTTGCTGGTTTTCCAATCGAGCTTGAGCCGGGTAACATCACCGACCGCAATGCCTTATGGAATACGCTCGATAATGTCGAGCCGGACTGCATCGTTCATCTTGCCGCAATAACATTTGTGCCGGATTCGCATAAAGACCCTATTGCGACATGGCAGGTGAACCTTATGGGTTCGATTAATATGCTCGAATGGGTTCGCCAGAAAAAACCCGACACTAAGATGCTGATTGTTTCCACAGGTGAGGTATACGGCGCACCGAAAACTGCAAAAAAACTTCCATACAACGAGGATAGTTGTTTTAATCCGTTAAATGTATATGCATCCACAAAAGCTGCAGCGGATATGGCGGCAAAGCAATATAACACTATCTGGGAACTTCCGGTAATTGTGGCAAGACCTTTTAATCACATCGGTCCCGGGCAATCGGAAAAATTTGTTGCATCGGCATTTGCAAAACAGGTTGCGGAAATTGCACGAGGAGAAAAAGAACCCGTAATTTATGTGGGCAATTTATCCGCAGCGCGTGATTTCACCGATGTTCGCGATGTCGTTCGTGCATATAGATTGCTTCTCGAACGAGTGAATAGCGGAATATATAATATCTGCTCCGGCGAACCGGTTAAAATTCAGCATATTCTGGACAGCCTTATCGCCATTGCCGGTATCGATGTTAAAGTAGAAATCGACCCGAAAAGGCTTCGCCCTGTCGATGTACCGACGATATACGGTGATTACGAGAAGTTAAGTCGTGCCACCGGCTGGCAACCGGAAATCAAAATTGCGCAGTCTCTCGGGGATATTTATCTCGAATATTTTCGATTGTGAAATATGCAGGATAAGCGCTCGCGATAAAAATGTTATAAATTGCAGAAAGCTGTTACATGCCTCGATGGAGGTTATGATGAAATACATCCCTATCCTTTTCATCTTGTTTCTCGGAATCGTGATTATAACTCAAGCCTATGACTTCACAGCTCTCGAGGAATATCAAGATGATGTGGTCTCCGAAATCGGTGGACATGCAATTATTTTGATTAAGGATGGCGCGGTAATCTATCAGGGAGAACGGGATGGATTCAGCATTAATAAAAAAATACCAATCGCATCGGCTGTGAAATGGCTTTCGGCTGCAACTATTATGACACTTGCCGATGACGGACTTCTCGCTCTCGACGATTCGATTTCAGATTATTTACCGATTTTCACCGGTGAAAAGGGAAACATTACAATCCGGCAATGTCTTTCGCACACATCTGGATTGCCCGGCAATTCTCCATATTTCATCGATACGAGTCTTACTCTCGCCCAGGCGGTTGACAGCATTGCAATCCGGGTTAATTTACTCAACACGCCCGGCACTGCATTCGCTTACGGGGGGAATTCATTGCACATTGCGGGCAGGATAGCCGAAATCGTTACCGGACAATGCTGGGACAGCGTTTTTGTCCAACGAATTGCGAGACCGTGCAGCATGGACAGCACAGATTATCTTGGCTTCGGGCAAAGTCGCCGTATTGGCGGGGGCGCTAATTCCTCGGCAGAAGACTATGCGAATTTTGTGCTGATGTTCATAGAAGGAGGTGTATTCGATAGCGAAAGAGTGCTTTCGGAATGGGCAATCGATGAAATAACGAAAGACCAAACATTTGGAGCGACGATTGTACGCACTATTTTCGATGACCACAGGTCGGGAATACGCTATGGCTTGGGTTTATGGCGCGAGCTTATCGACTCGGTTACATGGGATGCGATTGAAATAAGCTGCCTCGGTTTCTATGGTTTTTCGCCATGGATAAACTATTGCCGCGGTTATGCGGGTGTAATTGCCGCCGAGGATGAGTGGTTCACCACTCTGGATGTCTATGACAGTGTTAAGGTTCTTGTTAACGCACAAATTGGCGATACATGCGGTTCGGCAATCGCAGGTGATAATGATATTATTGTTAGAAACATATCTGTCGAGTGCAATCCAAATCCGTTCAATTCAAGTGTCAGGTTACAGGTGTCAGGTGTCAGTGGTCAGGGAATAGGGATTGAGATATTCGATTTGAGGGGGAATATTGTTGCGGTTAGCGGTGGGCGGTTAGCGGTGGGCGACAACAACCGACAATCGATTACCGAGTTCATCTGGCAACCCGATGAATCAATCACCAGCGGAGTTTATATCGTTAAAACATCAATAGGCGAACAAGCAATTTCAAAACGGATTGTTTATTTAAGATAATTCTATTGTCAACATCGAATATATCCAGAAAAGAATGGAGCGAACATGAAAATCGCAGTAATAGGACTTCCCCAAAGTGGAAGAACAACGCTTTTGCATACGCTTGCCAGAGGACATTTTGGGAAAAAGGATAACATAGCAATGTTGAAAATTCCCGATGAGCGCCTTCTGAAAATTGCCGAACTCGTATCCTCAGCAAAGGTAACTCATATCGAAATCGAGCTTCACGATACAATTGGGGATATAACTCGTGGTGGCTCGATATATTCTGAAATACAGGGTGTCGATGGATTGATTATCGTTATTCGCGGCTTCGATGGTGGTTTTGGTGCACCTAATCCGGTTGTTGATGCGCAAAAAATAATCGATTCTCTTATTATAACGGATGCCTCGATTGTTGAGACAAGAATAAAGTCTCTAACAACCGATATTCAAAAAGGTCGGTCACCCGATGAACGACGGATTATGGAACGCGACCTTGTTTCGTACCAAAAATTTGCTGAAATTCTCGATTCAGGAAAATTACTCAGGGATTGTGAGCTTTCCCAAAACGATAAGAAGCTGCTTGCAAACCATGGCTTTCATACCGGAAAGCCCTGGCTTATTATAATAAACACCGAAGATACCTGTGATGTTTCCGGGAATGAAAAGATTGGTAAAATCTCCGGCTCATCGCTTGTCGGATTCCCGATAAAACTGGTTACCGAACTCGATAAACTCGAACCCGATGAATCGGATGCTTTTTGCTGTGAATTAGGGATTCCTGTAAATATTATAGATAGAACAATTCTTAATCTAAAAGAAACTCTTGGACTCATTGAATTTTATACTGGCAACAATAAGGAAGCCCGTGCCTGGTCAATCCCCGTTGGCACAACTGCACTTGACGCTGCAGGCAAAATCCACACCGATATAGCTCGTGGCTTTATTCGCGCTGAAATTATTGGATGGGAAGAATTAATTGAAGTCGGCGGGTATGCCGAAGCGCGAGCTAAAGCGTATCTTAGAATCGAAGGCAAAGATTATGTAATGCAGGATGGCGACTATGTAGCATTCAGGTTTAATGTATAGCCACCGGACAGTCCGCTAATATCGAGGAATTGCGAATTGGTTTACGTATTGCTTCGTGTATAAGATTCAAATATCCGGGCTAATCGAATCTCATCTGGAATTCGAGAGTGATGTTGTCCGCAGGGTCGGTATCCGTCTGGCTGGTTATCAATTCATAATTTAACCTGAAAAGACTAAGCCATTTATCCTCGGCAAAGCTGAATCCAAGCCCCATAGTATAACGGTCCTTGCGATTGTCATCACCCGGTATATCAAGAAAATCATAGCGAAAAGCCGGTGTGATAAAATGAAGCAGCTTTCCGCCAATTGCAATATCGTATAGAGCATAGGCATAGAAAGCGGTAGTTCTGTCATCCCGATACTCTTGATACGAACCTTCGGCTGTAACAAATAAACCGCTGGTTTTGTAAGATAGATTTGCGCTGTAGAAACTTTGTGATTCAGCCAGCGAATCAATTTGGTCATCCTTGCCAATCGATGTTCCACCCGCAATTTTAAGCCCATCACTCGGTGTCAATTCACCTCTTGCTATAATTCTCTTGTTATTATTGTTATCCACAACATTCATACCGCTGCCGTTCGATACTCCCATATAAAGCCTGAAAAGTTCGTGCTTATAGTCGGCATACGCACCGATATCGCGATAAGCGGGCGAATTTGATATCACATATCCCCAGTTGATAAAATCAACTTTTGAAGCGGATTGTAGATTTTCCGTTGCAAATGGCATGACAAACTGACCCATCACAAGCCTGAGACCCTTTACCGGTTTGAACCAAACCTGTGCATCGAGAATGCCGGCATATTTGCGGGCTGAAGAAGGAATCTCGGGATTAAATACTCCGGGATAGTCGAAAAAGCTGAAAATATATAGCGAGGAATAATCGTTGATATCGGCTACCAATCCCAGTGTTGTTACTATAAGCTTGAACTGACCGGTATTATCACCTTCATCGAGCAAATTATATTGATATGCGGTTCTTACATAGCCAAACCAATTTGCAGTTGACCTTTTTTGTGCAAATACACCCGTTGAAAAAATCAAAATCAAAGCAGTAATAATGATAATTTTGCTTCTCAGTTTCATTTTTTTATCCTCCATTAAGATAGTAATTATGGATTTCTGAAAAATTGAATAAAAGGTGTCATTGCGAGATACGCAGTGACGAAGCAACCTCCGTAATCTCTTGCTAAACAATGGAATGAGATTGCTTTGCTTTGCCCGCAATGATAAAAACTTTTATCTTGTAAAACTTATTTGTTGCTTTATTGAATTCTGTACACAACTTAACCGAAATTGTGTGATAACCAACCGATATTTTGCAGAAAATTAAGTATCCAATTTGTAAAAAAATGTATAGATTAAAAAAAAGATTGAAAGTAAAAAAAATATTCCTATACTATGTATTGGAGATGAACCCAAAAAAGGAGTTGAAAGATGGATTTGCGAATCACTGCCCGCCATTTTGACCTCACCATCGATTTACGTGAACACGCCGAAGACAAAATCCTACCTCTAACAAAATATTTTAATCATGTTCTCGATGCAGCATTAGTGCTGACAATGGAAAAACACCGGCATAAAGCGGAACTTTCGTTCTCTATCGCCGGGAAAAAACTTTTTGCAAAGACCGAGACAAACGATATGTTTGCATCCATCGATGAAGTATCGAGCAAAATCGAGCGCATGTTGCGCAACCATCATGACAAACTTATGGACCACAAGAGCGCCGAAAACCAAGCAGAAAAAAAGGAGTTCTTAACAGAAATCGGAAGTTAGAACAAGCTTGTAATACTATTTGAATGGGGAACAAAATGTTCCCCAATTTTTTATATCATATTTGTTTTATTATCCGTTTAATACAGATATTGAGCCGGTTTTACCAGCTAGCTTAATCGATGCAATAACCCAGATCGGGTAATAAATGAAATTTGGGAATAGTGCATTAATCGATGTATAATACCCTGCAGCCAGCGCAAATAAAATTGCTGCGATTATCAACTTTCCTTTTCGATGATTCAGATTAGGTTTAATGAGAATCGAGCCTATGATGATGCCACCTATCGCCGATGCAAATACACCGGATGAATAAAAAATCCGCCTTGCTAAACCGACGATTGATATGAGCGACTGTGAGGAAACGATAATAAAGCGTATCCCGAAAACAAGACTTATAAGAATTACCGCGATGCCGAGTAGTTTTGATGGATTGCACTCGAGCAATAATAAAATCTGGCTGATAGCGATAAGGATTATGAATAAATTACAGACGAGTGTTCCAACCTGCCATCTAATCGGTATGCCACTATAATCATCGGCACTCCGGGTTTGAGTTTTTTCCCATATTTCAGGGGCACGAATAAGCCAATAAGTCCGTATCCCGATTGGGATAATCGCTGTGATAATAAGCAATATTAGAAAAATCCATGTCGATATGTCCCATCGTCTTTTCATATATATCCGGTTCATCGCTAAAGTATATTTTATAAGAAATTGCAATAAATAAAATTCAAATATCAAAATGGCAAATCAAGATGCAAAATTACTTTTCTTTTCCGCGGTTACTCGTTCTTGTGATGAACCGAAAAGCCTTAATGAATTATTCTACAATAACCTCGAACCACTTTGACACCGAAGCTTTTCCGCCTCCGACAATATCTCTTATGGTTACGGTTATCTTGTATTTGCCTGCAGGATAATTTGGACCGATTGTGAATGTCGCAATTGGGGATTTAGCGATATTATTTTCGAGCACAAGCTTTCCATTTATACCCAGAAGTCCCTTATCTTCAAATAATTTGGTTCCATCGGTATCGGATACCTCGAGGTCGATATCGAACTGATTAAAACCATCGGCGCCTTTTTTAAATCCTGAAACATTCATTAGCACAACGCTAAAAGAAGACCCGGGAGTAAAACGATTGTAATCGATTGTTGCAAGTGAACCATCGCCAATCTCGAGCGCGAAAGATGAACTCTCAATATTCAATCCCAGAGATGTACCGGTATCCATTTCTGAACATCCAGTCAGAATCAATGTGAAAATAAACATGGTAAACGCGTATCTTTTCATCATTTCCTCCATTTTCAAAATGTTTTAGTAGTTCTTTTACCGTTGTTATTTCGTCTGGACTATGCGAATGGAACTTGAACCGAAGTCGGTCTTAATTTTGCAGAAATATACTCCGGGTAACACTCGCGAGCCGTTATTATATTTGCCATCCCAGACAATAAAATGTTCACCGGCATTAAGTTCGTGAAAATCCCAGTTTTTTACTTGCCTGCCCATAAGGTCGAATATTTCCACTTGCACAGCGCTTTTTTGCGGCAGCAAATAGCATATTCTCGCACTTTTACCAACAGGATTCGGTGAAACTGAAACCGATACCGGAAAGACATTCTCCAAAATCTCATCTTCATGGATACCGCTAATCAGATTTCCCCAATCTACATCTATGATATTAGCCGGTCCGCCAAGATAAATATTGTCATCAACCGGGTCATACGGATTCACCGCATATAGATAAATGCTGTCCGGGAGGTCACCGGAATACACACCGACAACAACATAGTTACCATCGGGAGACCAACAGTAGGGGTGAACAAAATAGTCGGGGAAATTGAAATATGCCTCGATGCTATCGCTTGATGCGTCGATGACACACATCCAATAAGTCCAATCGCCCTCGTAATATCCCCTGAAAGCGATTTTGCTGCCCCCCGGCTGCCACATTGGATTGGTTCCAAAACTAATTTGCATACTCTCAGAGCCGTGTGCGAAAACTTGTGTCCGACCGCTGCCTTCGGAATTGGCAGTATATATACCATCGTCGTCGATTGCATAGACTATTCGCCCATCGGTTTTGTGGACATCGTAGCCATCGAAATTGCGTTCCCAGTCGCCTGTAAGGATTGAATCGGAAACCCAGTCGCCGGGTATCCCGCAACGCTCAACATTCTCGACAAGAAATGTTTGGTAATATAACGAATTCCCATCGGGAGACCATTTGGGATTGGAGTATTGGTCTTTGCCATATGGGTCGCTGTAGCCGACTTCGACATACGCTTCGCTTGTAGCGCCTGCAACAACTTCAGTCATCGCCCATCCCCATATTATCTCGACACCGTCCCAGCCATAACCCAGAACCATTCTGGTGCCCGGAGGAACATTGGGTATGGAGTAGGCGCCGGTTACACCATCGACAGAATATTCTCCAACAACACCCTGACAAAATACACACGCCATCGGAGGTGGCGAACTCCCCCAGAGAATCGTCCCGGTGATTGTGCCGGTCGGTCCACTATACCAGTAGCCTTCATCGAGGTTGTCGGGAGTAATCATCATCCACCCGGTAACATCGGAATCGATAAGGAAGATATTCCGGTTTGAAGGAGCGTGTGAATGGTCATGGTCGGAATCCAGAGCTATCCACTGCCCATCGGGTGATATCTCGATATATTTTATATTGCCGGTTTCCGATGATGGCAGTCCATCGAATGAGAAGAACGTTTCTTCACCGGTGCCGTCAGGATTCATCTTCAGTAATACCCAATTCCCAGCTTCAATCTCTGTGGAAACCAATATCGCTTCCTCGGCGCCAATAAGCCCGACCAAAAGAACCAAAACAAATAAAAAATATTTCATGGAAAACCCCCATCGATTAGATTGTTTTACAATAAATAAGGTTGATTTTAAGCGTTTGTCAATCTCTTTTTCCAACAATAATATCGCTTTTTTGCTTGATGATGTCCGAAATACTTATTCATTACCATTGCATTCCTGTTTATTTGGAACAATAATTTAAGGAGAAAACAATGACAGAAAAAATAACTTATGCCCAATCCGGTGTTGATATCGATGCCGGTACTCGAGCAAAATCGAAAATCGCAAAGCTCGCCCAAAGCACATTCAACGATAAAATCCTGTCGGAGATAGGGCTTTTCGCCGGAGCTTACGACCTTGGCGATGGCAGAATTCTTCTCTCGAGCGCTGATGGTGTCGGCACAAAAATCATCGTTGCGGTAAAAATGGGGATACTGAACACTGTCGGTATCGACCTTGTCCATCATTGCACAAACGATATTCTCGTCCATAATGCCGCTCCGCTTTTCGTGCTCGATTATATCGGTCATACCGACCTCGCCCCCGAAAGCATCACTTCGATTGTCGAGGGTCTATCGAGCGGCTGCCGCAATGTCGGCGCAGCGCTTATCGGAGGTGAGACAGCTCAAATGCCCGGATTTTACCCATCGGGCGTGTTCGATTTGGTCGGGGTCATAGTCGGCGAAGTTGCACAAGAAAATCTCGTTAATGGCGAGAGAATCCAGCCCGGCGATACGATTATCGGTTTCCCATCGAATGGACTGCATACCAACGGATACTCGCTTGCCCGCAAAGTTATCTTCGATATTGCCGGATACGATGTCGATTCCCATATCGATGAGTTGGGCGAGACAGTTGGGGAAGCGCTTCTGCGGACTCATACATTGTATTTGCCCGCCATCGAAAAGATTCGCGGAAAGGTTGTGATACACGGCATGGCGCATATCACCGGAGGCGGTGTCCCGGGAAATCTAATTCGAGTTCTACCCGACAATTGCAAAGCGTTCATACACAAAGATTCAGCCCCGAAAATCCCCATATTCGACGCTATTCAAAGCATCGGCAAGATTGATGAAGACGAGATGGAGCGCACATTCAATATGGGCTTCGGGTATTTCGTTATCGTTCCGGGAGAGCAAGTGAGCAAAGCTATGGAAGCTTTGACGGAATTTGGCGCTTTCGTTGCCGGCGAGGTAGTAACAGGTGAGAAAGATGTGGAGTTAATATAGCGCTGTGTTTAAAATAATTCTCTAAAAATCATTTAACATTCATAGCCAATTATTTAGTTTATTTGATGTTATGAAATTAAATAATTCACAAATAACATCGCGGATGAATTTAGCCCTGTGCGCTTCGGAAAGAAGCCCTCATCTGTCCAGACTGCGTCTGGACACCTTCTCCCAGCGGGAGAAGGACAAAAACCCTCGCCCTTCGGGAGAGGGTGGCTCGATGCAATCGAGCCGGGTGAGGGCGTCGGCACATAGCGCTCAGCGAATGCTACCCCCCCCAGTTATAGTAACACAATAGGTTATAAGGATACATTCGTAGGGATGCATCCGTGTATGCGTCCTATAAATAAACATGCAACAAGGGGCAACAGCCCCTTGTTCAAGGACAGACATACAGGTCTGTCCCTACAGTTTAGCTGTCTTTTCGCTGGCTCGATGTCCGGGTTGGTGAGGGCGGCTTTTTTGTTTGAAAACAACAACACTACAGGATGGAAAAATGGATAAAAAAGTTGAAGAAATCAATGAGAAGAACCTAAAAGCCAAGATTTCTGAATATGAAACTGCTCACAGGGCATTTGAGCACTTTGATAACTTTCGCTGGAATGTTGGAGCTATTCTAATAGCTGGTGTTTTTGTGTTCTGGGCATTCTTATTTACTGCAACTCGTGTACCTTCACTTGGTACTTATGGATTAGCATGTACACTGGTTAGTCTGTTAATGTTTTGTTGGGCACTTTATGGGAATCATACTTATCAAATTCTTCACTATAAACTACATCGAATTCATGAATTAGAAGAAGAACTCCAAATGAAGCAAAATTTGAGATTTGGAAAACTTCTAACACCAGAACCAAAATATAAGATGTTTGGATTTCTGCGCAGCAGACATATTGATAGGTTAATATATATTTTCTCATCTGCAGGAGGTCCGATTGCCGCTTTGTTCTTATATCCCTTACAATGGCTTATGCTATTGTGGCTTGGATTGCCTATTGCAATAACAGGTATTGGTCTGATTTATTGCTGGATGCATGACATAAGGTTCCGTGATTACTTGAAATGTTTAGAAATGAAAAAGAATGATTGTCCTAACAATAAATGAGATGTGAACATAAACCAAAGGAGTCCCCAAATGCGTAACTTTATTATTTTTGCCCTGGCTTTGCTGCTGGGCACGGTTGTTTGCTTCGCCGATGGCTGGACAAGAAGCTATGGCGGTAGCTATTTTGATTATGGCTCTTCAATTATTCAGACATTAGATGGCGGATACATAGTCGCAGGAGGGACATATTATTTTTATTATGATGTTAGCTGAATTCATTGGGAGACACTATATGGACACGTACATATGGCGGAATCGATTATGATTATGGATATTCTATTTGTGCAGCATCCGATAGCGGGTATATAGTAGTGGGATCCACAGAATGTTTCGGCGCAGGCAATTTTGATGTCTGGATTTTAAAACTAAATTCGTCTGGCGACACAGTTTGGACAAAAACCTATGGTGGCAGCATGAGAGATGAAGGTTACTGTGTTAAAAAAACAACAGATGGTGGATACATTATTGCAGGTAAAACATACTCTTTCGGAGCAGGTGATTATGATGCATGGATTTTAAAATTAAATTCGTCGGGCGACACTGTATGGACAAAAACATATGGCTTTTATGATGAAGAGTATGCTACATCCGTTACCCAGATATCTAATGGAGGATACATTATAACTGGTTATCGCCATTTTTCTTCAAGTTTATGTTACTTTGTTTTAAATTTAGATACATTGGGTGAAACTGTGTCGGAACACACATACGGAGGGAGCTTGGGCAATTATTCCCATTCTGTTGCGCAAACAACAGATGGAGGTTACATTATAACTGGAAAATCAAACATATATGGTGACGGCTATGCATTTAGATGTTTTCTCCAGAAATTTGATTCTGACAATACAGAACAATGGTTAAAAAACATTTGATGGAACCACCCATGACGAAGCAGGTTACTCTGTTGCACAGACAACAGATGGCGGATATATTATTACAGGCGTTTATGGGTATTATATATATTCGTTTAGCACGGGGGATGTCTATGTTATTAAAACCGATTCTCTCGGCGATACAATCGAAACGCATATCAATATTCCCCCCGAATTCAATCTCTGTCCTTGCCCTGATGATACCGCGATATGCCTCGATAGCATCCTCATAGTAGAAGTGCTTGCCGAAGATGACGATGGCGACAGCATAACCTATTCCCTTATTGATGCTCCCGAAGGCGCAATCATGGATAGCACGACATTAATATTCATTCCATCTTCTACTGGTCTTTTCCATATTATTATTACAGCTTGTGACTCATTGGCTTGTGATACATGTGATTTCTATGTTGCGGTTGATTCCTGTGGTGATTATATTTCTGAAAAGACTTCGATTCCCGATATTTTATATCTTGATGCAATACCCAATCCCTTCAACTCCACCTGCGCAATTTCCGCACCTTCAGATGCATCAATAGAAATCTACGATTTGAATGGTAAATGCGTAGAAACATTCGATAAAACGCCCTGTGTATGGACACCGAATGAAAAGATTACAAGCGGAGTTTATTTGATAAGAGCGACAAAAGGGGGTGAGATAATCACCAAACGCGTAATTCTAATGAGATAAAGGAAAACCTATGCCCATACACCTAATTACAAGGCGAAAAGCCGTGCTCTGCCTCGATGCTCGCTGGAAAGTCCGCTGGAAGGATTTATAGATGCCATGGGCAGGCGACAATGAAACATACACAGGTTATATCGATTAAAGAAGCTATAAGAACTGTAAAATAGTGATTTTCGATACCAGGCGCTGAAGTGCCTTGCTGACTGCATTAAGTACCCTGAAGGGCACTATTCCCTGGCCACAGCCCGTTTCAATAGGCTTAATATGGCCAGCGTGGGGATTTTATTTCCTCGATGAAAACAAAAAACATATATTTTGCAGAACCCATTTAAGGAAGCTGCCTTGCGAGGGCTTTTTTTTGTGTGGCTCTGGAATTATGCAAAATTCACATTGACATTTAACAAACAACTATAGTTTATTTACATAATAATATTTATAACTGGAGGAACTAATGAGGAAACTTGAGGATACAGTCGTCAGCCGGGCGATAATCGATGAGTTCTTTAAACGGTTGCGGGATAATATCGAAGTCGATGTTGCGATTGTCGGTGGTGGACCGGCAGGTATTATTGCAGCTCACGACCTCGCATGTATGGGACACAAGGTCGCTCTTTTCGAGCGTAAACTTTCGATTGGCGGCGGCATGTGGGGCGGCGGCATGATGTTCAACATCATCGTCATTCAGACTCAAGCGGCAAAAATCCTTAATGAGTTGGGTGTCAAAACCAAGCCCTATGAAATCGAGGGCTATCACACCTCTTGTGCTGTGAACACAATGGCTACGCTCGCTGCAAAAGCCACCGATGCCGGAGCGATTGTTTTCAATGGCATATTCGTCGAGGATGTTGTCTGGGACGGTAATAGTGTCGGCGGTGTCGTTGTGAACTGGAGCGCTGCGGATGTCGCCGGACTGCATGTGGACCCGCTGACGGTTCAGACTAAATGCGTTCTCGATGCCACCGGGCACGATATCGAGGTTGTCCGTACACTGGTGAGGAAAAACGGCGTAAACATTAATACACCCACCGGTGATGTTGCGGGGGAGACATCGATGTTTGCTATTCAGGGCGAAGAAGATGTAGTAAGGAATACTGTCGAGGTATATCCCGGCATGTTTGTGGCTGGCATGGCGGCTAATGCGGCATTTGGAGGGCAAAGAATGGGACCCGTATTTGGCGGTATGATATTGTCGGGCAAAAAAGCTGCAAAATTGATTCATGAAAAAATTGGTACGGGATAAGGAAAATATGTCCATAAAACTAATAGCAATCGATGTTGACGGCACACTTGTCCGCTCGGACCTCTCGATAGGTGAGCGGACACTTAGGGCAATCGAGAAATCGAAAGATGCCGGTATTCTGGTAACTCTGTCAACCGGTCGGATGGTGAGCGCAACAGAACGCTACCTCCACGAACTGAGTATAGATATGCCTATTGTTGCCCTGAATGGTTCAATCGTCAAAGGACTCGATGGGGATGTACCCGTCTATCATGAACCGCTGCCGGAGAAAGCGTTCGATTCGATTCTGCCGGTGCTGTCTAAAAGTGTGGGCGCAACGATACTGGTTCGATGCGACAGTTCTTTCGGATGGAATATCGATGAGCGTTTGAAAGAAATACTGTCCTCATGGATTGTAGGAATCGAGGATATCTCGCCGGAAGAATCTCCGCGCAAACCCACTATCGCAATGGTTGCCGGTATGGAGAATCTGATGCGCGATACATTCGATGAAATAAAAAAACTCGAACTCGAAGGTATTCAGTATTTCCTTTTTCCATCTATTCGTTATTATCCGATGTGGTATCTCGAGGTTCGCGCGGCAAATGTAGATAAGGGTTCAGGGCTGAAAGCTCTTTGCAAAAAATTTGATATTGAACCAGATGAAACTCTCGCAATCGGCGATTTCTTGAACGACCTGTCTATGTTTGAATTTGCGGGACATACAGCCGCAGTGGCAAATGCTCATCAGGATGTAATCGATGTAGCGGATTATGTTAGCCCGCTATCATGCGACCGGGACGGTGTCGCAGAGATAATTGAAAAACTTGTTTTTAAGCAATAATGGATTTTTGGATTATGCCCATTCTATTTCACATATATTTCATTCCCGTAACAATTGTCGATATTGTTGACACGGCGTTGATTGCAGCTGCAATTTATTCATTGCTGATGCTTATGGAGGGCACGCGGGCGCGCTCGATGCTTACCGGGCTGGCAGTGATATTGCTCGTGGCTTTCCTCGCGTATTGGCTTAATTTAAAAACGGTGGCATGGGTGGTACAAAGACTCGGAACCGTATGGGTGGTTGCATTTCTCGTTGTCTTTCAACCTGAATTGCGGGATATCCTAACACGATTGGGCAATAGTAAAATTTTCAAAGTGTTTTCATCGGAACCTACAATCAAGATAATAGACGACCTTGTGGCGGCGGCAAAAATGCTGTCGGGGGAACAGGTTGGAGCGCTTATCGCAATTCAGCGTCAGGTTCCTCTGGATGATATCATTTCCACAGGGAAACCTATCGGAGCAAAATTGACTCCCGAACTTCTCGCGACTATTTTCGCTCCGCATACACCTCTCCATGATGGCGCTGTTGTAATCCACGAGGATAAAATAATCGCCGCCGCAACCGAGTTTCCATTAACAGAAAACCAGCGATACCGGCGAACTCTCGGTATGCGGCATCGCGCCGCAGTAGGTCTTTCGGAGCATTCCGATGCGGTGATTATAGTTGTTTCTGAAGAAACCGGGGCAATTTCGCTTGCTATCCGCGGATTTCTGCGCAAACAACTCACACCAGACGCTCTCAAGCGGCTTCTCGAGGTTATTATTACGGAAAGAAAGAAAATGAAAAAGCGCAAAAAAAGTGAAATTAAAGTCGCGAGCACAACATAGATTCAAGTCTATACAATACTATTTGTGATTGCGTAATTTTTTAAAATGTGTCGATGAAGCCTTTTGGTGACCATTTTCTATCATCGAATGAAGTATAATCCAGGAGAAATTCGACGGGATTTTTCAGTTTTATTTTAAATTGCTTTTTAGTGCACTCTTGGATTTCGGAGTCATTATTTCGGTTCAGAATTGGCAATCATCAATCGTCAATAGTCATTGGCGGTGTAGTGCGTAATCACCAACCGACTAATGACGCACGATAACTGACAACGAATAGCCGCTCACCGCTAACCGACTATATTATCGAATCGAGCGCTTGTTTCAAATCACCGATAAGGTCCTCGACATCCTCGATACCGACGGAAATTCTGACGAATCCGGGGACGATACCGACTTTGATGCGCTCAGCTTCTGTTAATGGCGCGTGCGATGTATTGAATGGCATCTCGATAAGAGATTCGACCCCACCCAGCGATGTCGCCTCGACCGGATAGCGCAGTTTCGCCAGGAATCTTTGTCCGCCTTCATCGCCATCCTTGACTATAAATGAAATCATACCGCCGAATCCATCGAGTATTCTCACGGCAAGTTCGTGATGCGGATGAGATGGCAGTCCGGGATAAATTACTTTCTCCACTGCGGGATGGCTATCGAGGAATTTTGCGACTGCCAATGCATTTTTATTGTGCTTCTCGATTCGCAGCGGAAGAGTTTTCATACCCCGCTCGGTAAGGAAAGCTGCGAACGGGTCGGCGGTCGCGCCTATAGATACGGTTGTTTTCCACATTTCCCTCATAAGTTTGTCCGATGATGCTACAACTCCTCCGACAGTATCGGAATGCCCCCCGATATATTTTGTGCTCGATTCAAGGACGATATCGGCGCCGTGCTCGATTGGGCGGAAATTTACCGCCGAGGCGAATGTGTTGTCGATTACGAGAAGTATCCCGCGCTCTTTGGTGATTTCGGCGATTGCATCGATATCGAGCACTTTTAGAACCGGATTCGTGATTGTCTCGAAAAACATAACCTTTGTATTCGGCTTGATTGCGCTTTCGATTTGAGCGAGATTTGCCGGGTCAACATTTATAATCTCGATACCGTATCTCGAGATGATGCGGTTAATAAGCTCGACCGTGCCACCGTAAATATCGAGCGATGTTATAAGCGATTCACCTGTCGTCAGAAAAGACAACAGCGTGGATGTAATCGCTCCGAGACCTGAAGAATATAACTCGCCTTTCTCAGTGCTGTGCATGAATGCGAATTTATCTGCGACACTGCGGCAATTCGGATTGCCGAGACGGGTGTATAGATTTATCCCGCGCGTATTCCCCGCAATGATGTTCTCATATTCATGTTCGCCCAGATGAAAAGTCGAGCTTTGATAGATTGGCATAACCGCTGGATGTCCGGGCTTTTTATGCGCCTCGGGATTCCGTCCATGGATAGCTTTGGTTGCGAGTTTCATCGGTCTTTTCTCCTTTTCTTGATGTTTGAAATTTTACTCATTATTATATAGTTTTGAGTTTATGGCAAGTGGTTTTTCAGAGTATCAAAAAAAAACATAGCCTTTGTTGGAAGAGTTCTTTTATTTTAATTAAACTGCAAAGAAGGAGAAATGAATAATCAACAGTTTTGGTTTAGTCTTGTCATTATAGTTCTATCGGTTTTGTCCGCTCGGGAAACACATTTAGCTCAAAGTGACGGTGCGAATGATTATCCGGTTGTGCTTTACGCACCTATGCTTATGTCTGTGGATTCCGTTTCTGCCAACAGAATTCTTGCGGATTCGATTGGTGCAAAAATCTTGCCGGGAAACAAGAAATTCAGCACAGGAAATGAAAAGGTATTCATTCTAATGTGCGAGTGGCAAATCGCCGAATTCTCCTCGAATTCGCAATTCTCTTACGACAATGAAACAAAGGAAATAGATTTGGTCAGCGGAACACTGACGATTCATGTTAGGAATTCTTCCAAAAAACTGTGTTTCTCAATCACAACAGGGCTGGGAACTGTGAGATACGCGGATTCCGATAGTGTGCAAATTATCCTGAACGACAGCCTGTTGTGGCTTAGACAGGGTGATTATGTTCTATCGACGGAGCATTCGCCGCCCGACGATGACTGGTTCAAAAGACCGGCGCAGGATGGCGAATATCTCTTTGGACTTATCGGAACCGGAAAAATACCGGCGAAAGGCTATCGTTTTGAATTCCCTAGTATGAAACCACCCCTCTTTAAGCACACAACCCGAAGCCATACCGGCATCGCGACCAAAGAGGGTCAGAGATATTATTTCGCAGGAATTTTATATAAAATCAATCTATGGGAAATCGAATTTGTGTATGACATCTGGTTTGCCTTTGCAAGAAACGGTACTTTTTATAACGAGAATTGGGATGAATGGAAGGATTTTATAGACAGAATTCATTATATCCAGCTTTACTCGCCAAGAGACCCGTTTTTTATGCGAGTGGGTCTTATCGAGAATCTGACTTATGGTCGCGGGCTTCTATTAAGTAGTTATAGCAATGCGGTCATTCTTCCTTTCGAGCATCACAGCGGTCTCGAGATGCGATTGTCGCTCGACAAGTATGCTGCAAAAATCTTCATAAATGACATCGGATATCCGAGAATATTCGGTGGGTATTTCGGCTGGCGGGCAACCGAAAGATTGAGTATGAATGTTAATTATGTCGGTGATTTTAACCAGTATTCAAACATCGATGACCGTGATGGCGATTCGTATCCCGATAGAACCGACCCGGAACCTGATGTTTTCAATGAATCCGGTGATAGCGTAATAATCGAAAATTCCCCGCAGCGACTCGATGAAATCGGTTCCCGGCAGCTTCACGGAATTGCGGCGGGATTCAGCTTTACATTATTAAATATAAAGAATACAGAAATAAGCGTTTATGGTGAAATAGCTGCACTCAGCAAGATTGGCGCAGGTTTGACTTTCCCGAATGTATCTTTGCGTTATAGATGGGTTAGTCTCGGCGCCGGTCTTGATTTTCAAAGCCCAAATTTCACATCGGGTGTTTTCGACAGAAGCTATGAATATAATAAAGCTCGTTTTGTGCAGGGTGAAGATGGCAAGCTTACACTGGTATCTCACGCCAGTGAAATCGCCGGTACCGACGACTGGCTTTACGGATGGAACTACTCTTTCAAGGTCGATTTTCCGGGATATGTAGCATTTGGCACAAGATTTAGAGATGTTTATCGCGGCGAGAATAGAAATAAGAATTTTGCGATTTCGCTTTACAACGAATATCCATTCAGCAAATATATCAAGAAAAGCTCGATATTTATCGAGCAGAAAAATGTATCTGAGCTATTCCGAAAAAAAACCGATGGACAAAGTTGGGGTTTTGAAATGGCGGTAATGGCTCATCGGACAATAGAGCTTAGGTTGCGCTATCGTGAGCAGTATCAAGATGACAGCGGCGACGGTATAATCGGTTCGGATGAAACAAAGCGCAATTTCTCCGGAAATATCATTATAAATGGAAATTATTGGTGGAAAAAATTTTGGAAATGGGCAAGGAAGGACTAGTTAATCGGTCATCGGTTAGTGGTTATCGGTCATTTCGACAAACTCAATAACCGGTTCCGTTCTTAGAGCTTGTTGAAGGGAATTTGATTATTTTAATTCAAAACAGAGTTCTGCAAAATATATATTTTCGTGTTTTCGTCGAGGGGATAAAATCCCCTCGCTGACTGTATCAAGCCCGTTGAAACGGGCTGAGGTTATTGAATAGCGCCCTTCAGGGTGCTTAATACTGTCAACAAAGTGTTTCAGTGCCTCGTATTGTTAATCGCTATTTTGCAGAAGTCTAATAATTCAAAACAAAAAGGAGAAGAGATGAATTTTAGTAGAAAAAGACCGCTAATTATTCTACTCATCGGTACTTTTGTCTTAATTCATGCGGATTCTGGAGGATACAATCAACAGTATTATCCAGAATATTCATTGGGGGCAAATTTTCTTGTCTCCGAGAACGCATACTCTGACAATTGGAGCGGGGACGAGACAGGAGCGATATCATGGGTCGCCAATCTCGATGGCGCAATCGTGTGGGAATTGAATCGCAATTTATATTGGCAAAGCAATATAAAGTTATCGTTTGGGCAGACACACAGTCAAAATTCCGATACAAAAAAATGGTATAAACCGGCGAAATCTTCTGATATTGTGGATTTTGAAACAACCTTAATAATGACCTTAGGGCTTTTTGTCAGTCCATATCTGGGGAGTAGAATTCAAACGCAATTTCTCGACTTTAGCACAGTTGATAAAACATTCGTGCTCAATCCGGCGATTTTCACAGAAAGCTTTGGAGTAGCGAAATCGCTCTACAACTCCGGTGGCAATTATTTCACTGCAAGACTAGGCGCAGGCTCAAGGCAATACTACGATAGAAATGCATTCGACAGTTCTACAGGTCTTCGCAAAAGCGAATTAACATACGACAGCGGAATTGAATTTGTGGCTGACTCAAAATTTGCAATAATCCCGAATAAAATCGCTTATTCCGGGAAACTTACTCTATTTAAAGCGCTTTATTACTCGGAAGCGGAGGCATTTAAAGATACCCCACAGTCGAACTATTGGAAAGAGCTCGATATTCAATGGGATAACAATCTTGCAGCAAATATCACAAATAATGTGATAGTGAACTTGTATTTCAAACTGCTTTATGACAGGGAAATCGACGCCGGTACGCGATTTATGCAATCGCTTTCACTTGGGATAGCATATACTTTGTAATATCGATAGCATTGTAAGCATCGTTGAAATATGAAAGTATCAATTATTCTGACAATACGAGGTTATTTCTTGCAATACTGCACGATATTGCATTAATTATAGGAAAAGTGTTAATACATGATTGCTCACAAGGAGGAAAGCAAACCATGTCTGTTCTTGAAATGTTAATCTGGATTTTATTATTTGCAACAATCGGAACACTTGTAATCACCTTTTTTTTCAAAAAAAGCGACTAACTGGATAGCAAGAAAAAAAAAACGATTTCTATAAAACTAAATTCCTGCCCGAATCGGGCGAAGGAGAGAAAAATGGTATACTGGATATTGATTATTGTGGCATTGGCAATTTTCCAAATTCTCGGTTTTTCCTTTTCATTTCCCGAAGAATATATTGGAGCTTCTTCGATTCTTGTTCTTGTAGCGGCGCTTGGAATGCTTCATAGAGTTTATACCAAACACAGAGCGGAGAAAAAAAAGAACATTTAAAACAGAGAGCGCAAAACAAGCAGAATGCTTTTATAACCAAAGCATCTAAATTGACAACCGAAGCATCACCATGAAATTTTCGACATCCTTAAAAAAGATGGCTTTCATATCGGTGAAGCAAAAGGTAAAAGGAAAGATGGAGAAATTATCCAACTCGAAATAATCACCGGCAACATTAGCGAACGCGATAGCGCTGTGCTTTTACTTCGCGAGAACACCGAGCGCAAATCGACGAATTTTGAACTACAACAGACGATTACAGACCTGGAATTTATGACAAAAGAGATGAATACAAGCAAAGCCAACTTTCAGAATATTGTGAAAAGACAATTCGATAGCGTTATTATTCTCGATTGGAAAGCCGTTTGACAGATCGATTGTTTCCAGCGAATTAAATGAAATCCTAATTACACAAAAAGATGGACAAAAGGAAGTTGGAGAGTTAGTTGCAATAAACACTGAATGGGAAGGGAAAAGTGCGAAAATAGTTATCATTCGTGATGTTACCAATCTGAGAGAGGCTGAAGATGCAAGAGAGCATCTTTACCGCTAATTCGATAGACTGCTTGTTAGAATTGACAGTGACGATAAAGAATTCTGAATAGAATCGAAGTAAATATTGAGTAAAGTCAACCAATTTATAAGCGAGGTTAATATGTTGAGAAGAATTGTTGTGTTGATTGCATTGTGTGTCCTTGTAGTTACCGTGAATGCGGATAACTCGGACTTTGAAATCGACCTGGAAACCGGGATGGTCCTTAGCGGATATAACGATATCCGTGTGCCAAATGATGGCGGTTCAGATTTCTCCCTGAGTGATAACCTTGATACGGATATGGGAATTTCTTACCGCTTCAAATTTACATATATATATAAAAAATGGCATTCATTTTCCGCTCTTTTTGCGCCGCTCAAACTGAAATCTAATGGGCAATTCGACAGTGAAGTCGATTTCGACGATGAAACATTCGCTGCAAATCAGGACATCGATGCCGAATACAAGTTAAACTCATACAGGCTGACTTATCGATTTAATTTCCCTGAATTCTGGGATTTCAAAGTCGGTCTCGGTTTGACCGCGAAATTGCGCGACTTGAAAATTACTTTGGAAGATGCAAGTCAAAAATCTGAAGAAAGCAATTTCGGCTTCGTTCCGCTTATTAATTTCTATATCGAAAGGAAACTTACCGATAAAACGGCTATCGTTATCGATGGCGATGCGCTTACATCATCACTCGGTAGAGCCGAGGATATCATGCTGGCATTTAAATATCGACCTTTCTTTTTTGGAAACCTCAGGTTGGGTTACAGGCTGTTCGATAGCGGTCTCGACATCGACGATTTATATAATTCATCCATGCAGCACCATTTCCTCATCGGTGCAACTGTTTATTTCTGACATCGGGAAATTAGTAATGTAGAATTACTCCGCTTATGGAGCCTGCGATAGTCAGGCGGAACACATTCTGAGCTGAATAGAATGGTATCTGTGTGAAGTAATCCTTTTCTGTAGGTTTTCGCGGAAGTGCAGGGACAAATTGTGCATCATTATAATTGGGATTTGTCTTCAAATATTTCCTTTACCCAACCAGGCAGCCTTTTTTCATCGCTTTTTACATTCTTTCTCATACCAAAATTCATAGCAAGAAATAATAGCGGATGAGACAGATTGCCCGGAAGGCGTCGCATAATCGATGAGAGTTTTGAAAACTCCTTTTTCACCCAGATTTCCCCCGTCTGAAGCTCGTAAGGTGTCATATTCTTTGGCTTGAATACAACTGTGGAATGGTCGTAATATTGCCAGTCGGTAGTGATAAGCCGTCCTTCTCGTTTGAACTGCTCGTATATCTTAGTGCCCGGATATGGTGTTAATATATTGAATGACGCGGTACCGACTTTATTTCGCTGCAGGAATTCGAGCGTTTCGGGGAAAATAGCGGGTGTGTCGTTATCGAAACCGAACATCATTGAAGCGTGAAAATGGATGCCTAAATCCTTTACCTTTTTGATGGCTTCACTAATTTTCTCAATCTTTTTAATCGATTTGCGCATCGTTTTCAATTGTTTTTCGGACACGCTTTCCACGCCAAAGAAAAGTCCGCCGCATCCGCTTTTGGCAGCGAGTTTCATAAGCTCGATATCCTTAACAAATGATACCGACGCTTGTCCGACCCATTTGATATTGTATGGAGTAATCGCTTTGAAAAGTTCTTTAGCATACGCAGGTTCGCCTATGATATTATCATCCAGAAAAATATACATCTTCTTTCCGGATTCCTCGATATCGCGCACGACATTACTAACTGGTACATGCCGAATTTTAGTGCCAAATAGGTCTGATACACAGCAGAATTCGCAACGATACGGGCAGCCGCGGGTGGTCATTATCGGGATTACATCGAACAAACGCTTTTTTGTCGATTTTCTAAATTGCATGTGGATATATTTATCTAATTGAGGATTTGGTTGGTGATACTTCTTTTTCAGTTCGCCATTCTGCATATCGGTAAGCAACTGTTCCCAAACGCCTTCAGCTTCGCCGACAACGATAGCATCGGCGAACGGTGCGGCTTCATCGAATAAAATCGATGGATGTACACCGCCAAGAACGACCTTTTTATCGTGCTTCCGAAATTCCCGTGCAAGCTCATACCCCCTCGGTGCATTGGAAGTTAAGCAACTGATGCCCACAAGGTCGCACTCCTCATCGAGATTGATGCCATCTATTTCCTCTTCAACTATTTTTACTTCGTGCTGAGGTGGAGTGAGTCCCTCCAATATATGCAGCCCGGACTGAGGAATCATCAATCCATCGGGTGTCTTTATATCGGGATTTGTACATGGGGAAATTAATAGTATTTTCAGGTTATCTTTTTTCGCGATTATATCTCCATTAAAGTATGATAATATATGCGTTGTTTTTACAAAGCAAGATTTTTCGGTTGTAAATAAACACCCGAAGGAATTTGGGCGTTATCTCAATCGAATCTCCTTTGAGACAACACCATATTAAATACTGTGTTAAGCTAAATTGTCAACCGTCAATTCTCTGACTACGGACAACGGGCAACTTACAACAGGCAGTAATCTATTCCCGATAATTCTTTGCGTATTCGATGCCCTTTTTTATAGCCTCGACATTGAGCGGGATGAAATCTTTATGTTTAATCGCTCGATTAAGCGCATCATATAAAACATCTTCATCGAGTATGCGCGTTTTCTCGATAATTGTGCCGATAAGAACCATATTTGCTACACGAAGTGAGCCGAGTTCATCAGCCATTTCCGTCGAAGGTATTGGAAGTATATCGATATCTGTGCGAGTGGGTGGTTTTTTAATCATCGAGGTATTGTAAATGAGCAGTCCGCCGGGCTTCAGTGTTATCTCAAATTTCTCGAGCGATGGCTGGTTCATTACAACAAGGATATCGGGATTATCTACAACGGGGGAGCCTATTTTGTTCTCATCGATTTTGACATGACAATTGGCAGTGCCGCCGCGCATCTCGGGACCATAAGATGGAATCCATGTAGAGTTCCAGCCGTGGCGCATTCCGGTTTCGGCAAGAGTTACACCGAGCATTAATACTCCCTGTCCACCGAATCCCGCAATAAGGATTTCTGGATTCCGGAATTTTTTATCGACCTTCGACATATCGCCCTCGATTTCGTATGCCTCACCGGTCAAACCGAGCAATTCATGATATTTATCGAGCGGGACTTCATCGAGTCTTCTCGCCCATGCGCCCGCCTCGAGTTCGGAAGTAATATCCTTAAAAACACCCGTTGGAAATGTCTCGGTCATAACTTCTTGAATCCATTTTTTTGAATCGACAGGTGTTTTTTTCCATCCGCTGGGACATGCCGAAAGCGCTTCGACAAGCGAAAAACCTTTCCCGTCTATCTGCGTCTGGATTGCCTTACGGATAGCTTTACGAGCTTTCATTAGATTCTTTCCATCGGTAAGAGCTACTCGCTCGATATATGCCGGTGCCTTCAGATTTGAAAGCAATTCGGCAATCTGCATCGGGTAGCCCTCCCAGTTAACTCTGCGTCCATACGGCGATGTCATTGTTTTCTGCCCGATAACCGTTGTCGGCGCCATCTGCCCGCCGGTCATGCCGTATATCGCATTATTGACAAAGAAAACAGTTATGTTCTCGCCGCGATTCGCCGCCTGCAGAATATTGTTCCCACCAATCGATGCGAGGTCGCCGTCTCCCTGATAGGAAATCACAATTGCATCCGGATGGGTTCTTTTAATTCCGGTAGCGACCGCCGGTGCTCGACCATGAGCAACTTGAAAATTGCCGGTGTCGAAATAATAATACACAAACACCGAGCATCCGACCGGCGATATCATAATTGTGCGGTCGGCGATATCGAAATCTTCGATTGCTTCGGCGATTAGTTTGTGCATCACACCATGCCCGCATCCGGGACAATAATGCATGTCCTTCGGGTTCGAGCCGGGCTTCCGGTCAAAATCATCGAATAAAGCCCTTGGTTTTCTTAAGGTCTCCTTTAACTTTGCCATTTATTCCTCCCTACTATTCTCAAATTATTTTTATAATAACGTTTTTTTATTTTTTCAGTATTTTCTCAAATTGCTCGACGATTTCATCTACTTTCGGAACAATCCCACCCATTCTGCCATAGAAATGAACAGGCTTGTTGAACTCGACAGCAAACTTAACATCGTTCACCATCTGCCCGTTAGACATCTCGACTGATATAAATGCCTTGACACCGCTACTTTCTGAAAGTTCGGCAAGCCGCTTGTTTGGAAATGGGAAAAGCGTTATAGGACGAAGCATACCGACTTTGAGCCCTTTCTTGCGAGCTTTATGAACCGCAGAAATCATCACCCGGGAAGTTGTTCCATAAGAAACCCCAATTAGCTCAGCATCCTCGGTCAAATGTTCCTCGAATCTGACCTCATTTTTTTCCATATCGGCATATTTTGCTTGAAGTTTTTGATTGTGTTCCTCTAGCTCACCGGGATCGAGGTATATCGAGTTTATAAGATTCCGCTTCGTTTCAGCGGTTCCTTTCACCGCCCAGCTTGATTTGTCATATTTAATCGACTGCGGGTCGGGAAATTCAACAGGCTCCATCATCTGACCATTGAAACCGTCGGTTAGAACAACCACTGGATTTCTATATTTATCCGCAAGGTCGAATGCAAGCATCGTAAGGTCACACATTTCTTGCGGTGAATTTGGCGCGAGTACTAGAAGTTTATAATTGCCGTGCCCGCCGCCCTTAACTATCTGGTTATAATCGCTTTGTTCGGGTGCAATGTTGCCAAGCCCGGGTCCACCTCGAACGACATCGATTATTACAATTGGTAACTCGGAGCCGCAGGAATAGGAAATACCTTCCATTTTAAGCGACAGTCCCGGTCCCGATGATGCTGTCAGACATCTAATACCTGCACCTGAAGCGCCGTAACACATCTGAATTGAGGCTATCTCCGATTCCGCTTGAAGGAACGGTTTTCCAACAAGCGGGAAATATTTAGCAGCAGCGTGCGCGATTTCTGAAGCCGGTGTTATCGGATAGCCGAAAAAAGCGCCGCAGCCTGCAAGAAGCGCGCCCTTTACAACAGCCTCATTGCCCTTAATTAATTCTTTCGCCATGGTTATTTTCTCCTTGAGTTTTTAGCTTTCTTTGCGATACACCACAATTGCATCCGGTTCGGGACAGCAATAAAAACAAAGTGTGCAACCTGTACAGCCTTCACCTTTGTACCGTGCGGGATGATACCCCAGCCTGTTGATTTCCTTCGAAAATTCAATTGCTTCTGCCGGGCAGATGTCAATACAAAGACCGCATCCTTTGCAATGATCTTTTTGAACCTCCATCCTGGGCATACAAACCTCCTTTTTTTGTTATTGAAATTATTAAAGATATTATCAAATTAAAAGAAGAGCAAATCCTTTTTTTGCTTTTTGTGAAAAAAATCGCAAATTCTCAGAAAGATAATCTTTTCATATTTAGAATCATAAAAAGAAAGCGATATTGATTAAATATTCAAAAGTACGAGCATGAGCCATGTAAGCGGATAAACCCAGAGCAGCGAATCCATTCTATCCCATAGACCGCCATGCCCGGGGATTAGCGAGCTCATATCTTTTATGCCAAATTGTCTTTTGAGTTTGGATTCAAAAAGGTCCCCCAACTGCCCGACAATACCTGCAATAAATGCAAGGAACCAAACTGCGAGACTATTCATTTCTGGATATAACCGCAACGCAATCCATCCCACAACAAAGCCGGATAGAAATCCACAGAAAAATCCCTCGATTGTCTTGTTGGGCGAGACATTCGGAGCAAGCTTGCGCTTTCCCATAAGCGAACCTCCCCAATATGCGAATGTATCGACAGTCCAGACCATTGCAACCGGTAAAATCGCCCAGAATCTACCGAAATGACGAACAAAAACAAACGACGATAGTAGAATCCCGGAATATACAAAAAGGAAAAGCGCGATAGAAAGTCTCTCGAGTGAGCCATTTATCTTCTGAAAAAGAAGTTCGCTCAGAAATAGAATTAATACCGAGCTAATTAAAAGCTCTGTGCTAAGGTTATATCTAATTGCTACCCCCAATAGCCAGAAGACAGAAAGCAGAAATATGATGCAGTATTCAAAAAGCGGTAGCTTTATTGCTGTAACTCGTTTGAATTCAACAATAAGCCCGAAAGATACTGCAACGGAAAGCGCAAACAGAAACCATTCACCAAGCCATAATCCGGCAAGTATCACCGGTCCGAAAATGAGAGCTACAAGTATTCTTTTAAGAAATTCAGACATAATTGGAATTTACTCATATTGTATCAAAAAGTCAAATGGAAATCAGGGATCAGGTTTCAGTTGTCCGTTGTCAATTTGCCTTTTCCCTCGACAATGATAACATATTCACCGCGTATCTCTTTACTATTGTAAAAACTAACGATTTCAGAAATTTTTCCTTTTAGAACTTTCTCATGGATTTTCGAAATTTCTTTTATTAGAGCGCAGTTTCTATCGCCTAAAATGTTTATACAGTCAATTAGAAAGCGCATTAACCTGTGAGGAGATTCATAAAAGACAAGAGAATATTGTAATTCTTCAATATTTCGCAAAAGCCTTTTACGGTTTTTGGGTGATGCTGGCGCAAAACCTAGAAACACGAATTTATCGCATCGTAGTCCCGAAACAACAACAGCAGGGATAATAGCACATGCACCGGGAAGTGCGCTTACAGCGAAACCATGCTCATGAGCCTTCCGCACAAGAGAACTTCCCGGGTCGGAAATTCCCGGTGTCCCGGAATCACTTATATATGCAACTTTTTTCCCCGACCGTAAAATCTCGATTACTTCATTTATGCGCCGGGATTCATTATATCCATGAAGTGAGCGAGTTTTTTTTTCTATTCCAAGATGAGAAAGGAGTTTTTTAGCTCTCCGGGTATCCTCGCAAAAAATTATATCGGAATCGGAAAGAACCGATACTGCACGCTTTGTGATGTCTCCAAGATTCCCTATGGGAGTTGGAACAAGAATAAGCTCGGGTGAGGAATTTTCATAAATCTTCATAAAATCTAACTCGATAGAATAATCATTCTGACCAGACAAATCTGTAATTCTTTTCCGGTTGCAATTTAAAAGAAAATTCCATGGTTTCTGTAGAGTCTGTATCCACAATTTCTCCAACATAAGCAAGTACGTATATTTTTTCAGCAGTCAAAGCCGGCTCATTATCCCTGAAAGCCGCAAATGCAATTAAATCACCGGTATTTACCCGTAAAGAATTAACATAATCGGAATCATCATATATTGGTATCACGGAAAAAGTATCAAAAATCTCGGGTGTAATGCCGCTTGAAATAAGCATGAACCGCGTATGAAAAGCATGACTCCATCTGCCCTCTTCAACAATGCGATGTGGACTATTAATATAGCACAGCGAATCGAAGTAAAAATCTATCGTATCAGCCATATATTCATTGGTGCTATCACCATAGATGATATTCCATTGAACAGCAATGGTTTTTTGAATGAAGAATTTGCCAAGTGTGTCAAAAACAAGCGCATTAAGACCTCTTGAACGCAAAGTAAGGTTGTCGGTCCAAATATCGAGCATGGTTTTATGTTCTCTTTGACTAATACTTCCTCCGGAATAGGCTGCAACCGAATAGGTTCCCGTTTTTTCGGGATAGTCGCTAAATGTCATATAATCGGCGCTAATACTTGCGATAAGCTCATTCTCAAAATATACATTGTAACCGTCAATATCGGATGATGAACTCTGCTGCCAATGCAAAACAATTTCCAAATCATCATCACCAAAAGAATACCACAAATTAGAGGGCGGTTCGGGCACATTTGGTTCACTTGAACCACCACAGCTAATAAATACTTGAGAAACTAATACTGTAAAAACAACAATCAAAATGAATACCATGAAATATCTTCTCTTAAACATTCTGCTCCTCCTACATATAAATTTTGTTAGGTGTCAGGTTTCAGGTGTCGGTTGTCTGTTGTTAGTTACAATTCACAAACCAGTCGTCAGTTGTTAACTGTTTGGCTTTCTTCATTCTCGATAACTTTTGCCAGGTCGGTGAGTTTCTGGTCATCCTGAATTCTTATCAATTTCACTCCCTGAGTTGCTCTGCCTATAACAGATATTTCTGAAACCCTTGTTCTGATTAAATCGCCGTTGGAATTTATTAAAACGATATGGTCGTCATCGTTAACTTCGAGAGCACCGATTAGTTGCCCGGTCTTTTCTGTGGTGCGCATGGCGATAATACCTTTACCGCTCCTATGTTGGTCCCGGAATTCTTCGGTTTTGGTTCTTTTGCCATATCCATTTTCTGATGCAAAAAGGATTTTACCATCAGAATTTGTTAAAACAGTCATTGCAACGACAGCATCACCTTTTCTCAGCCTAATCCCGATAACTCCCCGTGCGTTTCTGCCCATAAACCGCACCTGTGAAGTATGAAATCTTATTGAAATTCCTTTTTTTGTTGCAAGCATAACATCTTCGGCACCAGTGGTAATATGACAATCTATCAGTCTATCATCCTCGGGCATCCCGATTGCGATAATGCCGCGTCTTTTGGCATTTCGGAAAGCATACAGCACGGTGCGCTTCACATAGCCGTGCTTGGAGCAGAAAAACACATAGCGGTCTTCAGAGAACTCTCTGGTTGTAACAGTTGCTGCAACCGAATCCTCACGGTCGATTTGCAAAAGATTAACCATAGCCGTTCCCTTGGCGGTTCGTCCGGCTTCGGGGATTTCATATACTTTTAAAGCATAAGCCATCCCGCGCTGCGTGAAAAACAGCATAGTATCGTGATTAGAAGCGACAAAGAGGCTTTCGACAAAATCTTCAACCTTGGTTGCCATTGCGGCTTTGCCTTTGCCCCCGCGATGCTGAGAACCATATATTGAGATTGGAACTCGCTTGATATATCCGCCACGAGTTACCGAAACCACCATTTCCTCATCGGCAATTATATCCTCGATGCTGATTTCCTCTTCCGTATCAATTATTTCGGTTCTGCGTGGTATTGCATATTTCTTTTTAATATCGGCAAGCTCCACCGAAATGATGTCCATAACCATTTTCGGATTTGCCAGCACTTTCTCGAGATATTCGACAGTTTTTAAGACATCTGTAAGCTCATTGATAATTTTATCTCTCTCGAGTCCTGTAAGTCTTGCCAATCTCATATCGAGAATAGCCTTAGCCTGTATTTCGGATAAGTTGAGTTTTTCAACAAGCGCTTGCTTTGCTGTTGCGGCATCGGCGCTCGAACGAATTATCTTTATTACCAACTCGATATTGTCGAGAGCTATCTTTAAACCCTCGAGAATATGTGCACGTTCGCGAGCTTTGCGTAATCGATAGCGGGTTCTGCGGATTATAACCTGTTTCCTATGGTCAAGATAGAATACCATAAGCTGCTTTAAATCCATGACTTTCGGTCTGCCATTGTGGAGTGCAAGATTGATAATTCCGAAACTGGTTTGCAGGCGGGTCATTTTGTAAAGCTTATTCGCAACAACATGAGGATTTTCACCTCTTTTTATCTCGATTACAATCCTCATTCCCTCGCGGTCGGATTCATCGCGCAGGTCGGCGATTTCCTTTAATCGACCATCATGCGCAAGTCCCGCAATTTGCTCGATTAACGAAGTTTTATTTACCTGATAAGGAATCTCGGTAACAACAATTTTTTCGCGAGAGCCTTTATGACCCGTTTCGCTGTGAAGCTTTGCCCGCATTTTAATAATGCCGCGTCCGGTAAGGTATGCTTCTTTAATTCCTCTATGCCCAAGTATAAAACCGGCAGTTGGGAAATCTGGACCGGGAATAAGAGTCATCAAATCTATTATTGCACAATCGGGATTGCTTATCAAATGTTGAAGTGCATCTATCACCTCACCGAGATTATGAGGTGCCATGTTGGTTGCCATCCCCACGGCAATACCGGAACTTCCGTTCACCAGTAGATTAGGGAATTTTGCAGGGAGATATGCAGGCTCAAATATCGTGTTGTCATAGTTCGGGATAAAATCGACAGTTTCTTCTTGAATATCCGCGAGAAGTTCCTCGGTAATTCTTTCTAGCCGGACTTCGGTATATCGCATCGCGGCGGCGGCATCGCCGTCAATCGAGCCGAAATTCCCCTGCCCGTCGATAAGTGGCGCGCTCATTGTAAAATTCTGAGCCATCCGCACCATTGTATCATAAATCGCATCGTTGCCGTGAGGATGATATTTCCCCATCACATCGCCAACGATGCGCGCAGATTTTTTATAGGGCTTATTGTGAACATTGCCCATCTCGTGCATTGCGAAAAGAACCCGACGATGCACCGGTTTGAGACCATCGCGAACATCGGGAAGTGCGCGACCGACAATCGTGCTCATCGCATAATCGAGGTAGGAATGCTTCATCTCTTCTTCAACATTGATAGGTATAATATCCTGTTTTTCTTCTTCGAAAGGCATGATGCTCCTTCAAAATAATTTCAATTTAATTAAAATAAATACTCTTCTTAAGAAATGCAAGATATTTCACAAATGAAAAACAATATTACCGATAATAATTTAGGCACAGAATTCACAGAGAAAAAACCGATAACCGGTAACCTTTTTTATCTGTGTTCTCTGTGGCTTGTGTTTTCTTTGTATGGCGTTATTCAGTCCCGAATAAAGGAGAAATTGCTAAATTAAAATCGAACGGAACCGGCATCGATGTTCACCATTTATCGATATGAATTCTTTCCTCATTAAAGCGATTATTCTCCGGCAAATTTTGTGCGGGATAGCCAACAGGTATAAAGGCAAATGGGATAACCTCATGCGGAATATTCAGCAGTTTTCTAAAAGCCTCGATTCTGTCTTCTCGTGGATACACACCTGTCCAAACAGCGCCGAGTCCCAGAGCATGTATTGCGAGAAGCATATTCTGTGTAGCTGCCGAGCAGTCTTGAATCCAGAAATCCTTGTGCTTATCAAATTTAAGGTCTCCGCAAATAAGAATTGCAAGTGGCGCATTTTTCGCAAATGAAGCGTGTCGATGAACAGTTGGAATTTTATCGAGGATATTCTTATCTTTAATCACAATGAATTGCCATGGTTGTTGATTTCCCGCTGATGGTGCGCTCATTCCGGCGGAGATTATTTGTCGAATCGATTCATCCGGCACCGCTCTATCCTCATATTTTCTAATACTTCTTCTGGAATGAATAGCTTTAATAATATCCATAGCTTTTTCTCCTCATTCAAACCTGAAACTTAGCGCTGAATTCACAAATCTACTTTTATACATTGCTAACTTATCCGGTTCAGTATTGCATGATATCATATATCCATATTCACCCTTCACCAGGAAATATGTCAGGTTCAGCATTTCACCCTCGATAATCGTGTAAGTGGCAATCGACCATATTGCCTGTTTGCCGCTAATAACGGTATCTCCTTTTTCAATTTCCTGATAATGTGCATATTGTTTTTCGCTATTGATTTCAATCACATTATAATATTCCTGTAAGGTCATTCCATCATAGTCCAATCTGTTGACATCAACTGTCATCCACTCACAAACTATATCATCATCATTCTCCCAAAGTCCCGATGCCATCACAAGAGGTTCTTGACGTCCATCTCCCACAGTTACTTCCCATCCTTCCGGGAATTTTATTGAGAATCCAAAATCCTTGTCGTAATATCTACCGGGTTCTTTGCTACCACAACCATTTGTACCGAGTACAAATAGAATCAATACTGTTGAAACTGTGAAGCGATAAATTTTTCTATTCATAGTTTTCTCTCCTTATTAAGCGGTAAGGATAGTGGTTCTAATACTCGTGAATTGTAACTTGAATCTGGCGACCGATTTTCTTCGGCAAGCTCAGGGAACGGAACTACTCATTGAAACAACCGTAATGATAACTAAAAGCTAATCCCTGATCCCTGAATTCAATCTTCGGCTTCTTGTTCATAGCTGAGGTCATATTTCTCGTCAAAATATTCATCGAGTGCAACCATTGTAGGTTTGTTCTTCTCAATAAGGTGAACGCGATATTTTTTCTGCAGGTCGATTCTTAATTGATTTATCTGTCTTGCTCGTTTTGAAAGAAGCAGAACTATTTCATATTTGGTCATTCCCTTGCGTGGCGGTGTGAAAAGGTCAGATTTATCTTCCATCACGCCACGCTGGGTGAAAATATACTTTTTAGGTGACAGCATATTTATTCTCCTTGAATTAGTTGCATTTTCATAAGTTATAAGAATTAAATTTAAAAACAAACAAAAAATAAACGAGAGGAATAAATTATCATCGAATTCTATTTTTAATTGTCGATTGAGATAAAATATTTAACTCAATTACGTTTTATTGAATTCAAACAATCTCATATTCAACATCGACAATATTTTTGCGCCACTCGAACCATCGACGGAAGTTTCTCAGGTCGTACCGAATGAGTAAAAATCCCAGGGCAACAGCTCCGATATCATCGAGCCATCCTAAGCCAAGAAAAAAATCGGGGATAATATCAAATGGCATAATAAAATAGCATACTGAAAGCCCGATACCTGCGAGTGTTCTCCAGGGAAAAATATCGTACTCTCCATAGATATATTCATAGAACATTCGCACTGTCAATCCGATGCTGTCGATGAACTCCAGTGGATTTTGCATTTTTTTATTCTTATTCACTATGACCACGCCTCCTCTTTATACCAATTTAAACTATCACTTAGCAATTATCAAAGTAAAAGTGTCCCGCCCCATCCCAATAACTTTTAACGCAGAGAGCGCTGAGACCGCAGAGAAAAAAACTATGGTAAAACTTCTGCGTTCTTCGCGTTCTCTGCGTTGAGTTCCCAATTTGAGTTTAATTAATTTTTACATCCTCCGGTGAACCGGGAATCACCTCGAGTTTACCCTTGTATTCTTTGACCTTGCCGGTTATCGTGATATGAGCGCCTTTTTTAATTTGCTCGCTGTCGAGACCGTCGAGGATATTACTCCAAAATGGCGTTAACATGTATTCATCGCCATCGCGGAAAGTAATCAGAATTCCGCCTTTTATACTTTTAACTCTTGTGATTTCGCCTTCTACGGTAACAATTTTGCTGATATAATCATCGGTCAATTCGAGAAGCTTTACCTTTGGGGGAAGCTCATCTTTGATTTCAGAAATAACGGGAGCGGTCTCCGCAACTGATGTTTTCGGCGGTTTTTCTTTGTTTACTTTGCCGGAGATTATTTTAACTCCCGGTCCATAAGTTGGAACAACCTGAAAATCGCCCTTGTATTCCTCAATTTTTCCGGTAAAAGAAATTGTCGCACCTTTAACCAGTCTCTCGGAATTGGGAACAGTTTCGAGAATTCTATCCCAAATAGGGAAAATATTTTTCCCGGAACCATCATTCATTTTGACAAGAACTCCACCCTTTATTTGCTTAACAGACTCGATTGTGCCTTCGATAATGACATATTTGCCTATTATGTCCTTAGTAATGCTGCCGATATTGACTTTCTTTGCACTTATCGGAGGTTTTGCACCCGATGACCATTTTTGCGCAGGGATGCTTCCATGTTTCCACCAAAATTCATCCTCGCTGCGGGGAACAAGCTGTAATTTCGATTTGTAGCTGCTCATCATAGCGACCAATGCAATGGTATCTCCCCTTGCGATGCTAGCGGCGCTAAGACTTGGAAATGTCGAATAATAGATATTCATTTCAATACAGATATCGGTATTGGGTGAACAAAGCTGAATATTTTTCGATTCGTCATAAATCCTGATTGAATTAACTACTCCGGCTGTTTTTACGACTGTGCCATAAAGCGAATCCGATAGTTCGGAAATATCGAGTTCGAGAGGTTTTTGCTCGATTATTTGCAGCTTATCCGGCAAATTTATCGTTACATAAGTGAAATCCCCTTTCAATCGGACAGTTCCCTCGACAAGTATTGTATCGCCGGGCTTGGGAATTTTGCCCAGCTCGAGTAATTCCTCGGTTTGTGCGCCATAAGATTTTATCCATAATGTCCCGGTGCCATCGTCTATCTGGAACGAGAGAGCTTTGGTCTTATCATCGATTGTCGGTGTTCTTGTTACAAAACCTTTCACTTGTGCATAAGCAAAATTCGTCCGGTTGTCGATTTCACCGACTTTGATTTTTGGCACCATCCTGTTTCCGGCTACCCACCAGATTATCAAAACTCCGACAATCGCTATAAAAAGCGAAAGCAATTTCAAAGCTCTTACGGAAAGTCTTTCTTTCAACCGTGCCCCGCAATAGGGACAAACGATATAAGCGCCAACATACCTTCCGCAAGATGCACAATAGGCACCGTCTTGCTTTGAAGCATCATTTTGTGAATTGTTCTGCATCATTAGTTAAACACGATGGTTCAATTTTTTAAGCCTCCAATAAAATACCGGTGATTTCTATTTTGTCAATAAATCTCTTTATTTTCGACTGACAAGTGGTGCATAAAAAAACTGAGAGTTTCAAAAATAAACTGTATTTGCTTTTTTTGGGTATTTTACACTTGATTTTTGGAAAATTTTCATTATAATAATAGAGATTAACTTATAAATACTTAATACAATGAATTAGTACTAAGAGTAAAAACAAACTCAAACAGGGGTTGAAAAAGAATATTTTATTACTATACTTATATTTAGAGGAGAGCGGTAAATTTGGAATTCATGTAAACAAGGCAAAAAAAATTTAAGGAGGGGGAAATGTTTAACCACAGAGTATTTGTGTGTCTAATCGTTGTTGTTGTATTGATTGCAGGCTTTAGTGCAATTAATGCAGAATTGCCCAAAGGGATAAATTACCAAGGGAAATTGTTTTATAGCGGCGGTCCTGTCAATGATGACGCCCGGGGTGTTCGTCTTCGCTTGTTCGTGGACGGGAACAGCAACGGCACTTACGATGGAGAAGCTGCGGGTGATACTCTTATCTGGGGCTGGCAAACCGACACCATTGAAGTTGATTATGGTCTATTCTCTATTGTTCTTGCCGATGATGATACTGCAGGTAACATTGGAGATGTTCTTGACCATAGCAACATTACCCTTGAAGTCCAGGTTGACGATGAAGAACATGGCGGTGGTTACATTCTTCTGGGAACGGAGGAAATATGGTCGGTGCCGTATGCTCTTAATGCCGAGGGTATTGGTGGAACCGAAGGTCCATTCGTCCAGTTTCATCCCACAACAGCGCAAGCCACAGGCGACATAACCACTCCGATGATACACCTGAACGAAGATGGCGCATACACAGGCGATTTGCTTGATATCGAGGTGGGAGGAAACAATAGGCTCATACTTACAAACGATGGCGACCTCAAAATTGCCGGAGACCTATATACAAAACAGGCTTCCATTCATCTTTGCGATGCCGGGGATACACTTGTAATATCCGCAGATATCGATGTTAACAAGAAATATGTATTCCCTCAAACTTCCGCTGCGATAGACACTGTATCTGTTCTGGGAAGAACAGTTTCTACACCCGAGCTTGCCGAATTGACTTACATCAATTTTGTCGATGATGCGGATGAAGACCCGGCAGCAGTTACAGGTGGTTTGTATTACAATTCCGCTGCACACGAACTTCGCTATCACGATAGTTGGAGCTGGGTGCCAATTGCGGGCGGAACAAGCGCTCAGAACTGGATACATAATCGTGATGCGGGTCGAAGCATTGTCTATACTTACGAGACAACAGACAGTGTGGGTATTGGCACTATAAATCCTGCATACAGGCTCGATGTGCAGGGCGAAATCGGAATTACAAGAGACGATGCCGGTGAGGACCTTCCTCATCTGGAATTTGATAGAGGTGGTGTAACGGGAGGTTTCTATCTTGGTTCTGATGATAAGCTTTATTATCAGAAAGCGAATGAAAGCTGGGAGGCTTTCGAAGAAATAACCGGAGGAGGTGCTGCATCCGGGTCGGGCGATGTGAACTATGTTACAAGAATCGATGAAATTATATCCCGACCATGGGGTGACCAAATACGGCTTGGCAATTCAAGAATTATCGATACTGAATCCGACTCACTTTATATGACAGCACCTCTTCATGTTAATGGATATGTAAAAATGGACCATCTCGATTTTGCTGAACTATCATCGGCACCCACTGCCCGTGAAGGCGCTCTTTATTATGACGATGCCGGTGCGGCTAATAATTTCAAATACTATGATGGTTCGGAATGGAAATCGCTGGCAACAGGCGAGGGCGATGTAGAAATCCCAGATGGCGCATATTTCTGGATAGAGAGAGGAACAAATCCGAATTATATCTATCCACCATTCTGTGAATCCGCAGGTGAGATTTATACAAGAATTTATGAAGATGCAGCAAATTCAAAATATGGTTTCTATTACAATCGCCATTCAAACACACCAGGTTCTTCTTCTATGCCGATGGATGTTTATGCCGGTATAGTAAGTCTCGAACCCGGTATTGACAATAAAGAACATCATTATGCAATTTACGGCGCAACTGAAATCAATTACGAGGGTCCCAACGCAGGTGTTTTCGGAATTAGAGTTAATGATATTAACGACGCTGCCGACGACACATTCTTTGCACGCGGTGCAATTGCATATCGCGCTAAAAATGCTGGAGAGCAAATGGGCGGTCCTGATGGTGGCGGTTGGGTTGCAGGTGTTGCAGGTGAAGGTATGAACCGAAACGGCGGTGGAACCAGTATTGGTGTTTTCGCCCGAGGTATCGGCAAATTTGAGCGGGGTGTTGGGGGCTATGCTTCTATGATAAACTATGCGGTTTATTGCGAGGACTCATCGGCAATACGTATGCCTACAATCTCCGCATTAAGTCAATTAGGTGATGATGATGGCTACGATGATGGCTCATTCATCTTTTACACCGGTGGTTCAGATAAGCGCCTTGCATATTCCGATGGCGGAACATGGTACTATCTTGTTGCATCAACAACTCCCGGTGCAGGTGAAGTTACTGTTGACCCCAATGAAGTTTGCTATGGCGACCCTAGTGATGGGCATGTTACATCACTTAATCTTCCAGCTGCCGATGGTTATGTTTTAACACAGAACACAACCGGCATACCATTCTGGGCAGCACCCGGCGGAGGTTCAATTGTTTCTGGAACACAGTATGGTGCAGCATATTATTCCGATACCGATGAATTAAGCTCGACCGCTGCACCGACTTCCGTAAACCAAACTCTTCATGGTAACCCTGCTGGTGCGCCAACATGGAGCACTACGGTATCTGCGGATATCGAGAACGGCACAATCGTAGATGAAGATATAAACGCATCTGCAGATATTGCCATTACCAAACTTTCGAACGGAACTGATGGACAAGTTCTTAAAACCGTGGGCACAACCCCGACATGGTCGGCAGGCGGTTTGTCAACTGTTAGCGTATTAGAACCAATAAGCGGTGATGGCACAGCCGGCGACCCTATCACTCTGGACTATGATACCGACAATTTTGCAGTCAGCAGTCCAATACGCATTAAAGACCAGGGCGTTTCAGCTGCGGAATTAGTTACCGTTACCGGAGCCGCTCCCGGTGCAGGACAGGATGGACAGGTTCTCAAATGGGATAATTCAGAAAGTAAATTTGAATGGGCAAATGATATCGGTAGCGGTGGTGGTTCATTACCCACAGGCGGAACACAACATCAAGCTCTTATTAAACAATCCGGCACAGATTATGACGCAGATTGGGAGATCATAAATGATGCCAACATGGATGAACTCGATTTTCTCAAACTCGATAAGCTGACAGCAGCTACATCCCCCCCAGCGCCACCGATGGCTCAAACTACAGAAGGCGATATTTATTACAATGACACTGAGAATAAAGCTTATCTTAGAGTTGCTGAAACAGGTACACCAGCCGATGACTGGACTGCTCTTGGCTACGATGTTTGGGATAGAATATATAATGACCCTTTTTGGTTGATGGTTCCTAAAAATACTAATGATAACATCCGTTCGAGAGGATGGTTACATGCCGCTATTCCCGGACATGTGAATACAGATACAGCTGCAACAACTATCGGAACAAGAGTTGTTGAACAACATTTGTGTTATGATAATAACTGGTGGTCGGATATGCCCTGGTGTGGTGGTTCTGCATGTAATTATCCTCTTCCTGTACCTGTTCCTGAATTCAAGGGACACTATACAATCGACTCGGTTGCTGCTGCATTTCATGGTAAATATGTGGTTCAAGGTTGGTCCGATTCCGGCAACGACTATACCTATTTCGCTTTGATTATAAACCGTGGACTTGCATCAGAAACAGCATGTACACTTTACATTACGGATGTTAACTGGAGTGGGGGTGGTGTATATAACTGGGATTTAGACCCATCAGGTACCGATGTAAGCCCCAAACGCAATGGTGTTCCGTTAGGTATTACTGACCTTGATTCAATTCATTATGATTTCTGGAAAGATAGCGGGGATGATTTACTTTATACAACTGCTGTTGATGTTACGCTGTACTATACCTGGTATTATTTGGAAAATGAACTTGGAGTTGGCGATGTAATGGTTAACAATGATGTTATTTGTGCCGGTGAAGTTTATGTAAAAGGAGTTGCTCTTTCAAGAACACTGGCAGATGTTTCCGGCTCCTCTGGTGATGTGAACCAGATAATCACAGCTGGAAATGGAATTACCGGTACAAGCGGAGTAGATGATGGTACAGCGGATGATGTTACATTACATGTTGACATCGAAGACAGTATGGGACTTAATCTCATTGCGGATGGTGACGACTATTCGTTTGGTCTTTACACCGGCATTACAAATAACCAAATTCTTGAATGGAATAATGACGATAGTAAATGGCGATTGATATCTACTCCCACCGGTGCAAGTGCATCCGACCTTAATGACCTTCAGGATGTCAATGCCGCAGGTTATAGCGGTGGAAGAATCCTCATCGATGATGGAACTAATAGCTGGGATGCGCAGACAATGGGCGGCGATGCCACTCTTGCATCAAATGGTACTATCACAATCTCGAGTAATGCAATCGGTTCCGCAGAAATTACAGATGGAACGGTTGCGACCGGTGATATGGCTGCAAATGCAAGCGATGCTGTTCTCGTAAGCGATGGCACAGTTCAGTGGTCTGCTGCAACCTCGGATAAATATCTTAAATACGATGGTACGAACTTTACATGGGATACACCCAGTGGTTCAGGCGCAACCGACCTCAATGGTTTAACTGACTGCGTTGTTTCAGGCTACACAGGCGGGAACATTCTTATTGCTGATAACTCCAATAGTTACGACCAGCAGACAATGGGTGGCGATGCTACACTTGCTTCAGATGGCACACTCGACCTTGTTAATGATGCTGTGCAACCGGACGAAATCGATGACCCCGGCACTGGCACATGGTCGCTTCTTTCATCCAGTAATACATCCGTAGTTGCATGGACTACAGATGCCCCCTCAAGCGGTGAATATTTGCAATACAATGGTTCCGGTTTCGTGTGGGGTACACCCAGTGGCACCGGTGCGAGCAATCTTCAGGAAGCATATACAGGTGGGAACACAATTGTGACCGATGGCTCCAATCCGGTTCATATTACTGCTGGTGACTCTGACCCTGAAGCCCTTTATGTTGCCGGTGCGGGTGGCGGTAATGCAATCAAAACCGGCGGAACAAACGGTAGTATCTGGGTCTCGACAGGTAATATTCAGGTGGATGCCGGAAATGTTACTTTAAGTAGCGGTAATGTTACTGTAAGTGCCGGACAGGTTAATGCAACATCCACTGCCGGGGGAACTGAAGCTATTTATGCAAATAATACGCTTAGTGGAAACGCTATTGTAACAGGTGTCTCAGGTGCAACTCCGGGAACCAATACGGGTCATATCTGGATGAGAAACAGCAATTTGCAAATCGATGAGGGACAAATTACTGTATATGCCGCATCTCCCGCAGGCTCGGAAAAGACATTTAATGTAGATTTAAACGGTGATGTTTATGTCAGAGGTTCAATATATGCTGAAGGAACTAATGATAATGTGAACGAGACTAAACTCGCTTTCACTGACCCGACAGCGGATAGAATAATCACATTCCCCGATGCAACCGGCACGGTTGCGCTCGAGGGGAGTATCGACCTTACTTCCGATGTAACCGGAATTCTCCCCGTTGCCAATGGCGGAACAAACTCAAGTACAGCTCTTAACAATGATCGTGTTATTGTTAGCTCCGGTGGTTCAATTATTGAAAGCGCTACAATAACAACTACTGAGCTTGGATTATTGAATGGTATTGTTTCGGTTTCAACCGGTGCAGGAGATAATGATAAATTTGTAACTCAAGGATATGTCGATGATGAGATTAGTGGAATAACTACCGGTGACCAGGATTGGGATTATTTCAGTGGCAGCGGTTTGACCGGAGACATTTACCACACCGGCGATGTTGGAATAGGTCTAAGCACAGATCCTCAAGCTCCTCTTCATGTTTATAGAACAGCGGATTACCAATTTAGATTAGATAGAGGTAGCTCCGATTATGCTGATATGTGGGCTACTGCAGCTGGTTATCTTGAAATCCGTCCCAGCGGTAGTGCAATTCGTCTTGCCGATGGAGCTGTAACTTATGCGGACTTCAAAATTAATGCAGGTGACCTTAATATTGCAGCTACCGGCAATGTCGGTATTAATATCGATGCTCCTCTGCAAACATTTCATATTTACAACACTAACGATTCACAGCTTAGGATAGATAGAGGCAGTGGAGATTATGCCGATGTCTTTGCAACTGCTGCCGGTTATCTTGAAATTCGTCCCAGTGGTCATGCATTAAGCCTGTCCTATGATGCATCCAATTACACTTATTTTACCATTTCTTCCGGTGGTGACCTTAATATCGATGCTTCGGGTAATGATGTTACAATTGAAGATAACCTTACTCTGAATGATAACGATGATAGTGACAATGATGCAAACCTTATAATCGGTGATGCCAGTGAAGGTGGATATATACACATGTATGCCGGATCTGCACCAGCTCCCGTTAGTAATAAACTATATGCAGTCGGAACCAATCTTTACTGGAATGGTGAGCAACTCGAAGCTGGAGCACATACTCATGCATTGACCGACCTGTCTGATGTAACTGTTACCGGTACCGAGGGTGATCTTCTATATCATAATGGTACAGTTTGGGCGCAATTGGATGGTTCCGGAACTGATGATTGGGTTCTTGCATACGATACAGACAATGATTTACCATTCTGGAAACAAGATGCCACCGGCGGAACTGTCAGCGGAAGTGGAACTGTGAATACTATCGCAAAATTCACGCCTACCAGTAGTGATGTCGGTAACTCAAATATTACCGATGATGGTTACCAAGTATCAATCGCAAATTCAATCACGGGTAGCGCAACCGCAAGAACATGGATGAGTATCGATGCAGATATTACAGGCGGCAACCAAACAAACGATATGACCGGTTTGGATATCAATCTGGACGATGGTGCGAATAGTTCAAGTGGCACTAACATTGGTATAAATGTGGATATTTCAGGTCTCGACGCTGCTGGTTCTAATATAGCTGGTAAATTCATCAGCATAGATAATAACGACATTGTGGAACTTGCCGGTGAAACCTATGGAGTTAGCAGCGTTGTATTGGAAGCTCCAGGTGGCGCTATCTATGGTGAAAATACTTCTTCTTCAGTTTCGACAAATTATTCTGCAATCTACGGAAAGATAACTACTGGAACTACTGCGGAAGGCTATGTAGGTTTTTATAATGACCTTGTTGCCGGTGATAAAACCTATGCAATTTATGGAACCGGTGGTGATTATGCCGGCATGTTTAAAGGAACACTAGCCATAAAAGAAGCATCCGGTGACCAGATAACTTCATTTGCATGTGGCGCTCAAGCCGCAGATATCGCATACACATTGCCCATTTCAACTTCAGACAACAAGTATCTTAAACACACCACCGGCGGCACACTCGAATGGGCTGATGCTGGCAGCGGCACTATAAATGATGGCACACAGTATGTGCTTGCATATTACGCCGGCACAAGCACAATCGACGACCTTTCCACCGGTGTAGGCAATGCGGGGCAGGTTATGAGAAGCGCCGGCGCGGGTTCTGAGCCTGCATGGTCAACCGCTACTTATCCGAACACAACAACGATAAATCAAATTCTATATTCATCCGCTGCCAACACTATCAGTGGAATTGCCACGGCTAATGGTGGAATATTGGTTACAAATGGTTCGGGGGTTCCTTCAATTATTGCAGGAACGGATAATCAAGTTCTTGTGGCTCATACAGGTGCTATTCCCACATGGGAAGATTATTCTGACAACAATACCGCAACAGCCGCGGACGATATCCTGGAAGGCACTAATATCGACACAGAAATAAAATATGCACCCTGGGCAGTTGGTGATAAAGCTGCAGGGCGTCTTTATTCCGGTACCACAGACCCAACTAATACAACCAGATTGAATTACGATGGATATTTCTATGCCACTAAATTGTATGCAGGGGGAGCAGAAGTTGGTGCCAGCCAGTGGACAGATGTTCCAGCATCAGATTATATACGCCCGACAGGAGATGCCGGTGCTAATGTGAAGATATATTATGACGGAGCCAGTGTTGGCAAAATCGATGCCAAGACAGTTGACCCCGTTATCGAGATAGGTGGTGCACAATATGCCACATACTGCTGGGATGGTGTCGGTCAGCGAACCGAATTTGTCGCCGAGGGCAAGCTAATCGATGGCGAATATCGAATCGACCTCGCAAAGCAGGCTAAAGCATCCGATATGTGGCTGTTCTACAATGTCGTTGTGGAAAACTCGATTGTGCCATTTGTAACACCGCAGGATGAGGTTTATCTCATGGCTCGTATGGAGGGCAGTGTGCTCTATGTCAAAGCTATCTGGGGCAAGCAAGATGCGCGGTTCAGTATAAGACTCTCCGGTGTCAGAATCGATATGGCTGGCACGGATGAGGAAATAAATATCCGCAAGGATATGCCCGGCGCACATATCATCCGCGAAGACTACGACAAAGACGGTAACAAAATAAGATAGTATAATATATGGGGGAAGACTCGTTTTCGAGAACGGGTTTTTCCCCCATACTATCGAATTTTATAAGAACTTATTTAAATTACATTTTATGAGTGAATAGGATTTTTTAAGATTCTTTAAGGTGAAATGAAATGGGCTTAATTCATGTAACCGTGAGCTTAAAAGCGAGTCAGCATGCGAGGAAAAATTACGAGTCGATTTTTCTCGTAGATACTGGTGCAACCGATTGTATGGCTCCCGAATCGGAATTGAAAAAAGCCGGAATCGAATATGCCGGTAAAATGACTTATGAATTAGCTAATGGAGAAATTGTCGAATATGGTTTTGGATTAGCGGTAATCGAATTTATGGGCGAACTAACTTCGGGACGAGTGATATTCGGTCCAGATGAAGCTGAACCATTACTTGGAGTTACTGCTCTCGAATCAGTGGGCATAACAATTGATCCGGTTAATAAAACATTAAAAAGACTACCGGCAATACCATTAAAAAATATCAAATCCGAAATGAAATCGAAAATAACCAAAATTTGAAAATAAACAAGAGGGAGATTCTCCATGAGAAGATTGTTCAACACACTACTACTTGTGATTACAATGTCTATTTGGCTTATAGGAAGCTGTTGCATTCTACGGGCTGACACTGGAACAATCGAGGGAACTGTTATCGATTCCGAAACAGGGAAACCATTACCTGATGTGCATGTATCGGTCAAAGGAACACAACTCGGTGATGCAACCAATCTCGATGGGCAGTTCAGCTTGTCAGGACTTAAACCCGGGAATTATACTATTGCCGTATCGAGATTGGGTTATAAAACTGTTTATCAAGATATCAACCTCACAGGTGAAAGCATAACAGTCGAGATAAAGATGGTGGTAAAAGCGGTTGAACTCGGCGAGGAAGTCATTGTCCTTGGCACAAAGATGAATCGAACAGATTTCGAGTTACCGGTTTCCACAAGCACTATTACTTCTGATGCGCTTATGGAGTCCAATCAGTTTGGGATTAAAAGATTGCTTATTGGACAACCTTCTATGAATTATACATCCCGTGCCACGAATCAAAAACCATCAATTAGAGGGCTAACTAAAGGCAGGATAATTATTGCAATAGATGGAGTGCCTATACCCGTATCACAAGCAATTGGAAGAACACTTGCTTTTCAGAATTTATACAATATTGAGCGTATAGAAGTGCTTCGCGGTCCCTTTTCTGTTCAATATGGCTCCGATGCAATTGGTGGCATTGTAAACATAGTGACCAAGGATTTTTCAACTCCAGAAATTGCACAGTTAATTGCAGGAGATATTAACCTTGGATACGAATCAATAAGTAATGGTTACAATGGTGAATTAAACTTAACCAGTTCAATCAGTATTTTCGATATAGCCCTTCTTGGAGCATATGGTGAAGTAAATGACTATGATTATCCAAATGGCACCGTTGAAAATACAATGTATGAAAAGAGTCAATTTTGCACAAAACTGGGAATAAGATTTAACCATAATCATAAACTCCAATTGACTTTCGATAAGATATTTCCAGCAAATGTTGGTATCCCAACTGGAGATTCACTAAAGAAAAAGAGTCTGGATGAAATTGATTTTATAAATTACAAACTGCGATATAATTGGCGGAAAATAAGCTTACTTGTATCAGAAATAAATCTCAAAGCCTCAATGAACAGTTACAAAGTTTTTGAAAACCAGAAGATAACGAAACCAGATGACGACCAATTTATTGAAATTCATGATACTTTAGCAATGGAACATTATTATTTATCATTAGAAACTCAATTGTTGCCTTATTATAAACTTCAAACCTTAGTTGGAGTGAATTACAAAAACACTCGGATTGACCCTGTTGTTGCAAAAGCGGCGATATACAACCTCTCGAGCGGTACATTATTAGTTGAAATGGAAGAACCTATTATTATAGAAAATAATCAAACTGCCGTGGGCATTTTTGTACAAAATAGCTATTCTATCTCGAATCTTCTATCAATTCACTATGGGATGAGATACGATAATGTTGTAATAAATGAGAAAGATACTATCTCAGATGAGTGGAAAGATAATACTAATTCCGCATTATCCGGTAGTTTTGGTGTAGTATATAATCTCGTAGATAATATTAATATTTCAACAAATATCGGTCGTGCATTCCGCGTTCCACTAACAGATGAATTATTTGTTAGAAAACAAACATCATCGGGTTTTGTAATGGGAGACCAGAACCTTAAACCGGAATATAGTATTAATCTTGATTTCAATATTAGGGGAAATCACAAATATTTTCAATGGGGAACTTCAGTATTTCGAAATGAAATACAGGACTTAATTATTACTAAGGTGCTTAATGGTGATACGCTTCAATATGCAAATGTTGGTAAAGCCCTACTTTATGGTGGGGAATTATACACTCGCATAGAAGTTCCATTTGGTTTATCGCTTTATGCAAATATATCTCAGACATGGGGAAGAGATGTAAATGAAGATAAACTTCTGCTTGATATTCCTCCTCTTGGGATAAACTGGGATGCAAAGAAATACTTCAAAGATAAACGAGTTTGGATTGGAACAAGTGGTCGTTTCTCAGGTTGGCACCACAATGTTGCAGCAGGCGACCTTGAAACTGATAAATTTTTAATTATTAATGCTTACACAGGATGGAAAATTTATAGGAAAACCATCTTAACCATGAGCATTACCAATCTTTTTAATAAAGACTATTTAGAACCTTCATCGATTGAAAATGTATATAGTCCCGGAAGAAGTTTTAATGTAAGTCTGAAAACCGGGTTTTAATAATTTGCATTAATACTGGATATATTAAGAAATAAATATATTGATAAATAATTAGAAATAGAATATCACAAGGAGGAACCTAAAATGCTTAGCTTAGATAAAAAAATGAAGCTATATGCGTTTGTTTTAATAATTTTCACTTTTGCTACACTTTCGTATGCAACTTCGTTTTGTAATCCCTATGGCTTTAATAATGATTCTACGGAACCTGAAATTCTTGAAAATAAAGGAATACTATGGGAAATTGGAATAATTGAATGTGATTGTGGTAAAGGTAATATAGTCAAACTTGAACATTATATCGACATAGACACATCTCGAACATTTACACCTGGTGATATGATAGCTTCACGCATGATTATAATTGATGGTGATACAATCCCCACAATAGGAACAAAACAAAGAGATGCTAATCTTGGTCCTGATGGATTAATACGATTGGAAAACTATATCCCATTTAATCCTGGACCTCATGTTGTCATAATCATCGATGAAGATGGTTCAACAATTGAAAACTGGTTTGATATCCTACCTAATCCAAACCTTCCTATTGTGATTGAAGGTAGTGTGAAAATTGAGGGCATTACACCTCCAAACGACATATTTTCAAAAATAAGAGTTGGGAAAGGTTCTTTTTGGGCATTTGTGGATAATTATGGCAACTTTACATTTGAATTGCTTAAGTTTCCCGGCAATGATACTTCGCTTACTATAATGGATTATGGGTCAGGATTTGTTTTTCCTGAACCACTTAAAATCGAAATCCCTCGAGATGGAAAAATTTCAGGGATTGAAATTAACATGCAAAGTCCAACAGCATGGATTATGGGAAATATTATTGACCAGAATGGGGAACCAGTCAATGAATGGCTTCGAATGCACCTTTATTTTGATGATAAGCAAGCATCAGAAAAAAAAGCGGTGGCGATAGGTTCAGATTATAGTGAGTTGGCGGGACATATTGTTGCTAAAGGTTCATATTGCTTCGGAGTGTTTGAAAACATTTATAGACTTGCCTTAAGGGGTATTTCTACGAATAACTCATATATGCTTCCCTCACCGCAATGCAATTCATCTTTTCAGCTTGCTGAAGGTGATACATTGCAAAAGGACATAATGTGTTATAAGACCGATAATTTTGTATATGTAAAAATTGAAAGACCAGAAGTTTTTAAAAATAGATCATTCTTAATTCGCGCCAGTTCTGAAGGATATTACAATGAATCAAATAGCCATAATTTGACTGGAATTGCTAAAATACCGATTTGCACAGAAGTATCAAATGTTTTTTACATTAGTTTACCACTTAGTGATTTTAGAGATTACAATTTTTATATTGAGGAACAAACCGTAAGTGTGGGAGATACGATTACAGTTGAAATTATCACTATTGAAGAAGCAAAAGAACGAAAAGCTAAGAAACAATCGCATTAATTCAATTATTGAAATTTGATATGCAATGAAAACAATCTTGAAATTGCTATATAACAAGGAGTGATACTATGAAAAATACATTAAAAATATTTCTGCTTTTGCTTCTTCTGACACTGCCCAAATTGCCATTTTTAGAATTTTCCGAAACTAATAAGTGCAGCATTGTTTGGGCAGACACACTCGAGGAAGAAGAAGCCATTAACATTGAACCGACAACGGCGCTTTCCGATGCTACCGCAATCCCCGATAGCGCCGATGTGCCGCCGATAACAATTGAGATTACCGAACCAACACAACCGACAAAACCAGCACCAGTGCGAATTCAACCTCCTGTGGAAGAAGAAGGATTAGCTCGAACCATGGATACTATGGAAACAATGGATTTATTTTACTCGCAGGACTTCGAAAGTACTTGTGGTTGGAGTTATACTTCCCCCGGTGGTTATAGCAATTATTGGGTATGGGGAAGTGGAGGGGATTATCATTCTTCCAATAGCGCCGTGCAAGTATGGCAATGGTGTGACGGTGGTAAAAGTGCAGATTATTGGTCTGTTGACTATGGTGCTTATGCTGGCGTATCTCGCGATTTATCCAAGACATTTGATTTTTCTTCCGGTGCTATTGCCACAGCATCATCTATTACCTTTACATATTGGGTATTATGCGACGCTGAATCCGGTTGGGATGATGTCCGGGTGTTAGTTGAAGGAAGCGAAGTGAGTGGACCATGGACCGGTATAACTACATGGACACAGAAAACAATAGACCTCTCCGCCCAAGCCGGGAATTCAGCCGTTGATGTTATATTTCGATGGAGAAACGATGGTTCGGATCAGTACCAACCCGGGGCGCGAATAGATGACATTGCGATAAATTACACTCCCGGCGCCGATCCTTGCGATGATGTCATTTCCATTGGCGGTTGCGGTTCAGGATACTCAAAAACTTATACAGGCGGTGGTTCAGGTTCATGGAACACAAGTTTTTGCGGTTGGAGCACTCCGGGAATCGAACAGGTCTATAGTTTTGTGGCGCCTTACACAGGAACTTATAGTATCGAGGTTACAGCAGCAAGCGGCTATGTAGATTACGGCTGGCGTGCCTCGAGTTGTGCGGAAACAGGATGGAATTGTATTGATGACATTTACACAACAGGCACCTATGGTTCAATGTCATGGACTGCCAGCACAACATACTACATACTACTTGATGATGAGAATTCCACTACTGGAACTCATACATTCTACATCAATTGCCCCTGTCCAACACCTGCCAATCCGGGCAATCCAACAGTTACTTCTTACAACTGTGGAAGTACGACAATCACGCGTTCAGGTTCACCGCCAGCCGGAGAAACATGGTATTGGCAGGGAACATCCTGCGGGACTAGTACCGCTCTTGGCTCGGGTTCGACTTATAATGCCACTTCCACTAACACATATTACATCAGGTCGAGAAAAGACTGCGGTACATGGTCAACCGGCTGCGGAAGCGTTGCTGTTACTGTTTACCCAAACACTGGAAGCGCATGTCCCGGATTAGGGGCGATGGCGCTTGGAAGTACCTATACAGGCACTTTATCGCCAGTATGTAGTGACTGGTCCTCATACACAAGCTGCGCTTATACCGAACCCGGTGATGAGGTCGTCTATACATTTACACCCGAGATAAGCGGATATCACCTATTTACCTGCAGTTCACCATCGGGGGGAGATGCTGATTTCTTCTTGATGAGTTCATGTGGCAATTCAGGAACTAACTACTTTGGTGGTTGTTTCAGCACTGGTACAAAATATGCGAATCTTACAAAGGGAACTACCTATTACCTAATTGCCGATAATTATTCATCCGTCAATACTGCCAGTTATAGCATGAAAGTTACCTGGGAACCCTGTTATGCCAGCAATATTACTGCAATGTCTCTCGATTCATATTATACCGGCACACTCGGACAGGACGGTGCCTGGGATGGACCTTATAGCGAGTGCGGATACTCTGAACCGGGAGCTGAAAAAGTTTATTCATTTGCTTGTGGAACCACAACTGACTATTTGGTCGAATGCGACCAAACCGCAGGTGATTGCGATTTCTTCCTTATGAGTACATGCGGCACCGGTGGTGACAACCTATTCGACGGTTGTGTGGGTCTTGGTGACAAAGTAGTTTCTCTTACAAGTGGTAATACTTATTACTTAATCATTGACAATTATAGTTCAGCCAGCGATGCAAGTTATGGTGTACGCATTTCACTGGATTGTAATAATCCCGAAGCTGAAGGCACCTGGGTCGGTGATATATCCACAAACTGGTTTGATTCTGACAACTGGGGACAGTGTGTTGTTCCCAATTCTGGGACAACTGTAACAATTCCAGCAGGTTGCTCAAATTATCCCAATATAAGTTCCAGCATAGCATACTGCAGTTTTATTACTGTCAACAATGGTGCTTCTCTTACTATTAGCGGGTCAGGTGAACTGGAAGTAACGAATGAATACTATAACTCTGGTACTCTCACTATAAGCGGTGGCACACTCGATATTAACGACCCCAATAGTGAAGATGGATTACATAATTACTCGACCGGTCAGGTAACGCAAACAGGAGGAGTAATATCTATTGCGCAATCGTTCATGCAGGAGGGTGGTCGTTTCGACATGGATGGCGGAACAGCTACATTCGGGCAATATCTTTACCATGTTAACGAAAATGCATCCGTAACTGATATGACTGCTGGAACGATGAATATTAATGGCAACTTTCCCCTTTATGAGGGTTCTTTCTGGCATTCCGGCGGCACAATTAACGACAACGGCTACTACCGCGAACTCGATGCCGGCGGCGGTAACTACTATGGCAGCGGAACAGCAGTCTTGAATCTTACAGGTAGTAGTTATATTCGTTTGCAGCGAGCCGGTTCCTATTTCAATAATGTTACTATCAGTGGAACATATAATATGTCCAGTGACAATACGCAGCACTGGGATGTGAATGGAAACATCACTGTAACCGGTACATTCGACTGGAACGACCCAACTGATAAATATATATATTGTGCCGGAAACTGGAATTCGAGCGGAGCAACAATCACTCAATACAATGCATATATCTATTTCGATGGCAGCGGCGCTAATACTATTACTACAAATGGTGCCGAGCATTTCAATTACTTGCAGATTAGCAAAACCGGTAATGGTATGACTTTGAATGGCAATGTTCGATGCGAACATTTGATACTCAATTCCGGCTATTACCAAATAAGTTCATTTACTCATACCAGCGATGGAGTGTTTTATGGAAACGGCGGTGAACTTCGGATGACAACCGGCATAATGAATGTCAACAGAGCAACAGATAGCGGTTCCCATGCCGGTTTCTGGATGGGAGCTACTTGCACGGAGAATATTACCGGCGGTACAATTAATCTTACCGGCTATGGATTGGGACTCGATATCATGGACATAGACGGTAACTTCACACCTACGGGCGGTGAAGTTGTTATCACCGGTGCTACAGACCCGGTTTACATTGATGGTTCAGGGACGCTTACATTCTATGACCTGACAATCAACCGCACAGCAAATGATGACAATATCAACCTGCAAACTAGTATCGGTGCTCGAAGTATTCAAATAGACCGGGGTGAACTTGCATTAAGTGGATATACCGTTACTACTCAGTATATGGATGTCTATGATGGAAGACTGAATATCGGTACTGGAACCTGCAATGTTACAGGTAATGGTCCCTATTTCCACAGTGGCGGAAGGCTTACAATTACTACCGGTACTCTGGATTGTGGAAGTAATATTTACTTCTATTCCGGTGCTTCCGGCGATGCAGTGAGCGGTGGTAATATTTACTGTGCTGCGGAATTCTGGGTTGAAGCTGGAGGTTCTTTCACCCCATCCGCAGGTAATGTTACTATGGATGGCGCCGCTACAGGCACAATAGATAACGATGCCGGTGCAAGCTGTTATTTCTACAACCTTTACACTAATAAATCTGCTGCCGCAACCGAGGTTAATGCAGAAGGAACTATCGAAGTCAATAACCAGATGTTCATCAATACAGGCACATTCGATGTGAACGGCGCAACTGTTAATATAGAAGGTCCCAGTGTGGCCGGACCTGCAATTACACTCGGCAATGCTGCGGGCAGCAATGATGCTTATCTGAAGCAGGCTTCCGGCACAGTCAATATCACCGCTAGTGTGAGTGACATCAAAGCTTTATATATCCGAAGCGATGGGCAGTTTAACCTTAGCGGCGGGAACTTTAATCGTAATATCTCGATATCAGATGACTACGATTGGTGCATGCACATCGAGAGTGGTGGTGTCTATAACCAGACCGGCGGAACATTCAGACTCGATAACCAAACTCCTTCATGGTGGTGGGGCAATACAATAGACGCCGGCGGTGATTTCAATATGAGTGGTGGTACATTCTATAATGATAACTGTATATATTGTAGTGGAACAATGGATTTTGACGGTGGAACTTTCTATGTTGTTTCATCATCGAGTGAAACTATGGGCGAGTTTTATATCTATAGCGGTGGACGAATAGATGCACGCAATACTACATTCACTCGTTTCGGAGCAAGCGGAGTATATTTTGATGGAATCTCTATCCAGAGCGGTGCTCAGGTGGGAACCGCTGTGGGTGATGACAGCGACGATTTCGACGGTTGCACATTCAGCGATTGGAACACGGGCGGAAGAGCGCTTACGGTGGCAAATACACAAAGTTTCACAATTGCAACAATTTCACTTACAAATACTGCTGGAACAAACATATATAAAACCACCGCAGGTAATATAACTGTTACGGGTGCGAGTACCGGCACTCGCTGGGGAGAACTTTACGACAGCGATGCCGAGGGAACTTCAGCCAGCTTTGTCGATTGGCCCAATACAGTTGGGCTTACCGGCGCCGATGGCAGCGCAACAGCGAGTGACCCAGCCGATGGCGTAACTAATTATTACTCAAGTGGCGCAACTGCTACAGCCACAGGTAGTCCTGCTGGTGCACTATGGGAAGTTGCTCCGGGCGGATGTGTTGCGACATCGAGTGGTTCCGGTAGCCCGGCAAATCTTGGCGCAATTACATGCAATGCGACTATTACATGGAATCAACCAAACAGTGCACCAACTGTTGCGCCGGCTGATATTACTGAATCGATAACCGATATGTATCCGACGATTTCTTATAATGTTCAGGTGGCATATCACGATGCCGATGGATACGCAGACCTCGAACAATGCAGATTTAAACTGGACCATCCATCCGCTACCGATATTGAATTGGAAATAACTGAAGGCGGTTCAGGAGCGCGAACTGTAACGGTAATTTCCGGGTCGGCTTATTTAACCGCATATAGCGCCAATGCCGCAGCATCGGGTAATGATTACACTGTTACATGGACATTCACACTCGATTGGGATTGGACCGAGAACACCAGTATCGATTATTATGTATGGTGTGATGATGTATGGAGTGGAAGTGATGATGCAACCAAAGATGCTAACGATGATTATGAGAATGATATGATATTCAGTGGCGAAGGCGAATCGGGCGACCCGGCACAGGATGACGGCGTTCCTGCATACGGACGTACAGGTAATGTGTATTTCGAGGGAAGCACTACAGCTCCTGCCAATGTAACCGGCATTACTGTCTATATGGAAGAAACCGCACCGTCATCGGCAGACCGCAACAGTGTTGCGCCTACTGTCGGCACCGGAGCATTTAGTTTAAGCTGGGGACCCGGTCCCGGTCATGCATGGAACAGCAGAACTATCCGAACTAGAGTTGTTACTCCTCACGGTACACATTACGGAAGCAGTCTGGCAATGGCTGTCGAATATGGTGATGCTTCCACTACGGCTGAAGGTGGAACCGATACCGATAGTTATTACTCAGTCAGCTATCCTGCTTATGATGCCGGTCTAATGGGTATTGGAGGTGCTTCAACTATATTGACTACCGGAGACGATGTAACCAGCAACCAAGACCTTGGTTTCGATTTTCTATATTACGGAACAAATCATGCATCAGGAGCAAGCCAAATAACTGTTGGAAGCAACGGATATGCATCCCCCGGAAATACTTATAATTCCAGTTCAGCAGTTGCCTGGCCAATGGCAAGTGCAACAATTGCAGGTCTTGGCTGCGATTGGGAATTGGGAGGTTCAGGCGGAAGTGGTTCAGTTTATAGGAAAAATGGGGCGAACTATGTCGCATTCATATGGTATCAAACTTGCCATTATTCGGAATCTGCAAATTATGCTACATTTGAGGTTGTCATATACGATAATAGCGACATCTTAATTCAAGTAGATTATATATATCATTTCGATGAGAACTATGTCTGCGGACTAAACCGCGGCGATGGCACCGATTATGAAATCTGGTATAATGATGGCGGCGATGATTGGGATTACCCGCAAGACTTAGACAATTTCGCTGTGTATTATACATATAACCAACCGCCACCTGCACCGACACTTGCCGGACCTTTCGATAACTATCGCAAGGACCACCCGATAAGACTCGAGTGGAACGACCCCGGTAGTAGTGCAGATTACTATAAAGTTCGATGGACTCCACATTATGATTTCGATGTTCCCGCTGAAATCGACAGTGCTATGACTTCAAATTTATATTATGACATAGCATCCGGATTGGGGGATGATTCCACATACTATTGGCAGGTTTGCGCTTCGAATAACAGCGGTTCAAGCTATGGCGATTATTCATCGGAGAAGCGCGGTTTCACACGCAACAGCGGACAAACTGTCGCCGACTGGTATATAAACTGTGTCGGTGGCACAGATACTCAATTTGGAGAAGGAACAACAGGCGGTGATGCTACAGTAACAACCGAAACCGGTGGAACTCCAGACAATGGAAAAGCAACATTGGAATAAAAAAACAATCACTATCGGTGGAGACGATGAATAATAAAAGCATTGTGTGATATTATTATCGAGATAAATAGGTAGGGAAATGAGAATCATAATGAAAATTGAACTCTGCGAATTATAAACCAAAACTCTTTTAAAGGGAGAGGATTATATGAAAGCACTAATCACATCACATGTTTGCATTATTTTCGCGGTTGCATTACTATTTTCATTTGCATGCATAGTGAACGCCACCACATACCTTTACTTTTCAGTGGATGGCGATTCATCGGTTACTCAAGTAACACAAGGACAAACACCTATGATATATGCGGATTGTAGCCCCGGTAGCACTGTTACTTTGGAATTCTGTATCGACATGGATGCTTCCGGGACTGTTACAGACGGTGATGTAAGTCTTTTCATATTCCCTTTGGCGGATAATGAAACAATAATCCTGCCGGATTTAGACCCGACTGATGGAGCATTAATGACTTCTTTTGGAGCAGTTGGTCTTGCACCCATGTATTATGTTTGCAGAATAACCGATGTTGATAGCAGCAGTGCATCCGATGGTATAGAAGTTCTTGCCAATCCTTCTCCCCCCGCAGTTATTAGTGGACACATTAGTATTAGTGGTATCGAAGCGCCATCGCCTATGCTTGAATATGTCTGGATACAGAACTCTACAATGCCGCTGGTCTCCGCGCTTACAGACGATAACGGCGCTTATGAAATCAATATGCTGTCGGATTCGGGAACCGAAATTATTGGACCTATGATTGAATTTGATGGCTATGCAACACCCGAGCCAATCGAAATAATCTATGAAGGCGATACGAGCGGAATAGATTTTTTCTATAATCTTTCAACTGCTTATGTTTATGGCGATATTAAGGATATATATGAAAATCCGATAATTAGAGATGTTCATATTTATTTGGTGAATCAGTCCACTGCAGAACGAACTGAATTAATTGCTACCGATGGAACTTATCTATTCCTCGATGTCGACCCCGACGAATACGAAATTGATGTTACTACAGCCGATTTAATACCTGACTATATGACCCAATTATATTGGGATGACCCGTACTTTCATTTTACGCTCTCGGCTGGTGATAGTATTAGAAAGGATTTAACCTGTTATCCAACTGATACCACAATCACTGGTTATATCACTATGGATGGTGAGACTCCGACTGAAACATTTTACCTGTTCGCATTCAATACAACTATGGGATTCACCAAGGTTCTTTCTGAAATATCGGGTGATTTTGAATTGCATGTGGCTCTCGGTGATTCGAGTCCATATCGAGTTCGTATTGGTACGGAAATAACCCCAATTCCCGATGGTTATGTCGTGGAAGGGGCAAATTATCTATATGATGAACCGGTTAGTTCTTATCTGCATTTTAATCTTATCTCCGATTATGGAGCAATAGTTGGAATGATGAATTCGGACCCGGATTATCCAGAGCCAGATAACTATTGTATGCACCGTCTTTCTATCTATTCCGCTATGGACAGCACAATGGTTACTCATATAACCAATACTTACAATCTGGATTACTGTTGCTTTTTAACACCTGGCGATTATTATGGAATTCTTACACCTAGACCTTATCAGGCAATTCCTGAATATCTGGTTATCCCATCCGGTTTTGAAACCACTGCAATCACCAGTCTCGATACAATAGAACTCGATTTTCAATATAATTATAAGCATTGCGATTGCTTCATTCACATTACAGGTGTTCCAGCGGATTCAATTCCACCGGCATGTTTGATTGCCGAGGGCGATGGCTCATTCCCTTATTGCTACTATATAGAAGAAGAAATCGATTCCGGCACGACCGATTTTAATTTCGGGATTTGCGATGCCGAATGGCGCTTTCAGGCTCCGAACATACCGGACTATGTAGCATCTCCCGCTGAAACAACAATCACAATCGATGGCGAGCATACACTCTTGCATTTAACCTTTGAATATACACCATCGGGAATCTCTAAAACAGCGAAACCGATAGAATTTGCTCTGTATCCAAATTACCCGGATCCCTTTAATGCTGTAACTCGAATGAAATATTCCATCCCCATAAATGGTTTTGTACTTTTCGAGGTATATGACATCTCGGGTAAGCTTATTCAAACATTAGTGGATAGAGACCAAAATGCGGGATTCTATTCCGTAATTTGGGATGGCAAAACAAACTCGGGCGGATACTGTAGCTCGGGTGTGTATTTTATGAAATTGCAATTTGAAGATACTCAAAAGTTGGGACGCTTGATTTTTGTTAAATAGTAAAATGAATAACTATTACAAACATAGGGCAATTTTAAGCTGGCTTATTCCCGCTGGGCTATGTCTTGCATTGTATCCGGCTGTCACATACGCGGATACTACTGCGCGCTGGATAGTAAATGGAGATTCCACCGCCACCGAAGCTGTGCAAGGCGATTCCGTAATTCTCGAATTCCAACTCGATGAAGTTGGAGAGCAGATTTCTTTTTCATTGTGGCTCGACTTTGATACCAGTTATACAATAACGGAGAATGATATTTGTATGTATAATACACTTGTTTCGGATGATAGAGGAACTCTCTTGTTTGGTTTACCAAATATATCACCAGATTTTGATAGCATCATCCAACTTCAATTTGCTTCCTTTACACTTCCGGCATGTCCAATATTGTGCCAATATTGGGACTCGGATTTGCTGTCCCACACGATACCCCTTCTTATTGAACCTATACCCGAGCCTATCCGAGTAATAAACGGCACAGTTACTCTGGAAGGAATTACTCCCCCGGATGACCGATTGAAAAATATATTGGTATGTACACCGCTACTCCAGATTGATTTTAAATTCTATCATGGCGCTATAACGGATGAATATGGCAACTTTACATTAGGAACCTTTTATCACGATACAAACTTCGTTCTTGTGCCATTTACTATGATCGACAAATATATAATTCCAGAACCGGAATATTCCTACCTTTCTGAAGACACGGTAACAATGGATTTTACATATAGTCTTGCACAATCTTACATATATGGGGATATTATCGATGAAGCGGGAAATCCTCTTACTTTCCCTGTGATAATTAGCCTTATTGATGAAGAGAATTTAAAAAACCGTGTATTATTCACTGCAGAAGAACAATATTGTATAGGTGTTTCTCCGGGTAGATACAGGATTTTAGCAATGGATTTTCAAATGCAAGTGTTAGGATATATGTCTTCGAGCCATTCAAAGTTTAATATTTTCGATGGTGATTCATTACGAGCAGACCTGACATGTAAAAGACAAACTGAAAATATTTATTGCAAAGTGACTAACGATGGTGGTGCACCTCCACGAAGTTATTATATTTCTGCTAAATCTATACACAAAGAAGCAGCACATTTATTCGGCAATATCGGAGACATCTTTCCCATTGCCGTTGCGCCTGATTCGGAGGAGTATTCAATTAAGTTTAACACAGCGCCGGTTGGGATGGAATTACCGGAAGGTTATGCAATTTCTATCAATAATGAGCGAGATGCGAATATTGGGGATACGGTTAATTTTGAGATTGTTCCGGCAGCGGGTTCGGTTTCCGGCAGTGTAATTATAGAACCCGGTGCGGAATTAAATACTTCATGGAGTTGGTTCAGACTTTCAGTAAAGGATTCAGTCTGGGAGGATGTTACTGAAGAACCACTCGATTCGAATGGTACATACAGAGTTTATCTCTTACCGGGAACTTACAGAGTATCGCTCGACTCGAAAGATAGACATTATTTCTCAACTCCTGATGAGTATCAGGATATAACTGTGGGAACCGACGAAGTAGAGGAATTGGATTTTGTTATACATCCGATTAACTACCGTGTTCAAGTCAATTTGCATGAGGCGGATTCAGATTCTATAATTGAGCAATCTGTTCATTTTAAAAGCGGCGAGTGGCCCGATGGGATGCAATTGTGGCTCGATATTGGACCCGGTGATACAATTTTCACAACCGGTCTGCCTACCGGCGAGTGGGTTGTTTATGCTCCAAATGTGAGTGGTCATGCAGCCATTATAGATTCAGCAGTTTTCATACTCGGACCATCCGATACTTTTGAAAATATCGATTTCAATTATCATGAGGGAGTTTGCGCGTGGGTTATCGGCGATGTCCACGATGGAGATGATGAGTTTCTACCGGATGAGATATGGGTTGCTTTAACAAATCTATCTACTAATGAAACGGATTCAATTATGACTGAAAGCGGACACTATGAGTTTGCAATAATACCGGGAGAATACCAATTGCAAACTTCATACGCGCTACTCGACCATGAACCACCTTATTTGATGCCTCCTTATTGGATAACCGATTACTTCCGGTTTGGATTAGAATATCTCGATACTATCGAGCGCCCATTGTGGGTATATATTGCCGATACTGCCGCTTACATTAATGTTATTGAAAATGACGGTTTTCCTTCAAGATATTATAAATTCCGCGCAACAAGTGGAAATATGGGATTGATGATAAGACATACGGATGCTTATGGAGATGCAGTCATGCCATTGTCTGTCGGAGATTATGGCGAATACTCTTTATCTATCGCATTGACCGATACACCAATACCGGAGACTCTATTTATTGAGGGGAATGAGAACTGGAGTTGTCTTCCGGGGGATTCTTTTTTCGTAAATATAACACCGTATGAACATGAAATCTGGGGCAATGTTACTATGGCTTCATCTTTCGATGAGCTATTGCCATGGAAGTTGTCTGTGTTTGCTCAAACGGATACACTTTTTATCTCCAATACCCGTGTGATGAAATATGGTTCCTATGCAAAAGCGATACCACCCGGAGTTTTCTCATTGTGGCTCGAGGGACTCGATACAGCATTAATTAAACCTGTTATGTATGATTGTATCACAATGGAGGATGCTGATTTATTTGGATATGATTTCATCTTGAATACAAAAACATGCCGCGTGGAAGCTCGAATTGAGAATGTTCCTATGGATAGTATCCCGGAGACTTCAGCACAGAATTTCGGGGATGGCGAATATCCCGATTGTTACTTCGTTTTAGCGGATATAAGTGAAGGTGATTCAGTATACTCCTTCTTGGTTTGTGATGGCGAATGGATTTTCTCGCCACCAGTTATTCCGGGATATTCTGCCAATGAAACTACTTTAGTTATAACTGAAGATGATACACTGATTCACATCGCTTTTACTTACGAACCTTCAGATATCGATAATGAAGCTATAAAGCCGACTGAATGGTCTGTCAAAGCATATCCGAACCCATTTAACCCGAATGTTCAATTGGAATATTCAATTGCAAAAGATGAAAACATTAGAATTGAGATATACGATATACTCGGACAAAAAATAACCATTTTACAAGATTCTTTTAAACCTGCTGGGAAATACATTGTCCATTGGGATGGCGCTGATGATAACGGTATTATACTTCCATCGGGTATCTATTTTTTTAGATTGAAATGTAAAAGCTTTGAGAAAAATATTGAAATTATTCACTTACAATAAAAAGAGTGAGGTTAAAATGATATTAAAGAAATACAAATCGTTAAAAATCTTATCTATTGGGGTTTTGGTGCTCTTCTTGTGCCCAATTATCTGTTATGGGCAGAATGCAGCTTTTCCTAAAACGACGGTTGCAGTTGAAGATGAACTTTCAACTGAGGAGCAGCAAATCGAACAGCAAGGACCTGAAATTGGTTATGATTCACCTGAAAGAATTGCTCGCATAACAAATCCTGTGCAATGGTATCATTGCCCGCATGAGGTTCTAGAATTTACGGTACCACCGCGCTGGGATATGCGAACTCTTAACAACAAAATTGAATGGTTAGAAAAATTAGTAGATAATCCCGAATTGCTTAGTACTAAAGAATACAAAGATTCATGTCTGCTTGTTCCTCTCAATACCGGCATTGGTCATACACCGCTGGAAGTCCTTTCCATAAGTGTTTCTAACGGAGAAAAAAGGAAAATATTCAAAAATGGTGTAGATATTACAATTGAAGAAGCTGTTCAGGTATATAAAACTCAACGAGAGCGGATGCATGCAGAAGGTTTTGCAAATACAAATGATTTCATAATTGCACATTATGACTCCAATCTTTATAGAGCAAAACCAGAGGTAATAGAATGGATGCTCGATTGCCCGATGTTAGGACCCGAAGAAAGAATCTATTGGGAAGCTCTAAGAAGCGGAGACACTCTCACAATTATGAGTACCTTAGAAACTATGGCTTGGACTGGTTTTCGTGCATATTGGGATGGAACAGATACGGATGACTGGCATACTAATAGTAATTGGACCAGGTATGACGGTGTTGACGAATACTATGTAGTTCCTGTCACAAGTGATATCGTTGATATTTTAAATTTGTACACTGGTGGTTCATCAATATTTTACTGCAAAATATCAAATGGGAATACACCTTACCTATACCGTTTATATATTTACGATTTTGATGGTTCAAGAACACTTGAACTCACTAATTCAAGAAATGTTTATATTGGTCAAGCAGGTGACCCAAACTATGAAGAGGAGATGTATATTGCAGGTGGTTCAATTTATAAGCAAAGCAGTGGAAACCTATATATGAGTAATAGTAACACCACCACAGGGGTTGGAATGTATGGAACCGCGGATATAGGCTGCTGTTTAGTTGTAGATGGCACTTTGCAGATGTATGGCGGTAATATGTATATCGATGATGATTTAATTGTGCATGGCGATGTTTCTCATACTGCGGGAACTATTCAAACAGGATATAATTCAACAGATGGTGCGCTTTATATCAGTGGTTCGGCAGGACTTACACCGACTTATACGCATACTGGCGGAACTATTCAGATTCACAGAAAAATGTACACAAGTGGTGGTTATGGTGCATACGGCACTGGAACAGGTTATTACCGTGGCTCGGGCACTGCAAAAGTCGAGATGGACTGGAACGATAATAATGATGGATGGATATATATATATGATGGCAGTGATGGACACAGTTACTTTTATGACCTTGAAATTGACGGAAACACAGCTCTTACATGTGGTTCGGGTAGAGAATTGGATATCAATAATGATTTTACAATTAATTCATCCGATGCTTTTACGGCAAACAGCTATAACATGCTTGTTGCCGGTGATTGGACAAATAACGGCACTTTCACTCCCGGCACAAATACCGTTACATTCGATGGTAGTATTAACAGCCAAATTCTTGGTGGAATTACAACTTTCTATAACCTTACTTTGAATACTACTTCTACTGCTTTCAATGCCCTTGAAAACGGTACGGGGGATGGCGCCGGTATTAGAGTTAATGTTACCAATGACCTGACAATAACCGATGGCTCTTTTGAACTGAATGATGCATCCGGAACTGAACTCGATGTCAATGGAGATATAGCAATTCAGGCGAATGGGACAATAAATGCCAATGACGCTAATATAAACATATATTGCGATAATAATTGGACGAACAGTGGAAGCTTTGATGCGGGCAGTAATAGCACTGTTACTTTTGATAACTCATCGACAATTATTACCGGCGGCACAGGAGCCGCGCAAGATTTCTATCATGTAGTTTCGAGTGCAAATGCAACATTATCTACAAATGACATCGACATTAATGGCAACTTCACAATTTCCGCCGGCACATGGAATGCAAGCGGTCACGATATGTATGTTGCGGGGAATTGGACAGGCACAGGTTCTTTTACTCACGGCTCGAATACTGTAATATTCAATGGCAGCGCAAACTCCACAATCACACCTGCCGAAACTTTTTATGGACTCAAAACTCAGAAAACTGCTGTAACCGACACCGTGAAACCTATCGGCGGTAACATCATTTGCTCGAATTTTCAAGTTCTTACAGGCGTTTATCACACGAACACAAGAACACTGACTGTAAATAGCATTGGAGGTGAGCATTTCATTGTAGATGGCGCTAATTCAAAGCTCTATGTTAATGCCAATGTTACAATTACTGATGACGGGTTCGGCAACTCGGACCATCTGTATATAAAAAACAATGGAATTGTTGAACTCACAAGTGGTACTTTACGATGCGAAGATAATATCTATATCGGTAACGGTGGTACCGGTGGCACATTCAAAGCTTCAGGTGGAACAGTTGATTTCTGGGATAATACATGGGGAACAGCAGGCGGTTCTACGATGATTATATACAACGGTGGATTGTTGCAGATTACCGGAACTGTTATTTGTGAAGGGTGGTACATCGAGGCAGGGAGCGGTGGAACAGCCGATATTGAACCTAATGCCACACTGAAACTTAAGGATGCAACCGGTCTTAATACTGCATCCGGTGGAACCATCGAAGTATTAGGAACAGCCGGTAATCTTGCAACCATTACAATGGAAAACACTGGTGGACATCAATTATATGTTGTAAGTGGATCGACAATTAAAGCTCAGTACGCTAAATTTGAATACATGGACGCTTATGGTGTCGAGTGCATGAGCGGTAGTCAGATAGGTTCTACTTCCGGTAATGATGTTGATGATTTTGATAACTGCACATTTGATAATGCAACTAGAGGATTAACAATATCAAATAGTGAGACATTCACAATCGATGCGCCGGTCTTTAATAGCGGTCTAACTTATAACATTGATAAAACTAATGACGCGGGGGATATTTTGGTTTGCGGTGCAACGGGCGCTAAATCCGGAGAGGATTATGATGATGATAGTTATGGAAGAGTTACATGGTCAGATACACCTGTTACACCATATAATCCAGATCCTGCACATAATGAAACAGATGTGGGTGTAGAGGATAACCTCAGTTGGTCGGGAGACGGGACTTCATACGATGTATATTTCAACGATTTCAGTCCGCCGACAACTTGTGTAGAAACAGATAATACTACTGGAACTTATGAACCCGGCACAATGGATTATTTAGAGGATTACTATTGGAAGATTGTCTCAAAATCACCGTGCGGAAACACCGAGGGTCCTGTGTGGCATTTTCAAACCCAAACTGAACCGGCATCATCAGGAACATGGACATCACCGGTAATAAAGAACCCAAGTTCCGGCGCTTGCGGAGGAGGTTGGAGTAAAGTTCATTGGACACAAACCCTCAATGGTGGTACTATATATCTTGACATCAACGATGGTTTAACACATGTGCTCATACCCGGGTATGAAAATATAGCGTGGTCCTCGGATAGTTGTGATATCAGTGGTATTTTAACCAGTGAACATGAGTATATTGAATTAGAATTCAAACTTAGCGACGCTAGTACAGGTGGATGGGTCGAACTTAACGATGTGTGTGCCACTTGGAATTCCGGTCTAACACCTAATGCGGATGAGTGCGTTTGGGTAGGTTGTGTCGATACTGATTGGGATGATGAAGATAACTGGTGCAAAGGTACCGGTACTACTGCCCCACCTTCGGCTGATGATAATGTGATTATTGGTTCCGATGCTATCGATGATGCAGTCATTACTACTAGTCCAGGACTTTGTAATGATATTACAATTAGCAGCGCTTCCCACTCTCTAATCCTAAATAATGGTTTAACTGTCAATGGTGACTGGGACAATACCAGTGGCAATTTTACACCGGGTTCAAACACAGTTACTTTTGGTGGTGGGGCTGCAACAATTACCCCCGGCGGTTTAACAACGGGATATACATTCAATAATGTTATTTGTAATGCAACCGGAACAAAAACTCTTGGTGGTGATATCAAAATTGGCGGTAATTTCACCTTAACCGCAGGCACATGGGATGTGGATGCTGCAGATTACAGCATGGATGTCGGTGGTAACTGGACAAAAAATGGCGGCACATTCACATACCAGGAGGGTGATGTTGTATTCACCGGTACTTCCAACAGCGATGTTGCAGGCAGCCAAACAACAACATTCTATGACCTCACAGTCGATAAATCAGTAGGTACGGAAAAAGTAACATTCGCTACAAGACCGATGGATGTGAATAACGACTTGAGTATCAACAAAGGTGAACTGGAGATAACTTACAATTCTGCCTGGTCGGATGTAGATGGAAATCTTACCATTGGAACAAACGGCATACTCGACCAACAGATGAATTGGAGTTCCAGTTATGGTATATATGTTGGTGGCAATTGGAATGATGGAGGTTCTTTCCTCCCTTATAATCCCTCAGCTATCCAACTTGATGGGAACGACCCGTCCACTATCAGTGCCGTTAATGCATTTCATTATCTCCTTATGTCTGGTGGAACAGGGCATGTTATTACAATGAATACGAATGTTACCGTTAATTCCGATTGCTGGGTTGGTTATAGCGGTAGTGGAGCTATACCGGTTACTTTTGAACCCGGTGGACATAAACTTACTGTTGGGGCAACTCTTGTGAATAGTGGCACGATAAATGTCGATGCTACTACTGATTCTATTGTAGTTGCTTATAATCTTCAAAATGGTCGGTTAGCTAATGGAATCATAAATGTCTCCGCTGGAATTGTAGAATGCGGCACAACAAGTCCGTATGACTTTTATAATGGATATTCAACTGGGTTTACCGGCGAGTTAAATATAACCAATACTGGCGCTGTTACGAGTAATGACGCTTTTCACAACGGCTATGCCGCTAACGGCACGATAAACATATCCGGTGGCACTCTCACGGTTGATGGTATTTTCTATAACGGATACACAGGTCCCTTTACGGGAGATATCGACCATCAAGGCGGTGCAATAAATGCAAATAGCCTAATGTATGTTCGATACGGTTCGACATTTGATGCATCGGGAACCGCAGACATTAATGTTGCAAATTCCTTATATATTGGCAGCGCAACTACAGCGGGTACTATGAATCTATATGGTTCCAGTGTTGATCTGGATGTTGATAACGATTTAACCATTTATGGAAGTAGCGCATTAGATTGTAATGATGGAACACCTTATGCTCCATTAATCTATGTTGACGGTAACTGGTCTAATAGTGGTACTTTCACTAGTGGACAAAGTAATGTAGAATTAGATGGCACCGGTGCACAGGATATCGGTGGCTCGGTAACTTCAACTTTCTATAATCTAATTATTACCAACACTTCAACTACAATAACCCTTGGGCACGATATTGCTGTCAGCAATACACTTTATGTTGATGAAGCCACTTGCGCCGGTATCGATACGGATAGCGGCAATCAAATTGATATGGACCCATAAGCAAATTAAATTGTAACCTTATCCTTAACTGAAAATTGAAAAGCGACTCACAGTTTTAGCAGTCATATTTTGCTTTTTAAGCCAATCAAAAAAAAAGGGGTAATACGCCCCTTTTTTTTTGATTTCGCTATATTGATTTTTTTGCCGGATACTATTAGAACGGTATGTAATCCACATCGAATGTTGTACTTACGAACTCGATTGTTTCTCTGAGCAAGTCTGTAACTTCATCGTTATCGTTTTCGCAATAGTAAAGCGGGAATGCGAACAATGCGGTTCGTGTATTTTGCTTTGCAAATCTAACCGCCATAGTTCTACCAAAAATATTTGCAGCATCAATACTGGTGGAGTCTCCAAATACGCCGCCATTATAAACCGGCACACTGTAAGGAATTCCGATAAAGTGGTCGTATAAGCCCATCGACTTGATGCCCCTTATTCTGTCAGATGCAACATGTAAATCTTGCAGGTTGGGATAGAGGGATACATTGCTAACTTCCGCCCACTCAAACGATGCATTATCTGACATCCATGTTATTCCAAACATATCGAAAGGAATCTCTCCGTATGGGTTTGTCAGACATTCCGTTGCAAAGTCGGAGATATTATTGAAGAATCCTCTGCCATCGAATATGATTCTTCCGCCAGCCATAACATAGTCTCTCAGTTGGTCGAGAACACTATCGCTTGGTGAAAATGTAGAAGCTCCACTTTGAACACCTAGATTGAAGTAATAAATAATGCTGTATTGCTCGAGGTCATAATCCGTAAGGTCTAAGCTACTATTACTTCTAATAGCCTGTCGCGATTCAAATGAATCATAGAGACTACTCTCAAACTGTCCAAGAATATCGTCATAGAAATCCGCCATATCGGTGTCCCATCCCATATATGGTTCGAGTGGATATACGGCAAGCATCTTGTGTTCAAATGTGCCATCCTGTATCGAGTTCACAATATCGGGGTCGCTCGGGTCAAAATATGGATGGTGTGCATTGAACTCGAATGTGTCCTGAACAACACCTTCATAAAAAGCATCATCCCTGACTTTGATAATAAAATAGCAGTGCCCCGATGGAATTTCGCCTTTAAGGGTTGTGTTGGCTAACCTGATCCAGCCATCTGTTGGGTCTTTTCCGCAATAGCTTAATGAAACTGAATCTTCTGATTTTGATGTGAGGTAAATTTCACCGGAATCCAAATTCTCGACCCACCAATAGTATTCGAGTATAATGGAACTATCGGGGTCGTGCGCCTCCCATGAAATAGGCACACCGAACCAATCATAAGTAAAATCATCGAGAATCCAATAATTACAAGTATCTCCTTCAGGATATTCCTCGTTTTCCTTAATACACAACGAGTCGGGCGGTTCATTGGTTCGGAAATAGAAATAGCATACCGGGTCGGAAAAATAATTATCTATGTCGATACTGCGTACACAAAAGAGATGCCTCGTTGTGTCCTCGCCTTGTTCCAGTGAAAGGTAAATTGTGTCTGCATGAGATTCTGTCGATATCCATGTAAAAGTATCGTCATGACTTGAGCTAATAATTAAATCGGGAATTTCGAGAGTTCCATTGTAATATCCATCCAAATTTGCTGAATCAATTTTATCTGTAACAAGGTCGATATACTCATATCCTTCGATTATACCGTCCCTATCGGTTCCCCACCACCATATAACCGGTGCAGCGCCCATAACCGCACTGTCGGGGGGATTATTGTATAGATTGATGTGGGGGTTCGTTTTATCTATTTCGGAACCTTTATAATCGGTGCAGCCGATAAAAATTACCACAGCTAAAAATGTTATGCTCCACAGGATGAAAATTGCTTTTCTCATATTGCTCTCCTTAATTTATACAAAAGTATTTTTATAATCAGAATTCTGCGCCCAGACCGAATCTGTGAACGCTTTCCAAATCTCTCATATATGTGAAAGAGTAATCGATTCGTGACATCAAACCGCCTATGGGCAATTTCACTCCACCTCCGAGTGTGAAAAGGTCGGAATCGTACTGGTATTTAATACCACCTCTTAAAAAAGCAAATTCCTTGTATGCATACTCCATACCTGCCTGGAATTTTTCGAGGTTATCATTTGGATGAGAACCCTCGGCATCGAGTGTAATTCTATGCATCGAGTTATTAATAATCTCGACTGCCATACCAAAATGGAATGCCATCGGTAATGGTCCGCTTTGTTGAATGAATTTAAGGTCGGGACCGAAATTACTCAGTTTCATACCAAGTCTCAAATCTTTGAATGCAGTTTTATAGATAGTGCCAATATCCATTGCCCATCCATGTGCATGAACATCTGCATAAAATTCACCGATATATTTTAAATTTAATCCAACCGAGAACCTATCCGTAAGCAATCTTGAATATGTTGCGCTAACTGCAAGGTCGCCTGCGGCAAATGTTCTTCCGGTGCCCTCTGGCATGTAAGGTGTTGTTTCAATCATCTCGCCGGTATAAAGCGATACGAATGATATTCCGACCACCGCGCCCGCCGCGGGCATACTGAATGCGCCGAAATCGTGATGAATTCCGGCATATAGCAGAGTATGCGAAATCGCCACTTGCCTTCGTGTTTGCCATGCAAGCCCGGCCGGATTGTAGCAAACTGCGGAAATATCGTCAGCAACAGCGATAAACGCACTGCCCATTCCTTCAGCCCGGGCAGAAAAAGGGATTTCCAAAAATTGTGCAACCGCAGTTCCAACTTTTGCCTGCCCAAAAACCGCTACGGGTAAAATCATCAATAAAATTGTCCATTTAAGAAATATCTTCACATTTGCCTCCTTTTATTTCATTAATCTAATACTTTCGCAAAATAAAGAATCTTGTCATTGCGAGCGTAAGCGAAGCAATCTTGAACAAGGGATAGCTACCCCTTGTTATCAATCAAGAGATTGCTTCCCCGCCTGTGCGGGGACCACTATGCTCCTCGCAATGACATAGTTTTACGGAACTCTTTTCAATTATCGCAAATTATTTAATTATTACAAATTTACCTGTCTGGATTTCTCCCGTCTCGAGGTCTTCTACACTGAATATATAAATACCGCTTGTTATGGACTGGTCGTTTCTTGAAACAAGGTTCCAGTCTTCCTTATTAGCGGTTTCATCGGGGTTATTCTCGTCATGTTCGAGTGTTTGCACAAGGTCGCCATCGACTGTAAATATCCTTATTGTACATCTCTTCGGGATATCATAAAAGCGTAATTTTCTCGAGTATTCCGTCCATTCACCAGTGTAAGATTTTTCCCAGTATTCGGAGTAATCATGGTCAACACGATATGGGTTTGGTACGACTTTTACTTCATTGCCGGATACTCCACGGGGTGCAATATTTTTAGCGTAATTTGTTTTATTAGATTCGAGTGATTCAAGCTTCTTAGTCGGTTGACCATAATCGAATGCGGTAACAACAATCCATTTATCGTCACCCGGAAGGAGATTATCGATTACATAATAATACCATTGTTCGCCTTCATATATGGTGTCCGGCGGCATACCGTTATTAGCGCTGTAAGGTTCCGGGATAAGTGTTGTGTCATAAAGCACATCACTCGATTCGGGGTGAGGAAAATCACCCTCTGCATAGACATGAACATCATAAGGATTACCGGATGGTGAAAGTGTATCTGAATATACGCCCAAAAGGATGGAATCGCTTTTAAGATAAAAATAGCTATAAACAAGATAATCGATATAATCGTATTGAATTAGCGAAACATAGAGATAATCGATGTTATCCTCGGCAATGTATATTCGATACCCCTCAAAATCATTGAGGTTTGTAATTTCATCTTCAACACCTTCGACACCATCGCCTTTCCATAATACAGTAATCTTGTTTTGTCCGGGCACAAGAATGAATTCGGGAGAAGCCGGTGGTTTTGGACCGGTGTAGTCATTATCATATATCGTTTGCACCCAGAAACCGGCATCGCAAAGATTATCGAATCTAAACAGGTCGGGATCCCATGCGGTGCCTTCATTTCGTGGATTAACATGGAAATTCTCTCCAACTATGAATGCAAGAACAATTTTAGCGGAATCACCAGCAGGAATGTCCATAGGTCCAAAAGACAGTAGAAATCTTGTATCGTAACCGTTTTCGAGATTATCTATCAGGGATTGGTTGGTTATTGGTGCGCCCTGCCAATCCGGGTCGTTTATAAATTCGCTAATATCGGTCTGGTCAAAATCAAATTCTCCATTGGACATCACTTTATATTTGCTAATATCGCCTTCCGGAGTGCCTTCAGGGATAGGATTGCCTGTGCGCGCCGGTCCCCAATCATAAGTTTCATCGCTATTTGAAATCCACCAGTTGAAAGAATAACTTAAACCCTCGGGACCCTCGAGCACTTTAGCCGCCATTGCGCCGGTTGGACTCTGTTCGTTAAATGAACCATCCTCAGGGTCGCCGTCATTGTCTGCAAGCCAGGCTAAATTTACCCAGTTGGTATCGGAAGAATTATTTGGGTCAACGCAATATTCGATAAAACCTGTAATATCATCCTGTGCGTAATCGGGATGGTCAACATGACCGCAATCGCCATCGATGTAAATGCCGATATACATATCCTTAAGTGTGCGTTCATCATCCCGGATATTGTAAAATGTGTAATCCAGAAAGACAAAATTCTCTGAATAATTATAACTCCATGCATAGCTTTCCTGATGAACCGCAACACCGATAGGTCTGTGCTCCGGCGGGACACCGAGCGATGTGTTGGTTATCGTGTCGGTAAAATCACAAATATAATCTTCTTCGGAGAAAGCTCCATCGTCGTCTTCGAGTATCGATTTGTGCATAATGGTATCTGTGGCTTCATTATCGCCGGGAAAAAGCTCGTTTACATCATGAAACCATCCATCCTCACCCACAGATACGAGAGTATCTCCCTGAATAACAGCGCCTATCCAGAACGCACCCT